>Ga0187769_10001767_pt1 | contig 12432 bp, 10 predicted proteins | sample 0116_SJ02_MP02_1_FD_133140 | JGI IMG/M metagenome (GOLD analysis project Ga0187769, IMG submission 133140) | Tropical peat soil microbial communities from peatlands in Department of Meta, Colombia - 0116_SJ02_MP02_10_MG | ecosystem: Environmental > Terrestrial > Soil > Wetlands > Peat | place... | reverse complement strand
CAGAACGCGCTCCACCGCATGCTCGAACACGATATCGGCCGCTTGCCCGTCGTGGACCGCGACAATCCGCGCAAGCTCGTTGGTTATCTGACTCGTTCGGGTGTTCTGGGTGCTTGGTCTCGCCGCATCGAAGAGGAAAGCGTGCGCGAGCACGGCTGGCTCCGCACCTGGACCGAATGAGACGTTTTTCAGACCGGCTCGAAGCCGCGCGCGAAGGCTTAGAACCCTCCGCCCCCTCCGCCGCCAAATCCCCCGCCCGCTCCTCCACCGCCGCCAAAACCGGAACCGCCCGAACTGCTGCGGGGCGAAGAGGCCATCACAGCTCCGGCCTGGCTCGACATCGCGCTCAAATCGTTGACGAGAAGATACGGTGCGAAGCCCGCGCCGTAACTCCCCACGTACCACTGCGGCGGTTGCATCGCGATTCCCGAAAACGCCTGCACCCATTTCTTCTCCACGTGCAGGGCCATGGCGTACGGGAGAAACTTCTCAAACATTTCCGGCGCATTTTCCATCCGCGCGATGCGATCGCTCTCCACGCGCCCAAGAAAATCCTCAAACCCGAGAACCTTCGCGAACGTTTGCGCGCCCAGGCGCGTCCGCGGCGTCATGAACCAGCCGAACCCGCAAACCACCACGCCGGTTGCGATGGCCGTAATTGCCCAGGTGGCTGCCACGACGCCCGTGTATCGCGAAAGCGGCGTCGAGCCCGCGAGCAGCAGCGCGCCCAGCACGATGCCCGTCCCGACATACGCCTGCCGGACCGTGTCCGGTCGGTGCAGATAGTAGCCGTCGCCGACGAGCGCGTCGAAAACGGCGTCGCGTATCCCCGGAAGCGACGTATAGAAGTGGTTCCGCATGTCGGAGAGTTTGACGTCGGGATTCGCGCCGGCATCGAACAGCGCGACAAGCATCTGCTGCTCGTGCAGCCGCGCGTCCTGCCACTCCGTCGGCGGCTTCTTCAAGTGGAAGACGTAGTCCTTCCCGTGAAACAGGTCGAGCAATCCTGACGACTCCTTCTGCTCGATCGTCAGGTAGCCCTTCACCGCGAGATCGACAAGCGTCGCGGTGATGTCGCGCATCGAGGCCTCGCTATCCAACAACGTGCCGCATTCGGCGGGAGTGAGTTTGTCGGGCGGTTCGTATTGCACGGTCACGGCGTCGCGCTCCGGATCGCGCCCGCGCGTCCAATACAGCCAGAACATCACCCCAAACATCGCAATCGGAAGAAAGAACGGCCAATTGCTCCGCAGCAAAAGCCATGTCTTGGCGAGCATTCCCGGCGCGTGGACGAATCCTTTGTCCCATCCGACCACCGCGGTGAAGCTTTCGTGAAACCCCAGCGCGCGTGTCGTGTGCATCTCCACGACGTTGTCCTTCACATCCACCTGCGCATCCGAAGCGCGCGACCCGTACACGCCGGTGTAGGCGACCGCGCGCAGACCCGTAACGCTTTCCGGCAGCTCGATGTGGGCGCTCGCAGCCTCGATCCGCGCCTCCCACTCGTCGCCGGTCACGTTCCAGTAGAGCTCGTCGTGGTCATCCAAGAAACGCAGCGCGTCGAGCACGCGATAGTGCAAGACAATGGTGTGCGTCGAATCGTCCGCATTCGGGACATATACTTTGAATTTCACGTACCGTCCCGCACGGCTCTGTTCATACGTCAGCGGATGCGCATCATCGTCGGTCACGGAAAGCAGGTCGAGAAGCAGCGTGTAGTTCAATCCCTGCGGCGTGGTGTATTCGACGGGAATCGTCCGGTAGAGGCCGTGATATCCGGTGCCGATGAACTGCGCTTCGATGAACTCCATCACCTCGATCGTGCCGTCGGGGTTGACCGTCACCTGCTCGTTGAAATTCTTGATGACGATCTCGCGCGCCGACGCCGGAACAGCTCCGGCGAGCGCAAGCAGACACGCAATTAGGTAGAAACGCAGGTGTCGCATCGGTTGGTCCGTGTGGTGGGAGGGCGGGGCTTCAGCCCCACCGTAAGGCGCTCCCCCCATCAGGGGTTTCAACCCCTGAAGCCTCGCCTTTGACTCGCCGCGTCGCCCTTCAAGATGCGCTGCCGAAGCTCACCTTCGGCACTTCGCGCTCGGTCGGTGCGGTAATCTCGAAAAACTCGCGCGGCTTGAAGTTGAATATCCCGGCGATGACGTTCGACGGGAACTGCGCGATCTTCGTATTGAAGTCGCGCACCACGGCGTTGTAATAGCGCCGCGCATTCTGCACGCTGTCTTCGATCTGATTCAGCGTCTGCTGAAGCTGCGTGAAGCTCTCGACGGCGCGCAGTTGCGGATAGGCCTCTGCGAGCGCAAAGACTTGGCGCAGCGCGCTCGCCAGTATTCCTTCGGCGCCCGCTTTCTCCGCCGGCCCTTGCGCGGCCATGGCCTGATTCCGCGCCGCGATCACGCCCTCGAGCGTGCTCTTCTCATGCCCTGCGTAGCCCTTCACCGTCTCGACGAGGTTCGGTATCAAGTCGTACCGCCGCTTGAGCTGCACATCAATGTCGGACCACGCGTTGTCGCACTGCACCTTCAGTCGCACCAATCCGTTGTAGATGACGATGAAGATGAGAATCAGGACGGCGACGACGATCAGAAGTATCAGCATGGTGAGCCTCCGCAGCTTGCCCGCCGTGGATGGGCCCGCCTCGGCTGGGCCTGCCCGCCATTGGCGGGTCAATCGCGATACGCGCTCAGGATAAGGCCGCGCCGTGGGACTGTAAAGCTCGCGCGCGAAACTATGCACCTGCCTCTGCCCGGAAAGTTAACACCACGCACCGAACTCACGAATAGGATTAGGTAAAGTAACAGGCCGGCTCCGTAGGGGCACGGTCCGCCGCGGCGGATGCCCGGCGAACACGCGGCGAAGTGCTTGGCGTTGCTGTTACTCCTCGGTCGCTCCCCACTACGTTGTCATTCTGAAGACCAAGCAGCCCGATTTCCGCGCCGTCACAATCCCGTCGCGCGGAAATCGGGCGCTGTAGGCGCGGGATGAGGAATCTCGGCGCCGGACCGGCGGGGACCTCAATCCTGTTTTGGTGTCCCTGCGGCTTGGCAGGCAAACGTAGGCAAAACTTAGCGGATGGCGAGCTTCTCGATAACCCGAAGCACATCCTCAACGGAAACATCATAGAGCGAATGCTCGTCTTCCTGCTCGAGCCGTTCTCGCAGATACTCTGCGGCAATGTAGCTTGCCTCGCGATCGGTCAGGTTGCGCCCGGTTCGCTCGCGGAAGGTGACAAATCCCGGATGCGCAAGGCCGAGCACCACCCCTTTGCCATCCACGAAGAACTTACAGTCCATCGTGTCGCTGTGGCGCGTCGCAATGCCGTTCCAGCAGTGCGAAAACCGGCAGCGATATATGTAGTCGGTCACTTTCGACGGAACATCGAACGCGTTGATAAATTCGCTCATCGCGCCCGCGTTTGCGATCGTCGGAACCGCCGCTGCCTTGGCCATCCCCGCCCTACTTTCTCGCGCCCGCCAGGGCAGGCTGCGAGGAATGTTGGAAGCTCTGATTCGCTGCGGCTACTCCTGCGCCCATCGGCAGGCGGAAACCCTGGTCCGACAGGACTTTCTCGAACGAAGCGAGGAAGCGGAGCACGTTCCACTTCTGGCACGAGTAGCCCATCAGGCCGATGCGCCAGATCTTGCCCTTCACGGGTCCGAGTCCGCCCGCGATTTCGATGTTGAATTCGTCGAGCAGTTGCCCGCGTATTTTCCCGTCCTCGAGGCCCGCAGGAATGTTCACAGCCGTCACGGTCACCAGGCGATCCTTCGGGTTCGTGACAAACATCTCCAGGCCCATGGCTTCGAGCCCGGCGATGAGCGCCTGCTGGCAGCGGAGGTGCCGCTCCCAGCGCGCCTCAAGCCCCTCTTCGACCACGCACCGCAGCGCCTCGCGCATCGCATAGATCAGCGTGATCGGCGGCGTGTGATGATACAGCCGGTCCTTGCCCCAGTAATTCATTGCCGTCGTCAGATCGAAATACCAGCTTCGCACAGGCTCCTTGCGCGCTTGCATCACTTCCTCGGCGCGCTTGCTTACCGTGATCGGCGCCATTCCCGGCGGCGCGCTGATGGCCTTCTGTGCGCCGCTGAAACAGATGTCGATCCGCTGCCCGTCCACGTCCAGCGGCACGCCCGCGAGGCTTGCTACTGCGTCCACCACGAGCAGTGCTCCCAGCTCATCGGCCGCTTTGCGGTAGTCATCCAGGCGAGACACAACACCCGATGAGGTCTCGCCGTGCGTCAGTCCCACGAACTTGATCTTCCGTCCCTTCCCTGCCCGAATCACGTCCGCCGGATCGATCGCGCGCCCGTACGGAACCTCCACGCGGATCACTTTCGCCGGAATCCGCTCGGCGATGATCGCCATGCGCTCGGAAAACGCCCCGTTCACGCAGACGATGCACTCGTCGCCCGCGTCGAGCGGATTCATCACCGCTGCTTCGATCCCGCCCGACCCCGAAGCCGAGATCGGAAACGTGGTGTGGTTCTTCGTCTGGAACACGCGGCGCAGCAGCACCTGCACGTCGTCCATCATCCGCGTGAACCACGGGTCCATGTGGCCCACGATCGGCGCTGCCATCGCGCGGTACACACGCGGATCCACGCAGGATGGCCCGGGAGTCAGCATCAGCCGCTCCGGCGGCAAAAGCTCGCCGATCATTTCACTCATGGCTTTGTTCCTCGATGTTCACGGTTTCTTCCCACTTGCGCGGACCGCCTGGAGCAAATCTGCGGCAGGCAATCTGGGATCAGCAGGGATCTGACCCGAACTAGAACATCTAGTCTCGTAAATCGCGTCCTTGGGGTCAACCTCCAAAATGATACTCCGTCGCCTGAGCGTCAGTTTCTTCCCTCCATTGGGGCACGGACATTTTCTGCTCACTGCACGCGAACTCATGCGAATGGCGGGGGTTACCGATTTCCGCACCTGTCCGGTCGTTTCATTGAAAGGCCTATACCCCTATGCTAGATTGCCAAATTGACCCCCAATGACGATGTCTGACGGAAAAAGTGCCGCTGCCGCGAAGCCTCACATTTCGCGCGTGGAGGTGTACTGGCACACGGTGAAGTACCGCACCGTGATCCTTTACGCTATCGTCATCACAACGATCGTCCTGGCGATGACCTACCTCGTCTTCCCCGAAGTTTCGAGCACCGTCATGCGGAAACTCTCCGAAGTGATGACTCCCAGCAACACCGGCGTCGCAACGATCTCCGCCCGCCAGGCCCGCTTCGTCAACCTCGACGGAAAAGTGCAAGTAAAGAAGGTCAACTCCGTGCAGTGGGTCAACGCGGATTACCAGATCACTCTCGACAAGGGCGACCTGATTCAAACGGATTCCGAGGGCGTCGCGCGCATCGCATTTGCGGACGGCACCACGTACACGGTGAAGGGCGATACGCTCGTCACCGTCGAAGAAAACTTGGTCGAGCAGGATCGCGCCACACAGGTCGCCGTGCACATCTCCTCCGGTCAGGTGGACCTCCGAACCGGAGCTTGGCCTGTGGCTGGCTCGAAAGCTGAGGTTTCGTTTGAAAACGCGGTGGCATCCGCGCGTGAGAACAGCACGATGGACGTGCGTACCGACCCGAGCACGAAGGAACAGGAAGTCACCGTGGTCGCCGGAAGCGCGGAACTGAGCCGCGGCAACGAGCACGTGGACATCGGCCAGTTTGAGCGCGCCGTCGTTCCGTCCGGTGGCGGCGCGATCACGAAAACGCAGGTCCTGGCTCCTCCCGAACTCCAGGAGCCGCTCAATCTCCAGCCGATTATCGTGGCCGATCCGAAGCACGATACGGTCCACTTTTCGTGGAAGCCCGCGGCGCTCGCAAAGACGTATGATTTCCAGGTCAGCACCACGGCAATGTTCAACCGCGTCGTCGTCGAAAAGAAAACGGAAGCCACCAGCGTGGATATCGCCGGCTTCGATCCCGGCGATTACTTCTGGCGCGTGCGCGGGATCGACGAGAAGAACAACGTGAGCGATCCCGGCGACTCCTTTAAGTTCACTTTGGTGGCGCAGGGCAAAGAGCAGGAAATGTTGCTGGAAGTGGACGACACCCAGCTTCACGGCAGCGTCGTCGAAGTGATCGGCCGCACCGAGCCCGGCGCGGCCCTGATCATCAACGGGGATTCCGTCGCCGACATCCGGCCCGATGGGCACTTCCGCTATTTCACTGAGGCGATGACGCACGGAAGCCATACAATTGTAATTACCGGCCAAAACAGGCGGGGCGGGACGGCGATCAAGCGCGTGGACGTCGTCATTCCGTAAGGAAACTGAACACCTACAGCACGATGCGCCGGCGGGGCGCCGCTACTGGGGAACCTGAGGGGGAAGCAATCTGTGAACAAGAACGGCTACAACATGAGGTCGGTCTTCAGTCTGTTCTCATCCGACCTCGCAATTGACTTGGGAACTGCGAACACGCTGGTCTTTGCGCGCGGTAAAGGCATCGTCGTCAACGAACCTTCCATCGTCGCAATCAACAAGAACAACGGCGAAGTCGTCGCCGTGGGCCGCGAGGCCAAGGAGATGCTCGGCCGGACTCCCGGAAACGTGGTGGCCATCAAGCCGATGAAGGACGGCGTCATTGCCGACTTCAAGGTCACGGAAAAGATGCTCACCTACTTCATCCAAAAAGCCCACAACCGCCGCGTCCTTGTTCACCCGCGCATCGTGATAGGCGTTCCCAGCGAAATCACCCCAGTAGAAAAGCGCGCCGTGCAGGACTCTGCCTATCGCGCCCGAGCGAGCGAGGTTTTTCTGGTCGAACAGGCCATGGCCGCGGCCATCGGCGCCGGCCTGCCGATCGAAGAGCCCTCCGGAAACATGGTCGTGGATATCGGCGGCGGCACCACGGACATCGCCGTCATCTCCATGAGCGGCATCGTCTATTCGCGCTCCGTGCGCGTCGCCGGAAACGAAATGGACGAATCCGTGATGCACTACCTGAAGCGTAAGTACAACCTGCTCGTCGGCGAGCGCACCGCGGAGCAGATCAAGATCGAAATCGGCTCGGCCTATCCGCTGGAAAAGCCGCTTACGCTCGAAGTGAAGGGCCGCAACCTGATTGAAGGCGTCCCGCGCACCGTCACCATTGACGACAGCGAAATCCGCGAAGCTCTCTCGGAAAACATTTCGACGATCGTGAACGCCATTCGCGTGGCGCTCGAACGCACGCCGCCAGAGCTTTCGGCGGACATCAGCGACCGCGGCATCGTGCTCACCGGCGGCGGCGCGCTGATCAAGAATCTCGACAAGCGCATCCGCGAGGAAACCGGGCTGCCCGTCTCGATTGCGGACGATCCGCTGGCGTCGGTCGTTTTGGGCACAGGCAAAATGCTGAGCGACTTCCGGCTCCTTCGCCTCGTCTCCATTGACTAGCGAAGGTTCGCAGCTGAGTTTTAAGCCATGCTAGAAATTTACTCGCGCCACCGCCCTCTGGCCCTTCTGGCAGGCGCCGTCCTTTTGCAGGTGCTGCTCCTCGCCTTTCAGGTCAAGCGCGAACATAACGTGCGGCTGATCCGCGTCTGGGCCGCCGAACTTGTTACTCCCGTCGAGCGCGCCGGCACCTGGACAATCTCGAAGATTGGCGGCGTCTGGACCGGTTATATCGCGCTCCATGGCGCGCGCACCGAAAACGCCCGCCTGCGCGCCGAAAACGACGTGTTGCGCCTGCGCAATCAGCAGCTTGAAAGTGAGGCGGGCGAAGCCAAGCGCTTGAACGCGCTCCTCAACTTCCGCGAAGCCCACACGGAAGCGGCCATGGTCGCCGCGCAAGTGATCGGCGCGAGCGCCGATCCCGCCTCCCACACGCTTTTCATCAATCGCGGCGAGCGCGACCACGTTCGCCGCAACATGGCCGTGATCACTCCGCAGGGAATTGTGGGAAAAATCGTTGAGGTCCTGCCGAACAACACGTCGCAAGTGCTCCTGATCAACGACAAAGACAGCGGCGTCGGCGCGCTATTTGCCGCAACGCGCACGCACGGCATCCTCAAGGGCACGGGCGACCCCGATCCGATCCTCGATTACGTCGTGAACGACGAAAAGGTCCAGCCCGGCGACTTCCTCACCACCTCCGGCGAGGACCGCATCTTCCCGAAAGGCTTGCTGATCGGCTCGGTTTCTTACGCGAAACAGGGGAATCCGTTTCAGGTAATTCACGTTCAGCCCGCCGTTCGCTTGGATCGCCTGGAAGATGTACTCATCCTGGTCACGCAACAGGAGCTGACGCCGAAGAAAGTTGAAGAATCAGCTGATTCCTCCGGCGCGGACTCTGAATCGTCCGACATCGTGCAATCTGTCGCGCCGCCGGCTCCACCTGCTCCTCAAACCAAGCCGGCTGCCAAGACGCCCAGCCCCGCCAAGAGGCCTGCGCAAACGGCCGAGCCAGCCGCGCCAGCCGACGCACCCTCTACACAGTGAGGCTCCCGCGCAAATGCTGACCACCGGAGTCCGTTCCGAATCGAACATCGAGGTCCACAAGTACTACAGCGGCGCCGTAATCCTTGTCGCCTTTCTCGCGCTGGTGCTCCAGGCGTTCCTGCACAAGTATGGCCGCTGGTCGGAGCTGCTGGACCTGCCTCTGCTTGTGACGATCTACTTCGGTGTCAGTCGTCGCAATCCGGTGACGGGATTACTTCTCGGCGGCGTTATCGGCATCATTCAAGATGCTCTCAGCCACGGCAATCCCATCGGTCTGTACGGCATCGCGAAGACTTTGGTGGGCTATCTCGCGTCCTCGATCGGGGCGCGCTTCGATACGGAAAACCCCGCCAGCCGCGTGATCTTAATCTTCGCGTTCTTCCACTTTCACCAGATCGTCTATGCGCTCACCGAGCGCGTCCTGCTGAATCGTCCCGAATCGTTCTTTACGCTGCGGCTCCTGCTTGATTCCGTGGTTACCGCCCTCTTCGGCGTGCTTCTCTTCGCCCTTCTCGACCGTCTCCGCCGCCCGCGCTAGCCCGCTGCTGCGATCTGAAATTTCCGATTTCAAATTTCAAATCTCAAATAGGCGCACAGTGCCAGTTGCGATTCCACTCACGCAACAATGCAACGCTGTCATTCCGAGCATAGTCGCGCCCTTTCGCATCGGCTATTTCTTCTGTTTTGGAGCTGCCCCGCACACAAAATTCGCAGCATCCTTGACGTCTCCGCTTCCCTTGTAGCGCGCCATCTGCGGATACGGGCACAGAGGATGCGTCATGGCGACGCCTTTGGAAGGATTGTTATCCACGAATGCGCTGGCGATGATGCGGTCCGGCGCCACGCCCTTCTCAACCCAGCGATCCAGCGCCAGGACGACGTCATGGTCCGCGTCATCTTCCCCCGATTCCCATCCGCCGGCGTTCCCAAACATCGTCGCGCCGGGCCCGCCCGCGCAGTGCGACATCGTCGGGACCATGAACAGCCGGTAGAAGCTCTTCGTGTTGCCCATGGCCTTCTGCACGCTCTTGAAATAGTTGACGCTTCCCTGCGGCGGAATGGCGGCGTCGCCCCAACCGTGATACTGGATCACCTTGCCGCCTGTCGCCTTGAACGCGCGAAGGTTCGGATCAATCGAGTTCAGCGCCGCCCCGTACTTGTCATCCGCGAACTTGATATCCCTCGCCACATCCAACGAGTGAATATCCCATTTCGGGTCCTGGTATACGACGTCGCGGAAAAAGAATACCGCGAGTAGCTTGCCGGCTCCCAATTGCGGCGCGCTCGAGCCCGTCAGCCAAATCGCCCAATTCGCAGGAAACGCCTCGACGCCCGGCGAAAATCCCGGTTCGATGAGCTCTCCCGTTTGCGGATTCTTCATCGGTCCATAGATTCTTTGCGCAGACGCCACCTGAGCCGCGGTCAAGCAGTCGGGCGCGTCGTCGCCTTTGCACTGAGCTACCACCGGATCGAAATGGCAGAGCTCGGGATTTTCGATATACCCCTCTTTTACGCCGGCCATGCCGTCGCAAGCGGCGATCGCGGCATTTTGCAACACTGGCAATTTTGCTCGAGGAATGTAGCTGGCCGGAGCCGCCATAAGCGTCAGCGCATCATACGCACCTCTCAGCTCCAGTGCATCCCAGCGAATCGCTGGCGCGCCAGCAACGATTCCATGAAAGTCTTTCGGATACCTCTGCGCCTCCGTCAGTCCCTCGCGCCCGCCTTCCGAGCAGCCGACGAAATAATTGCGGCTTGCACCCTTGCCGTAAAACGCGCGCACGATGGCCTTGGCTTGCACCGCAGTTTCGTGCACGGCCCGGTAGCCGAAGTCGTTCACTTTTTCCGGATGTCCGATTGCCCATGCTTGGTTGGGGCCATTGGTGTGGCCATCGTCCGTGGCTGCCGTCGCGTATCCTTGCAGCAGCGGTACCGCCATGCCCGAAAATGGAATCGACCCTGCAAATCCTCCGTTGCCCACCTGCTCGAATTTCCCGTTCCAGCCTGATGCCGGAAGCCAAACCTCGAAATGAATTTCAGAGTCGCTCGTCGGCCTCGCAATGCCTGCCACGCGGCAGAACGCGGGCAGTTCCCTGCTTGGCGCCGGCAAGCCCGGCGCTGCGGGCGGCTTATAAGCTCCCGTCGCGACGGACGTCGCCGACGTGATCGTCGCGTTCGTCAGCGTGAGATTCGCGATGGCTTCGCAGGAGGTTTGCCCGGACGTCGTGACGGGAAGAAAGGCCGCGATGAGCAACACAAGGCAGATAAATACCGGGATTCGAAGGTGCATACACCCCTCCGGCTCGGAGATTTTGATTGCAAATGGATCCCACGCCCAAACAGCGGGCGCAAGTATACGATGAACTGGAAAGGCACACCAAGGGAGAGACGTGTTGCGATTCGGGCTTCTCGGCTGCCTCCGCCGCCCCTGCTATCGCGTTGCGACGGAGTGTGAGGTCTTGCTCGGCGCCTCTTGTTCCTTTTTGGGCTGTGATCGCAACACGAGCACAGGACACTCCGCCAACCGCACAACCTTCTCGGCAACTGACCCGAAGACGAGCCTGTGCCAGCCTGTCATTCCGTGCGTCGCGATCACAATAAGATCCGCGTGATTGTGCTCGCCAATCCTCAAAACTTCCATCCCGACGTCGTTCGCGACTCCTGTCTCCGTCCTCACCTTCACGCCTTTTTTGGAGAGATCCTGCGCGAGCGCTTGCAGGTGCCGCTCTGCTTCCTTCCGCAGCCCCGTTTCGTATTCGGCTTCGTGAAAAAACTCGTGCGCTGATGGCAACGATGGCAACGCCGGTACCGCGTAAACCAGCAACAGGTCACATCCGAATTTCGCCGCAAGGTCCGCGGCAACCTGCGCGGCCTCCCGCGAATAGTCGCTGAAGTCCACGGGGGCAAGGATCAATTTCGGAGGTAGCATGTGTTCTCCTTTGGTCGGCAGAGCTTCGCGCGCGAACTCACTTCCATATGGATCGGAACGTCCAGAAGAGCAGCGCCGACAGGCAGATGGACGCCGGCAGCGTTAGCACCCAGGCCATCGCCAGGTTTCTCACCGTAGCCCATTGCAGCCCGGATTTGTTCGCCGCCATGGTTCCGGCCACGCCCGACGACAACACATGCGTCGTGCTGACGGGTAATCCAAAGCGGTCTGCCGTCCAGATCGTGAACATGGCGGTAATCTCCGCCGCCGCGCCCTGCCCGTACGTCAGATGGCTCTTCCCGATTTTCTCTCCAACCGTAACGACGATTCTCTTCCATCCGATCATCGTTCCGAGTCCCAGCGCCAGCGCCACTGCTACCTTCACCCATCCCGGGATGAACTTCGTCGCGTTGTCGATATGGGATTTGTAGTTCTTCAGGATGGCTGCGTCTGCTGCGGAGAACTTCGGGTTGCCGGACTTCTGCATCAGCCGCAGCGCCTCGCTGACTACATACATGTCGTTGCGGAAGTTGCGGACCTTGTCCTGCGGCACCGCCTTGAGTTCCTTGTAGAGCGCCATTTCCGTGCCGATTCCGTTCACCAGCACTCGCAGCCCGAGCATCGTGTTCGGCGTGAAATTCCGCGTGCGGATGTACTCCGTCACTTCATCGCGTGCATCGCCGACAACTGCGCTCGGCGAGACGTAACGCTGCAGCATGTCCGCCGTCTGCGTGGAAACGGCAACGAAGTCTTGCGTCTGCTGCGTCGTCACCGCGTGGTTCACGGCATAGGCAGTCGGCACGGTGCCGATCAGGATCAGCATAATCAGCCCCATGCCCTTTTGCCCGTCGTTCGATCCGTGAGCGAAGCTCACGCCGGTGCAGGTCAGAACCAGCAGTGCGCGAATCCAAAACGGCGGCGGTTCGGTCCCCACCGGCGCCTCATAGAGCTGCTGCTTCGGGATCAGCAGTCTGCACAGTAGAAGCAGCAGCGCCGCAACCACGAACCCGACCAAGGGCGAAAGCAACAGCGACTTTCCGATGTTTGTCGCTTG
>Ga0187769_10001766_pt1 | contig 12433 bp, 10 predicted proteins | sample 0116_SJ02_MP02_1_FD_133140 | JGI IMG/M metagenome (GOLD analysis project Ga0187769, IMG submission 133140) | Tropical peat soil microbial communities from peatlands in Department of Meta, Colombia - 0116_SJ02_MP02_10_MG | ecosystem: Environmental > Terrestrial > Soil > Wetlands > Peat | place... | reverse complement strand
GAAATGCCCAAATGTGGGGACCCCTGGGCGATATTCGAGCGACAACCAATGCCGGGAAAATGATAATCGTGGCTGCCGAGGAGATCGTAGATCAGGCTGCCATTTTGAAGGAACCCTACAAGACCATCGTTCCCGGGTTCCGGGTGAGCGCGGTGGTACATGAACCATGGGGCGCCCATCCTTCAGATGTATTTGAATGTTACTTTCGGGATATCTGGTTTCAGGCGTCCTACGCAGAGGCCTCTAAAACAGAGGAGGGCTTCCAAAAATTTATGGATGAATGGGTATATGGTTTGGAGAATCGAGCTGAATACCTGAAGAAGCTCGGGAGGAAAAAGCAAGAGGAACTTCGCTGGAGGAAACAGGCGTAATGGAAACCTTTAATTATACTTCCTTCGAGATGATGATTCTGACCGCCGCCAAACAGATCCAGAACGGGGATGCGCTGTTTGTTGGGTTCCATTGGCCCATGGTCGCCTCTCGGGTCGCCCGGCGCCTCCACGCTCCGGATATCTATTGCGTTTATGAGGGCGGAGGGGTCGAGAGGACCTACTGTCCCATTATGCCCAACACGGGGGCCGATCTGATTTTGAGCCCTCATTTGGCCATGGCCGGGGAAACCTATGAGACCCTCTGCGGACTCCTGGCCGCAGGACATCTGCGGATTTCCATGATTGACGCCCCTATGGTGGACAGATACGGGAACATTAATTCCACCTGCATCGGACCCTATCAACACCCGAAGGCTAGGCTCGCTGGCTCGGGGGGCGCGGCAGACCTGGGGGCCAACTCGAATAAACTCATCATGCTCTCTGACCGAACAACCAAAGATGGCTTTCCTGCCCGAGTGGATTACGTCACGACCCCCGGATATCTAGACGGGTTCGACAGCCGAATTCGGGCGGGCTTTCGTCCGGGCACGGGTCCGGAGATGATCATTTCGGCCCTGGGGGTGTTAAAATTTGATCCCGTTTCCAAGGAAGCCTACCTCTGGGGGGTCTATCCCGATGCCGATAAGGAAAAGATTAAATCCTGCGTGGGATGGGACCTCAAGGAGGCTGACAAACTAACTGTTTTGTCTCCCCCAAAGGCCGAGGAAATCAAAGTAGTCCGCGAAGAGTTGGACCTTGCGGAATCAAGATTGTGGAAGATTCCGGGGAGATAAAGAACACGGCCAAGGGGCGAGATACAAGGTTCAAGGCTGAGCAACCCATGATAAAGGAATCCGGACGCAAGGCCGGGCTCTGGAAAGCTGATCGCCACTTAGGGGTTCAGCCTTGACATCCGGAGTGGGAGAGAATAAAATCCGGACGTTAATTGGCCAGTCGAAAATATTTTAGAACGAGGAGGAGGAAAGATGAAACCTAGGGGATGGGTAGTGGGAATCGTTTTGGTCTGTGCTCAGGCTTTCGGGACATCGGCACAGGCCGCAGACCCCAAGGAGTTCAGGATCGGGGCGATTTTGCCCATGACGGGCGCCGGGTCCTGGTATGGCCAGGTAATGAGTCAGGGGTGCCTGACGGCCATTGATGAACTAAACGGAAGAGGCGGCATCGACGGGATCAAATTCAAGGTGATTATTGAAGATCACCAGAGCGGTTCGGGGGCCGCTGCAATCAATGGCTTCAACAAATTAGCCAACGTGGATAAGGTTCCTTTCAGTTTTACTTCTTATACAAGCCCTACCCTTTCGATTATACCAGTGGCGGATGAAAAACATATCCTTTTGCTCAATGGGGGTGCTACGGGCCCCAAGCTGGTGAAGGCCAGTCCGTACCTTTTCAATAATCGCGTGCTTTCCATCATGCACGGGATGGGCGTGATCCACCGGGCCAAGGAGCGGGGTTTCACCAAAATGGCCTCTCTCTACTGGAACGACGATGCTGGTATAGGCCTCCAGAAATATATCGAGCCCCGCTGGAAAGCTATGGGAGGGACCGTGGTGGCTTCCGAGGCGCATCCGCTTGGAGCCACAGATTACCGGCCTTACCTTTCCAAGATCATGGCCGCCAATCCAGATTTCTTGGCCCTCTGGCAGTGGGGAAAGGATTGGGGCGTGGCTACCAAACAGGGGCGGGAGATGGGGTTCAACAAGCCCATCCTGGGGATTGAGTTCACCCCGGATGCGGCCAAGCTGGCCGGGGCTACGGCAGAGGGTTACGAATGTGTTACCGACTACTTCGACCCCAAGAGCAACGACCCCTGGTCCAAGAGTTTCGTGGCCAATTACAAAGCCAAGACCGGCAAGGAGCCGGAATTCTATGCCGCAAACTATTATGAAGGGGTCTACATCCTGGCCGAGCTTATTAAGAAAGCCAAAGTCAAGGGAGACGACTGGTGGAATGGGAAGGCCTTGCGGGATGCGCTGGTGGAAATCAAAAAGTTCCCCAGCGTTTATGGGGGGTACGTAGAATTCAATCCCGAAGACGGGACCTGTAAGAAGAAGATCGCTCTTTTCGTGGTCAAGAATACGGAAGCGGTCTTTGAGATGTACATCGAGATTAAGTAGGAGGGTTCTTCACCGCGGAGAACGCGGAGCCGTAGCCAGAATCATCGCCCTTTCCTGCCCCGCGAAGGAGGAGGGAAGGTGGGAAAAAATTGCGATAAAGCCCTCTACCTACGTTCTTCCGCCAGGGAGGCTGTGCCGCAATTAAGGAGACGCGGGCATGATAAATTCTGACATAGTCTCATACGAGAGCGTAAAGATCCGTTAAATTTCTTTCTCGTGCAGGGCGGGCCCGTGTCCGCCCTGCTTTATCAAGGCTTCCATGGACCTGTTAATTCAACTCACCATCAACGGGCTTTCCCTGGGAAGTGTCTATGCCTTGTTAGGAATCAGTTGGGGATTAATCTTCGCCGTGACCAGAACCTTCCACTTTGCCCATGGGGCGACTTTTGTAGTAGCCTGTTATTCAGCTTATCTCTTCCAGCAGTTGGGGTTGCCTTTAGCTGCGGCTGCGCTGGGCGGTATTCTGGGGGCCGTTCTCTTTGGAATGGCTGTTGAAGGAATCCTTTACCGCTTTCTCCGGAGATCCTTTGCCACGCCTCTAGTTATTTTTGTCGCCGCCCTGGGGACCTTGATCACTGTGGAAAATTTAATCGCCATGGGGTTCGGGACGGACACCAAACCTCTGGAGGGGTTCCCGTTGAAGGTCATTAGAATCGGCCGGGTCGGTTTTAATAACCTGGACGTGGTTATGTTCATCACCGCTGGGGTCCTTTTTGCCGCTTTAATGCTCTATCTCCACCACACCAAGAACGGGAAGGCTCTGCGGGCGGTGATCAGCAATCCGGAGATGGCCGAGGTGATCGGCATCGATACCCGAAAATATTTTCTTCTGGCCTTTGCCCTAGGGTCTTTGCTGGTTGCGCCGGCAGGGGTTCTCGTGACCATCGAAAGGGGGGCCACGCCCGACCTGGGGCACTGGGCAATCCTCTACGCCTTTATGCCAGTGATCATCGGAGGAATCGGCAGCATTCCCGGAGCAGCTCTGGCGGGGTTCATAATCGGGTTGGCTGAATCCATCGGGATCTGGAAGATTTCTTCCCAATGGCAGGTAGGAATCGCTTTCGTCGTTCTGGTAGTAGTGCTGATCTTGAAACCTACCGGGCTCTTCGGTTTTCGGGTGTATAGGGGCAAGATATAGCTTTACAAGAGTTCAGAGCGGAATGACCCTGTGATTTGGTTCCGAATTGCTCTCGGAACTCAAAACGGGAAAGGGATATGGATTATATTCTTCACATCCTGATTATGATCTCCATTTTCGCGATCCTCGGTTTGTCCTTTAACCTCATTCTGGGGTACACCGGTCTTATCGCCATGTGCCATGCCGCCTTTTTTGCCATCGGGGCCTACACCTCCGCTCTGCTGGGAATGCATTTCAAGATCAATTTCTTGCTGGGTATTGCGGCCGCAATGATCGTCACCGGCGCGGTCAGCCTGCTGGTGGCCATCCCGGCCATTCGGGTACGGGATGAATATCTCATCGTGACCACCCTGGCTTTATTGATGATCGTTTATACGGTCCTCATGAACTGGATTGACTTGACCCGGGGTGCGGCTGGACTGTCCGGGATTCCCCGGCCTTCTCTCTTTGGTTATCCCATTTCGACCCCCACGGCTTTTATTCCCTTAATGATTGGTTTCGCGGTAATCGTTTTTATGGCCTGTTGGCGAGTTGTCCATTCCCCTTTTGGACGAGTCTTGCAGGCCATCCGGGAAGACGAAGTGGCCGCCGAATCTCTGGGGAAGAACGTCCGGGCTTTTAAGATCTGGATTTTCGTGACCGGCGGAGCCCTGGCAGCCATTGCCGGGAGCCTCTTCGCCCATTACATGACCTACATTAGTCCCGCGAATTTTACCATTGTGGACACTACTCTCATCTTCGCGGTGGTCATTATCGGCGGGACGGGTAAATCCTGGGGACCCGTCGTGGGGGCAGCCACTTTGGTCTCAGTGATGGAGGTGCTCCGTTTCATGGAAATATCGCCGGTGATCGTGGGGTTCACCCGGCAGATTGCCTATGGTGCCATCCTGATCCTCTTTATGTGTTTCCGGCCTCAGGGTTTCTTGGGGACCTTTGCTACGCACCCCAGAAAAGATGGTGAGAAACCGGCCTCTTTACGCCGGGGAGACCAAGGGAAAATTCCATCTGAAGGGCTTGGAGAAAAAATTCCCGGCCTGTTCCAGGCGGGGGGGAGGCCTGAATCCCCTGAGAAACTCCTCGAGTTAACCGGGGTCAGCAAGAATTTTGGAGGGCTTAAAGCGGTCAACCATTGCACCATGGATTTGTCTGAGGGAGAAATCGTAGGGCTGATCGGCCCCAATGGGGCAGGGAAGACCACGCTCTTCAATGTGATCACGGGGTTTTATTCTCCGGACACCGGGTCAGTCAGTTTTGCCGGAAAGGACATCTCGGCACTTCCCGCTTACCGGATCACCCACCTGGGTATCGCCCGCTCTTTCCAGGATTTGAGGCTTTTCCACAACATGACGGTGCTGGACAATGTTGTGGTGGCCCGGCCCCGGCAGACTGGAGAGAACCTGCTGTGGGCTTTCTTGCGCTTCGGGCAGGTTTCCCGGGAGGAAAAAGAGAATCGGGAGAAAGCCCTTGGGTACCTGCAGTTTGTCGGGCTGGCAGATAAGACTGGCGAGCTGGCCGGGAATCTTTCTTTTGCCGAGCAGAAGCTTTTGAGCCTAGCCCGCCTCCTGGCCACGGAAGCCCAGCTGATTCTTCTGGACGAGCCAGCCTCGGGCCTTGACCAGATGGTCATGGAGAACCTCTTCCCTCTGGTTAAGGACCTGGTGAAATTTGGCAAGACCATCTGCATCGTTGAGCATAACATGGAAGTCATCAAAGCGATGGTAGATGAAATTGTCTTCCTGAACGAAGGAAAGGTTCTTGCCCGAGGGACGCCGGAGCAGATCATGAACACCCCCGAGTTGGCCGAAATTTATTTCGGAGGATAACCCCAAAAACATGAGTTCAAGGAACGGGGAAAAATCGTCAGGGAAAAACATGATCCTGGAAGTAAAGAATTTAGTCAGCGGTTATCATAATAAGAAGGTCCTCCGAGGTATCTCCCTTGAAATGGAGGAGGGGGAAGTGGTAGGGATCATCGGTCACAACGGAGCTGGGAAGACTACGCTCTTGAAATCCCTCTTTGGGCTTCTGCCTCCCTGGGCAGGGCAGGTTTTTTTCCGGGCGCATGAAATCACGGGCCGGAAGCCGGATTCTAACGTAAAGGAGGGCATTGCCTACATGCCTCAGGGGCAGGGCCTCTTCCCGGACCTGACGGTCATGGAGAACTTGGAAATTAGTTCTTTTGGCTTAGATCAGGAGACACTGGGGAAGCGCTCAAAGCAGGTCTTCGAGTTGTTTCCCATCCTGGATGAGCGAAAGAAGCAGAGAGCCGGGACTCTCAGCGGAGGAGAACAGCGCATGCTAAGCCTAGGTTTGACCCTTATGCACGAGCCCACCCTCTTGTTCCTGGATGAGCCTTCCTTGGGTCTGGCCCCCCGGATCGTGCAGCTGGTCATAGAGAACATTGCGGAAATCAACCGTCGGTATAAGAATTCGATGTTGCTGGTTGAACAGAACTTCGAGCAGGTAAAGCGGGTAGCGAAAAAATTCATCGTTGTCAAGCTGGGGCAAATCGTCTTTTCCGGAGTCCTGGATCCTTCCATGGATAAGCGGGAGCTGTGGAAATATTTTTAACTACGGAGGATCGAGGCAAAAAGGCTACCCACGTTTAGGGTTCCCCCTTGGGCCAATTTTCTCGAAAAGAGGATAACGGGTTATGGACTTCGAACTGCCCCCTGAATTGAAAAAAATGCAGCAAGAGACCCGAGAGTTTGTAGACAGCGAGATCCGCCCCCTGGTTCCCGATGTCGAGAAAAGGAAGAAATCCCCCATCGAGATCGTTCATAAGATGGCCCGACAGGGGATTTACCGGCTCCTGGTCCCCAAGGAATACGGCGGAACGTATGAAAACGTTCGATCGCTCCCCATCTGCGTTGTCCGGGAAGAATTAGGACGGGGGCATAACTTTGCGGGAGCAAGTATCGCCACCCAGGGTCTGGGAAGTTATCCCCTGGTGCTGGCTGGGTCTCCTGAGATCCGCAAGCGTTTTTTGCCCAGGGTGGCTAGCGGGGAGGTCGTCCCGGCTTTTGCGCTGACCGAGCCAGAAGCCGGCTCCGATGCCGGGAGCTTGCGTACCACAGCGTTGAAAGAAGGGGATTCCTACCGGATCAATGGCACCAAATGCTTCATCTCCAACGCCGGGATTGCCCAGTACATCGTCCTTATGGCCAAAACCGACCCTACCCTGGGAACCAAGGGAATCTCCGCCATCCTCGTAGAAACCGGGACCCCAGGCTACGTAGTCAGCAGGCAGATGGAGATTCTGGCCATTGATGTGGTCAATGAGCTGCAATTCAAGGATTGCCTAGTTCCCCGAAAAAATCTGCTAGGGGAAGAGGGGAAAGGATTTGCGGTGGCTATGCAGACCCTGGATCTCCTGCGTTGTTCCGTAGGAGCCCATGCCGTAGGTATCGCCCAGGAGGCCTTTGACCTAGCGCTAGCTTATGCCAAAAAGCGGGTCCAGTTCGGTAAGCCCATTGCCCAGCAGCAAGCGATTCAGCTTAAGCTGGCCAACATGATCGTGGAGATCAACTGCGCGCGCCTCCTGGTTTACCAGGCCGCTCTGGCCAAGGACTCAGACCAGCCCGATGTAACTTTCAAATCTTCCATGGCCAAGTATTATTCCACCGAGATGGCCCAGAGGGTTGTAGACCAGGCCGTTCAAATCCATGGAGGCAACGGCGTTCTGATGGATGATTTTCCCCTGGAGCGTCTCTACCGGGAGGTGAGGGCCCCGCGCATCTACGAAGGAACCTCGGAGATTCAGCAGTTCATCATCGCCAATCATTTTATCCGCGAGAAGAAGAACACGAAACCCTGATCCGGGCCCTTTTTATGGGAGGTTGATGTGTTTGCCCAAGCAATGAGAGAGTTGATCGTAAAAGGGAAAGTCTACGATTTAGGACAGCCTTATCACCCCGGCATGCCCCATCATCCCAATCATCCCCCCTTCGCCTTTACCCTCACCAAGAAACATGGCGATGTGATGTATCCTGATGAGGTCAGTGCAGCCAATGACCTTTTTACCACTGGAGGACATACGGGCACGCACCTTGACTCCCTGGGACATATCTCCCGGAAAGGAAAACTTTACGGAAACGTGGAGGCTTCCAAGGTCCAAAGTTACGCCACGGGCTTGAAATTGAGAGGAATTGATACCACGCCCCCTGTGGTTCGGAGAGGAATTCTTTTGGACGTGGCCCGGGCCTTGGGCAGGAAGGTGCTTCCGAATGCCTTCCCCATCGGTTCCAAAGAACTGGAGCAGACGGCAGAGAAAGAGAGAGTTTCCTTCAAACCGGGCGATGCGATATTGATCCGGACGGGTTGGGCCCAGTACTGGAGCGATCCCCCAAAGTTTGTAGCCCTTGAGAAAGGCGCGCCTGGAGTAAATCTGGAAGGGGCCAAATGGCTGGCCCACCATCGGATGGCCTTCACCGGTTCAGACACGACCGCCTATGAAAAGACGCCGGCCAATCTTCCAGTGCATGTCTTTTTACTCAAACAAAAAGGAGTTCAGCTTCTCGAGATGCTGAACTTGGAAGAAATTGCTCGAGAGCGGGTCTATGAGTTTTTGTTCGTCGTTTTGCCGCTGAAGATCATCGGCGGAACCGCCTCTCCGGTCCGCCCTATCGCAATACGATAAATTTAACCGCAGAGGCCGCGGAGAACACGGAGGCTGTAACCTTTATAAATCTTTGATCGTAAAATATTGTATGTTTCCTGGGTGGTCTCTGTGATCTCTGCGGTGGAAAATTTGAAAAATGAACCTCAACGTCGGTTACCTGCTCCTCCGGAATGTCCACGAACATCCCGACAAGCTGGCCGTTATCTTTCGGGAGAAACGATACACCTTTGAGATTTTCAACGAGCGGGTCAATCGACTGGCCAACTCGCTTACAAGAGAGGGGATCAGCAAAGGGGCTAAGGTTGCCTACCTCCTTAACAACTGCAGCGAGTTTGTGGAAATATCCCTTGCGCTTAGTAAAATCGGGGCTCTATCTGTCCCCCTGAATTTCAGACTGAAGGAAGAAGAGATCGGTTACATTATCGAAAATTCGGACTCTTCCTACCTCTTTTTCGGCTCTGAGTTTGAAGAGGCCATCACCAAGCTGATCCCTGGGTTTAAGTTGGTTAGAAAGACGATCCAGGTGGGAGGGACCGAGGAGTACGAAGAACTCTTAAAATCAGCGCCCCCCCAAGAGCCTCCCTTCCTGGTTCTGGAAGAAGATGAACATTCCATCCTTTACACTTCCGGCACCACCGGATTCCCCAAGGGAGCCGTGCACACCCACAAAAGCCGGATCTGGAACAGTCTCAACATGCTCGTGGATACTGGGCTCAGGGCCAGTGATATCTTCGCGATCACCACCCCTCTGTTCCACATCGCTGCGGGCCACACCATGGCCCTTTCGAACCTCTTCATCGGGAGCACCCTCGTCATTACTCCGAGCTTTTCCCTGCCTGAATTCTTCGAAGTCATCCAGAAGGAGAGAATAACAGCTTTCTTCGCGGTGCCCACCATGTTTGCGCGCATGGTTGAGCACCCGCAAGTAAAGGATTATAACCTAGGCTCGATCCGCCTGCTCTTTACTGGCGGGGCGGTGATCCCGGTCGAGCTGAAAGAAAAAATAATGAAGGTCTTTCCCCATGCTACCCTGGATGACCTGATGGGGTTGACGGAGGGTGGACCGCTTACCACTTTCTTACCCCACCGAGATGCATTTCGGAAGCCGGGCTCGGTCGGCCGGGCCCATTTCAGTCAGATGGTCCGGGTCGTGAATGATAGGGGGGAAGATGTTTCGGGGGAAGAGGTAGGGGAGATCATCGTCAAAGGCCCTGCGGTGATGAAGGGCTATTATAAGAACCCCGAGGCCACAGCTAAAGCTCTTCGTGATGGATGGCTCTATACCGGCGATCTGGCGCGAGTCGATAAAGAAGGATATCAGTATTTGGCCGTTCGGCGGACCGACCTGATCGTGAGCGGGGGAGAAAATATCTATCCGGCCGAGGTGGAAAGGGTCCTTCTCCAGCACCCGAAGGTGAGAGAGGCTGCGGCGATCGGGTTAAAAGATAAAGAATGGGGAGAACGGGTGATGGCCGTAGTGGTTCTCCAAGAAGGAGAGAAGCCCACCGAAGAAGAAATCCTCGACTTCTGTAAGGAGAAACTAACCGGTTACAAACGACCACGGATAGTCGCTTTCCTTGACGAACTACCCAAGAATCAAATCGGCAAAGTGCTCTATAAAGAGTTGCGAAACCGTTTCAACCCCGCCTGAGCATATTCTTCAGAAACCACCCTCTCCGCGGGGCAGGGAAAGGGTGGAGGGCAAAGTAACAGATGGTTTCAGCTGGCAAAGAAAGCATTTGAAAAGTTCATAAAGGGAATTCGGGAAATAGGAATCTAAAGAAAACTTTTAGTCCTAAGATATGTCTGCCAATGCAGAGTCAGACATTTAGAGGGGAGAGCGGACTATGAGTTATGAGTCAATCCTGGTTAGACAGAGGGCCGGAATCGGTACGATTACCATGAATCGCCCTCAGGCCTTGAATTTCTTAGACCCCGTGATGGCGGAGGAAATGGACCGAGCGCTGGCTGACTTCGAGAGGGATGAAGGGGTTCGAGCCATCGTCATCACCGGGGCTGGCCGGGCCTTCAGTGCCGGGGGAGACTTGAAGTTCATGCAGCAGGACCACACCGCTCAAGAGTTCTACCAGCGCATGGAAGTCGTGACCCGTTTTATCCGGGTTATGATCAACCTTCCCAAACCGATCATCGCCTCGGTCAACGGACCGGCAGTTGGCGGAGGATGCAACATCGCTCTGGCCGCAGACTTAGTATTAGCCTCTGAAAAGGCCACCTTCGCCGAGGTATTCAGCAGGATTGGGTTGATCCCCGACTGCGCGGGAATCTACCTGCTTTCCCGGCGGGTAGGTTTGACCTTGGCCAAGGATTTGGTTTTTACCGGCAGGACGATTGATGCTCATCAAGCAGAACAAACAGGCATGGTGAACCGTGTTTTCCCCGCTGAAGCTTTAGAGGAAGAGACCCGGAAAATGGCCGAGGATCTGGCCAAAGGGCCGACGATGGCCTTAGGGATCTCGAAACGTCTTTTTAATCAAAGCTATGAATCGGATTTTGAAACTCTCCTCCGCCTCGAGAATAGCAACCAGGCCCTTCTACGGTTGACCGAAGATCACCGGGAGGGCGTCCGGGCTTTCTTTGAGAAACGAAAGCCCGAATTCAAAGGAAAATGAAAGGAAAGTCATCTTCCATCCCAGGCCTTAACCTAGATGTTATCCAGCGCCCAGGCTATTGCCAACCTGAAAGGGGTCGTTATACCCTCGTTCCCGAAGATGGCCATGGCGCTCAACTGGGCGGTCCTCCGAAGATATGGGAGAGTCCTCGCCGGGGGTTCTTGATCTGCCTTTCGGGTTTTTGCGCTTTTCCCTGCAGCTGCTTGCCAACCTTGTCTCCCTCCTGGACTGATTGAGGAAAGAAGTCTAAGCTCAGGTCATTAACCCGGCCCCGCATACCTATCCCAAGCCGTGTAACTGGAATCTTCCCGAACTTTCCCGAGAAATTCCCCGATCCGATAACTTTCGATCATTTCCGCTATCTTGAGCTCAAAAAAGGTCCGCCAAATTGCTCAATTGACTCGAAAAGAGAAATTCTACTTGGATCGTTGAATCAAAGATACCAAAGGGGAACATTTTGTCAATACCAAAAATGTTTGCCTCCCCAATCCAACTTAAGAACCGCCCAAGAGGGCCGCGCCAATTCCCTCTCCACCAAAGAGCTGGATCCAACTTGCTCCCGGACATAACGCCGCAAAAATCCATCTCCTTCAAGATTGCAGTGGGAGGGTAAGTCTTTTTGATGTTTATCCTCGGGCTTACAGTCTCGATGTTACCGCCTTGGGTGGAGAAGAAAATTCACCTGTTGAAGGATTGGCAGACGGTAAGCCGGGGGACAATTCAGAGCAGTAAATCTTGGGACGATATTTATAGAATTGGGTGGCACCCGGATGCCACGAGAAAAAGCAACATTCCGTATGCTAAGCCATGAATGGCTTGAGCAACATACAACACGGCGGTTGGGCTCATCTATCTATCCCCCTGCCCAAAAAATCCTCAATAGAGGGCAAAACTATAATAAACAGCTGTTCAATAATTTCCCTAATTTCCCTGAGAGCTCGCCTCCGGCTAAAAGAGGGGGCAAGCTCTTGGCGAGAGTTGAGATTCTCTATTTGCTGACCCGTCCTTTGAGTTTTTCATCGAAAGTAGGCATGCATTTCTCGGCCGGTATCCAAACGGGATTGCCGGGAGCAGCATTATCCGGCATGTCCCACGTGTTGGGGAACACCATTTCGGCGATGGGGCGGTCTGCGATAACCTGATGGTCAGCGGGACGCATGTATTGTTTCCAGCCGAAAAAATCGAAAGTGTCTCCCTCCCAGGCGGCAATAACCTTCTTCGGATCGGTGCTGCCAGCCTTTTGTAGGACCTGGAAGTACCAGTAGTATGAGGTGAGGTTTCTATACCAGCCGCCGTTGGGCCATTGGTATAGCACTGTATCATAGGGTGCTTTCCATGTCTTCCACAGCTTGTTCCATATGGTGCATAATTTCTGAACATTCGGCACCCTGCGGTCCAGCTGGAAATCTGTGCACAGAACTAAGCCTCGTCCCGCCGGACCGCCGATAGCCTTCAGGGGTATGCTGTCATCGAGAAAAGGACTAGCCTGAGGAATATAAAGGTCTGGATGCAAGGGGCTTTTCAGACCCAATTGT
>Ga0187769_10001765_pt1 | contig 12434 bp, 8 predicted proteins | sample 0116_SJ02_MP02_1_FD_133140 | JGI IMG/M metagenome (GOLD analysis project Ga0187769, IMG submission 133140) | Tropical peat soil microbial communities from peatlands in Department of Meta, Colombia - 0116_SJ02_MP02_10_MG | ecosystem: Environmental > Terrestrial > Soil > Wetlands > Peat | place... | reverse complement strand
TTGCCCATTTCTCTTCCCCAGCCGGATTGCTTGTAGCCTCCGAAGGGGAGAGCGGCGTCGAAGATGTTGTAGCAGTTGATCCAGACCGTTCCGGCGCGGAGTTGCGCGGCGAGGCGGTGGGCTTTGGATATGTCTTTCGTCCAGATGCCTGCGGCCAAACCATACATCGAGTCGTTGGCGCGGGGAACAAGCTCCTCGACGCTGTCGAACGGAATTGCCGCGACCACGGGGCCGAAGATTTCTTCCTGCACCACCTTCATGCTCTCTTTCGTATTGGTGAGCACCGTGGGCTCGACGAAGTAGCCTTTGTCGCCGAGCTTGTGGCCTCCGGTGACGGCTTTGGCGCCTTCCTTCGAGCCGATGTCGAGATAGTTGCAGACGCGGTTGAGCTGCTCCTCGGAAACGAGCGGTCCCATTTGCGTGCTGGCGTCGAGTCCGGGACCGACCTTGATCTTCTTGGCTTTTGCCGCGACGCCATCGACGACCTGATCGTAGACGGCGCGCTCAACGTAGAGACGGGAGCCGGCACAGCAGCATTGCCCATGATTAAAGAAGATGGCGCTGGCCGAGCCGGAGATGGCGCCGTCGAGATCGGAGTCCTTGAAAACCACGTTGGGCGACTTGCCGCCGAGTTCGAGCGAGACCTTCTTGAGGTTGCCTGTGGCAGCGTGGACGATGAGCTTGCCGACTTCGGTCGAGCCGGTGAAGGCAATCTTGTCGGCGAGGTCGTGCGCGGCTAGGGCGGCCCCGGCGGTTTCTCCGTAGCCGGGCACGATGTTGACCACGCCTTCGGGGAAGCCGGCTTCACAGATGAGATCGCCGAGACGGAGCGCGGAGAGCGGCGTTTGCTCGGCGGGTTTGAGGACGACACAGCATCCGGCGGCAAGCGCGGGAGCGAGCTTCCAGGCGGCCATCAAGAGCGGGAAATTCCATGGGATGATCTGGCCGACAACGCCGACTGGCTCCCGCAGCGTGTAGGCGTGGTAGACAGCGCCGGGTGTGTAGGGAACGGTGATGGGAATGGTAGTGCCTTCGAGCTTGGTGGCCCATCCGGCCATGTAACGGAACATGTCGACGGCGAGCGGGACGTCGGCGGCGCGGGCGACGGTGAGCGGCTTGCCATTGTCGAGGGTTTCGATGGTGGCGAATTCTTCGGTGTGCTCTTCGAGCAGGTCGGCGAGCTTCCAGATAAGCTTGCCGCGCTCGGAGGTGGTCATGCGCGACCAGGGGCCGGAGTCGAAAGCTTTGCGGGCGGCTTGGACGGCGGCGTCGATATCGCGCTTGTCGCCTTCGGCGATCTGAGCGAGAACTTCACCGGTGGCGGGATTGTAGGTTGGGAAAGTCTTGCCGGATGCGGCGTTCACCCACTTGCCGTTGATGAGCATTTTGCGCGGCTGCTCGAGGAACTCGGCGACTTGCGGATGAATTCCAGTGGGGGCGGTTGCGATACCCATATGTCCTCCTTGCGACTGCTTCCACCCCAGCCCGCGAAGACCACGCGGTCTGGGGACCCCGGGGTGAAGAGTAGTCCCGTCAGGCGAAATGAATGAAGAGATGGTAATCCCGAGGTAAGGGTGAAGGCAACTGCAGGGGCGTAGTGGTGCAGTTTGAAAAGGAAGCGAGCCAAACGCGCGATTTCTGCGTCGCAAAGGACGCGACGCTTCGCGCGGCTCGCCCAGATCCTTCGCCGCGCAAAAACCGCTTGCTCAGGATGACAAGCAAACTGCACCTCTACCGCCGCGGGCGTCGGTTTGCTAAGCCGCTAAAGCGCGTGGTAGTGTTCTGGCTCTTGGGCAAACTTGCTTTCTCGTGGGGAAGCGATTCCGCGCGGCGGAAATCGGCCCAGGCTGAACCACTCAACCCAATCAAAACGGATTCAAGAGAGGAGAAATTATGAAGAAGACAATGGCGCTGCTGGTCATGATGGCGTGTGCGCTGCCACTTTTTGCGGACGAAAAGAAAGAAGAAATGAAAGACGCGGAGAGAATCGAAGCGGCGGCCACGGTGATGAAGGAGATTCTGGGGACGCCGGACAAGGGCATACCGAGGGATCTGTTGAATCGCGCGGACTGTGTAGCGGTCTATCCGTCGGTGAAGAAGGCGGCGTTTATTGTGGGCGGAAGTTACGGGCGGGGCGTAATCACTTGCCGTCGAGGAGCGGCGTTTACGGGAGGTTGGAGCGCGCCGGCGATGTTCGCGCTGGAAGGCGGAAGCTTTGGGCTGCAGATTGGCGCGCAGGAAACGGACTTTGTGCTGCTGGTTATGAACGAGTCGGGCGCGAACTCGATCATGTCGAGCAAAGTGAAGCTGGGGGCGGATGCCTCGGCGGCGGCGGGACCGGTGGGACGCGATACTTCGGCGGAGACCGACATTGTGATGAAGGCCGAGATCCTATCGTATTCGCGGGCGCAGGGACTGTTTGCCGGCGTGTCGCTGGAGGGCTCGACGATGCGGGCCGACGACGGGGCGAACAAGGCGCTGTATGGCAAGGAACTGAGCGCGAAGGAAATTGTGCGTGAGGGGAAAGTAAAGGCGCCGGCGTCGGCGGCGGGGCTGCTGGCGGAGCTGACGAAGGCTTCGCCGAAGCATGTGAGCAAGTCGGCTGCAGCCCACAAGGGGTAAGGCTGAAGGCTGTATGGCTTGTTGGGGCGGGCCCGCGGGGGCGCCTTTTCGCGCTTGGGCGCGCCGTTTCCTTCCTCTGCCCCAACGCCTTGAACTTTTTCTGCGGGCGTTCTTTCTGCCCGGGCAGCCGAGGGCGGCTGTCCCTCTGTATTTCGTGTACCGGCTTGCTGAGTCAGCGACGTCGTCTGCCGTTGAGCACGAGGGCGCAGAGCTGGTCGGCGAAGTCTTCGGTTAGCTCGTCGTGCCGGATGAGGAAGCGCATGTAGATGGGCCCATAGAGGGAATCGAGGATCAAATCCATGTCTGTGCCGCTGGGGATTTCGCCGCGGTCGATGCCTCGCTGCAGCGTTATGTAGGCCTGGCGGCGGCGCGGCCACAAAAAGCGTTCGCGGAAGGCTTCGATCAGCTCGGGATCGGATTGGCCGCCGGCGAGGAGCGCGGCGACGACTTTGCCGCGATCGGAACGGAAGATGCGAATTAGGCGGCGCATCTGCAGGCTCATATCGCCGACGACGGAACCGGTGTCGGGAAATTGCAATTCTTGTTCCGAGCTTTCCGCGAAAGCGTCGGCGACGAGCGTGGCCTTGCTGGGCCACCAGCGATAGACCGTTGCCTTGCCCACGTTGGCGTCGGCGGCGATGGCCTCGATGGTTAGCTCGGGGAATCCCCCCTTTTTCCGAAGCAATTTCAGGGTGCTGCGCAAAATGGCGAGGCGCGATTGCTCGCTGCGGGGGCGTCCGGGTGGGCGCTTGCCGTTGTTACCGTTGTGTACAGCAGCGGCCCTGGCCTGATTTTGCGCCATGGTGAAAGTTTAATATAATTTAAATCCGAAACGTACTGTTTTGAATCTAGCTTGAAAAGCCCGCAAACGCGCCGGGCACGTGTGGTTCACAGTAGTACGATTTCCTCCCGTAGTTTCTGTAGGCAGCTGTTGATTGTCTTATGTGGATTGTCGCGTTAGCGCTTCGACGCCCGTATACGTTCGTGGTGATGGCCCTGCTCATCATCATCCTCACGCCCATCACTATCCTGCGCACGCAGGTCGATATTTTTCCTGACATCAACATTCCAGTGATCAGCGTGGTGTGGAGCTACGCCGGACTCGATCCCGGGGAAATGGCCGACCGCATCGTGACCAACTCGGAGCGCGGGTTCACGGTCACAGTGAACGACATTGAGCACATGGAGTCGCAATCGCTGAACGGCATTGCGGTGATCAAGATCTTCTTCCGCCCTGGTGTGAACATCTCCATGGCGATGACGCAGGTGACGGCGATGTGCCAGACGGTGCTGCGGGGATTGCCGCCGGGCACGACGCCGCCGCTGGTGATCACATACTCCGCGTCGTCCACTCCAGTCGTGCAGCTCGGCGTGAGCAGCAAGACACTGCCGGAGAACCGGGTGTTCGACGTGGCGCAGAATTTTCTGCGCACGCAGTTGACGACGGTGCCGGGCGCCGGCACTCCGTACCCTTACGGGGGGAAGCCGCGGCAAGTGCAGGTGGATCTCGATACCGCGAAATTGCAGGCCTATGGTTTGACGCCGGCTGACATTGTGAACGCGGTGGCGGCGCAAAGCCTGATTTTGCCTTCGGGCACGGCGAAAATTGGGCCGACCGAGTACAGCGTGCAGATGAACGGCACGCCCCGGACGATCGACGAGTTGAACGACCTTCCGGTAAAGGGTTCGACCGGTTCCATTTTGTATCTGCGGGATGTGGCGCATGTGCGAGACGGGTTTTCGCCGCAGACCAACGTTGTGCGCCAGAACGGCGTACGCGGCGTACTGATGTCGATTTATAAACTGGGCGGGTCGACACCGAGTGTGGTGGACGGCGTAAAGGCCATGGTTCCTACGGCGGTAAAGCTGCTGGGGCCGGAATTGAGTTCGCAGATCAGCGTTAAACCGCTGTTCGACCAGTCGCTGTTTGTACGGGCATCCATTCAGGGCGTGCTGCACGAAGGCCTGATCGCGGCCTGTCTGACGGCGCTCATGATCCTGCTTTTTCTAGGCGACTGGCGGCCAACCATCATCATTGCCATCTCGATCCCGCTCTCGATCTTTGTGTCGGTGATTCTGCTAAGCGCGCTCGGCGAGACAATCAACATCATGACCCTGGGCGGACTGGCGCTCGCCGTCGGAATATTGGTGGACGACGCGACCGTGGAGATCGAAAACATCGAGCGCAACCTGGCCATGGGCAAGGAAATGAAGACGGCGATTCTCGACGGCGCATCACAGATCGCAGTGCCCGCGTTCGTATCGACGCTGTGCATTTGCATTGTGTTTGTGCCCATGTTCTTCCTCACAGGCGTGGCGCGGTTTCTGTTTGTGCCGCTGGCCCTGGCGGTGTCGTTCGCCATGCTGGCTTCCTACCTTCTGTCGCGCACGCTGATTCCGACGCTGGTGATGTTCATCATGCGCGGGCACGAGCACCGGGCGCTCGAACCGAAGAACATTCTGGCAAAGTTCCAGCGGCGATTCGAACGCGGCTTCGACAAGTTTCGCGCCGGATACCAGCAAATGCTCGAAACCACGCTGGAAAGGCGCGGGGTGTTCGCGATCTGCTTTGTGATTTTCTGCGCGCTGTCGCTGGGGCTGGTGTTTTTCCTGGGCTCGGATTTCTTTCCGCAGGTGGATGCCGGGCTGATTCGTTTGCATTTCCGCGCGCGGCCGGGTCTGCGGGTGGAGGAGACGGCGAAGCTGTGCGATGAAGTGGAGTCGGCACTGCGCGAAACGATCCCAAGCAACGAAATGGAGACGATGCTCGACAACATCGGAGCTCCCTACTCGGGCATCAATCTCAGCTATAGCAATTCGGGAGTGATCGGCACGAACGACGCGGAGGTTCTGATTTCGCTGAATCCGGAACATCATCGCTCGACGGCGGGGTATATCCGCAGATTGCGGCGTGAACTGCCGGCACGTTTTCCCGGTGTGGAGTTTTTCTTTCAGCCCGCCGACATTGTTTCTCAAATTCTGAATTTTGGCTTGCCGGCGCCGATTGATATCCAGATCATGGGCGCGGACGTGCGAGCCAACTACGCAACGGCGCAAAAAATCGCCAATCGATTACGGGCGATCCCCGGGACGGCGGACGTGCACGTGCAACAGATGATGAGCCTGCCCACGCTTTATCTGAATATGGACCGCACGAAGATCGACCAGGTCGGCCTGACGGCGCAGAATGTCGCCCAGAGCGTGCTGATCAGCCTGAGCGGCAGCTTCCAGACGGCTCCCAATTTCTGGCTGAATCCGAGAAATGGCGTGAGCTATCCCATCGCCATTCAGACACCGCAATATCACGTGACCTCGGTGCAGGATCTCATGAGCACTCCAGTCAATAGCCCGACCGCGCATGGCGAGCAGGTCCTGGGCAATCTGGCGCAACTAAGTCCGATGATGCGTCCGGCCGTGGTCAACCACTACAACGTGCAGCCAGTGATTGACGTGTACGCCAGCACGCAGTCACGCGATCTGGGGGCCGTTTCCTCCGACGTCACGGAGGCGCTAAAGCCGTTCCGCGACAATCTGCCAGGCGGGGCGATCATGATGATTCGGGGACAGATCGAGACCATGCGGTCTTCTTTCTTCGGCCTGGGTGTCGGATTACTTGGGGCCATTGTGCTCGTCTATCTTCTTATTGTGGTGAATTTTCAGTCGTGGCTGGATCCCTTCATTATTATTACGGCGCTGCCAGGGGCGCTGGCCGGGATTTGCTGGTTCCTGCTGATCACGCGCACGACGCTAAGCGTGCCCTCGCTGACGGGCGCAGTGATGTGCATGGGCGTGGCGACGGCGAATTCGATTCTGATGGTTTCGTTTGCGCGCGACCGAATGGATATGGGCGTGCCGGCGCTGCAGGCGGCGATTGAAGCGGGTTACACGCGCGTGCGGCCCGTGCTGATGACGGCGCTGGCGATGATTATCGGTATGGTTCCGATGGCGCTAGGCTTCGGGGAAGGCGGTGAGCAGAACGCGCCCTTGGGACGGGCAGTGATCGGCGGCCTGTTGTTTGCTACCGTCGCAACCTTGTTTTTTGTGCCGAGCGTGTTCGTGATTATTCACGGACGGCGGCAGACGCACTTGAAGCCCCGGCAAAGATAATGTTCTGGAGAAAGTCTGGAGAAAGCAATCATGTCGGTAGAGCAACCTGAAGTAGCGCACCATCAGGGCGAGGATCACCCGACTCGCTCGCATCCGCAGATCCAGCGGCCTCCCGATCTGCCGCCTGCGCCGCCACGCCGCGCCCTAATTCTGATTGGGGCCGTGTTGCTGGTTCTGATCACCGCGGGAGCTGTGACTCTTCTCACGAAAAAAGGAGAAGCCGACGCGCTGGCCAAGGAGACCGACGAGGCCGCGATTCCAACGGTTGCGGTAGTACAGCCGGCCAAGGGCTCGGGGAGCGAAGAGTTGGTGTTGCCCGGGAACCTGCAGGCGTTTATCGAGTCTCCGATCTTTGCGCGTACGAGCGGCTACCTGCTGAAGTGGTACAAGGACATGGGCAGCCACGTGCAGAAAGGCGAGTTGCTGGCCACGATTGACACGCCGGAAGTGGATCAGGAATTGTCGCAGGCACGCGCCAACCGCGAGCAGACGAGGGCAGCGCTGGGATTGGCGAAGATTTCCGCCGACCGCTGGGAGAACTTGCGCAAGACGGACTCGGTCTCGCAGCAGGAGGCCGATCAGCAGACCAGCGGCTATGAGCAGGCGAAGGCGAATCTGGCCGCGGCCGACGCGAACGTGAAGCGGCTGGAAGATCTGGAATCCTTCAAGAACGTTTATGCGCCTTTCACCGGCGTGATCACTCGTCGCAACGTTGATCCCGGCGCCCTCATCAACGCCGGCTCGGCTACGGGTGCGCAGATGTTTAACATCGCGAAAGTCGATCCGCTGCGCGTATTCGTGAGCGTGCCGCAGGCTTATGCGCCTCTAATGAAGACGGGCGTGAAGGCAACAGTGACGCTTCAGGAATTTCCAGGACAAGAATTTACTGCCACCGTAGCCCGGACTGCGGAGGCGATCGATCCGGGAACGCGGACTCTGCTTACCGAAGTCGACGTGCCGAACAAGGATGACAAGTTGCTGCCGGGCTCGTTTGGCGAGGTGCACTTTGCCACCGGCAATTCGGTTCCCAGCATCACGATTCCCGTGAACGCAATGCTGTTCCGCGCCGAGGGCGCGCAGGCCGCGGTGGTGGGAGCAGATGGCAAAGTGCAACTGCGCTCGATCGTAATTGGGCGCGATTACGGCGCCACCATCGAAGTTCTGAGCGGAATTGAGCTGACGGACCAGGTCATTATTAATCCCTCGGACTCGCTGGAATCGGGACAACAGGTAAAGATCGCCAAGCCCGCCAACGGAGGCGGCCGCTCGTGAGCCCGCGGTTGACGCAACGCGCGTGGAGAAGTCGCACGGCGTTTGCCGCCATCCTTTTTTCGAGCGTATTTTTTTGCGGATGCTCGGTTGGCCCTGCCTACAAGCGGCCCGCTGCCCAAGTTCCTGACGCTTGGAGGGGCGAGGGGCCGTGGCAAACGGCGGCGCCGAAGGATTCGATTGCCAAGGGCGCATGGTGGGAGCTGTATCACGACACGGAACTCGACCGGCTGGAGCAGGAACTGCTGCAAGCCAATCAGTCGCTGGCTGCGGCTCGCGACCGGCTGTTGCAGGCTCGGTCGTTGGCGCGAGTTGCGTCGGCGGGCTTTTTCCCAACGTTGAACGCGAACCCCAGCGGGGAACGCCAGCGCTTTTCCGGCAATCGTAACCTTGAGGGCGCCAATCCCGCGAATGTCAAGCCCGACACCGAAAACACCTTTGCCTTGCCGTTTTCCATCAGCTACGAAGCGGATTTGTTTGGCAGCGTGCGGCGCGGGCTGGAGGCGGCGAATGCGTCCCTCCAGGGGAGTGCGGCTGATCTCGAAAACACGCGCCTGGTTCTGACTGCCGAACTTGCGGCCGATTACTTCACCCTGCGCGAGCTGGACCGCGAAGCCGATGTAGTGCGCGAGTCGGTCGAAATTCAGCAAAAAGGGTTGGACCTCGTGAATTACCAGCACGAGGGCGGCATCGCCTCCGGCCTGGCCGTGGCGCAACAGAAAGCTCTGCTCGACGCAACGGCCGCGCAACTGCAATTGGTTTTGCAACAGCGCGCGCAGAACGAGCATGCGATCGCGGTGTTGACGGGAAAACCGGCGCCGAATTTCAGCCTTGCCAAAGCGCCGTTCGCCGCCACGCCTCCGGCGATTCCGACCGGTGTGCCTTCCGATATTCTGGAGCGGCGGCCCGACATCGCGACGAGCGAGCGGCAAATGGCGTACGAGAACGCGCAGGTCGGGCTGGCGAAGGCGGCATTTTATCCGCACATCACGCTGGGAGGAAGCGGGGGCTGGCAGAGCCGCGACATCGCCACGCTGGCGAACGCACCGAGCGCGGTTTGGGCTCTGGGCGGAAACATTTTGCAGCCGATCTTCAATGGTGGACAGAATCGCGCCAACTTGGCAGCGAGCCGGGCGGCTTACGACCAATCCGTGGCCAATTATCGCGAGTCGGTGCTCGAGGCATTTCAGCAGGTGGAGGACGGTCTTTCGGGGCTCGCGCTGCTCGATCAGGCGGCGAAGACGCAGCAGGTGGCCGTCGAGGATTCGCGCAAGGCGCTGGAGATTGCCAACAACCGCTACGTCGGCGGCGTAACAACATATCTTGATGTGATAACGGCGCAGTCGACACTGCTCTCGAACGAGCGGCTGGCGACGCAGCTGCGCGGCCAGCAGATGGTCACGTCGGTCTTCCTAGTGAAGGCCCTGGGCGGGGGTTGGGAGGCGTCGCAGATTCAGAAAGAACAGGTGCGGCCGGAACTGGGGCAGGCGATTCAAGAGTAGTCGTGCCGCCGTTGCTGATCGCCGAACTCGCGGGCCAATGCCCCGAGGACATTCTGCTGATCGGCGTCAGCGGCGAGCAATACGAAGCAGGAGCTGCGCTCAGCGCAGCGGCACAGCAGGCGGCTGCCCAAGCCGTGCAGCAGGCCCACTGCATCGGCTGGGAATTTCCTACTTCGAATTGCGCAGGCAGGACTTTTCGGCCTGGTGGAACCCAATGGCCGAGAGCCAATCAGCCGCCATCCGCCCCACGGACGCGGCGCCGACCTCTGGCTAGCCCGTCAGTTAGCGGCTGGCGGCAGCGTGGCGGGCACGCACCTCGCGCTCGGCAATAGACCAGTCGCCGACGGGATCGCCGTCAGCGCCCTTGCGCTGCAGGTACAGCTCATAGGCGCGGTGGCGGATTTCCTCATCCAGATTCACGCCGTTCGAGTTCACGCCTTTCGGACTCGCGACGGCTGGGCGCGCGCTGGTCTTGGTCGGCATGACTGCGACCGGTGCAGGTGTGCTGGGCGTAACCGTGGCGGCCGCATCATTCCCGAGGACCTCCGGCGCCGCCTGGGCCGTGGTGGGCTGCACAGGGGAGGACTCAACAGGGTCGGCGGTCTTCCGGGTGCGGGTGGTGGTGGTTTCGGTGCTTTTGCGAGGCATTCCTACTCCTTCATCAGGTGGGTAATTTCATCAATCGTTAACTGTCGTTTTGACCGATGCACGTGAGCGTTGCGCGCCAGAAAACTGTGCCCGCAACCTCCGTTCTTTCCACTATAGCGCGTGAGCCTGTGGAAAGAGGACCGTGCCGACGAGAAAAATGCACTCAGAGGTACAAAGTTGGGAACCCTTGCGGACATGGCCGCGTGCCGCAACTGAAGCAAACAACAGTACATTCGTAACTTGTCGAAAGGTTCCCTCTGCCCGCAGGATAGAGGAGAAATCATAAAAAGCCATGAGCACGCAATCTACTAGTAATCAAGCTACTGGGGCAAGGCCCGCCAAAGCGGAGATGGCGGATCTGCAACGAATGATCTCCGACTCGCCCAACCCGGAGCGAACTTGTCACCGGCTGGCGCAGATTCTGCACGTGCGGCGCAGCGAAATTGCTCTGTTGCGGCTGGAGAAACGCAGCCTGCGCTTTGTTTATCCGACCGAGCTGCGTTCGGCGGGCGAGCTGCCGCTGTCGGGTTCGGCGGTGGCCGCGCGCACGGCGTCGACGCGCACGTCGCTGCTTTCGAACACGTTTATGCGCGTGAAGCACGTCAGCCTGTTTGAAGCCGTCAAACTCGCCGGCGAGGAAGGCGACGGCAGAACCGAGCAGATGCCGATTCAAAAAATCATGTCGGTGCCGATCACGGCGGCCGACGGAAACGTGATCGGGGTGGTGCAGGTTTCACGCAAGGGTCTGGACGCCTCGCTGGCCGGCCCCGATTTTTCGGGCGACGATCTGAAGGAACTCGAAAGAGCCGCCGCTATTCTGGCGCGCATGCCCTTCATGCAGGAAGGGGCGGAGCTGTAGGGAGCGGAGTTTTCGGTCGTCAGTTGTCAGTTCTCAGTTGTCGGTTCTCAGTAGCCAGACATTCGGGCGTTAGCTCTCGGTCGTTGTAGTTTGTCTTTGGTCCAGAAAAACCAATCTTCGCCAACCCACCTTTGACGACCTTCGGGACCCGCCGTTTGGCTGGGTCGGGAGCCCTCACCTTGCTAGGGCCTTACCCCTACCCCCTTTGCCGGTATCTTAGAATCATAGACTTAGAGGCAAAGTCTTGAGCGGACGATACTTACAGGCAAAGTCTTGAGCGCGTGGGAGTTAGCTTCTCAGCCTTCAGCCCGTCAGCCATCAGCCGTCAGCGAAAGCGCATGTGGCAAGCTGTCCGGTACCCCCCACCCCCCTATACCCGGTCTTTTAAAGTCAAAGACTTAGCGACGGCGAGGCGCCAGGTCTTTGAGGAATAAGGAGTTATAGGTAAAGTATTTATTCCTCAATGACTTAGGCTGCCGGTGTGCGGACTCCCGCTGCCGTTTCGCCCCGGATGGACGTAAAGTATTCCGGGGGAAGGAGCTTACGAACATCGGATCAGGTAATCTCCTCAACTTGTCAAAGAACGAACCGCAGGTGAGCGGTGCACTACTCCTATTCTATTTGGGGATGTCAAGGGGCGGCAGAGAGTTGAGGATGCGTACAGTTTCGAGGCTGACCGTGACTACCTGGCCGATAAGGCGGAGGATGTATTCGGGGTCGTCTTCCCGATTTGGGTCGTTGGTGATGCCACTGCGTTTGTCGGTTGAAACCTGGTATTGGTCGATGACCCATTCTAGGGCTGAGCGGTTGCCGAGGCGGTATTCGTAGGTTTCTTTCGGGATGCCGGTGAGGGTGAGGAATTGGTTGTAGGTGAGCGTGGTTTTGTCTTTGCTCAGCTTCATTTTGGTGACACGGTAGTCGAGTTTTTCGCCGGCCTTCTCTTTCTTCTCCAGCGGATATTCGGGTTGGGATTCGTAGCGGACGTGGATTTCGGCTAGGCGCCGGCCGGCTTGGACTAGCTGGCGGAAGACATCAACATCTTTCACCGCCGAGTTCGCCGAGAAATTCTTTTCTCCGTCATCCTGAGGTCCGAGTTTTTTGCGGGCCGAAGGATCTATGGACTTGCCGGCGGCGCCTGTGCTGGCGGCCAAATGCATAGATCCTTCGTTGGGAGTCTCCCGCTTCGCGTGAGACTCCGCTGCCTCAGGATGACATTGGGATGGGGCGCTGGCGAAGGGGATGCGGGGGAGTTCGCGGCGGAGGTTGGCGGCGTAGCGCTGGCGGTAGTCGGGGTGGTGGAGGATGGCGTAGATGTAGTGGAAGATGTCCCACTTGGTGATGTAGAGCTGGCCGAACTGTGCAGGGTGTCGTAATAGGCCTTGATCGAGGCATGGGCCGGCTTAAGAGCAAGGGACGTGATTTTCCCA
>Ga0187769_10001764_pt1 | contig 12434 bp, 14 predicted proteins | sample 0116_SJ02_MP02_1_FD_133140 | JGI IMG/M metagenome (GOLD analysis project Ga0187769, IMG submission 133140) | Tropical peat soil microbial communities from peatlands in Department of Meta, Colombia - 0116_SJ02_MP02_10_MG | ecosystem: Environmental > Terrestrial > Soil > Wetlands > Peat | place... | reverse complement strand
TGGCGGGAACACACAGCGCACCGATGACCAGCCCGAAGCGCGAGGCTCCTCGAACTCCATAGGCCCTCGCGCCCGCGAGCACAGTCATCAAACTAAACCAACCAACAGCCAGGAGATGGATTGGGACCCCGTAGAAGTATGAGAACGAGGTCTGGAAGACGAGGGGGCACTGAGTGCCGAGGATGCAGGACGTGAGTGCATTTGCCGACAAATACCACTGAAGTAGATGCCAGCTCCATGAAGCCCCAACAATTCCCACAAGAATCGCCAGTAGCGCTGCTAATCTCAACCAATCACCATCGTCAACGAATGAAGCCCCGCCAAGCAAATCTGTCTCTTATAAGTCGAACTTTTCGAACATCCACAAGAGTTAGAAAATTCGAGAAATCCTTAGACGCTGTTATCCGAAGCCGACAAGAACTCTTCTATCTCGCGATTTGGGATCCAAATGCAGAGGAGATGAAGGCCCAGGCTCGGTTTAGAGCAAGATCTTCGGCTCTTTCCATTCCTCTCTGAGGATGCTGTAGAGCATCGCATCCCTCCAGTCACCCCTGCAGAGGAATGCCTTGCGCATTACGCCCTCTTTTTTGAATCCCGCTTTGATCAGAACCTTGTTCGATGCCTTGTTGTCGGGGTCAGTTTCGGCTTGAATGCGAACTATGCTTTTCGATAAGAATAGGTAGTCTACCATTACTTGAACGGCGTCGTTTGCGTAGCCCTTTCGTTGTTCCTTCGGAATTACCACATATCCGATTCGCACGCCCATTTGTCCGCCTGTCTGGGATTGAGTAATGTGCCCTACTTTTGTTCCGTCTTTCTTCTCGATGAAGAACCATTGTCCGTTTTTGGCGACCGAGTCATCGTACCACTTCTCAATATCGCCAAGTCTATTCTGCGTTATGCGTTCGTAGGCGCCTGCCACCTCAAGGTCGTTGTACCACTCCTTCAGCAGTGGAAGGTCGCTCTTCTCGATGATACTTAGGTTGACTCGCTTTCCTTTGAGCAATGCCATCCAACCAGGCTTACCCCATCTGGTAAACTTAGCTTCTTCCATCCAATGCATGCGGTTAATCGAACTTTCAGGGCAATTTGCGAAGGTTTTGCTGAATCAATTTCCGTGCTCGGATAAACTCTTAGTGCACGTGGATTCCTTGCGAGCATACTTTTTGGTGGGGCGGGAGGCATTACATGAAATCTCATGCATATCCGAACTGAGGCTGCCTAGTTTTCGAGGTTTTCCGAACGAACGATGCCGGTATACTTTATACCAAGCGGGGTATACGATACACTGAATTTCAATGGGGTCAGCCACCACCGTAAAGGTGTCGAGAACTACCCTTGCTGAATTGGAAAAGCTACGTGACAGGTTGCAGACTCGCAGTTTGGACGACGCGATCAAAGCTTTGATCAAAAAACATAGGCAGGAAGTATTACGCGAAGCCTTCGGTTTGGACCATGGAAAAATCAAGCCATTTACTGAGCGTGACCGAGGAGAGGATCACTGAACCTCGTCGTGGACACCTATGCTTGGATTGAACTATTCCTCGGGACAGCTAAGGGTGAAAGAACAAAGCGACTGATCTCAGAAGCGGAGGAAGTCAGAACCCCCGATATTGTATTAGCTGAAATCTCTAGGAAATATCACAGAGAAGCGCTCGACCCTCAATCTCTGAGAGCCCGATCAGAAACGATCAGCTCGACGACGATCGTTACTGGAATTGACACGAATCTAGCTGTGCGGGCTGGGCCGATTTATCTCGAACTTGTGGAAAAGGCGAAGCGAGAGCATCTCAACAGTCCTAGTCTCTTTGACGCGATTGTTCTCGCAACGACCCGAGAGTATGACTCAAGTGTGGTTACAGGCGACGAACATTTCCGAGACCTCCCTGAGACGATCTTCCTGCACTAGCCCATATTTACCGTCGAATCGAAGGTTGTCAGATAGGATTCTACGAGAAATGACCCCAACCCTTCAATAGATATGCATGAACTAGGTGTGACGGGGTTATGTCCTTGGAATTTCGTTTCATCTACACCGGAATCCGAGTGAAAAACATGGAAGAATCCCTGAAATTCTACACAGAGGTGCTAGGCATGATCATCACTGAACCTCTTCAGAAGACGACGCCAACCAAAGGCAGTGTGGTTACACTCAAGAGCCCAACCTCGGAACAGGTCTTAGAACTCAACCATTACGAAAAAGATAGCCCATTCAATTACGAGTACGTTAACGGCGAAGACCTCGACCACATAGCCTTCGACGTTCGAGATCTAGAAGCGACTGTGAACGAACTAAAGCGACGAGGCGTAGAGGTTGTCGTCGAACCCTACGCGATTGGATACGCGACTGGATGGAAAGAAGCGTACATTAAAGATCCAAATGGAATCTGGATAGAACTCTTGGAGCGAACGTAGGGACGCGAGTTGAGTCCCAGTACGTTGTTGTCAAAGTGAGGATCGTTTGGTGGGGCGGGAGGGACTGTCATGACCTTTTCGGGTCATTTTGAACCCTCGGTCACCGGTGTTCCCGCCGTTTGATGTTGGTCCCGAGACCGGTTTCAAGGCGAAGGGTCTTTCGCTATCTTAGACCATGTTGCCCCCACGAGGGGTCGACTCGCGGTCTGGACCACCGCCCCTAGTCCTTTAGGGCATCGTCACTCGCTTAAATGCTTCACAGGCGAATTTTCGGTTTGACGGTTGAGCTCTCCGGCGTCGCATCTCGTTTTCCTTTGAGGTAGGTTAAGTATTCGAAGGCGATTAACGCGGAGTGACGGACATCCTCGTCCTGATCACCTATCGCGCTCTTTAGTTGGGGAATGATCGCGTCATCTCCTATTGAACTCAAAGCTACTGCAGCTTCATGCCTCACTATGGGGCTTCTGTCGTGAAGCATTGCCTCAACCAACGCGGGGACGGCTGAGCGGTAACCTAGCTGGCCAAGTGTGAAGGCAGCCTCATGCCTCGTTAATGGGCTTTCGTCTTCCTTCAGCACCTGAGACAGCGGCTTCACCATCTCCTCGTTTCCAATGTGCTCTAGCATACAAACTGAGTGTACGCGCAGGAGCAGTGGAAACTCCTTAGAGTTCTTGAGGAATGCTTTGAAGAACGAGAGGTCTTTTCTTTCGAAAGCGTCCTCCAGTTCCTTCAACTTCTCGTAATCATCGTCTTCCATGCGAAGATGTCCCAACGGTCATTGCAACTCCCAATCGAATGGAGCCAAGCTTTGAGCTGAGAAAATAAGGATTTCCTGCTAACTTAGCGTAGATCCGCATACTGCAGAGGGAGTGGAGGATTTTGGTTAACTGATGTAGCGTTGACTGCTCCGCTCTAGGTCCGGGATGACTTCGAAATCGGGAGCCTTGTTTGGTGAATCATCGTAGACGGGACCGGGCAGAACAGCGCTTGGGCCCTTTGAGGCGATCTGTGTGGCAGGGTGTTCTGGTCCGAAGGATTCTAGGGAGACATCGTAGACCAGCTTTCTAACCTCACGCTCTTCCACGTATCCAAGTGCGTGCAGGTACTCGTGAAGTAGAATCGAGTAAACGTACGAGTTTATTTCGCGGAGGGACCGGGCGCTGTGGGTTATCATATCTAACGTTGTTCTGTTCATGACGATGCCGTTAGTTCCCATGGTGTGAAACGCGCCGATGTGGGTGGGTAGTTTGGCTAGGTAGAGCATTAGCCCTGCCCTTCTCCTGCCCAAGGACCGTTCAGCGGATTTCTTCACTAGTTCGAATACGTCGCCGAAGTCTCGGCATTGGTCCAACTGCTCGCTAATCGTGCTCAAGCTTAATCTTCCTCTCTTGCCGCCTTCTCAAGCAGATCGCGTACCTTCTCGACGAATGCCAAGTATTCGCCGAGGATTGTTTTTCCCATCGGTGTTAGGTCGTATAGGTCGTCGGCGAGTTCGTTGATCAGCTTGTGCGTTCGCAGTAATGGTACGTTCTCGTAGATGAGTTTCGGGTTTATCTCCTCTCGAAAGTTCTTCTTCCCTTGGGGGTGTTCTAGGAGTGGGAGTAGCATCTTCACTCGAGTTTCATTGCAGAGGAGATCCATTAGCTCTAACGTCTGCCGAAACGCCTTCTCCAGGCCTCTATCACGCCAGTTGAGGTGCTCTATCACGAGCCTCCCGGTCTCTAGAGCGCGTGGAAACTTTGAGCCTAGCGATTCAGAGTTGACCTTGAACGGGTAGACGACTACGGTTCTGGAGTTCTCGGCGTTGTCAACGACTTCCAGCTCCCTCAGTAGCGTCTCGTCTGGTGGCTTGGTTTCGCAAAAGACCGCTGTAACTGTATCCCCTTCAACCCCGGCGAGATCCGCCGTGAGCTTCTGCGAGCGTTCCTCAGGGTCAACTAGGATGGGGTCAACGAAGGTCTCGACATCTCCTTTCTGGGATAGGATTCGGGCCGCGTGGAACTTCTCTAGGAGGTGAAGTTCGCTTTCGTCTTCTTGGGTGTGGAAGTCCTCGCGGAATGCGGTGTAGTTGACCACGTGCATCGGGAGGACCCGCCTCCTCCTTGAGGTGGATTGAACCTCTAATCTCATCTTAGCTTCCTAGAAGCTAGTTTGCCGTGCTAATCATATAAGCGTTACCTTAGGTAACAAGCTGCCTAGGTTAAAGCTTCCAAAACGAGCCCTATTAGGCCCATCCTCACGAGGAGGCCGTACCAAACCTGCTTGAAGTATTTCGCGTGGGGCGTATTGTCGACGGTGTACTCGATCTCGTCAACTCTGGGGAGAGGATGCATCACAATCATTTCAGGCCTCGCTTGCGTTAGGTCCGCCGCACTCAACTTGTATGATCCCCGAACCTTCTCATAATCCTCCAATGATCCAAACCTCTCCTTTTGGATGCGGGTCATGTACAGAACGTCAATCTGCGGAATGACTCTTGAAAGCTCCTCGAACTCCTGAACCTTAATTCGGCCACTTACCTCTTCAAGAACCTCCTTCCTCATCCGAAGAAGAGGCGGAGATACCAGGTAGAGGTTGATATCGTACAGCGAGAGGGCGTACGCGAGAGAATGCACCGTTCTCCCGTACCGAAGGTCACCTGCTAACGCGATTTTCAAGCCGTCCAGTTTACCGAGCTCTCTCCGCATAGTGTATAGGTCGAGCAAAGCCTGTGTAGGATGTTCCTCCGCTCCCGTTCCCGCGTTGATGACGGGAACTGAAGCGAATTCCGCCGCAAGGCGCGCCGCACCCTCCAGCGGATGTCGTATCACCAACACGTCCGCATAGCTTTCGACAACTCGAACCGTGTCCGCCAAGTTCTCCCCCTTTTGGACGGAGGCAGCCTTCGGCTCCGCAAATCCAAGGCAGTTTCCGCCGTACCTGTACATCGCGGATTCGAAACTCAGTTTCGTGCGAGTGCTGGGCTCAAAGAACAGAGTCGCCATTACCTTTCCGTCAAGTGCATGCGAACCCTTCTTGGCAAGAGGTTCGACGCCGTCGCTTGTCTCGAGGATGTGATCGATCTCTTCCCGTGAAAAGTCTTTGATCGAAACTATGTCTCTGCCGGCAAACTCCAACTTGTCGCGCCCGTCAACTCTTGCTTCTCATGGTTAAATAACTGTTGGAGAGATACGAGACCCGAACCAAGATGCAGCCGCGACAAGAGCTGTACGTCAAGAAAATTAAGGATGGTACAGTGATCGACCACATAACTCCCGGCTTTGCATTGGATGTTCTGAAGATTCTTGGAATAAATGGGAAGGGCGGGGAAGTCCTTAGCGCCGCGATCAACGTCGAGAGCAAACACTTGCACCATAAAGACATCGTAAAGATTCAGGACCGCGAGCTTAGGCCGGACGAAGTTGACAAGATTGCTCTAATAGCTCCCAACGCGACTATCAACATTATACGGAGCTTCGAGGTGGCCTCCAAGAAGACCGTGGAATTGCCGCCGACGATTCGCGGAATCATTAGGTGCGACAACCCCTCCTGCATCTCCAACACTATGGAGCCCGTGGAGCGGAAGTTCCGCGTGGACGGACGGGAGCCAATCCGATTACGTTGTCACTATTGCGGCCACATCATGGAAAGAGAGGACATTCTGAAACAATTCTAGGAGCGTCATTATGCAGGTTTGATGTGATTTCGTTTGGGAAAGATCGCGCTTATCTCGGATAGAAACACTTCTACTTACTTCAAGGTTACAGGGGTTAGCAGCAGTTACGCAGCGAAAGACCGAGAAGAGGCTGAGAGAGCGTTCCGCAAACTGAATTCCGACGAGACGATCTCACTGGTCATGGTAACCGAGCCAGTGTTTGAGTGGATTAGGCCGTTGGTCGAGAGGTCTAGGAAGCAATTCCCTTTGGTTGTCTCAATCCCCGCCAAGGGCGGTTCAAAAGCGGAGGTTGACACGTTAGCACAACTCATCAAGAGAACTGTTGGGATAGACATCAAGGTAAAGTGAGTGACGGCGGACCGAAGTTACTCGTGGTCTTACGGTCAATTGGGCAGCGGGGACGAAAGGGTTCCGCGGGAAATGCTATCCATGGTTGTTGGTAGCCCGGGGGAGATGTTCGGGTCGCCGGTGCGCCTTTCGAACTCCCGTCGGAGGGTCCAAAGCCCTCTATGCTTCTTTGGGTTTGAACTGTCCACTACACCACCGGGCTACAAGAACTGCAAATCTTCGTGAACTATGTAACCTTTTGTTCATCGACTGATTCAACTGTGTTCAGAATCTGAGGATTTGGGAAGGAGGGTGGCTGGGGTCGTTGAACGCTGTTAAGCCAATTGGCTCTGAGCCAGCACTCTTGCTGAGGCACAAGAACGAGAGAGTTGTTGTTATCGGTGACTTGCACATTGGTTGGGAAGTCACCCTCGCGCAGCAGGGGATACACATTCCTTCGCAAACAGACAAGATGCTATCGAGGTTGAGGGCGATTATTGAAAAAGAGAAACCGTCTAGGCTGTTGATGTTGGGTGATGTGAAACATAGCGTAACCGCGGCTGAGTTGGAGGAATGGCGTGATGTACCTGAATTCTTTGAAGCCTTGTTGAAGATTGTTCCATCGATTCAAGTCATCTTAGGGAATCACGACGGAAACCTCGAGCCCCTTACTCCCTCGCAGGTTGAGCTGATTCCGGCGACGGGGATAGCGCTGTGGAAACGGTTCGGGTTGTTTCACGGCCATGCCTGGCCGGCACCGGAGTTGCTTGGCTGCGAAACATTGATCCTCGGGCACCTGCACCCTGCGGTGACTCTGCGTGACGCGCTGGGATACAGGTTGACACGACCCGCATGGGTGATGAGTGCATGCGACTCAAAGAAACTGGTGGAGGGAACGCTGAAGACGGCAGGGGTTCGCGTGAAAGGTGACCCTGAAAAGATTCTACTTGAAAGATATGGGGTGAAGCCGATCGCGGCCAAGTGCGTATTCGTGCCTCCGTTCAATGATTTCTTGGGAGGGCGGCCGGTTAACTCGAAGCTGATCGAAGAGAGGCATGCGGGGGAAGGGCTGGGACCGATTCTCCGGTCTGGAGCGGTTGATTTTGATGATGCTGAGGTCCACTTACTTGATGGGACCTACTTGGGGCACGTGAAGCAGCTGAGAGCGTTTGGGTGAGGCTAGTTTAGGGCCGGGCGCCTGCATCGCAGGATTGACAGTACCATCGTCGGTGATTCGCTGAGTAGTATAGGTCGCGGCCGCACGTTGGACATTGTGGAATTCTAGGGCCAACTGCTTGAGGCTCTACCATCGGAGCTGGGGCGGGTGGCATCATTGGAGGCGGTCCAAATGCGACTGGACCCGGAGCAGCCATAGCGGCCGGAGGCGGTGTTGGTGCAACGCCCATCCCGGGCACTGCCTCACCAAGAACGGCGACCGGGCCGTATTTTGCAACCACCTCTCCTAGTCGGCCGTAGGCCATTAGGAAGAAGAAGGCTGGAAAGAGAAGGAGTATTGTTGGGTAGAAGACTGTCGGGCTCACTAGGATTGCGAACTCGGGTATGATGAATATAATCGACCAGAACAGCGTTCCTCCTCGCGCCCGCGCGTAGCGACCCTTACTGATTGCGCGTACCGTTTGGAAGTAGATCAACAGGATAAAGATTAGGCCAACGAGCAAGCCTCCGACGCCAAACCCCAAGTAAACGAACCATGAGGGGGGGAGGCCTACTCCTGGAAACGTAAGCAGGACTAAGACTGGGCCAATGAACGGTATTGCAGCGAGCCAAGCCGGCATTGAAGGCGGAAGTATGATCGGGAACGGGAGATAGGGAGATGCTAGGGCTCCGAAGGTGCCTATCGTTAGAACGATGATGAACCAAGGAATCGTCATCAAAAGGACGAGTATGTAGCCGAGCACCGCATAGTCATGTGCCCCGTTGACTTCTGGAGGACTAATCAACACCGGCTTCGAACTCGGTCGTTCAACTATCACTGGCGCGGGTACGCCTGGCACTACGGGTTCCATGATGAATCCTCAATAGACATTAACGGTCGGCCTACGAATCACATAACAATTGCCGCAAATGGGATAGGCGGAAACCCGCCTAATCGGTACGTTCCGATTCCTCAGAGTTGAGTTAGGCAAGCATCACTTAGTCAATACTCGTTGACATCTAGATGTCGATTTATACAGTGCAGGTCAAGATGAAACGCTCATGAAAAACCAGTGCGATCACGTAACCTTTATCACGCCTCAAGTCGGCGGTTATAAACCATAGGCGAAAGATGATGAACTACATCTACTTCGTTTCACCTGTAATGATGCCCGCCGAATGCCAGAAACCTACACCCATGTTCTACTACCCATTGCAGACGCCAAGCTACACTTTCCCAATACCACTAGTGTACCCGGACCCCCCTATCGCGGTTCTCTGAGCACTGACTGCGACTCGGTCGAACAGTCGGAGCCGAGTCATACTCCTATTTTTCACTGATCCAGTACATTCAGTAAGCCGACTAGATCGGGACACACGAACGTTGGATTGACATTCGCCGGTTTCGGTTCCCCGTACCGGTTGATCCAAGCGTTAGCAACACCTATCCGGGTTGATGGGACGATGTCGTGGTAAATGCTCTGTGCGACGTGCAGAGTCTCTTCTTTGGTAACTCTGTATTCACTGAAGAAACGATTCCAATGGCCTGATGCTGGTTTGTATGAACCAACATCTTCAGCCGTAATGTACCCATCAACGGATAGGTCATTCTGATTAATCGTCTGTTGGAGAAGGTCGCGGTCGATGTTTGAGAGTATAATCCGCTTGTAGCCCCGGTCCCCCAACGCCTTCAACGCGTTAACCGTGTCACTGAACGGTTTCCAGATTGGAATCGTTTCGGCGAACTCTTGAGCCTCACCTTTTGATATCGAGATATTGAATTGCTTCGCGACTGCGATAGCCGTGTCTTGCAGAACCGTCCTGTATGATTTGTATTCTCCTTCCTGTTCAGCCTCTAGCCGTACATAGACCGGGTAGACGCTTACTCCAGGTCGAAGGCCTTCCCTCTGAAGTAAACCGCCTAGGTGCGATTCCAATCCATTTCTCCAGTCAATTAGCGTTCCATAACAGTCAAACGTAAGATGTGTAAACTTGGCCATCACGATTCAGCTCTATGGCCTTTCGGGCGAAGCTTATCTTTCCTACGCTCGCAGGGTTATTCCAGTTGAGTTCCGCATTTACTGCAGAATTTGTCCATGCTAAGGCTCTCTGCTCCGCACTGCTGACAGAACCGAACAGTTCGAGCAGCGCCCGACTTCTTTTCCGGAATCATTGCAGATCGCTTAGTCGCCGTGAGCAATATGGTAATGGCAACAACGGCCACGATCATCAGCGCGGCTACGCCGAACTGATACCCGGTGAGGCCTGCGGCGGCGTATGGTGGAACGTTCTGGAAAGCTGTTTGGGTTGAGAACGCTGTATACTCGCTGGTGTACGTGGCGGTTGTGTCGGTGTTTTGCGTGACCACGTAGATGTTAGTCGTTGATTGTGGATAGACGACTGTGGCGGTTGGTGTTGGGTACGGCGTGCAAGCGTTTGAGGCCGGATCACAAATGGGATCTCCGGGATACCATGCGGTGAGTGTTAAGTAACCCGTCTGATACGTTGATTCGGACAGCTGTTGATAACCCATAACGTATTGACTCGTATATGTGCCAACATTTGTTTCCGGTTGAACGGTAACAGTCGAGATAGAAACCGATGGATAGGAAAGCGAAAGGAGAGCGACGGCGAGTGCGACAAGAACAATTAAGGAGAACCATCTCGTTCGAAGCATGTGGCAAACCAATCCCATTCGGGGAGCTGAAGAATTTAACGTTAATCCGCGAGTTGACCCTGCCTATTCTGTGGTCAGAGAACGACTTCTGACTGAACCAGTAAGGCTGCTCGATCCCGTCCTTCAAATCCACGCCGTTTCTTCTCTTGAGACGAGAAAAGCAGGCACAAAAGTTTCTAACGAGATGGGGAGTTCCTCTAAGGTCGATGAGGACTCACAAAGGGAATCTGCGTTATTCTTTTCGGCTGTACATTGTCTTAGGAGGAAGACGCGTCCTTGGCAAGGGCGGCGCCCAAATCCTCGAGGCTGTGGACAGGTTGGGCTCCATCTCCGGAGCTGCGAGTGAACTCCAAATGTCATACCGGTTTGTTTGGAATTATGTTAGAAGAATGGAAGAACGACTCGGAAAGCAGGTAATCGTCACTCGGCGCGGCGGAGCTCTGCATAATAGGAGGAAAGGAGGAGGCGGGACCGAACTTACTCGAATCGCAAGAACTCTCCTAGAGAGCTATACAATGACAGAGAGCCAACTGCAGAAAGAATTGGCTTCACGTAGACCAAGACTGAGGGATCGTAAGGGGTCGGATTGAACGGCACCAACAGACATATCAACCCGTAGACCCGCATTTGACCTCAGCCCTAGTGGTGACATGTTCGTTGAGTCTGATCGTCAAGTATGGGAAAGTGCTTCTAATCCTGGCCATCGTGATTGGGTTAGTCGTGGGTTATGGATTCGGTTACTATGTGGGTGTTAAATCGACCCCCACTGCAACTACTCTCCTGGTCGATGCTGCCGGTACGCTTCAAGTGTCTTTCAACGCGATTGTGAACAACGTCCTGCGTTCAGAATACCCCACCCTGAGCTACAATTACATTTTCGAGGGCAGCAGACTTGCGGCAAACGAGATTACACAGGCTAACAAGTCGTTCGACATCTTCGCTTCAGCAGATTACCGCATCATTCCTGAGCAACTAATTCCATCGTACGCAACCTGGTACATAATCTTCGCATCAAACTCGATGACGGTAATGTACACGAGCCACAGCAGATATTCGAGTGAAATCAATCCATCCAATTGGTACCAGGTCATCACGCGCCCCGGAGTTCTTGTCGGTGTCTCGAATAAGGATACTGACCCGAGTGGTTCGCAAGCCATCTTCATGATCGAACTTGCGGGATTGCTTTACTATCAGAACTCCTCTTACATCTACGATCAACTGTACGTATCCAAAGCGGCAAAACATGAGCTCATAGTCGTACCGACGGAGACAACGCTCAATGCACAACTTGAAACCGGCGCCGTCGATTACGTGATCACTTACTCCTCAGAAGCGATCGCCCACAAGTTTCCGTACCTGAACCTAGACCCCAAAGTCAACCTATCCAACCTGACATTGTCAGACTGGTATGGCCAAGCAAGCGTAACAATTAACGGCAAGTTGACGAAGGGAGCACCAATTCTCTACGACATAACAATACCCAACAACAGCCCCGATCCCTCCATGGCGGCGGCATTCATCGAGGCCCTCTTCAGTACTCAGGGACAGACAATCCTCCGATCAAGTGGCTTGCAGCCCCTGAACCCAGTATACATCTACAACCAATCAGCCGTACCTACGAACATCGTCCAGGGAATCACACAAGCAGGAATTACCATAAAGACACCTCCGTAGCCCTTACTACTATCCTCGCTCTGAACACCTGTTCGAGCAGCGCAGGCTAGGTTGAAATTGGGAACGTGCAGAGATATTCTCTAGGAAGTTACTGCTTTGCCACTATCGCCCGGTTTCCCTCTTAGGTTCGTCTTTGTACTCTCAGCCTTGAGCGGTCTGCTGTTCTTTCTCCTCGTATCCCCCGTCCTAAGTCTCGTCTGGAGCAGCAGCGTATTTGGCCTAACACTAGCAATCTCTAACACCGAGGCTCTCTCGGCCATCGGCCTAACGGTTTACACGTCAGGATTGACGGCCGCAGTAGCCGTCGTCCTGGGCGTTCCATTAGGCTATCTCCTTGGTAAATACAATTTCCGAGGGCGATCCCTAATCGATTCCATCATCGAGATTCCGCTCATGATTCCTCACACTGTGGCGGGAATCGCGCTCATCACGATATTTGGATCTGCAGAACTAGTTGGCAGTTTGTTCAACATTTACGGAATCAGATTGACAAACGATGTAACGGGTATCGTCCTCACGCTTGTCTTTGTC
>Ga0187769_10001763_pt1 | contig 12436 bp, 12 predicted proteins | sample 0116_SJ02_MP02_1_FD_133140 | JGI IMG/M metagenome (GOLD analysis project Ga0187769, IMG submission 133140) | Tropical peat soil microbial communities from peatlands in Department of Meta, Colombia - 0116_SJ02_MP02_10_MG | ecosystem: Environmental > Terrestrial > Soil > Wetlands > Peat | place... | reverse complement strand
TGGCGAAGCTACCTGTGGCGTTCCTCACGCGAAGGTTGTGCGCGAGGCTGCGGTCGCGGCTCCGGTGGTCTTGGCGCGGGGCGCTGCTGCTGCCAGTTTCTGAATTTCTGCTCTTCACTCTGCTGGCGCTGCGGATTCTCCTGCACCGGAGGCGCCTGCCGGACATACGGGTGTCCACCTTCACCCGTTGGCGGACGCGGTACGTTCCGTGCTTCGGGACGCGGGGTTTCCCGCGCTGGTGCTGTCTCGGGGCGGGAGGCTTCCGGCCTCGCCGGTTGCGGAGCCGTTCCCTGTTCCTCTAGACGAGTGCTGGGCGCCGGGCGTGGCGGCTGGCTTTCCGTGCGAGCTGGGGGTTGCGGCTTGCTCGGAGTTTCTGTGCGCACATTGGCGGTCTGACGCTGCTCAAACGACGGACGCGGCGCGGTGGGAGTTCTGGTTGCCACCACTTGCCGATTTTCTACCGCTGCTGGCGGCTTGGCAGCCGCGGGGCGACCGGCTCCTAAGACGCTCTGTTTTACTGGCTGCACGGGCACATTTCTGGCGATCGGGGCCTGCGCGATTTTGCTCTCGTCCACTTTGACCAGATTGTTGTTCACCGGCCGCGCATTCACGAAGGCCTCGTGAGACACCGCCGTGACTGCGTTGGGCACGCGCTGGTTGACGTAAGTGATTCGGTTCACCGTCGTAGTATTGTTGTTGATGATCGTAGTGTTGTAAACATTCGTCACTTGCGTCACGTTGACCCGAGTGTTGGTGATGTTCACATTGTTAACGTACCCCGGACTGGTGCGATACCAGGGCACCCACACTTCTCGCGGAGCCAGGGGAAACCACGCTACCGGAGCAACGCCAACCCCAAACGCGAACCCGCCTCCTCCAACGAACGCTACGAAGGCCGGGGCGTACACCGGCCTAACGGCAATCGGGCCGGGCGCCCAGCACCATCCGCCCTCAACAAACGCCCAGCGGCCATAATGGAAGGGCGCGAAGCCCCACGGCTCGTCTTCAACCCAGGTCCAACCCCAGGGCTCAACGAACACCCAATGGCCGAAACGGTAGGGAGCCCATCCGGGGGCAACGCCGACTGGCGTCCACACCGGGCCATAATCCGCCACATAGTTCCAGTGGCCGTACTCGTCCAGATCTTCGTAGCCAGTCATCTCAGGCGAGATGTAGTTTGAGGACTCGGATCGGTCCTCGCGCTGATCGCGATTGAAAGCGAACTCATCGAAATCGTCGTTCTCTGGAACTTGATCGATCTGGTGATCGAGCTCGTTAGTGCCAGTGAAGCGGGCCCGCTGTCCGGCAACCACGTCGTAGGACGCTCCTCCGCCGGTGACTTCTCCGCGCCCGCGCCAAACCGTAACGTCACTCTCGTCGCCCGCGCTATTTACGTCGACACGATATTCCCCATTGCGCTGTACAACGAAAGCCGAGTTCGGCGTGTCGATTTCGAAATGATCCTCATCGTCCAGGTGGCGTATACGAAAAATTAAGGAACCTTGCGAAAGCCGTACTTGAGTTGTATGGTCATCCAGTTCTAGGAACGTGATGCTAGTCTCGGAGTCAATGCGGAGCGACGTCGAGCCGATTTGCAATTCCGCTCGCGAATCCTTGTCGGCCCAGAGGTTGTCGCCCGTAGTCAGAGGGCGGTTATTGACGGCCTGCACCCAATCGCCTTCTCCGCCGGGCTGAAAGGACACAGACCCAACCGAATAACTCAGACGCGCAACCCGGGTGGGAGGATCCTGCGCAGGTCCTTGCCCTTGCTGATCGGGCGGGCCTTGCGCCATCAGTCCCGCAGGCGCCTGCAGGCTCAGCAAAATCCCTGCCACAACGATTCCAACTGCCAGGATTTTGGGTGTCTTCATAAGGATTTTCCTCGCTGTAATCTCAGACTGCGCCGCTCAATGATCTGAAAGCTGATCCATTACATTAAACACTTCCACGCCGAATAAGTTCCATCGCGGCCGACCGGTGGTAACCCTACTGTAACCTAAAGAAAAATTGCCGGGTGCATTTTCCTCGGTGGGGCACTGAACTTGTAAACTGGCTGGGTATCACTTAGGAACTAAGCTCGTGCCCAGCGGTTTCTCTGTCCGCAATCCAGTGCTGGCGGTTCCGGCGAAATGGGGTGAAGACGCTCTTTCGCTTCCTGCTTTTAAGCCACGGGCTGTTCGGTCAGGACCTTCTCCCGCTCCTCGGCATCCTGCTTCTCTTCACTGGGAGTGGAAGGCAAGGCCAGATCCAGGACTTCGCTGATCGTTTTCACGTAGTGAATTTTGATGTTCTCCAGTTGTTCCGGCGTGAGGTCTTCTTCCACGTTCGTCCTGTTTTCTGCAGGCAGGATCACGTCGCGCACTCCAGCGCGCTTGGCGGCGAGAACTTTTTCTTTGATTCCGCCGATGGGCAGCACATTTCCGCTCAGCGTGATTTCTCCCGTCATCGCGGTCAAGGGACGAACCGGACGATTGGTCAGCAGGGACACCAGTGCGGTTGCCATGGTTATGCCCGCTGAAGGGCCATCCTTGGGAATTGCGCCGGCAGGCACGTGAATGTGAATGTCGTGCTCCGCGAAGAAATTCTCCGCGATGCCGAGCTGCTGCGCGTTCGAACGCACCCAGGTAAGCGCCGCCTGCATGGACTCCTGCATCACCTGGCCGATCTGCCCGGTCATGGTGAAACCACCCTTGCCCTTCATCACGTTGGCTTCGACGAAAAGAATGTCCCCGCCAGATGGCGTCCAAGCAAGGCCCACGACTACGCCCGCCCGTTTGGTGCGTTCGGCAATTTCGCCTTCGCTGCGGATCTTGATCCCGCCCAGGAATTCCTGAATGATCTCTGCCGTCACCACCAGCTTCTCCGGCTTGCCTTCCGCCAGGCGGCGCGCCTGCTTGCGGCAGATGGTGCCGATATTGCGCTCCAAGTTGCGCACGCCCGCTTCGCGCGTGTAGTGCCGGATAATGTTGCTGATCGATTCCTCCGGAAATTCAATATTGTCTTTCGTAATTCCGTTCTCTTCGATCTGCCGCGGAATCAGATACTGGAATGCGATGCGGAGTTTTTCTTCCTCAGTGTAGCCCTGGAGTTCGATGATCTCCATGCGATCCCGCAAAGGCTCAGAAATCGTGTCGAGTATGTTCGCGGTGGTAATGAACAATACCTTGGAAAGATCGAACGGCACGTCCAGATAATTGTCGCGGAAGCTGAAGTTCTGCTCGGGATCAAGCGCTTCGAGCAGAGCCGATCCCGGGTCGCCGCGGAAATCGCGTCCAACCTTATCGATTTCGTCAAGCATGAATACGGGATCTTTAGTTTCAGCGCGGCGGATGCCCTGAATGATCTGCCCCGGCAGGGCGCCAATGTAAGTGCGGCGGTGACCACGGATCTCCGCTTCGTCGTGTACACCACCCAAAGAAATCCGGACGAACTTCCGTCCTAAAGCCCGGGCAATTGATTTACCCAGTGAAGTCTTGCCGACTCCCGGCGGCCCAACGAAGCAAAGAATCGGCCCCTTCATGGTCGGTTTCAGGCGTCGAACCGAAAGGTAATCCAGGATGCGGTCCTTGACTTTTTTCAGATCGTAATGGTCGGTATCGAGAACTTCCTTTGCTTTGATGATGTCGACATCAACCCCGGAGGTTTTTGCCCACGGGAGGATCGCCAGCCACTCGATGTAGTTGCGAGTAACTGAATAATCCGCGGCCATGGGAGACATGCGAGAGAGCCGGCCCAGTTCCTTAAGCGCTTCTTTCTTAACTTCGTCCGGCATTCCCACCGCTTCGATCTTCTGGCGAAGTTCCTCCGTGTCGCGTTGCCCTTCGTCCTGTTCGCCTAATTCCTTCTGGATGGCTTTCATCTGCTCGCGCAGATAATATTCACGCTGGGTTTGTTGTACCCGGTCCTGGACTTCCGACTGAATCTTGTTGCGCAGTTGCTGAACCTCCAGCTCCTTGGCCAGGTGCTGGTTGATCTTCTCCAGTCGGACCCGCACATCTGTAGTTTCGAGCGTGTCCTGTTTGTCGGAGGTGGAAAGAGACGGCAGCGATGATGCAATGAAATCGACCAGCCGGCCGGGTTCCTCGATGTTCATGGCGACCGTGGACAGTTCATCGGACAACGTCGGCGAACCCGCCACGATCTGCTGAAACAAGGTCAGAACGTTGCGCTGCAGGGCTTCAACTTCGGAACTTTTGGGTGGAATCGCTTCTGGAACGGTTTCCACCTGCGCCCGCATAAAGGGTGCCAGTTGAGCGAACTCTCCGAGCCGAACCCGCTCCAAGCCCTCGGCGAAAACGAAGAGGCTCTGGTTCGGCATCTTGACGACCTTGTGAACGATGGCCAGGGTTCCTACGGTGTACAAATCGGCAGGTTGAGGAGCATCGACTCGAGCTTCCCGCTGGGCCACCACTACAATCGTCTTGTCCTCGCCCAGAGAATTAATGAGCTGGACCGAGCTCTCGCGGCCCACTGTAAGCGGCAGTACGGCATGAGGGAACAGAACAGTGTCCCTGACGGGAAGGATCGGAAGCGCCCTTTCCTGCTCGCTATTCCTATTATTTTCTTTATGATTGCGCTCAGTTCGCGCCTGCTGTGCCATATTTCACCTTGAGTGTAGGCTGCTCAAGTTTGGATGACGTAAACGGGCCGAAAGATGCAAGTTGCCCTCGACCGAAGGGTTCTTAAAGGCGTGAGGATTCTAAACCTTCTGCGCTCGCTTTGCACGAACTAAGGTACAGGGCTTGGCGTCATCAAGCCCTTCCGGCGGGCCGGACCTGGCCTTTCGCGGCAAAGGCAAGTAACCTTGCTTCCCCGCCTAAAAGGCCGATTCCGGCCTCAACCGCCACGACGATCAGCTAGGTCCCTCGCACGAACCCGTCTCAGAACACGTGCTGCGCCAAGTCGCCTTTGAATATCAGGGTATGCAGCACACGCTCCTTAGCCGCATTAAGCGTGAACGTTTGTTCGTCGCGCAGGGCTTTCTGAGCCAACGGCACCAGTTGGCACTTTACCTTCGCTTCACTAGGCTTATTCGTTTTCACTTGCTTGAACACCATGATGTGATTTTCACCTTCCATGGTGTGCAGCACCGTGTAGTCGCCCTTGGGCAACAGCACTCCACCGACCCACGTCGGAGCCGTTAAGCTGATATTGCGGCTGTCGGCGACTCCAAACTTGTTTTGGCTGGCGCTCGCGACCAGGCCCAGCGCCAGAACGCACATCGCGACTACGGCCACAAACTTTAGAGAACGCATAAAATCCTCCATTGCAGAGTCCTGGGTAGGACCACCTACAGAATAGGAGGCCACAAGAGAATTCTCCGTGCTCTACCTCACGTGAGACTGTGATTTCCAGACCAGGGGAATGGTTAATGTGGTGTGAATTGCGCTAGCTCGTAGATTCCCAGCCGCTTTTCCAATTCGGCGATCTGGTCGACGACTTTGAAGAAGCCATCTTCGCCAAACAATTCATCCTCTTTTTTCTCAAACTGCTCGCCTAACGCGTCGTATTCGTGGCCTGAGACCAGCCCACGAAATGCCGGAAAAAGGACCGTATCTTCGCGGGCTTCGTGAGGGCGATACATCCGAAGGAAGGAATGTAGGGCGTCAGAAAGCTGCTGGCGTCTGGAGGCATCCTTTAAGGTGTCGGCCACGGCAAGAATACGGACTTGCTCCGTCAACTTGCGACCCGCCTGATGCTGCTGCAGCAGAGTTTCGACCAGCGGAACCAGCTTGTTGGCCTTGCGGAAGCGGGGAAACAGGTGATCCTCTTCCAGCTTTTCGTGATAGTCCTCGACAAAGCGGCGAATAATGTCGGCAGCGCTTGCCAGGACGCTTATGTCCACGTCTTGTTTGGCCCGGATGCGCCGCAGCTCTTCGTCGTAGATCAGCAGGATCCGATTGAGCGCGCCATGCTCGCGCATGAGATCCTCAGCGGGCGAGACTTCTTCGGTTTCTTTCTGCTCTTCCGGTGGCAAGGCAAAGCCGGCAGTCACGCCAGAAAGCACCAACGTGCTGCAACCTATGCCTGTGCCAACAAGAAATTTTCTACGATCGCCAACTCGGTTGTCCATCTTATTCATCCTTTCTCACGAACTCATGCTGCCGGATAGATTCCCAGCACCTTTACTCGTTCTGCGACATTTCCCAAATCCCGCAAGGCGCGGCGCGCAAGCTTGTCATCCCCACGCACCAGATCAACGAAGAAACTATACTGCCACGGCTTTCCGCGTATCGGCCGGGATTCTATCTTCGCCAGATCAATCCCATTTGTCGCAAAGACGCCGAGCGCACGATACAACGCTCCCGGAACGTTCCTTATGATGAAAGCGATAGATGTTTTGTTGGCTCGGGGCAAGATTTGGCGCGCTTTTTGAATGAGAAAAAAGCGGGTGAAGTTCTGCTTGTCATCCTCAATACCGGAGGCAAGGATCTTGCCTTTGTACACACCGGCTGCCTGGCGGCCGGCAATGGCCGCTGCATCCCGCAATCCCCCTTCAATCACGTGCTTCACGCTTCCGGCCGTGTCGTAGAAAGGCACCGGCTCCATCTTCGTGTTGCGGCGGAAGAACTCCCGGCACTGCTCCAAAGCTACCGGATGGGAATAAACCCGACGTATATCGCGCTTCCCGACCCCTTGTGCGGCGATCAGATTGTGCACAATTCGCAAGCGGAATTCCCGCTGAACGAAAACCTCTCGCCCCAGCAACAAGTCGAAATGTTCGCCCACCGACCCCGCCAGCGAATTCTCGATGGGAATTACTGCAGCGCGGACCGAGCCTCGATCCAAACGGTCAAAAACCTCTGCCGATCGCGCGCACGGAACGATGGTACATCCCGCAACCATTCGCCTCGCGGCTTCGTGGCTGAACGAGCCCGCTTCGCCCTGTATCGCGATCCTCATGCTTTCTGCGTGGACGTCTCCTCGCGTGAGTTAAGAATCTTTCCCAACACTAACGCATCGACACCATTCGAATAATAGCGAGGAGAAACCTTCAGCACAGCGTATCGATGTCGTTTGTAGAAACCCAATGCGGAAGTGTTGTCAACTGCGGTCTCGAGTACGACACTGCGGCACTTAAGGGCACACAGGCGGCTCTCAGCCGTCAGCAGCAGTTTTGAACCCAGTCCCACACGACGGCTGGCCGGCAAAACATCAATGCTGATGATGTGCCCCACGCCGCGATTCGCTTCCGCCACGATGAAACCCGCGATGGCAGACGAACTGTTGCTGTGAGTGTCGGCGTCTTCCGCGACGATGGTGAACGATCCCTGGCGACGGATGTAGATTGCCAGTTCTCGTTTCGAGTAGGCGATCCCTGGAGCAAAGCACCGCTGGTCGATGCTCCATAAGGCTTCGAAATCCTCCGCCCGGTAGTCCCGCAGAACAAATTCCACGTTGCCATTGTATCCGGGCAGGTTGGAGCGCTCCCATTTACCGTATACAAGCAATAGACTTGGCCGGCTGTGAAAAAACATCCCTGGAAAGTATTGCCTGAATAGCACCCTAAGACGTAACATTCGCATCTGAGAGAAGTTGTGGGGCGCCTAGTTCTATTCGACGTTGTCGCTGCCTCTGTCCTGGTAGGGCTCTGGTATTTATGGTTCGCCCGCTATAACCGTCGCAAAGGGGCGAGAGCCTTGCGCTGGGTGGAGGTGGCCTGCTCCAACCGCGCCCGTATTGTGGAAGCTCACTGGATTGGCGCCTCCCGCCTGCAAGCGAACCTGCGATTTGCCGCACACTGGTTTGAGCACGCCAAAGTTACTATCAGACTACTTCCGCGCCCACTTCCGATTCAGTGGCTGCTGAGCCGCTGGCATAAGCAGAGAGAGACGGTCACCTTCGAAGCCGATCTCGATTATGTGCCTGCCATTCACCTGGAAGTTTGCCGCCATCGCTGGCTGACACACAGCACTAACAAACTGGCCCAACACTCCCGCGATTGGACCGTATCCCGTCCGGGACCGGTCGTGCTCACCACCTCGATGCCATGGAGGCAGGAACTGCCCCCCATTGTCAACACGCTCATGACCTCGCGCGGCCACAATTTGCTCACTGTTCGCTTCGGTCCGGACTCCCCGCATTTGGCCGCTACCATCGACTTGGAAATGCTCTCGGACGAGGAAGCGGCGGCAGGATTTCTGGGTGTGGTAAGGGACTTGGCAGCAGGGGCGTCGACGTCGCGGCAATAAATTTCTATTCCACGACGGCAGTCGTTGTCCTCGGCCTGCATCTCCTCTTTGTTCTATGGGTGATCTTCGGAGCCGTTGTGGCGCTTCGTCGTCCGCTGCTCCGCTGGGTGCACATCACTTGCCTAATCTGGGGAATTCTGACGGAATTGCTTCCTTGGCCGTGCCCTCTGACCCTACTGGAAAATTGGCTGGAAGCGCAGGCTGGGGTGGCGCCTTACCAGGGTGGCTTTCTCTTACATTATCTGGACGCGCTGGTCTATCCGAATGTTCCTCCAACCCTACTCACGATCGCGGGAGTTGCGGTTTGCGCTCTGAATCTCGGCCTCTATATCCTCGCCTTTGTGCGCTCCAGATCAAGCGACAGATAACGCGGCCGATCTGAGCCTCAGTTCTTCTTCGGCTCGGCAATGAACCGGTATCCCACTCCGCGCACCGTGAGCAGATGCTCGGGTTTCGATGGATTATCTTCAATGTAGCGCCGCAGCCGGACGATGAAGTTGTCGATCGCGCGAGTGTCGGTGTCTTCGTGCAGCCCCCACACATCCTCTAAGATCGACTTGCGGGAGACTACGCGCCCGCTGTTACGAATCAGATAGCGAAGTAACTCTGCTTCCATCAACGTAAGCTGGATGGTGTTTCCGTTCACTCGTAGCTGCAATTTGCCAAAGTCGATGACTCGGCCATCGAAGGCGAAAACGTCGTACTCGGCTAGCTGGCCGCGCTCCACAGCTTGCATGGATGCAATATTGCCGTGACTTACCCGCGACCATTCGCGGCGGCGCAACAATCCTTGCAGACGCGCCAGCAGAATGGGCAGTTCGAACGGCTTGGGCAAGTAATCATCGGCGCCTGAGGCAAATCCCTTGAGCACATCTTCAGGCCGGCCGCGTGCCGTCAGCATGAGCACCGGAATGAAATTCTTTGCCGCCCGTAATTCCGCCGCCACGGCAAAGCCGTCTTTCCCAGGCAGCATTACGTCGAGCACGACCGCGTCGAACGACTCGCGCGCCGTACTCTCGCGCTTGCGCTTCTTCCCGTTGTCGCTGGGGGGCCCCAGAAGCCTTTCCAGAGCATTTTCGCCGTCCCCGACGACATCAACGCAATGTCCTTCAGCTTCTAAGTTGAAACGCAGTCCTGTGGCGAGATGAGCCTCATCTTCGACAATAAGCACCCGGCTCATACCGAACTCCGCGGCAGCTCAAGCACTACGGTCGTGCCAGTCCCTTCGCCCTCGCTCTGGGCAAACACTCGTCCGCCGTGTTTCCGGGCGATCAAGCGGACAATGAACAGCCCCAACCCCGTGCCCTTAACGTGAGCAAGCGACCGGTTAGACACGCGATAGAACCTCTTAAAGACTCGCTTAAGCTCGGCCGGTGGAATGCCCACACCGTGGTCGCGAACGCTCAGGGCGACGTGCTTTTCATCCGGGGCTTCGATACGAGCGGAAATGTCCACGTGTGGGCCGGAGTATTTGATGGCGTTATCGAGCACGTTAGAGACGGCTGTGCGCAGTTCTTCCGGATCGCCGTTCACAACCGCCCGGTTGCCGTTAATCGAAGGCTCGAATTTCAGCGCCTCCGGTTGAAGGTGATGGCCGCTGCGGGCGACTTCGACGCAGTCCCGCACGAGGTTCTCAAAGTCAATCTCCGCGCGCTCACGGCCACGCCGCTTTTGTCCTGCCATGCCCGCCTTGAGAACCTGCTCTACCGTTCCCAGCAGACGATCGCTATCTTCCAGCATCAGGCGATAAAACTCCCGCCGCTGCGCCTCCTCGACTTCGCGGTGTTGCAGGGTTTGCAGATAGAGCCGAATCGAAGTTATCGGCGTTTTCAGCTCATGCGTGACTGCATTGATGAAGCTGTCGTGTTGCTCGTTACGACGGATTTCACGCAACAAGAAAATGGTGTTGAGCACCAGACCGGCAGTGATCGCACCGAAGAAGATGATCCCCAGAAAGACTTTGATCCCTTCGCGCCAGTTTAGGATGATCCAACCCATCCCAACGGCAACGGCGACACCAGCCAAACTGACACCGACTACGAGGAAGGTAATCGTTGCTTTGCGTCTGCTGGTAATGCGCATGACACGATTTTAACGCGTCGCGGCGAGAATTCCTGCTGACGTGCGTTTCCTCTCTGGTGCCGCTCGCCCTGTAGTTTGACTAGCTCCTCCGCCAAGCGTAGTCTCTTGCCGGTTCCGGAACACACTTTCCCGTGACCGACATCGCCTTCACCCGGAGGAACTATGGTCCCCATTACTGCCCTATGGCTACCGATTCTGCTTTCGGCCGTAATCGTCTTCGTCGCCAGCTCGATCATGCACATAGCTTTGCCGATCCACAAGAGCGATTACCGCAAGCTGCCGGACGAAGAAAAAGTCATGGACGCCCTGCGTGCCACCGGCGCCACGCCTGGCCGTCTCTACTTTTTTCCGTTCACCACCCACAAAGAGATGAAATCGCCTGAAGTGGTTGAAAAGTTCAAACGCGGGCCCATTGGCCTGCTCACTATACTCCCCAGTGGCCCGCCGGCGATCGGCAAGAATCTGGTGCAGTGGTTCATCTACTGCCTGGTCGTTGGCGTTTTCGTCGCATACCTTACCGGACGCACCCTGGGCCCCGGCACTCACTACTTGGCAGTTTTCCGTGTAGCGGGCACTACCGCCTTCCTCGGATACGCTCTGGCGCTGATCCAGGACTCGATTTGGAAAGGCCAGACCTGGGGCATCACTTTCAAACATCTTTTCGATGGCCTGGTCTACGGCTTGCTAACCGCAGGCACATTCGGATGGCTGTGGCCGAGGTGATGTCGATCGTGCTCCGAGGAGTTCGTTTCGCACAGTTGCATTAATTACGTCTCGACAGTCGCAGGTTTCTGGTTTCCAGTTTCCCGCATTAAGACTAGAAACTAGAAATCGGAAACTCGAAACTATATGACCACAATCATCTCCATGCTCCGTGGCGTCAATGTTGGCGGCCACAACCAGATCAAGATGGATGCGCTTCGAGCCCTCTATGAGTCGCTCGGACTGAAAAACCCCAAAACCTACGTCCAGAGCGGCAATGTGGTCTTCAGAACAAAAGAGCGGGACCTAGTTCAATTAGCCCAGCAAATCGAGAAGGCAATCGAGCAGAAGTTTGGCTTTCGCCCCGGCGTCATTCTTCGCACTTCTTCTGACTTGAACGACGTAGTCGCCAAAAACCCATTCGCGAAACAGAGGGGAATTAACCCCGGCAAACTCCTGGTCGTCTTCGTCAACGAGCAGCCCGGTCAAGACGATGGTGATCTGCTTCAGCGGACGAAGGCCGCGGGTGAGGAGGTAAAGGCTATCGGCCGTGAGTTCTATCTCTATTTTCCCAACGGCGCGGGGCGCTCTAAACTTTTCGCAGCGGTTGGCAAGCTGAAGAAATCTGGGACCAGCAGAAATTGGAACACCGTGACGAAGTTGCTTGAGATGGCGAACGAGATCGAAATGTCCCGCTGAATCACGTGCCTGGCACTCGCCGGTATACAATGCTTCCCGTTTTCAGAATAAGAATCAATTTTGCCTTTCGATCTATCGACCTGGAGCCATTCCCATGACTGGACGCCGGACTTTCCTGCGTACCGCGGCTGGAGCCGCTGCGCTTACGCTCACTTCTCGCCTGTCGTCCTATGGTCGGACGCACAATCTGACCATCTCCGCCGTTTCATCTGGCGCTGATCTCCCAGATCGTCTTCATCCTGACTGGTATCGCCGGAAAATCGGCCAGGTGCAGGAAGAAATGGCCAGGCGCAAACTGGACGCCCTGGTTCTGCTCAACGCGACTAATGTTATCTACACCACCGGCTACTTCCATCTCTCGACCGAGCGTCCGTTGGCGGCGCTGATTCCAAAGTCCGGTGATCCCGCGCTTTTTATCCCCGAACTTGAGTCTGACCAGGTCAAGCTCTGGTGGGTGAAAGATTACGAATCCTATTTCGATTATCCCGGCCCAGTAAACCGCGTGCGCTGGATTTTCGAGCGCGTGGCCAAGCGCGGCTTTGACCACAGCCGCATCGGCGTTGAAGAGGCGCCCGCCGGTCGCTTGAAACAGATGGCGCTCGGTGCTCCACACGCCAAGATCGTCGAAGCCGGCGACCTGGTCGAGAACATGCGCTGGGTCAAGGACGAAGATGAACTCAACGTCATGCGCCGCGCCACGTATTTCGCCGATTTCACTGTCCAGGCGGGACGCGAATTCGTGCAAAATCACGGCAGCGTCA
>Ga0187769_10001760_pt1 | contig 12447 bp, 14 predicted proteins | sample 0116_SJ02_MP02_1_FD_133140 | JGI IMG/M metagenome (GOLD analysis project Ga0187769, IMG submission 133140) | Tropical peat soil microbial communities from peatlands in Department of Meta, Colombia - 0116_SJ02_MP02_10_MG | ecosystem: Environmental > Terrestrial > Soil > Wetlands > Peat | place... | reverse complement strand
TCGCCAAGGGGCGACCGGTCCCGACGCGGAGTTCCCTGGGGGCTTCCCCTGAAGCCTATCTGCTGGGGCTTCTCGACACTGTGGGCGAGCTGAAACGATTGGTCCTGAACTCCATCATGAAGGGGGACGTCTCCGCAGCCAACAGGCACTTTCAATCCATGGAGCTGCTGTACTCGGTTTGCTCTCCTCTTGCTGTATTCGACCACGTCGCCAGCGGCGCGCGCAGGAAGATCGACGTCGCCAGGATGCTCGTGGAAGACACGAGAGGCGTCATGACCGAAGAGCTGCGTCGGGAATCCCTCACGGCCTCCATGCAAGGGCTGGAGAAGCGCCTCGACCGGCGCTCCCGTGACTAGGTTTCCGTCAGAATCCGACTGGTCTTCATGGCCGGGCGGGGGGTGTCCAGCCTGACGACCTCGAGGTTCATGCCGCGCTTCGTTGCCTCCCGTACAATATCCGGCTCGGAGTGGTGCTGGTCGTATCCGAGTGCGACGAGGTCCGGTTTCACCCTCTCAAGCGTCTCATAGATGTCCCCTTCGACTCCTAGGATCGCGGCGTCAACCTGCCTAAGGGACGAGAGAAGCTTTACCCTCTCGCTCTCCCCTGTCACTGGATTCCTTCCCTTCCTCCTTCTGATTGTGCTGTCCCTTGCGACGACGACGACGAGGACGTCCCCCATCGCTTTGGCACTCTCGATGGTGTGAATGTGCCCTGGGTGTATTATCTCGAACCCTCCGCCGATGAAGACGACCTTGATCGCGTCTCTTCCTTTCTTGGTGAGGGAGACCCCTGACCTGGTCCTCTTGACGAGCCCCTGTCGCGATAGCGTGTCTGCTGTGCTCGCTGTGTCACGAGGGTCGCATCCTGCGCTCTCGGCGACCTTCCCGACTGTTGCCTCGCAATCCGTGAGCCCGAGAGCGAAGACTGCTCCGAGGAATCGCCTTTTGTTCAAGGTCTACCAGTCGATCTTTACGACGCCTGCGAAACCTAGGGAGTCTAAAAGTCCTTCCGCGTATCCAACGCTAAGCATCGCCATCTCGTCCTCGTCATTGGCTAGGAAGTTATCGGCGTCCTTGAGATAGAGTTCGACGTTCTCCACGACCGACGCGTACTTGGGACCCAGCTTTTGCCTCACTGATTCCAAAGCACGCCTCGTCTTGGCAACGTACTTCGGCACCAGGGTCTGGGCTGTCCTCTTCACGCCGTCTGAGTTGCCGTGGACGGCGGCCTTTTCGACCCCGAACGCTGCCGCGATGGAATCGACTTCTGTGAAGTGCAGCTTCCCAGGGATGACCACGCAGTGAGGAGGTGCGCCGAGGTCTGCGCCACGAAGTTCGCCCAACTCCGCAGCCCTCAGGGCTTGGTCCCTTCTTCCCACTCGAGACAGCACGAGGGAAAAAGTCTCCTCCCCGACTACTCCCAGTTTGAAGTTCTCTTCCGCGGCGAGGAGCCCAGCCGCCGCATCCGAAGGACCGACCCCCTCTCCTGACTCGACGTCGTGCTCGAGCAGAAGGAGCGTGTGCGCTCCCTGAAGCAGGTTCTCGTGCAGGATCTGGTATACCTGCGATAACTTACCCACGCCCCCCCTTGTGATTGTTACCGTCCTGGAGAACTTGTAGAAGTGGAGTCCGGACGCGCTGGCAGCAGCGGTACCTATTGTCGCCGCGTGCACGACACGAGTCTCCGTCCCCTCCATGGTCGCCCTCGTCCTCAGCTCCGCATGGGTCGTAGCCACCATGGGGTCCCCCGGGACCGCCAGTGCCACTCTCTTTTCGCGGGCCTCTTTCAAGATCTCTCTGCCGTTCTCCACGAATCCCCTGTCCACTACAGTTATCCTCCTCCCGGTAAGCTTCTCGAGGTCTGCGGGCAGCGTGGGCTCGTACGGAGTGGTGTAGTACTCGAGGTAGGCAATGTCTGCCGCTTTCAACTCTTCCAGCCCTTCGAGGCTCACTCCTCTTGTGCCCAGGCCCAGTCCGACGAAGGTGAGCTTTCCCACGTTCCGGGGGTCCACGGGCTCGGAGTATTTCAATGCAGGATCTTCCCCTTGGTGATTAGGCGGGCCTGGTGGGATTCGAACCCACGGCATGCTGGTGGCCCCCTAATGAGCTAAGAGCCAGCCGCTCCAGTCGCTTCCGCTCTAACCTGGCTGAGCCACAGGCCCGCTCGCTTTGCGCCATCGATTTCACGATTAAAGCATTGCTGGCGGGGAGTCGTGTTCGAGGCGCAGCTATTCACCCTGAACGAACTCCTCTTGCTTCACTCGGTCAGTCAAGCTGAACGAGAGCACGCCGCCTGGCCGTCACCCTGTGCTTCGCGACTTGGAGAACGGGTTGAGGGAAGCTGGAGCGATGGCAGCGTCTCCCTGCCACATTCGTCTCGCGAGGACGAAACTTAAATCGGATTCCATCTGGCACTCCGTGAATTGTCGCTTCCAACCGTACTCCTGATCATATTCGAATACGGCCACATCCTCTCTGCGATGGGATGGCTGGGCGGGGGGATCCTGACGGCCTTCGTCCTCGGCCCCAACGTGGCCAAGCTCCCTCCTCCCGCGTCACTCGCTTTCAACGCAAAGGTGCTGCCCAAGGTCGTCAGGTTCGTCCAGATGATGGCTGGTTCCACCCTCCTTTTCGGGGTCCTCTTGCTCTATGGCCTGACAGGCGGGGACGCGGCCTACTTCGCCACCACCCCAGGGATTACACTGTCGGCCGGGATTAGCCTCGCCCTCGTCGCGGCCGTCATCGCGGTCGGGGTGACGATCCCTGCATTCAACAAGATCAGCGCGATTGCGAACAAGCTGCTTGAGGGGGGCCAGCAGGCACCGCCGCCCGAGCTGAAGAGGTACGCGACAAGAGCCAGACTGGGCTCTCTCGTCGCCCTGGCGCTCCTTCTGATCGTGCTGGTCGCTATGGTCGCCGCAGGGTACTGATGAGCTCTCCCGAAGTCGCCCGACCCTGACCGCCCAGTTTATCATCATGGCCTCCCGGGGACGACTCCAGACTTGTTTCAGCGGGTTGCCGACGACATCCTAGAGCTCATAGGTGGCACGCCTCTTGTCCGACTCCACAGGCTGGCTTCAGGCGTCAAGCCAAAGGTCTTCGCCAAGCTGGAGTTCTTCAACCCTGGAGGCAGCATCAAGGACAGAATCGGGCTGGCGATGATCGTCGACGCGGAACGCAGGGGGGCGATCAAGCCCGGTTACACCATAGTGGAGCCTACCTCTGGGAACACAGGGGCCGGCCTTGCGATGGCCGCAATTCTGAAGGGCTACAAGATAATGTTCACGGTTCCGGACAAGATGAGCAAGGACAAGGTCGACCTCCTCAGGGCCTTCGGGGCCGAAGTCAAAGTCACTCCCTCACGCCTGCCTCCCGACCACCCGGAGAGCTACATCGAGGTCGCGAAGCGTATCGCCAGGGATACTCCCCGCTCCTTTATGCCCAACCAGTACGAGAATCAGGCGAACCCCATGGCGCACTACCTGACGACTGGCCCCGAGATCTGGGACCAGACCGGCGGTGCAGTCACAGCGTTGGTCGCAGGAGTGGGGACGGGAGGAACTATCACAGGAACTGGGAGGTATCTCAAAGAAAGGAACCCTGCGATAAGAGTGGTGGGGGCCGACCCGGAGGGTTCCATTCTTGCAGGGAGGTTCAAGGGGAAGAAGACCATGGCTGCGCCCTACAAAGTCGAGGGAATCGGCGAGGACTTCGTCCCGGGGACCCTCGATTTCGGCGTGGTCGATGAGTTCGTGACTGTCTCGGACAAGGACGCCTTCCTTACGACGAGGCGCCTCGCAAGGGAGGAGGGAATCCTCGCGGGTGGGTCCTCGGGCGAGGCAGTCTGGGCGGCGCTGCAGCTCGCGGAGCGGCTTCGGCGGTCAGACACGGTGGTGGTCATCCTACCTGATACGGGGAGAAGTTACATCAACAAGCTTTACGACGACGACTGGATGGCCGAGCATGGCTTCCTGCGGTCGGAGGGAGGCCGACTCCCCGTTGACGCGATTTTGCGCTCCAAGCCAGCCAGGTTGAGAGGGGTGATCGCGGTTGAGGCTCGGGACCCGGTGTCGAAGGCGATTGAGGCGATGAGGAAGTATGAAATCTCGCAGCTTCCGGTGGTTAGGAACGGCGTACCGATAGGAAGCATCACCGGGTCCTCCGTGATCAGGCTGGCCCCCCGGGGCAGATTCCCTCGCACGTTGAAGGTCGAGGACGTGATGGAGGCTCCATTGCCGACCGTGGACAGAGGCGGCATGATTCTCAACCCGAGCGGCCTTCTCAGGGACAGGGGGGCAGCCGTCGTGGTGAACGGGGCAAAGGTCGACGGAATAATAACTACCATAGATGTCGTGAATTACCTTGCGAAGAACTAGGCGCATGGGCTTCGGGACGAGGTCCATACACGAAGGGGAGGAGCCAGACCTGGCGTCCACGGGCGACGTCGTTGTGCCCATTCACCTCTCGTCCACCTTCGCCCGACGAACGGCCGACAAGCCGTCCATGGGCCTGGAATACTCCAGAACGGGCAATCCGACCAGGTCGGCACTCGAGCGGCGTCTCGCTTCTCTCGAAAACGCGGACCATGCGCTCGCCTTCTCCTCCGGGATGGCCGCGGAAACAACCATCCTGCTCTCCCTCCTAAAGAAAGGGGACCACGTGGTCGCGGGCGAAGACCTCTACGGAGGGACACGGCGGCTCTTCGAGGCGACGATGAAGAGGTTCGGCGTCGCTATCACATACGTCGATACGCGAACCAACTCCGCGGTGGGGAGGGCCCTGCGGAACCGCACAAGGCTGATCTGGCTCGAAAGCCCTACGAACCCGTTGATGAGGATTTGCGACATAGGGGCCATTTCAAGGCTCGGCAAGAGACACGGCGCCCTAACCGTGGTCGACAACACCTTCTCGAGCCCCTACATACAGAACCCTCTTGATCTGGGAGCTTCCTTGTCGGTCCACAGCACGACAAAATACATTGGGGGTCACAGCGATGTGGTGGGTGGTGCCGTGATGACGTCGGACGATGGCCTCTTCGAGTCAATGCGCTTCAACCAGAACGCACTCGGCGCCGTGCCCTCCCCCTTCGACTGCTTCCTGATTCTCCGGGGCTCGAAGACCCTCCACTTGCGGATGGAACGCCACAGCGACAACGCCAAGGCTGTGGCCGAGTTCCTCGCCACCCATCGGGGCGTCTCGAGGGTTCACTACCCGGGGCTCAAGAGCCACCCGCAGTACTCTCTGGCCAGGAGGCAGATGCGCCTTCCGGGCGGGATGCTCTCGATGGAGCTCAAGGGCGGGGGTGCGGCCGCGAAGAGGTTTCTTTCCAGGCTCAGGGTCTTTACCCTGGCGGAAAGCCTGGGGGGAGTGGAGTCGCTTGCCGACCATCCCTCCTCGATGACTCATGCGAGCGTCCCGAAGGCGGAAAGGGAGAGAGTGGGCATCACCGAGGGGCTCGTCAGGCTCTCCGTGGGAGTAGAAGACGCCGGCGACCTCATCGCCGACCTGAAGTCTGCACTTTCCTAGCCTCACACGCTTTATACGCGATGGGGTCGGGGGCGCGGCAGATGTACACCAGTACGGTCATCGACGACAAAGCCCACTGCATGGATGTCATGGACCAGATGGAAACCGCCTTCAGCCAGAAGGATGAGTCCTTCTTCTTGAAGGTCCTGAGGACCGAGCCCAGCTTGGTCCTAAGGGTACACGCGGTCTGCATCTTGGCGGAAGTGGGGGGTGAGAAGAGCATTCCCGTGCTGTCTGACGTCTTGCTTCACGACCCCGACCCTCTGGTCAAGCACGAGGCCGCCTTTTCGATGGGCCAGATTGGGCTCACCTCCGCAAACGTCGCACTCGAGAAGGCGATGCTTTCCGACCCCGACCCAGTCGTAAGACACGAGTCGGCGGCTGCGCTGGGCTCCATCGGGAGTCCCGACTCGGAACAGGCCCTGGCGAAGGCGCTCAGCGACGGAGACGAGATCGTCAGCAACTCCGCGCGTGCTTCACTATTCAACATCGAGTTCCTCAGGAAGCACTCTGTCGGGCCGACGGCGAAGGAAAGAGCCCCGAGGCCGTAGGCCGCTTCAAACCTTAAGACGGGCGGGGCGGCCACAGGCCATCCTTGAGGCTGACAGGCAAGCGGGCCCTGATCACAGGTTCCTCCAGGGGCATAGGCATGGAGATTGCGAAGCTGTTCGCTTCTGAGGGGGCCACCGTGGTGGTGAACTACAGGAGCTCGAAGGCCGAGGCTGATTCCGTCGTGCGGTCGATTGTGGCAAAGAGGGGAAGGGCGTTCGCCCTTGCTGCCGACGTCGCTGACCACGACAGCGTAGAGCAGATGTTCTCCGCGATTGGGCAGCGGCTGGGGGGACTTGACATACTGGTGAACAACGCAGGCCTCTCAGACGGAAGGATCTGGAACGCGAAGGTCCGCGAGATCACGCTGGACATGTGGAAGAAGGTGTTCGGAGTGGACGCTTTCGGGACCTTCCTGTGCACGCAGGGGGCGCTCCCACTGATGAAGAGGGGGGGCTCAGTAATCAACGTCGCCTCGACCCCGGCCATCGCAGGGGACATAGACGGCGTCGTCTACGCGGCCGCGAAGGGCTCCGTCATCGCGATGACTAAGATGCTGGCCAAGAACCTGGCGCCCAGGGTGAGAGTGAATTGCATGGTCTTCGGTTCGTTCAACACTAGCTGGGTTGAGTGGCTCGACAAGGAGGACGCCGCGGCTTACAGGGCCGCGATACCGTTGAGGAGGTTCGGCACGCCGAAAGAAGCTGCGGCGCTCGCGCTCTTCTTGGCGAGCGAAGAGTCCAGCTTCATAACCGGCCAGACGGTCGTCATCGACGGCGGCGAAGTCCTAGACTGACGGTTGAGTCTAAGGGTTCACTCTTCAGAAGCAGCGTACAGCCCCCCGGCGTCGTCCAACTTCTTGAGGGCTGTCTCAAGGTCGTCTGAGGGCGCCACCACGCCCTTCCCTATCACCTTCTTCCACATGCCCACATAGATTTCTATTCCATCCTGCACTTGTTCCGGCCTGTCGTCCTTCTTCCTCTCGAGTTCCACGAGATACTCCTCTAGGGTCAGGGGCTTGCCGGGTGCGCTCACCGACGTCTTCAGCCCCTAGGCGAGGCGGGCCTCTCCGCCGACGCTCGAGAGGTACGCCTTGTACCCGAGCTTTGCCATCGCTTTCATCGCCTTCTTTTCCGACTTCTCAGAGGAGTTGATGAAGACGGACGGCCCGGTCTGCATGGAGAACCATGCCTCCTCCCCGTCCGCCCTCATCTCCCTCACCTTGCGCATGATTCGGACGGAGTCCTCTGTCATGATCAGCATCCTGTTCTCTCCGGTCATAGTGAGGCTGTGAAGCTCCATCGTGTCTCTCTCCGCCAGGATTCCGAGGGACTGCAGGTCATTCCCGAGGATTGCCCTCTCCATCTGGTCGCAACGCTTCTGGGCCGACTCGACCCTGGCCATGAAGAATGGCGATGTGAGCACCTCCCGGTGAGCGTCTTCGGTCCTCAGGTCAGAGGAGAGCGGCACTATCACCATGCGCAGGTCGAGGTCCTTCTCGTCGGCAAACTTCCTCGCGTAGGCATCCTCGTCGTCCTTCCCGGCGTACAGCCGCGAGTACCCCCCAACCAGAGACCTGGAGGCCGAGGCGGCAAATAGCCTCGCGGTCCTCGAAAGCGTCTCTAGGTCAGGGCTGCCGCCCACCAGGAGGCGGTGGGCAAGGAGGGTCAGCGCTGCCCCAGCCGATGACGAGTATCCGATGCCCTTCGGCTTCCCGGCGGGGACATTCTTGCTGTCGATTCTGAAGTCGGTCACCGACGCGGCCGGGCTGAGGCTGCGGACGACCGCAGAGAGCCTTGAATTCGCCGAAGGGTTCTTCTCGCCATCGGTGAAAACGCCTCCTCTCTCCTCGTCTGTGATCGAGGCTTCCGTCTTCATGCACGAGGTGTTGACGGAGATGCTGTCGTGGAAAGGGAGGCGAAGGTGCCAATCCCTCAGTCCGTGGTACTTCACCAGCGCCTGCATCGTGAACGCAACTGCCCTGTACCTGGCCAGGCTACCCGACCTCCACTTCGAGGTAGCCCAGCGTGCCCGGGTCCTGCAACCTCGCTACCATGCGCCTGGGGATGTCCTTCGCGGCCGCGTCTGCTCGGACTGCTATGGTTCTGTCACTCACAAATTCACTCTTCCTTACAACTATCTCATGGGGGTGGGAAAGGGTCAGCCTGGGGTCCCCCTCCGCCCTCACCTCGAATGTTTCGGGGCCCACGATGAACCGGAGAAGGACCGTCGACGACGGGCTCCTTATCCGCGACTTGACCGCCTCGCCTATTTGCGCGCACCCCTTCGACGCCCTGACCCCCACGATGCAGTCCCCTCGCACCGTCAAGCTTTCTTCCGTTGTAATCTCGATTGTCGTAGGATGGAGGGCTGATACCATCGGATGGCCCCGGAAAGGTATTCGCTCCTTCGGAGCCCCTCCTTGATTCCTCCGCGTCAGAGCGGTCGAGTTCGCGTCAAGTCCCCCCCGCCTGCTGCAACCCGTTGCACTTCGGGCATCTCGCCGCCTGCAGGGGCACGGTCGCTGAGCAGAACCTGCAGAACCTGTACCCGTCCGGCGCTTCAATGGGCCCCTCCTTCTCCCCGACGAAGAGGCTCCCCCCAGCCATGATCGCGCCCCCGGCGATGAAGACCACGCTCCAGGAGTAGGCGATGGGAATCTGAAGGATGTAGAACGCGAGGCCCATCAGCATCACGAGGATGCCGGAGACCAGCAGCTGAGAGCGCATGGTGGCACCAGCCAACCGACAACGCCTTTATAGTTTAGACAAGATCGCCGTTTCGAACCTCCTGATGACCACCGAATATGAACAGCTCCTAGCTACCATGGTGTCTGACAAGAAGGCGAAGGCCGCGGAGCTCGCGGGCAAGAAGGGCAAGGAGAAGGAGCTCGCCGCCCTGGCCTCTGACATCAAGTTCATCGAGGTCGAACTCCAGCGGTACCAGCAGGCGATGTCTCTCTTCAGGAGTAAGACTCTCCCCAAGGTAGGCAGGTGGGGGAAGCCCGAGACCGAGGAAAGGAAGGAAGAGTCATAGGCCCTCTTGACCCTGATCCTGTCTGAGAAAGACGTCTCGGCGCTGCTTGACATGAAAGAGGTCATTCGCTGCGTTGAAGAGTGCTTTAGGAAGCAGGGAGAAGGAGCGGCCGTCAATTCTCCCAGGACGAGGTCAACCGTGCAGGGCTCTGTGCTGAACGTGATGCACGCGTCCCTCCCCTACCTGGGAAGAGCAGGGATGAAGTGCTACCTGAGCACGAAGAGAGGGATTCGGTTCGTTTTCGTCCTTTTCGACCTAGCCGATGCCACGCCGCTGGCGGTGATGGGGGCCGACCTTCTCGGGAGGTACCGGACAGGCGCAGCTTCAGCCGTGGCGACGAAGCACATGCTGGGAACAGGGGAAGTGAAGCTGGCTGTCTATGGGTCTGGCAAGCAAGCCCTCACTCAGGTCACGGCGATGGAGGAAGCCATTGGATTGTCTGAAGTGAGGGTGTGGAGCCCTCAAAGGGCCCACTCCAAGGCCCTCGCCGACCGGCTCAGGGGTCTGGGAATTGCGACCTCGGTGGCGGAGTCGCCTGATGATGCCGGAAATGGCTCCGACGCAGGCTCGGCGATCACTTCGTCAAAAGAGCCGTTCTTGACGCCTAGTTCCGTAAGGGCTCTCAGTCACCTTAACCTCTGTGGCGCCAACGTGGCTGACAGAGCCGAGGCCAGTCCGGACGCGGTCGCCATTTTCCGGACCGTCGCGGTCGACGACCTCAATCAGGCGAAGGTCGAGTCCGGCGACCTGATCATGGCGGCGAAGGAAGGGGTCTTCGATTGGGGGAGGGCGGTCGAGCTCAAGAGCATCGTCGTCGGGAAGGTGAAGGCCGTGCGCCCGACCCTCTTCAAGTCCGGCGGCGTTGCAATCGAAGACGTTGCCCTCGCCAGCGTGCTCTACGATGCGGCCGTCAAGAGGGGTACCTACGCTTCTGTCGAGTTGGGGACCTGAAAACTTCCCTAGCCCATGGGCGGCATCCCGCCCATTCCGCCGCCACCAGGCGGCATCGGCGGCGCCTTCATCTTCGAAGCAGCGATGACGTCGTCGATTCTCAGTATCATGGACGCGGCCTCCGTCGCTGCGCGTAGGATCTGAAGCTTGACGGCCAGAGGTTCGACCACTGACTTGGCGTACATGTCTGCCACCTTGCCGCTCATGGCGTCCACGCCGAACCACTTGCCCTCCTTGCCGTGCCTTGCCCTTAGGTCGACCTGGGTGTCTATGGGGTCCATGCCAGCGTTCTCTGCGAGAGTCAGCGGGATCGACTCCATGGCGTCGGCGAACTTGAGAGCTGCGAGCTGCTCTCTCCCCGAGAGCTTCTGTGCCCACGCCCTGAGTTGCACCGAGACCTCGGCCTCGGGAGCCCCACCACCTGCAACTATCGCCGGGAGTTCAACCACATCCTTGGTCACCATCAGGGCGTCGTGGAGGGCTCTCTCGGCCTCGTCCACTATGCGCTGGGTTCCCCCGCGGACGAGAATGGTCACGGCCTTCGGGTTCTTGCACCCTTCGATGAAGACCCACTTGTCCTCCTCAAGCTTTCTTTCTTCCACGAGTTTGGCATATCCAAGGTCCTTTTCAGTCAGGTCGTCCAGGTTGGTCACCATCCTGGCCCCTGTAGCCTTGGCGAGCTTCGACATATCGCTCTCCTTGACCCTCCTGACCGAAAGCACTCCCGCCTTTGCGAGGAAGTGCTGCGCGAGGTCGTCGATGCCCTTCTGGCAGACGAGCACCGTCGCCCCCACGTCCTTGACCTTCTCTACCATGGACTTCAGAATATTGCTCTCCTCCTCCATGAATTTCTGCATCTGCTCGGGGTCGCTTATTCTGATCTCTGCAGAGAATTCGGTCTTCTCTATTTCGAGGGGGGAGTTGATGAGGGCGACCTTTGCCTCCTCTATCTTCTTTGGCATGCCTGAGTGGACGACCTCCTTATCGAGAACCATCCCCCTGATCAGCTGCGTGTCGGTGATGGCACCCCCAGCCTTCTTCTCCACTTTGACGTTGTCTATGTCTGCCTTGAACCCTTTCTCTCCCTTTTCAGATATCAGCAGGATGGCGTCGACTACGACACTCGCAAGGTGCGGCGAGTCCTCGTTGACGAGCTTCGTGAGCATGCTCGTGTTTGCGACCTTCAGCAGGTCTGGCCTCCCGGTAGGGTCTACCCTCTCCGCTGCTTCCTCCAGGATCTTCTGCGCTTTCTCCGCCGCCCGTGAGTAACCGTCCACGATCACCACTGGATGGACGTCCTTGACTATCAGGTCCTCGGCCTTCTCCAGGAGCGCTCCCGCGACCACGACCGCCGATGTAGTTCCGTCCCCGACTTCGTTGTCGGTCGACTTGCTGATTTCGACCATCATCTTTGCGGCAGGATGCTGGACGTCGATCTCTTTCAGCATCGTCGCGCCGTCGTTGGTGATGGTGACATCTCCCATGGAATCGACAAGCATCTTGTCCATTCCCCTAGGGCCGAGCGACGACCTCACGACTTCCGCGATGAGCTTCGCAGCCGTGATGTTGTTCCTCTGGGCCTCTCTTCCGCGAGATTCCCCGGAGCCTTCCTTCAGGATTATGACTGGTTGTCCTGCAGCAGACACGCTAAATCGGCGGTATACCCCGTTCGGTTGTATATAAGAATTGAATCGGACGGTTCCCGTGTGTTGCCGCGTCTTTGGCGGTCATTGGCGGCCAGGAATTCCTGACTGATGCATCACCGGGCACGCCCGAGGACCGTCTCGCGTCTCCTTCTGCCGGTCACTTCCTTTGGCTGCGGCCCCGCCACACCAGCCAAACGTTGACGACGACAAGTGCAATAACGATGACCTGTATCCAGCTAAGCGTAGGAGGACTGACCAAGCGTTCCCCATTGCCATTCATCGTAAAGGATTGGACCAGAGGCCAAACGCTGTAGGAAGGGGAAAAACTGCAAATCATCGGATTGCCCTGCGGTGAGATGCATGCCAAGTGGGGAGAAGCGGCATATGTCACCCTCCATCGGAGGTCTTCTACAACGAGAATCGCGAGGATGATTAGGATGACATCCGTTATCATCACCTTGGCAGTGGTCCCTCCCATGGCCTGCTGACGAGATTGCGGTTGCACACCGGGTTTACTGAGCTTTCCCCTCATGACCCTTCGTGAAAGTAGAAATCTCGGGTTGACTTGGCCAAGGATAGCGGCATCCGCTCCTAGACCGCCACGACTTGGATGGAGCTCCAGTATTCCGCAGCCACCCCTCCACCCGGACTTAGGTACTGCGCACTCACGTAAATCAAGTAGCTTCTTCCTATCGTGACGTTGAGCGTAGTTGGAATCGCCCACGCCGCCGTCGTGGACT
>Ga0187769_10001759_pt1 | contig 12447 bp, 11 predicted proteins | sample 0116_SJ02_MP02_1_FD_133140 | JGI IMG/M metagenome (GOLD analysis project Ga0187769, IMG submission 133140) | Tropical peat soil microbial communities from peatlands in Department of Meta, Colombia - 0116_SJ02_MP02_10_MG | ecosystem: Environmental > Terrestrial > Soil > Wetlands > Peat | place... | reverse complement strand
GAGCTCCTGAGGGCCTCCGCGGGATCCGGGCGATTGATTTTTCTCGGCGCGGACCGGTGCTCTTGGCGCTCGATCACAAACAATTTCCGGTCCGTCACCTTTGCGAAACAGCCTCGACGAGCTGGGACCGTGCTGCCTGGCAGTCGGCGCATGGCTGCACAGCCAATTGGAAACCGGGAGCGCAACCTCACCAGCTGCTGACCGTGCCGTCGCCTGAGCCGTGCCTTCTGCAACGCCAATCAGGGTGCGGTCGTCTCTGACGACGCTGGCGTCGCTCTCGCCGATCGTCCAAACGAGCAGCATTCACCGCGGCCAGCGAGGCGCCCGCAACGCCAACAACGCGACAGTCACGGTCCGGATCATCAGTCTGCTCCTTCGCCTGCGCGAGCGCAAGTCTGGCCCGTCGCCCGCGGGCGAGCCCCGCCCAGCTTGGTCCGGGGTTGCTTCAGCGGAGATCCTCACGCGTCTACGTATTTGTCGAGACGGCGGCGCCCCGTCCTCGCCGTCTGAGTGACATCGGAATGCCTGTCGGTGGGCCGTGCCTGGCGAGACGGCGGCATTTGTTTGGAGGGACGCGGGGCTGGGAGCGATCGCCGAGCCGCGCGTAGTTTGCCCCAGCGAGGCGCGTAGTTCTAGCGATGTTCTGCAGTGCGGTACCTCGACAGACTCCGAGGATGAGCGGGCCCACCGCACGAGCTACTCCCAATGGCAAGCATCGCCCGCGCCGCGACCCCGACGGGCGAGCCGGAGTGGTGGAGCTCCCGGACAGGCGCCTGCTCGCTAGCAGGCGCTGGCCGGGGACGGGCGTGCCGCTGGTGGCGCTGCATGGGCTGTTCGACTGTTCGCTGGGGTGGAAGCACGTCGCCGGCGCCAGTAGGCGGCCGTGTGTCGCATTCGACTTGCCTGGGTTTGGACGCTCGGGGATGCCCGCGGAGAGCCGCTTCTCAAGCTATGCCCAGGACATCCTTTGCGCCCTCAACATCCTGGAGGTGGATAGTTTCTCGCTGGTTGGTCATTCGCTCGGCGGGGCGGTGGCGGCAGAACTCGCCGAACGGGCCGCCGAGCGAACGCTGAACCTGACCCTGTTGGCGCCCGCTGGGTTCGGCCCGGTGCCGGTCGCGGAGCTGCTTGACGGCAGCGCACTTGGTCGTCTGGCGCGCCTCGGGGTGCCGCTGGCGTTGTCGAACCCACTGAGTGCTGTCGGCATCTACATGGCGCTGGTCTCCCACGGGCGCCCGCCTGAGCGCCAGCTGCTCGGCCGGGTGATACGCCGCGCGTTTACCACTGCGCCGGGAGCGATCGCCGCCAATCAGGCAATCGTCTCGGCGGCCCGCGACCCGGACGGGTTTGCGCACCGTCCAGTGCGCTATGACGGGCCGGTGTCGGTGCTATGGGGCACCAGCGACATCCTGATGCCCGTCTCCCACGCCGCGCGCGTGTGTGAGGCGCTGCCCCAAGCGAAGCTAACTGTGTGGGAGGGTATGGGACACCATCCTCAGCGCGAACGTCCCCAACCGCTCAACGACTACCTCGCGACTACCACCCGCACGCCGACCAGCACCCTGGCCGCCGCCGCGTGACGGGGTTCCGGTAGCGACCTCGACGCCCGCGTGCAGGCGGCTCGACCTTGCATAGCTCAGTCTCTATCGGCTCGCTGCACGTGAGCCTTCGTGAACGCTTTCGTGCTCGTTCCCAGCGGTCCCCTGGTCCAGCGGCGCCACGTGTCGTCCAGGCCAAACGACAGCGCCGCGACGATCGCATCAGGTCGAGCCTTAAGCATGATCTCCAGCAGCCCGCCCTGCCGGTTCGGCAGGATCTTGTGCCAGCGGCGGCGTGGTATTTGGTTTAGTTCGGGACCAGTGCTGCTGTTGACGCGTCGTGTGCCGGAGCGGACGATTCCGAGACGGTGCGGGTTGGAGTTAGCAGCTGCAGTCGGGGCACGGCTGGCCGCCCGGGCGGCAGGGGTTACGACGCGGCGGTGCTGGCTTCGCCGTGACTCGCGTTTCGGGCGGGCAGCGAGACGTGGACCCGGGTGCCGTGCTGGTTTGAGTCGAGTTCGAGCGCGCCGCCGGCGATGTGCACCCGCTCGCTCATTCCGGCAAGACCGAACCGGCCGTGCGCCGATTGGGGTCGAAGCCGACGCCGTCGTCCTGCACCTCTACGATGATTTGCGCGTCGACCCGCACGGTGCTGGCGTGCGCGTGCTTGACCACGTTGGTGAGCGCCTCCTGCACGATCCGGTAGATCGCGGTGTCCAGCTCCGGGTCCCCTGCGGCATCGAGGGTCTGGCGGTCGGGAAGCTCCAGTTCGGCGGTGATCTTTAGCCCGTCGCGGCGGCGTCGCTCCAGCAGTGCCTCGAGCGCGGGCTTCAGACCGAGGTCGTCCAGCGCCGTCGACGCAGGTCCGAGATGATCGCGCGTAACCCCTCGATCCCGTCCTCCAGGTCTTTCACGGCGTCGCGGATCGCGTTCTCGTAGCGGCCGGTCTCGTCCCGACGCAGGACACCGGCGAGCTGCAGGCGCAGCCGCGCCGAACGTCTGCAGGGTGTCGTCGTGGAGCTCGCGCGCCCACCGGCCCCGCTCGGCCTCGGCCGCCGCCACTGCGGCGCGGAGCCGGTCGGCCTCCACGCTACGGGCGATCGCCACGCCGTTGGCGGCCTGGGTGGCGAAGGTGAACAGCAGCTGCTCGTCGGCGTCGGTGAACGCCTCGCCCGAGCTGCCGCGATCGAACGCCGCCAGCACCCCGACCCGCGCGCGGCGGTGCAGCATCGGCACCAGCAGCGCCGTGCGGGCGTCCCGGATGCCAAGCTCCACCGGGGCCATCCGCAGCCGTGCGGCCACGCCGGTGACCCGCTGCGGACGCCCGCGCGCCAGGACCTCCCCGACCGCCGAGGACGCGATCGGTAACCGCCGGCCACGCGCACCGACGGGCTGGCCCGCGCGAGCGGCTACCACCAGCTCATCCCCCTCGCGCAACATGATCAGCACCGTGCGGGCGTCGACCAGCGCGCGCCCTCGCTTGGCGATCAGCTCGAGCACCCGCTCCAGATCGGTCATCCCCCCGATCGCCACCGCGATATCCCGCGTCGCCTCCAGCGAGCGCACCGCGCGCTCGAGCTGTTCGCGGCGGCGCTCGCTGCGCTCATACAGCCGCGCGTTATCGATCGCCGCTCCCGCCCACCCGCCAAGATCACCGCCGCCTGCTCGTCGGCCTCGGTGAACTCGTGCGCGTCCTGCTTCTCGGTCAGGTACAGCCTGCCCCATGGCACGCCGCGGACCACGATCGGAACCCCGAGGAAGCTGTGCATCTCCGGATGCTCAGGCGGAAACCCGTAGCTGCGCGGATGCTCGCCCACGTCCCGCAAGCAGCAGCGGCCGCGGATCATCGATCAGCACCCCGAGCACACCCCGGCCCGTTGGGAGCTCACCGATCGCGTCACACGTCGCCTGATCAACCCCCGAGGCGAAAAAGCGCGACAGGCCCTCGCTCTCCTGATCGATCCCCGCCAGTGCGGCATACCGCGCCCCGGTCACCTCGCGGGTCGCCTCAAGCACCCGGCGCAAGATCGCGTCGGTATCCAGGTCGGACACCAGCGTGCGACCTACTTCAAGCAGGCGGCGAAACGGAAGATCATCGACAACAGTCACCGCGGGCGATCACCCCCGAAGCTCACATAAGAAACCCGGGCCTGACAGTACACCGGCCGGGGCTCACGACCCGGCTTTCTGAGCGCCCGACAGCGCGAACGCTGAATCCCACACTCGAGCGAATAGGAGCCCCCGAGCTGAGCTTCGCCAGCGAGACTTGCGCTCGCAGAGGCGAAGGAGGAGACTGATGATCCGGACCGTGACTGTCGCGTTGTTGGGGTTGGAGGCGCCTCGCTGGCTGCGGTTGACAGTGCCCGTTTGGACGAGCTCTGCAACTTATGCGAGGCGTACTCTGAGCTTCTCCTCGCCGTCGTTGCAGAAGTCCTCTGGACCGACCCGTCTTCCGCCGCGACCTCCGCCGCGGCATGTGCGTTTCGTACACCCGAGCCGCAACGAGCGGCGCTTGCGGAATGGACGAATTGCAGCGGCGCCAGTGCGGCCGGCGATGAGACGATCGCATCGCCAGACGAAGCGACAACCGGGATCCGGGCTGCGCCGGCACTTGGTAGAGCCCCTCCACGCTCACTCGCGACCTACGGTGCTTGCTCCAATTCGGCGGGCCGGGCAAACGGGGGGACTATCGCAATCGCCCAGATCCAAGCGCGCGCGGCTGGGGCGCACCACGACTGCTCTTCGGCTCTCGCGGCTGCTCCGGCCTCGCTGTGCCTTTGCCACGGCGGCAGTCGTGAGAGCGCGCCACTCCTCTCATACGAAGCAATCACCGGTTGCTTCGACTACCGGATCCGCGTGCAGCAGACGCCGAGGCCGGTTGCTGCTGGCGTGGCGAACCAATCGCGCCGTTAGCGGGCGCCCGGACGGACGAAGCGATCGTCTCGGCGATCGACCCCGGCGATCGCTATTCCGAGCGTCGCCGGCCCGGGAGGCAACGGACGCCGGGCATCGAGATGTCGCCATAGGCATAGCGGGCTCGTCGGCGTCGCCAAGGTGAAAGCAATCGTCGGAGATGAGCGGCCGAGCGGCCGAGGCGGACCGGTGGTTTCCGCGCGTTGCAATCGTCCGGATCGCCGATGGCGGACGAGCGCTCTCTCGCCGAAGCAGGAGCCCGATGACTCACCGAAGAGCAATAGTGCGGCGGGTCTGGACCGGTTCGAACTGCGGGACGAGTGCACGGCCGGGCCGAAGCAGCACTCCGCCGAGCACGGCAAGACTGCCGCTCACGTGGCAAAGGAATCGCGCTAGTCCAGCTGGCCTGGCATCACCAAAACGCTCGTCGCCCCGGCGACGGTCAGATATCGAAAGGGATCGTCCGGGTCGACAACCGACCGGGCGTGAGCCCGGCCGGGACTCGCCGGCGGCGCGTCGCCGGATCATGTTCCCAAGCGGCCACGTCCGGCCGGCTGCCGCTCGGCATGAAAAGGAGCAGTCGACCGCTCAGGCGCTCTTTGGACGTGTCCACCACTGACGCTGCGACGGCGGCCGCCAGAGTCCGGTTTCAGACCTCGAGCGGGACGAACACTAAATCACCCGGCACACGACAGGTGCGCCTGGAAGGACGGGCGCAGCCTGCGCTTTCATCGCTGACTCATCCCTTTCGCAGACGCGCTGCGGGAGCCGCTAGTCACAGCACTTCCTCTTTGATCGCGTCCGACGGCCCTAAACCGCTGGTCTTGCTAACGAGGTAGCAACAACTGCCGCGATGGCAACACCCTCCTTGGGTCGCGGCGACGCAATTGGACGGGACATGTATTTGCTGACCATCCGTTTACTGTAATGCAATCTTGAAGGAAGTCGACTTCGGGCTGGCCCAAGGTGAACGTACCGGCCCAATGTGCGATGGCATGGTGCTCACCCTCCTCGGGGTGACCACGGCGCCTTCTGCGGGCCGGTCGTGTCTCGGTAACCGTAAGGTCAATAGAATAGGCGCCGGGCCGTAGACCAGTCTCAGTGGGGACGAGCGAGACCACCAGAATCCAGCGGCTCGTGACCTTGCGGCTCACGGCGGTGAGCGGACTGGCCCACCCATCGAACTTCCAGCCCGGCGCTGACGACTTGCCGGGAGTTCCGGCGTCCTCGGGTGTCAGGAAGCAGCTCCACCGCGCCGGAATCCGAATGTTGTGCGCGGGCTGAGAAATTGTTGCCGTCACTATAGTGACAAGCGAGTCAACCGCACCGCGATTGATCAACGACACCGGTACCACCGCCTCTAGGTCTGAATATCCGCCCGTCACGCGCGGCTCGCCGTAATTCAGATAGATTTGTTCTCCAAGCGCCACGGCGACCCGAGAGCGTTGGGAGTACTGGAGATACAGAGCCACATAAGCGGATCCGATCGACACGACAATCGCAACCAACGCCAACGGGTCCGAGAGGCTCATTTCATTCCTCTTAGTACAGCCGGCAGTTAGCGCTGCAGCGGCACGGTTGAAGGCTAGATACGAGAACCCCAGTTGGCAAGTCGAATGAAGCCCAACATGTTGGCGGGCTAATTCGGCCTGCGTGCAACGGCAACCCCGGCGGTGGGACGGTGAGATCGCTCGCCGGACGAGCATCACCGACCGTTAGCGAGCCATGGTAGTAGAGAACCTGGCTGCGCCAAACAGATCGGGAGTCGTGAGCGTGGCGTTGACGCCCAACTCAATCGCGGCACGCCGCCCTCCGCCAGGTCGGTGATCGCCCGGTCGTTCGCGTGTACAACGATCTGGTCGGAGTGGCTCGCCTGCGACGGAAACTGCCACTGCAGCACGGTGGTAGTACGCTGAGAGTCGGCCGCTTGCTCTGGGTCGTATACTCGCCGCGTGGGGCAATTGGGGGATTGCTATGCCGAGTTGTGCAACGCGGTTCGCGCGGGTACGCCGTGGGAGCCAAGCGGATACCACGGTCTGTCGCTTGACGGGGTAGCGGTCGTGGGCGACACCGCTCGGTTCGACGCCGGCGCAATCCGAAGGATCCTCAGCACCGGCAAGCTCGATAGGGGAAAGAGCCACGGCGGTTGCGCCGGCGCGGGGACCGGGACGAATGGCGACGACGACACCACACCGGATCCTCCCGTGATTCACATCCGCGGGGCGTGGATCTGCAACTCCGACTCCACCAAGGCTGAAATTGACCTCGACGATCTTCCGAAAGACTGCAAGATCGCGCTGCGACTGACCGACTGCCGGGTCGACTCGCCGCTCACGCTCCGTGACAGCGGGCTCCCGTGGCTTGACCTCGAGAATTGCGTGATCGGGGCGCTGATAGCCGACCGAGCCCAGCTCGGTTGGGTGACGATCAAGGACTGCCGGTTCACCGGCATCTCCGGGCGCCCTAGCCTCGGCCTCTGCGGGGCCAAGGTGGCTCACGACGTGCACGTCGACGGCACCTGCTTCGAGTCACCCCTCGACGAGCCGCCGTCAGACGCACCGGGACTGTGGGTCGTCGACATGGCGGGCGCCGCGATCTCCGGGAACCTCTCGCTCGAGGCCGTCGAGATCCCCAAACCAGGGGAGCACGCGGGGAACACGGCGTCGCGCTCTGGGGTCCGCCTCACGGGTGCCACCGTGAGCGGCCGCCTGCTCATGACCACCGGCACACTGTTCAGCGACAGCGGCCCGGCTCTGATGGCCAACTATCTGAGCGTCAGCGGCGACGCGCTGATGGGCGAGAGCCCCGAGCGCGGACTACAGGCAACAGGTGCGGGCGATCAGGGGGCCGTGTCGCTCGTCGGCGCCACCATCACAGGCAAGCTGTCGCTGACCGGCGCGTGTCTTATCAACGGCTCAGGCCCCGCGCTCGTGGCTGATCAAGCGACACTGAAGGAAGGGGTGCGACTCGACGGAGGGTTTCACGCCGAAGGCTCGGCGCGGGACCTGGCAGCCGTAGGGCTCAGGGGTGCGACGATGACCGGCGAAGTGTCCCTGGAGGGCGCCACGGTGATCGCTCATGACGCCGGCGGGTCTGCACCAGCGGTATTGCTCACCAGTGCCTCGATCGTCGGCCGGCTCGACGTGCGTCGCGCGACCCTCACGAGTGACTGTGGGCCGGCTGTCATGGCCGACTACATAAGCATCACCGGCCCGGCCTTGCTGTGCGAGGCGCCCGGACCGAAACCGCCTTCCTTCACGGCGTCGGGAGCCGGCGATGCGGGCGCGGTGTGCCTGCTCGGAGGGACCGTCACCGGGAGGCTCGGGCTCAGGGGAGGGCAGCTTGTGAATCGTAGCGGACCGGCCCTGGTGGCCGATCTGGCCACGATCAAGGGAGACGTACTGCTCGACGAAGGGTTCTGCGCGACCGGATCGATCCGCCTCTCGGGCGCCGGCGTGAGCGGCGTGCTCTCTCTGAGCAAAGCTACGGTCACCACGGACGCTGCCCCCAGGGCCGAGGACGAGGGCGCTGCCGCGGCCGTCCGGCTGTCGGGCTCGACGGTCGGCGGGCACCTGGTCCTGCGCAACGCGACACTCACGAGCAGGCATGGGCCAGCGCTACTGGCCGACTACCTAACGGTCAGCAGCGACGCGTTCCTCTGCGAGCGTGTAGAACAGGGCCTGACGGCCACAGGCGCCGGAGAGCTCGGTGCGGTGTGCCTCGCGGGAGCCACCATCAACGGTCAGTTGACGTTGCGGGGGAGCACGCTGACTCACGGCAGCGCGGACGCCGATGGGGCTCGCGGCCTCGCCCTGTTCGCCGATCTGGTCACGGTGAAAGGCCCCGTACTCGCCGATCGCGGGTTTGTGGCCAACGGCGCGGTACGGCTCTGGGGCGCGACGATGAGCGGGCGTCTCCGGCTTGATGGCGCGTGGATCCACACTGCCGCACGGCGTGACGCGGCGCGGCCTCGTCACGGGAATCCCGGCGACGTGGCCGCCCTGTGGATGACGGGCGCGACGGTCGGCGACGAGCTGTCCATGATCGGTACGACCCTGGCCAGTGACGACGGGCCGGCACTCGTCGCGGAGGATCTGACTGTCAACGGCGACGCCTTCATCGACGTGACGTTCACGCCGAACGCGAACGGCCCGAGCCCCGAGGGGGCGAACCTCGACTGGAACACTGATTACCGCTGGCCGGCCGCGTACCTCGACGGGACGAACGTCACCAAGCGGCTCGATTGCCACATGCCGGCGCCCGGTGCCGGAATGCTCAGGCTGAAGCACTCGACGGTTGGCGCCCTCGAGTTGACCACCGCGCCGTCCAGGCGTCGGGCACTCAAGGACGAGCGCACTCGCCACCTGGATAGCAACGCGGACCTCGATCTCGAGGGCCTGACCTACACCGGCATGCCGACGCTGGACCGCAAGGCCCCGGCGGACGACGCCAACTGGATCGACCTGCTGGCCCGCGCCCGCTACTCGCCCCAGCCCTACGCGGCGCTGGCCGCGGCATACGAGGCGGTGGGGAACGACAGCGCCGCCCGCAGGATCCTCGTCGCCGGGCGAGACGATCAGCGCGTGCGCGGAGGGCTCGGCCCCGTCCGGAGGGGCTACGAGTTGCTCCTGAAATGGCTGATCGGTTACGGCTACCGATCTACCTGGGCGTTCTACTGGCTCGTAGGCCTGTTCATTCTCACCCTCTTGGTCACGATCGTATTCGCCAACAACCATTACATCGTTGCTCCCTCTTCGACGGGAACGTCCACCTCGACCACCGCGACCCGATCGGCGAACGTAGCCTCTAGCGGACCGTGCAGCGTAGCCGGCAAGTTCGACTACGCGCTGGGGCTCGCGTTCCCGCCCGTGACCGTCGACTCGAGCGATCCGAAATGCGATGTCCCCCAAACCAACCCGAACTTCTGGGTCGTTGCGTTTGGCTGGGTAGTGCGCGCCCTCGCCGTTCTCATCGCCGGCTTCTTCCTCGCCGGGCTCGCCGGCCTCACGACCCGCTCCCCGTAGCGGACCCGCCCTCCAGGCGGTTGCGCCCGCTTGCTCCGGCGCCCCAGACACGGAGAGAATGAGGGCGCCGGTTGACGTTCGAGGTCTTCCACGGGTTGCAGCTGCCGCGGCGCCACACGATCTCTTGTCCTCCACCGGGTCTTTGGCCCACGCTCGCTCGACGATACGCCGCGGGGCATGCACCCGGGTCGACGCGAAGGTGAACGGCTGGGCCGCCAGCGACCCGCGGCTGCGTGAGGCAGCTGGTGGATCGGCGGGCTCGGCGGCGCCGGCGAGGCGAATGGTGCGGCACAGATCATCATCGTCGAGTTCGTGGCGTTAGTGGTATGACACCCACCGCGAGTGGATCGCCTGCGGTTGGGCCTGAAACGACTTGGCTCAGACGTCCGCCGCGGCAGCGAAAATAAGGAGCGTGAGCATCGAGATCGACGACGCGCAGTCGATGCTGTGGTCCCAGACGCAGAATTGCAGATTGAAGGATCCCGAGCGTCAGCTGCTCGACGCGATCACGGCGGGGGAACTTGGTGAGCATCTGATCGCGATCGCTGACGCCGTGAACGCGCGCCGGCAGCTGCTTCACACGGTCCGGTCGGCTCGAGCGATCGCCGAGCTGCGCGTCGGTGACACGGTGATGTTCACCAATCGGATTCGGCCTCGGTACCTCGAGCACAAACTCGCCGAGGTCACCGAAGTCGACGACCGCACGGTCACCGTCCGGCTCTCGCGGCCAGTGGGGCGCTTCGGCGACAGCGAGCTTCGGTGTCCTCCGCTTGCGCTGCGCAAGCTCGACTGCGGAACCTCGATCCGGCACAGCTGACGGTCGGCCGTTACGCCCACCGCATTAGTACGCAAGGGGAACGGCGGCGTGCCCGGTGGTTCGTAGAGAGCAGCCGCGGTGCGGTCTTAGCCGCTCCGCGCGTCACGGCGACGCATGCATTTCGACGACTTCTGGGCGACCGCGCCACCTGACAGAGGAGTCCGCCGCGGCGAGGCACGGCCAGACGCCAGAGCCAGCTCGGAGCTCAGTGATTGTCCAGCGCTCACTATCGCATTCATGTTCTTGCCAGCGGCGATCACGCTCGCGCTTCGGCGACATCTGAATCACACCGATCGTCCCGGTCCGGCGCTGCTCGCACGACTGCATTCGCGCCGGCCGGCCCTCCGAGGCGCAACCGAGCGAGCTTGGGCAATGCCACGCCAGCAGCAACGGCGTCCGGCGACCGCTCCGCATGGATCCGGTCGTCGAGGTATCGGATGATTGCTTCGTATGAGAGGAGCAGCGCGACCTGACCGCTGCTCGCGTGGCAAACCACTCGTGAGCGCCGTCCCCTCCTGACGCGTGCTCCGTCGCCGACAGGGGAACAGCCGCACTGTGCCATTCGCGAAGCAGCAGACTCGGCGCCGTGATAGCGCCGGTGACCACGCAAAGTCCGTCACACCCGCGTACGGCGACTGCTTTGGCGTTATGAGCCGACTCGGATTTGACGAGTCCTTTGACGCCGGCTCGATGGCGCAGACTCCTGGCGCCGCGCGATTGCTTGGCCTCGCAAGCAATCGCCAGCTCGGCTTCCTGGCGCACGACTGCCTTGGCGCTGTCGGCCTTCGGCGCTCAGGACGTGGCGAGGATCGTCGCTGGCGTCCGGGTTTCTGAGTTGTCGGAGGCAAGCAGAAGTCTCGCCGCCGTCGCCGAGGCGCCTGGTTCTCGTCCGATCCGGCAGCCGGGAGTGCCCGAGGATGAGCGATCGGCGGCTACCGCATTGATGGAGAGGCGGCAAGGCGCATGCTTGCCGACTGATCCAGTTACGGCAAACAGGCCACGATGCTGGAATGCCGTTCGCCCATCGTGGAGCGGAAGTGACGGAGATCGCCGTCTACGGCATAGCGGATTTCGTCCCAAGCGGCAGCGCGCGATCGTTTGCAGAATCGCCGCAGGCTGAGCGGCCAGCTAGCGGCGATCGGTTAGCCGGGATCGTCGAGCCAGCAAGCGGTCCGATGGGCCGCTGTCGCAATGCCAGCAGAGCAGCACGGGGAGGTCGACACCGCCGTCCCGCTGCTGCAGGTCGTCCATTCCGCATTAAGTGCCGGGGCGCGACGAACTCTGCTGCTTCCCGGAACGCGCGTATATCGCTATCACGCGTCCGGGCCGGCGGTCGTAGACCGCCGCGCCCGCCTGTCTAGGGTGAGGGAGCGGTGATGTGATCGGCGCCTCCCGCGCGAACGCTTCCTTTTCGTCGTTGCGAGGTGGTCGCTGGGTTTCGACTAGGTGGATGCTGTGCCGCCGGGCATCCGGAATCCTGCCCATGAGGTATGCGACGGCGGCCGGTTTCCCGGTTTAGACGCTAGCCGGGAGCCGCGCGTCTGCTTGATGGCCTGGTGGCTGCTGCGGCGGCGTTTGCAGACCGATGCTGCGGCATTGGCCAGTCTTGGCGACCGGGGGGTGTCGGGCTGCTGGCTACCGGCGTCGGCTCGCCGATGGAGGGTGCGAAAAGCCCCGGTCGATCGAGTCGGCCGGGGCTTTCCGTGTGTCGGAGCGGAGGGGTTCTAGGGCAGCGGCGGGATCGTGTTGAACACGCCCGAGGGGGTGATCGCACCCGCTCCGTAGATGCCCTGGGTCCCGACCGGGCTCGCGCCCCCGATGTAGGCGTCCTGGTTGAACAGGTACAGCGGTCGCCCGTGGTAGGTCACCTGCTGGGTGCCGTCGGGTCTGGCGGTGACCCCGATGGCGCGCTGGTCAACCCCCGGCCCGGCTTCAGGCCGCCCTGAGGTGAGGACCGGTGGCCAGAAAACGGCGCAGGTTCCCTGACAGGCGCCGTCGCGGCCCCTCGCATAGCCTCCAAGGTCGCTCCACCGGCGGCCGCTGCCCCGGCTGAGGGTGTAGACGGGGAAGGTCGCGTTGGGGAACTGGCCGTAGTCGTTGTTCATCCTTGCCGCCAGTACGGTCTGCGCGGTTCCGGTGCCGTTGAGGGGAGCGG
>Ga0187769_10001758_pt1 | contig 12448 bp, 13 predicted proteins | sample 0116_SJ02_MP02_1_FD_133140 | JGI IMG/M metagenome (GOLD analysis project Ga0187769, IMG submission 133140) | Tropical peat soil microbial communities from peatlands in Department of Meta, Colombia - 0116_SJ02_MP02_10_MG | ecosystem: Environmental > Terrestrial > Soil > Wetlands > Peat | place... | reverse complement strand
GTCAGGCCAGGTCTCTGGAGAAAGCGCGGCCGAGGAAAGCGGACCATGCGCATGCCCTTCAGCGGCGGGACGACGCATGGCAAATCTGCTGTCGGGAATCTATTTATAGAACAATCGGCTCGTATACAACCATTGGTGTATGACCTGTGAGCCAGTCTGAACTCGACGTGGTCCTTGGGACGGTGGACAACCCCATCCGCCGGAGAATAATCGCCAAGATTAGCGAGGAGCCGAACTACCAGCTGCAGCTCTCGAAGGAGCTGGAGATCAGCCAGCAACTGGTCGCGAAGCATCTGGACACCATGGAGGACGCTGGGCTTGTGAGCACCGTTTCCCAGGACAGCCCGCGTGGCCCGCAGAGGAAGGAGTACCTGCTCAAGAAGAGCTTCTCAGTCACACTGGACCTCGCCCCCAACCTGTTCAGAGCCCGGATTTTCTCTTTCGGCGCGGTCCCGGGCGTGGAGGCCAAGGACGAGCACGCTCAGATGATGACACAGATCAGCGAAGTCCTAAGGTATCCCGAAGCGGCTTCGAGGATAAGGCCCCTTACGCGCGTTGTCGCGGAAGTGGACAAGAAGCTGAAGGAGATGGAGGAGGAGAGAGCGGTGCTGCTGTACCTCAGGAGTCTCGCCCTCAGGGAGGCCGCGAGAATCACCACTTCCCTTCCGAACGTCGACCGCAGGAGGGTGCTGAGGTACCTTATGCGGGACGAATCAGACGGCATGACTGCGATCTGCACCTCGCTTGGAATCCAGAGGCAGGTCGTAGGCGACATCCTCGACGAAGTAGAAAGAGGATTGGCCGCCTCAGACTAAAAAGGGATAGAGGAGCGGAGCTCCTCTACAGTCCTACGTTTGGAAAGCTTGCCTGAGGAACGCCAAGCTGGCCCTGGAGGGTCCTGATGCGGGTCGCGTATTCCCTCATGCGGGCGTTGTCGCCCTGGACCTTCGCTATGCGGTATCCCTTCCATGCCTTGCGGAGGGCTCCCCAGACTTGCCCCTTTTGATATTCGGTCATTTTGTCAGACCTGTACCTTTTTTGAGTCTCCGGAGGGTATTTTGCGGGCAGGGTCTATTGTAATTGAGCCCCGTATCAACACAGGCTACCCGTTTTGGACCCTAAACCAAGGATCTCAGCAGCAACCAGATGTTGCTGGGGTGCTCGGTTATCCTGCGCTTGGAGTACGCCCACCACCTGTCCCCGTAGGGGAGGTATTCGTAGACCTTGAACCCGGACTTCACCAGCTCCTCCTTCAGCTCGTCCCTGATGCCCTTGAGCAGCTCGAAGCGGAACTCTGGGTGCTTCGAGTTGGAGAGCTCCTTGGCCTTGTCGATGAGGGCCGAGTCGTGGGTCGCGATGGCGAAGCCCTGACCACGTTCAAAGAGCGCCTCCATGCACTTTGTGAAGCTGGCTGTGACCTCCTCCCTGGTGGGGTAGACGTAGTCGCTGCTCTCCCTGTAGGCTCCCTTCACCAGACGGACGGTCCCGCCGGCGTCGAGAATGCCCTTGAGGTCACCCTCGCTGCGCCTGGTGTAGGACTGCAGGGCTACTCCGAGGCCTGGGTGTTTCGCGAGCGCCGAGAAGTACGTCTTCAGGGTGGAGTCGACGAATGCCGACCCCTCCATGTCAATCCAGAGGTGCTGCCCGAGACGGTCGGCGTTCGCAGCTATCTTCTCAAGACGCGCCTGCATTCCCTGGTCGTCTGAACCCAGCCCCAGCTGCGTCAGCTTGACGGACACGAAGCCGTTGATCTTGCCGTCGGAAAGCGCCTGCTGCAGTCTGAGGTACTCGCTGGCATGGGCGTCCGCTTCGGCTGCATCCTTGATCTCTTCGCCCAGGAAGTTCACGATGGCGCCGATACCTTTGGAGTTGGCCTTCTTCGCATCTGCCATGGCCGAGTCCATGTCGACCCCGGCTATCCATCTCCTCGCGAGCGGCAGAACGAAGGTTTCCTTGAATCCCATTTTGAACCGCGGCCGATACGACGACATATTAACACTGTATCCGAATCCCAAACGCGGGAATGAACAAGGACTCGGTACATGGGAAGAGGGTCGCCAAGCTGAGGAAGGAACTGGATGAGGAGGGGCTCAGGGGGGTCGTGATGGTCCCCGGGCCGAACACGAGGTACTACACCGGCGTTAGCTCTCTCCTGCTGGAGAGGCCGTTCATGCTGCTCGTGCCTGTTGACGGGGGCCTACACCTTGTGGCGCCGGCTCTTGAGGCAGGGCCTTACGGAGACTGCGCGGTCCGGATGGAAATCCACACGTGGACGGACTCCCAAGGGTCAGGGGGCGCGATTGGAGAGGCGACTGCAGGCGTCAAGATGAAGGGAAGGTGGGGGGTCGAAGGACGCGTACCATTCCTTTTCCTTGACAAGTTGATGAAGAAGGCCTCCCCGAAGTTCAAGAACGCAGAACCAATCCTTCAAGGGGTCAGGGAGGTGAAGGACGAGACCGAAGTGGCGCTCCTCAAAAAGTCGGCTGCCATATTGAGCAAGTCGTTCGGGGCGTTCCCTTCGATACTGAAGGAGGGGGTGACCGAGCTTCAGGTGGCAAAAGCCGCCACCGACGCCATCTACGCCAATGGGGCGACGAGGGTGGACGACATGCTTGTCCAGTCGGGACCCCGGGCGGCGGACCCTCACGGCCTCCCTTCGGGGAAGAAGATAGGGAGGGGGGAGAGCATCGTCATGGATGTGGGGGCGACTTACGAGGGATATTACGCTGACATCACCCGCACCTTCTGCATCGGCTCCTCACCGGAGGTGGAGAAGGTGTACGAGAAGGTGTTGGAGGCGGAGACTCGGGGGATTCGGACAGCAGCCGAGGGGGTCAGGGTGGGGGCCGTCGACGGGGCGGCCCGGGGCGTGCTGAAGAAGGCGGGGTTGGGGAAGTACTTCATTCACAGGACGGGGCACGGACTAGGCATAGAAGTGCACGAAGCGCCGTACATAGTGGAGCGGGGCGAGGAGAGGCTGCAGCCAAACATGTGCTTCACCGTGGAGCCCGGAGTCTACATCAGGGGAAAGCTGGGGGTCAGGATTGAGGACGACGTACTGATCGAAGGGAAGAACGGAACGGCCCTCACTGACGCTCCCAAAGACTTCGGCTGGTGGAAGTAGCTACTTCGACTTCGAGAACTGGGACACCATGGTGTTGGTGTCCTGGACGTGCTTGATCTTGACTATCTTGTCCATGACCAGGTTGTAGACCTTCTGGTCGCTGGTCAGGATGACCTCCTTCTGGGTGCTGACGACTGCCAGGACGTCCCATTCGCCGGGGATGACGTGTGCCTCTTGGACCTCCTTTATTTTCATGAGATCGTCCACAACCTCCTTCTCGTGCCCCGGGGAGGTCTTAATCAGGACGAAGGCTTTCTGGAATACAGCCAATCAAGAAGAGCCGATGCCGACTGGTTTTAAAACTCTTGCACCATGAAAAGGGGGTCTTGAGGAACGGCGAAGTCGCGGAACTCCTCGACAGGCTCGGGGAGCTGGTGGAAGCCAACGGAGAGGACAGGTTCAAGGTGATAGCCTACCACAGGGCAGCGACCAGCATCCGCAACATGGATGACGACGTCGAGCAGCTCTGGAAGGAGGACAAGCTACAGGAGATTCAGTACGTCGGGGAAGGGATAGCCAAGAAAATAGACGAGTATCTCAGGACCGGTAAGCTCCAGCTCCTCGAAAGGATGGCGGAGAAGACGCCCCCAGGGGTCCCTCTACTGATGAAGGTGCAGGGGATTGGACCCAGGACCGCCTTCCATCTTTCGCATGACCTTGGAATAGCCAGCGTCGAGGAGCTGAAGAAGGCCCTGGAATCGGGTGCTCTCGACTCCGAGTTCGGGGTGAGCGTTAGGGAGTCGTTCCGGGTGGGAATCGAGAAACTCCAGAGCTTCCAGAAGCGGATGCTCCTTCCCGAGGCCGAGGGGACATACCAGAAGTTCTCCTCCTACTTCGGAGCACTAGGAATCGAAGTCAGCGTGGCTGGGAGCCTCAGGAGGGGGAAGAGCACTGTCGGTGACCTTGACATCCTTTCGACAGACGGGAAGGTGATGGAGGCGGTCGAGGGGTGCCCGGGGGTAGCCCGGGTGTTGGAGAGAGGGCCCAAGAGGGCGAGCGTGAAGCTCGACGACGGCGTCCAGGTGGACTTCCGTCTGTTCTCCAAAGAAGAATATGGGGCCGCCCTGGTATACTTCACCGGCTCCAAGGACCACAATATCTCCCTCCGCAACCTCGCCATCGGAAAGGGGTGTAAGCTCAACGAATACGGACTCTTCGACAGGTCGGGAGCCAGGGTCGCTGGGCGGACTGAAGAGGAGGTGTACGAGAAGCTGGGCCTTCAGTACATCCCCCCTGAGCTGAGGGAGAACAGGGGCGAGGTGGAAGCGGCTCAGGCAGGGAAGATCCCCCGGCTTGTCAAGCTCGCCGACCTTAAGGCCGACCTGCAGATGCATACGACCTGGAGCGACGGTTCAGCGACTCTTGAGGAGATGGCGACGGGGGCCAGGGAAAGGGGATACCACTACGTGGCCGTCACAGACCATTCCGTTTCAGTGAGGGTGGCAAACGGCCTGTCGGAGGAGAGGTTCCGGAAGCAGTGGAAGGAGATCGAAAAGCTCAATGACTCGCTTTCCCCCTTCAGGATCCTAAAGGCTGTGGAGCTTGAAATAAAGAGTGACGGCTCTTTAGACTTCGAGAAGAGGTTCCTGGAAGAGTTCGACCTCGTAGGGGCATCGCTCCACCAGAACTTCAGACAGGACGCTGCGAAGCTCACCGAAAGGGCGCTGAAGGCTCTGTCGCACCCATCCGTGAACTTCCTCTGCCATCCGACCAACAGGCTGCTCGGAAGGAGGGAGGGGAACCCCATCGACCTCGCCAGGGTGATACAGACCGCGAAAGAGAATGGGAAGATGCTCGAGATAGATGGGGAGCCCGCCCGGCTCGATCTGGACGATGTTTGGGCAAGGAAGGCGAAGGAAGAGAGGGTCCCTATCGTGATCGACTCGGATGCCCATGCGGTTGGAGAGCTCGAAAACATTGGCTACGGAGTCACGGTGGCCAGGAGGGCATGGCTTGAGGCCAAGGACGTGATGAACACCAGGAGCCTGAGGAGCTTCCTCAACGCTATTGCCTAGTCTGCTCGAACGTTAATATCTGAACCTGACGGCGCAGGTCTCGCGGGGGTTGCTGAGCTAGGTCAAAAACGCGCAAGCGTTGGAGGCGTGGGACTTAAGCCGAGTTGAGGAAATCCCATCCCTTAGGGGTTCGTGGGTTCAAATCCCACCCCCCGCACCGGTCCCGCCCATACCTCCCGGTTGGCGACCTCTCCCTCGTATGCACCTCGTAGCAGCCTACGCCTTCGTCTCGTCCGTGGCCATCATGTGGCCGCCGAAGCCGACAGACCACAGCAGCACCGGGTAGACGACCATTCTTTCCATTCCCCCAGGCCCGAGCCCCAGGTATTCTCCTCCGATGTAGAGGAAGAGGGCTGCGAGCGTGCCGAGTCCGAGTATGATGGAGAAGTAGAACATCGGCTTCCTCTGGAACCTTGCAGTCACCAGCGCGGTGAGGCCCGCGAACAAGAAGACGATGAGCGAGAAGATGCTGTGTGCGATCCCCGTGGTCTCCGGGAACAGTCCCACGCCGAGCGCCCCGATCCCTGCTATGGCGATCATAGCAGTGGCTGGCATCCATCGGTATGCGCGATGAAGGAAGTAGGCACCCACGATGATGAGAAGCCCCATCAGGGCTATGGAGGCGTCGAAGAGGTATGCCGACGGCACCGCGGTGCACGCCGTGCGGCAGTTTGCGCCGAGGTCACTGACGTAGTTGTTCGCGACGCTGTAGATGTAGCCGGTCGTGTTGCCGGAGCCCGATGTGTTGAGGGGTCCGCTCGTAGAGTAGACTATTTCGGAGAGGATGAGGCAGAGGCTGAACTGGACGGCTCCTACGAAGATGGCCACGCCTGCTTTTGAGGCATTTGAAAGCGCCATCGCGGGGGAATGCCTTCGGTTATGCTAAAAGCGTGAGCCTCGCCCCACTTCCGCCTCACGCTCAGAATCGTCAGACCGACTCGGGGATCGGATTCAGCGTTCCGTTGCCCGCACTGCTGCGAATAGAGCCGGAGGACCTTCCTTGGCCGCATATCCAGGGCTCCCTGAGGTTCCAGCGATTCCCAGCTTGAGAGCTTTTTATCATCGTCCAGCGCCGGCAGGGACATGGACGTTCTTGACGAGGCTAGACGTATCGAGCCTGACATCATACGTACCAGACGTGCCCTGCACCAGCACCCGGAGCTGGCTTACCACGAAGTGAATACCGCAAAGCTCGTCGCCGATAGGCTCGAGTCATACGGCATCGTTGTGAAGCGGGGGGTCGGGGGGACCGGCGTCCTGGGGACGCTCAAGGGAGGAAAGCCCGGCCGAGTCATAGGGCTGAGGGCTGACATGGACGGCCTCCCGGTCCAGGAACAGTCTGAGGTCGATTTCAAGTCCAAGGAGGCGGGGGTGATGCACGCCTGTGGCCACGACACCCACATGGCGATGCTACTTGGCGCGGCCAGGATCCTCGCCGAGAACAGGTCAGAGCTTCACGGGACGGTGAAGTTCCTATTCCAGCCGGCAGAGGAGCACGGGGGGAGGGGAGGAGCGAAGCCGATGATAGAGGAAGGCGTGATGCAGGATCCCAAAGTGGATTACGTCTTCGGCCTGCACATCAGCAGCACCAGGAAATCCGGGGAAATAGGAGTCAGAGAAGGGGCGATGATGGCTGCGCCGGACACGTTCAAAGTCAAGATAGTCGGAAGGGGAGGCCACGGGTCGGCTCCGCACCAGACCATCGACCCGATCTACACTGCCGCCCATGTGATACTCGCTTTGCAGGGAGTGTCGTCGAGGATGATCAACCCCGTGAGGCCGTTCGTCATCTCAGTGGGTTCTGTCCACTCGGGAACCAAGGAGAACATCATCCCTGACGTCGCGATGCTCGAAGGAACGATCCGAACCATGGACGAGGACACCAGGAAGTTGGCGAAGAAGAAGGTCGAACAGGTGGCGAAAGGGGTCTGCAAGACCTTCGGAGCCAGGGCCGAAGTGGAATTCGAAGAAGACGCATACCCAGTGACGGTGAACGACCCCAGGGCCACGCAAAAGGCCGCAAGAGTGCTGAAGAAGATTCCAGGGGTCAAGATCGTGAGCAACGAAGCCGTCCTGGGCGGAGAGGACTTCTCGAGGTTCCTGCAGAAAGCCCCCGGGACATTCTACTTCTTGGGCACCAACAATCCGGCCAAGGGGTGCGTCCACCCGAACCACAGCTCAAGGTTCAAGGTGGACGAGGATGTGCTCAAGCTAGGCTCGGCGTCGCTCGCGCTGCTCGCGCTCGAGTTCGGGAACCCGAAGGGCCCGACATAGAGGCTCGCCGATGTACGCGACGAAGGTATCTGAGCGCGTCTACCTTCTCGACACCTACGCACTGGGACAGCCGGGGACGGTATGCGCCTATCTGGTGAAGGGCCCCAAACCCACCCTTGTGGACTGCGGGTATGCTTCATCATACCAGACCGTACTGGCCGGGCTGGCCGAGGCCGGAGTGATGCCCACCGATGTCAGGTACCTTGTTCCGACGCACGTGCACCTCGACCACGCTGGGGCAGCCGGACGACTGCTGAAGGAGATGTCCAACGCTGAAGTGATTGCCCATGAACGGAGCGTACCCCATCTAGTCGACCCGGCGAGGCTGGTGGAAAGCTCCACGAGGGTGTTCGGCAAGGCCATCATGGAGCTCTATGGCGCGCCTGACCCCATTCCGGCTGGCAGGATCACCGCTGTGGGCAAGGAAGGGCATCTCGATCTCGGGGACGGCGCCACCGCCACGCTCATCCACACCCCTGGCCACGCGCCTCATCAGATCTCGGTGCTCCTGGACGGGACGAAGGCACTGCTGACCGCCGATGCAGTGGGGATAGTCTACCCGGGGATGAAAGCGCTGATTCCGACGACCCCGCCTCCGAGCTTCAACCCGAGCGAGCTTGTGGCAACGATAGACGAGCTGGAGCAGACCACACCATCAGAGCTCCTGGTCCCGCACTTCGGGGCCAGAAGGGATGTTGACTGGGTCTTTGAGCGGACGCAGGAGCTGGTGGACGGATGGGTAGGGAAGGTGAAGACACTCTGGAAGCAGGGGGTTTCCCTGGACTCGGTGTCGGAGAAGATGGAAGGGGAGGTCATGAGAGATGCGGGCGTAGGAGAGCTCCCGATCTATGCCAGGGTGTCAATCAGGACCTCGGTCATGGGCATAATGCATTACCTAGACAAGAACGTTTGAATAACGACGGGGGCGCGTTCTTGCTGTGCCCCTAGTCTACGCATGCATATCCCCCCATGGTGGCGAGACCGTGCCTGCCCTTGCAGGGAAACAGCTCTCCCTCTTCTCCCCGACGCGGACCGGGATGCGGTCCCTCGCCATTGAGATGAAGAAGGCGAGGCCGGACACCGTGGTGGTCGCGACCCCTCACAATCTGAGGCTGCAGAGGCATATCGGAGTCGTAGTCTCGGAGTACTCATCCGGGAAGGTGTCTGAGGGGAAGAAGGAGATTCGGCTGCGGGCCACCTGCGACGTGGACTTCGCGAAGAAGGCGGTCGAGGCGGGAGAGCGGCTGGGGCTTCCTGTGGTCGCGGCGAACTATGGCGCCTTGGAAGGGCCTTTGTCAGACCTGGCGATGGATTGGGGGACCCTGATTCCGCTCTGGTTCTTATTGAGAGGTGCAGGGCTGAAGAGCAAAATCGTCATCGTCACGCCATCGAGAGGGATCCCGCTGCGACAGAACTTCGATTTTGGGAAAGCGGTCGCCGAAGTCGCTGACAATGAGAGGCGGAGAGTCGCCTTCGTTGCAAGCGCCGATCAGGCCCATGCTCACAGGGAGGACGGGCCTTATGGATTCGATGTAAGAGCCGTGGAATACGACCAGCGGGTCGTAGAGGCCATCCGCAAGAACAGGCTTGCCTCAATCATGGGAATGTCCCCAGGGCTCATAGAAGGGGCGAAGCCAGACAGCCTCTGGCAGATGGCAATGCTGGCTGGAGCCCTCTCGGTCGTGCCCATGAAGGGGCAGCTAGTTTCCTACCAGGTGCCCACCTACTACGGGATGCTTTGCGCGAGCTTCAGGCCCGCCTGAGCCGTCGAAGGAAGGCCTAACCGATGTGGGCGTAAATCTCGGAAAGGCTCCTCAGCCTGGGGCAGTCCCGTCCTGGCTGCAGGTCGTCCCGGTCAATGAGCAGGCCCCTCATGCCGGCGTTCCGCGCTCCGAGCACATCCGCTTCATAGATGTCCCCCACATGGACGGCTTGACTTGGCCCGACCCCAGCCTCGGCCAACGCGATCCGGAAGATCTCAGGATTGGGCTTGGAGTACCCGACGACCCCGGAGACCACGATGACGGAGAGATAACGGGAGAGCCCCAAAGTCTCGATGGTGTTCACCGTGTCCGGAGGAGCATTCGAGATCAGGCCCAGGATGTACCCGTCTCTCTTGAGCCGCTCTAGCGTTGGGACCGCGTCCGGGTAGAGCTCCAGCGGGATGGTCTTCGCGACAGGGGGCCATCGGCTCCGGGTGAGTCCAGATACACGATTCACTTCTTCCGCGGTTTGACCAGGGAACATGACCCTGAAAATCATGGCGTCAAGCTGCCTGTATGCCTCCTCTGTTTCCTCCCCGCTCATTTTCCTCTCCCCGTAGGACGATAGCCAGGTAGGCTCTACCCTGAGGTAGGCGTCATGGACCCGCTCAGGATTGGCAGGATACCCTGCATCGACGAGAATCTTGGATACGACCCTGTCCCTCCGCATTACCTGGAGCGTCCCACCGAGGTCGAAGAAGACTGCGCTGGCGTTCAAGTGTAAGCCTCGACTGGAAGGGGCAGGATGACCCTGAGCGAAGGGCGCATAATCAGGACCGGGTCAGGCCTTGAACAGCGGGATGAAGGGGGTGACAAGCATGCTGAAGAGCAGAAGGGCGAGGACGACGGCGGTCACGGCCATGTACAGCCTGTCCCTCTCGGCGGCGAACAGCAAGACGGATATCAACACCCTGGAAACCGGGGTCGCAATCAGGAATATGACCCCCAGTTCAATCCAGGAGTACGCGCTGAAGCCGACGAGCCCGTTCACCAGGCCCTGGAAGCTTACGTCGTAGTTGCCGTGGGGCACCTGATTCGGATTGTAGGTCAGGATACCCGAAGTGTCAGAGGAGCCGCTTGACGCCGTGAGAAGGAGCGCCCCGAAGAGCACCACCGCGGCCGACAATATCACGCCGTATCTGAGCACATTGCCGATTACTTCGTTCATCGATTCGGGATCTTTGAGATTCATGGCATAACACCGAGGGCACTGAGGATCATCTCAAAGGCGGCAACTGCGAGGACTATGGCGAATGCCTTCCTGATCGTGGGGTTGCGCGACCGGAGCAGGACTCGGGCCCCGATTGCTGCGCCGATGAGTATGCCGAGAGCGACGGGGGCGACGATGAGCGGATTGACGTCACCTCGTGCGAAGTATATGCCGGCGCTCGCCGCCGCCGTCACTCCAATCATGAAGTTGGAAGTGGTGGTGGACACCTTCATCGGGAGCTTCATGGCAAGGTCCATGGAAATCACCTTGAAGCCGCCCCCTCCGATTCCGAGCATGCCGGAGAGGACCCCCGCACAGGCGGTCCCTGCGAGGCCGGATACCGGCCTGGTCGCATTGTATTCGACCTGACGGCCGTCGGTCTCGGTATACGATCCCTTCAGCCCCAGCCTCTTGGCGAGCCCCTTAAGCTCGGGGGACGCCGGTATGTCCTCTCCTACCCTGGTGAGGGTGGGGACGACCGTAATCAGGAGGATGACTCCGAATAGGAGTCCGAGAGCCGGGGCGTTCGCATACGCCGCGACTGCAGCTCCGACTATGGCACCAGACGCGCTCGCGAGCTCAAGGAACATCCCGACCCGCAGGTTGGTCACCTTGTCCCTGACGTAGGTCGAAGCCGCCCCGCTGGACGTGCCTATTATTGCCACGATGCTGGCCCCTATTGCAAAGTGGATGTCGACCCCCAGGAGGATGGTCAGGACGGGGATCACCACGACTCCTCCCCCCAGGCCCACTATCGAACCGAAAATCCCGGCGAATATGGACACGAGGAAGACCAAGATGACGAACTCGACGACCAGCAATCGGGCGTGGTCGGTTTCTACGCGCATATGGAGTTGTCGGGAAGGCAGGACGCCGGCAGGAGCAGCCCGTATCGCTGCAGCTACTCTCTGGGGCTAGGTGGCGACAATTGGTGGCTGTACCCTCTCCTCTAAGCCGTACCTGTCTGCCTTTTCGAGGTTGAGGCCGCCTTTGGCGCAGATGCGCTTGACTACTCGGAACATTGCCCAGCCCCCTAGCCCTATCATCGCTCCCGAGGCGTACTTGGAAGCGATGTTTTGCTCGCTGGACGCCCTGGCGGCGTTGCGGACGGACATCTTCGCCAGATGCTTGTACGACGCATAGTAGACCGCGAGCTGGGCCGGGTCGAGCTTCAAAGCGGCGAAGTTGCGGCTCTTGAGCAGCCCTAGAGGAACGTTCTGCATCGGGGTGACGGTAAACTCGAAGGGCATGCCGTTGTCCAGGGTCGAGTTACTCATCCTGTTGATCAGCGCCACGGTCTCCCAGTTGTCCTCAGGGGTCTCTCCAGCCTGTCCCACCTGCACGGTGAACGCGGGGCGCCAGTGGCACTTGTTCATGACGTAGGTTCCCCTCCAGACTATGTCTCCCCAGCTGCCGTCAGGGCCGACGCGGAGAGGAAGGGTCTTGTTCGGCATGTGCTCCGCGGCGAGACGGTCGCTCCCTGTCTCAATCCCCATCTGGACCCCCACCCAGTTGCTAGGCCCCGACCTGATGAGCCGGGACACCTTGCTCATGAACTCCGGATAGGCGGCAGGGATGGAAACCCGGCCGTGGGTTGGGTTCGTGTGCCCTATGCCGGGGGTCGACATGACGGTCCTGAAGAGGTCGAGTATCGCCTCCTCGTTCGGGACGAAGTTCCTCCCGTGCTCGTAGGCGAAGATTTCGTCGCTGTGAAGCCAGGCGTTGTATTGGCCCGCCCTGATGTTCACTTCAACCTCCTTTCTGACCTTCTCTGGGGGATAGTAGCGAAGGGGCCTGAGCGTCACTTCGCAGAAATCGCACCCTATGCCACACCCTCGCATCACCTCCACCATCCCCTTGGTGGAGGGCGCGACTATGTTCGGTATGTCCTCCAGCTTCGGGAACTGCCTCGAGAACTGGTAGCGGCTGATGAACCTCGGGTCAGGTGACCACTGCTTGTGGAAATCCTGGTCGAAGGTCTGGAAGCCGTGGAAGAATTCGGCGTTCTCGCCCGAAGCGCCCGCGGTGATGAACCGGAAGAGGTCGGATAGGATGTCGTCGG
>Ga0187769_10001757_pt1 | contig 12448 bp, 9 predicted proteins | sample 0116_SJ02_MP02_1_FD_133140 | JGI IMG/M metagenome (GOLD analysis project Ga0187769, IMG submission 133140) | Tropical peat soil microbial communities from peatlands in Department of Meta, Colombia - 0116_SJ02_MP02_10_MG | ecosystem: Environmental > Terrestrial > Soil > Wetlands > Peat | place... | reverse complement strand
GACCGGGCAATCACTTCCTCCGCAATGCGGACCGCATTCGTCGCCGCCAATCGCAAATTGTCCGCGACGCCCCAAATCCAGACGCCGTTCGCAACATTCGGGTCGGCTTCAATTCGCGCGAGGTGAATTTCGCTCTCGCCTGCCACGGCGACGTTCGTCGGCGGCACGTCTTCTGCCCCGGCGACCCGTACGCCCATTCCGGCAAACGCGGCTTCTACTTGCTCGCCCGCAGCCGGCGCGGCCAGCTCGGCGAATGCCGCGAAAGCATACCCGTAAAACACCGGCGCTTGCACCAACTGAATTGCGGGCACTAGCGCACGGCCGGCGAGATAGCGAGCGGTGTCTCGTGCGATCGCGCTTCGCACATCACTTATTTTCGTCGCACTGCCCTCACCATAACGAGCGAGCAGGTTGAACGCAACCTGTGCGTCAAACACGGGCTTGGCAATCTCGCGAAACGAGAGCAGGCTCGCCGTCTGGCTCTCGAGCTCTTCGACTCCTGCCTGCCCACGCTCGGAAACGGGAGGAAATAGGAGCAACGAAATGCGCTGTGTCTGAAGTGACTTGAGCGCTGCGGCCAGCGTGCACGCGATTATCACTGGCGCAGACGGCGACGAATACGCCGCGCGCGTGGCCGATCCGTTTCCGGTCTTGCCGCGTTCGGGCGGCAACACGGTGGCAAGCGAAGGAATCCAGGTGGTCGCGTCTGCGGTCCCTCCGCCCGCCGCCAGGGCACCGGTTATATCGATCACTGTTGCACCGGACCGCTGAGCGGTCGTCCAATTTCGCTCGGCGTCGGAAGGGGTACCCGCGAAGAATGCAAACTGCGCGCCCTCGAAACTGTCTTCTTCCAATTCGCGGATGAACGTTGCCTCTCCGCCCGCTTCGGTGAGGGTCCCAGCCATCACGCTTTCGTCGAGCAACACGGTGTCGCTGGCCGGAAAATTGCGGTCTTCGAGTACCTGCTTCAGTTCTTTGCCAAGGAATGAAGACGCACCAGCGATGGCGACGCGGTAGAACTTTCCGGGCCCGGAGGGCATAGCTCAGGCGTGGCGGGAAGCGAGGCGGTGGCGCGCCGTCCGAACCGTGTACATCACGATACCGTGGAGCGTATAAGCGGTCGCGATCACCAGCAGTGCCGGTCGCGAGAAGAACCAGATCACGCCGCCGAGCAAAACCAGCAACACGACGGCCAGCGAGGGGAAGCGGCGCGTCCACTGAATGTCTTTGAAGCTGTAATGGCGCACGGTGCTTGACATCAGCACTCCCAGCACCACAAGCAGCGCGAGCCACAGAACCGAAATCCGCGGATCGGAGATCGGATTCTGGAAAAAGTGAACCGCCGCGGCGATCATGCCCGCCGCTGCGGGCGTCGGCATGCCGGCGAAATAGCGGTTACCGCCCGGAGCCATCCCTTGGATGTTGAATCGCGCCAGCCGCCACGCGCACGCGCCTAGATAGAAAAATCCGACCAGCCAGCCGAGTTGAATCAGATGCGACTCTTCGGGCAATCCCACCGCAGCGACCGCGTGGATGCCCCAGGCGTAGGCGAGAAATGCAGGCGCCATTCCGAAGGTGACGACATCGGCGAGAGAATCAAACTGCTTTCCAAACTCGCTGTTGGTGCCCATCGCGCGCGCAACGCGGCCGTCGAGTGAATCGAATATGATCGCAAGGCCGATGGCCCGCGCGGCGTTATCCAGGAGCGCGGTAGAACCCTCGAGCGTGGCAAGAATTGCGTAGTAGCCGCAGAGCAGGTTTGCGACCGTGAAGATGCTGGGCAGAATGTAAACGCCCCGTCGCAGCTTGACGTTGCGGAACGGTCGCCGCGGGCTGTCGTCGCGTCCGATGGGATCTAGCTGGTTGAATTCCATTTTGCGACTACCGTCTCTCCGCCCTTCGCGAACTGCCCGTGCCGCACGGTGACTTCCGCTTCCATCGGCAGCCAGATGTCGACGCGCGAGCCGAATCGAATCATGCCTACGCGCTCACCGATGGCAACTTCTTCGCCCGGCTGTTTCCAGCATATCACGCGCCGCGCGATCGCCCCGGCGATTTGTTTGAAGACCAACGTGCCTTTTGGCGTATCGATATAGATCACGTTTTGTTCGTTTTCGCGCGAAGCAGCCGCGCGATACGCGCCGTAGAATTTTCCCGGATGATACACGACATTCTCGATGCGCCCCGCCACCGGTGCTCGCTGCACGTGCACGTCCCAGATCGAAAGAAAGATGCTCACCCGATGCCCCATCTTCGACTCGAATTCTTCGTCTACAATTTCGACGACGTGGCCGTCCGCCGGAGAAACGACGAGCCCCGCGTCGGGGGGAATCACGCGCTCAGGATCGCGAAAGAAGTAAAAAATGAAGAGGCCCAGGAAGACTAGAATTCCTGCCGGCCATTTCCAGCCGAAGACGAAACAGGCCACGCCGATCAGGATCGGCGGAATCGCAAATCGGTACGCATCTCGAACCATGAGGGGCTGGAGTTACCGTCCTGTGCAGGATGAGAGCCGGAGATCGCTGCCTTTCGTGCCCGCGCGCGCCCTGCAATCGCCGGTTCGCTTGAATGCAATTGTATTGTACGACAGATGCGCAGGGCCCGTCCGGCGCTAGTGACGCATCATCTGCTGATGCTGGGCGAGCATCAGCTCCATGCGGTCTTTCAGGCGCAGCTTCAATTTCTTGAGCGCCGCTTCCTGGAGCAGAACTTCCGAATTCAGGTAGGAGGATTTGAGGATCTGGTCTAGCTGGGATTCGCAGCGGGAATGTTCTTCCGCGAGCTTTCTAAACTCGGGGTCGTTGGCCAACAGGGACTGCCGGATTTCCTGGCTTGTCATCGCCATGCCTTCCCTCCCGGTTGTGTGAAGCCTTTACATGGCTGTAACAATTACCACAAAGCTGTCCCGGAGCCAATAGCTCGCCTCCCAATTTTCCACAGTGCGGCGATTTCCAGTCCGGGCGCGATTAAAGGGAATTGAGCAATTCCACGGAAAGCAGCCGCGCCTTTTGCGCCAGATTCTGCGCGCGGACCCAGTCGCCGTCCTTACTTGCATCGCGGGATTGTCCGAGGAAGCTGCGTATCTTATCGGCGAGGTCCGTCTGCGCGGCGCTCAATTGCTTGCCGTTGGTCTGCTGCAGATTGTTTTCCGCCACCGACAGGTCCTCTCCGATCTTGCGTTGGTACGCAGCCTGATCCTCAACTGTCAGCTGCGGCGAGATTTGCGGCACGGGAGGCCGCGCGGGTTGGGTTTCTGTGTCCGCGGACTCCTGCTCTGCCGCGGGTCTGCGCGGTGCCGAGGGCTTCGCTGGAGGAATGGAAACGGGAGGCGGCACGGGCGCAGCAGCGACAGGTACTGCCGGCGGCGCAGCCCCGACATTTTCCGGCGGCGGGGTCGCGTCGGTATCTGGCGCGGTCGTCATCGGTCGCATCGCTTCCTCAGACGGGACCGGGGCCGCGGGCGCCGACGCACGAACGGTCTTTTCCGCGCACCCGCCCAACAAAGGCAGCAGCCCGCAGGCGAGGAGCAGAGCGGCTCGTCGAACGTCGCTGGGTGATCGGCTGGGCATTTATCGCTTTTCGGCTACAACCGTCTTGCTGAACTCACGGACCTTGGGAGCCGCGGCCTCGGTTACGCGGGCCAGAGGAAGTTCGACGCGAAAAGTCGTGCCCCTGCCCGGCTGCGACTCGAATTCTATCCGGCCATTATGCAACTGCACAAATCGAAACGTATTGGCCAATCCGATTCCGGTCCCGCCTGGCCGGGTCGTAAAAAAAAGTTGAAAGATTTTCTTCTGATCCTCGGGCGCGACGCCCCGTCCAGTGTCCCTCACGGCGATGGCCGCGAACTCATCCGCGCGTTTCAGGCTAACCGTAATTGCTCCGCCTGGGTCGGTGAAGTCGCACGCGTTCAGAATCAGGTTCAGCACCGCCTGATGGATCAGCTGGCGGTCCGCAAGTACCGGAAACGACTCAGAGGGTATGTCGGCATGCAGCATCAAGCGCGCTTTGGTGACGGTTGGGCGCGCCGCATCCATCACTTCTTCGAGCAGCCCGCGCAAGTCCGTTTCTTCCAGTTTGAGCTCGACCGGCCGGGTGAAATTTAGAAAGGTCTTCACGGCCCGGTCCAACCGGTCGATTTCGCTGTCGAGCATCTTGACGGCTTGTTGCGGCTCGGGGTCGATGGGCATGTTCGCCTTCAGCACCTCGAGCCACAGCCGCATCGAATTGAGCGGGTTCTTCACCTCATGCGCGACGCCTGCCGTCTGGCGGCCCAGCACGGCCATTCGCTCGGAAAGTTGCAACTGACTGCCGATCCTCTCGATCGAGCCAACGTCCCGCAGCGTCACGAGCGTGCCCATCCGCGTTCCTTGCTCGCGAATCACCTGCACGCTGACGCCGATACGCTGTGGGCCCGCGCTCCTTTCGAGCGTCACTTCCTTACCTTCTGCGGGCTCGATCTGGTCTGCCTCGATCTTGAGAACGCCGCGAATCGGGTGCCGTGCCGGAAAGATTTCCGATACGCGCCGCCCTCGCAGATCCGCCACACGCGCGCCCAAAAATTTCTCGACCGATGGACTGATCAGCACCGCGCGGCCCTGCGCATTGAACAGCACGAGTCCATATTCAAGCCCGCTCATCACCTGATCGAGATTCTCGCGCAGCGTGCTGAAAACTTCGCGCACGTCGCGCAACTGCTTGCCGAGGCCAACGATCTTTGTGCTGACCGCACCCAACTCATCGCTCTGCCTCACCACCGGCTCGGCATCGAACTGGCCCGCTGAAATGCGGTCCAATTGCGCGGAAATTCGCGCCACAGGTGCCAGCGCAATCGAACTCACGACGAACGCGAGCAGAGTTGAGAGGAGTACGGAACCAAGCGCGTAATACGCCGCCGAAACAAGTCCGGGCATGATCTGGCCGCGAATCAGCGCGGACGACAACCCGACGCGAATATCGCCGAATGGCTCTCCCTGCAGCTGGAAACCCAGCGAATACTCGTACGTCTGCGCCGGACCCCACAATTCGCGCAGCTGCTGAAAGAAACTTCCGCGTGCCAGCGAGCTGATCGCCGGCCGCATCGCCAGCTTTTGGTCCCGGAGCGAGGCGTCGCTTGAGACCAGCACTGTGCCGTTCTGATCGCTGATCGTGATGTCGTAGATGGTGGGAGAGATTCCAACGTCGGATTCGATCAGGGAGTTGAGCGTGCTGCTGTTGTCGAAAACCTTCCGGACGTACTCGCGCAGATCGGCTGCTTGGAACGAGGCGGGCGCCTCGCCCTGCTCCGCTGCCTCTTTCAGAGCGTTTCCGCACGCATCGTACATCTGTAGCGCGACAAAGCTCGCCGTGTCGCTTGCCTGTCGCAGAGTCTGCCGCGATAGCCGCGCCAAATAAAGTGCCGAGACCACCGTCACCACCAGCAGCACAAGCAGCGACGTGGCGAGCGTGAACTTAGTTTTCAGGCTGAGACGCATTGACCCGCCCCGCCTCGTATTCTTTCAGCTTGTTATGGAGTGTCTTGAGGCTGATACCAAGCAGCTCTGCGGCGCGCGTCTTGTTCTGGCTTGTGGCTGACAGAGTTTGGAGGATCAGCTCGCGTTCGGCGTCGTCCACAGTCGTTCCGACGGGGAAGCGAACTCCGCCGAGCCCGGACACGCTCACCGCGGGCGCGTGCCCGAAATCGGGAGGAAGATGCTGACGGCCGATCGTTCCGCGGTCCGACGCGATCACGGCTCGTTCCAGTACGTTGCGCAACTCGCGAATATTCCCCGGCCACGGATATGATCGCAGCAGCTCCATCGCGTCCGCGGCGACGCCCGTGACCTTTTTCCCGTGCTTCTCCGAAAGCTCCGCGAGTAAGTGCTCGATCAGCAGAGGTAGGTCATCCTTGTGCTCGCGCAGGGGCGGCAGATGAATGTGAAACACGTTGAGCCGGAAATAGAGATCCTGCCGGAGTTGCCCGCTCGCGACGGCCTGCTCGGGATTCTTGTTCGTTGCCGCCAGCACGCGCACATCGACCGGCGTTTCCACTTTGCTCCCAAGCCGCCGCACCTTATGGTCCTCGAGCACGCGCAACAACTTGGCTTGCGTCGGCGCGGGCATCTCGCCGATTTCATCGAGAAGCAGTGTTCCGCCGTGCGCCAGTTCAAAACAGCCGATGCGCCGCTCGGCCGCGCCCGTGAACGCGCCTCTCTCGTGTCCGAAAATCTCGCTCTCCATCAGCGACTCGGGAATCGCCGAGCAGTTGATCGCCACAAACGGCCGGTCGGCGCGGGGCGAAAGCATGTGAATCGAGCGCGCCACGATTTCTTTGCCCGATCCGGTTTCTCCGGTAATCAGCACGGATGCGGTCGACGGCGCAGCGGTTTCGACTTGCAGCATCACTTCTTGCATCGCGTCGGAGGAGCCTACCAGCGCGCCCAGCTTGCCCGCGTGACGCAGTTGCTTTGTCAGAACCGCGACCGCCTGACGGTCCCGAACTCGGCCTAGGGCCCGGTCGAGCAGCGCCCGCAGCACCGGCGGCTTCAATGGTTTTTCGATGTACCAAAACGCCCCGGCTTCAATCGCCTGCACCACGCGCTCATCGCTTCCCCGTCCCGTGATGACGATGACCGGAATCTGCTGGATATCGTCGCCCAAATGCCGCAACAGATCGAGGCCGTTCATTCCTGGCAGCTCCACATCGGCGAGAATCACGTGCGGATGAAACTCGGGGAACTTCGCGAGAGCTTCCTCTCCGCTCGCTACGCCTAGGACGTCACAGTCCCATTTTCGAAGCAGGGCTTCGTAACCCTTGCGCGCGTTCTCCTCGTCTTCGACGATGAGGATTCTTTGCAGGGATGCGTTTTCAGAAGCGGCCATTCATTCGAATCTACCAGCACTGATGGGGAATTCCAAGTTGGGCCGGTACGCCACGAGCCCCCTTTGTGGCCGACTGATTGTGCTCGTGCACACGAATACCTCGCGTTCTGCAAACGTCAGGATTCCGGCGTCAGACCGCCGCTCTTGGGAGCTTTACGTTCTTCCGAAAAGCAGCGACCGCTCGAGAATCAGCTCGAGCTTGGTGTCCTTACCGAGGGTCAGTTCTTGCCCCATCGCGGTTGCGGCCATATAGGCGGTGACTGCGCCGATGGCTGCGCCCATCGCTGCATCCTTCTTGTCTTTCTTGGCGACGCCGGGGGCGGCTCCCACGAGCGCTGCAGCCAGCGCCGTTTCCAGAGCCTCGTCTCGCTTGTCCGAGCTCGCTTCGATTACACCCTCGCGCGTGTAATCGACGCGAATGGAGTGCACGCCCGGCACGTCATCGACCATCGCGACCAGTGGAATCCATCCGTCCGGCGTTCGTATATCGTCGAACGTCAGCCATATCTTCGCCCGCCCGGTCTTGTGGGCCTGCTGGAGCTTGTCGATGTGGCCGCGAATTTCGGCGCCCGGCCGCAAGCTGGTTCCATCTCCGCTTACGAGCGGCACGAGCGTCAGTGCCGTGAACGGATCGCCCGCCTTCGCAGCCTGCGTGTCGATCGTGTCCTGCAGGCGAACGAGAAAGCGTGTTCCCGTGGAAACTTCATTTGGTGCCGCAGAGGTTGTGGATTGGTCTTGCGCGCTCACCGGCGAGACGGGGGCTGATGCGAGGACCAGCAAAGCCGCCATAGCCGGGAGCGTATGAATGCGCTTCATACGCTTCCTCCTATAAATTGGCTTGGCGCTTTCTGCTGGATAGAAAGCGGAACAGCAAACCTACTCTACCAGATGTCGCTGGGCGTTTCGAGGTGGCCTGGGTCGACTCGACCGCGGGCCTCGCGAGCGCTCAACCGCATTCTACACTCGAAGTAGCCTGTTTCGTTTTGGGACTTGTGCCTGTCCCAATCATGCATCCAATTGATAATCCTACGATTGCGTCTATGCGTATTCTTACGATCTTGTCATCGGTCCCGATCTGGCACTAAATTCGGCTTCGCGGAACGAACTTCTGAGATTGTAAACGCTTTCATTTCAGCACAGGTGAGCGCCCGATTTGGTTCCCACTTTGCACTCCCGTTCCGTCAACAACGCCTGAAAGGGGAATCGCAATGTCCGCCACGGGAACTGAAACAGTCGCGCCGATAGGACGTCCCGCCGCCCTAACGGTACTAATCGTAGACGACGAAGAATCCACTCGCACCCTCTGCCGCGATGTTGTCACCGATTCCGGCCTGCGCGCCCGCACCGCTTCCACCACGGAGCAGGCCCTCGAATCCCTCGAACAGTTTCCCGTGGATATTGTAATCAGCGATCTTCGGGTGCCTCAGCTGGGCGGTCTCGAGTTGCTGAAGCGGATCAAAGAATCCTATCCGCAGACCGCTGTCATTATGCTCACTCAGTACGGAACGATCGAGAGCGCCGTTGAGGCGACGCGCATCGGCGCCGTCGACTATTTGACCAAGCCGTTCCACATTCCCGAGCTGCGCTCCAAGCTCGAGCGCGTAATGCACTCGCTCGAAATCGACCAGGAAAATCGAATACTGCGCGAACAGCTCCGCACGCGTCCGGGCTTCGGTGGACTGATCGGAGTTTCTCCCAAAATGCAGCGGGTGTACCGGCTCATCGAGAAAGTGAGCCAGCACAAATACCCCGTCCTGATTCTCGGAGAGAGCGGAACGGGAAAGGAGCTCGTCGCCCGTTCCATTCATTTCGCCGGCCCCCGCCGCAACGAACCCTTCGTTCCCGTCGACTGCTCCTCGCTGGCGCCCACGTTGATCGAATCCGAGCTCTTCGGCCATGTCCGGGGTGCGTTCACCGGCGCGACGCACGCGAAGACGGGACTCATGGAGGCCGCCGGCAACGGTACGCTTTTCCTCGACGAAATTGGCGACCTCCCGGTCGACTTGCAGGCAAAGCTCCTGCGCGCCTTGCAGGAAAAGGAAGTGAGGCCGGTCGGCTCGACAGACCGCGTTGCGATCTCGACGCGCGTGATCGCTGCAACCAATCGGGACCTGGAGACCGCGGTCCGCCAGAACCAGTTCCGCCAGGACCTTTTCTTCCGCCTCAACGTCGTGCAGATCAAGCTCCCGCCGTTGCGCGAGCGCAAGAGCGACATTCCAATCCTCGTGAACGCGTTTCTTGAAAAGTTCAGCGATTCGAGCGGCGGACCCCGCACGATTTCCGAGGACGCGATGGCTCGCCTGCTCGCCTACGATTGGCCGGGCAACGTGCGCGAGCTGGAAAACGCCATCGAGCGCGCTGTTGCTCTTGGCTCCGGGCCCATCCTGCACGTCGGCGACCTCCCCTCCAATCTCCACTACGCTGCGGGAGAGCGCATGCCGCAGACCGATGAATTGGTACCGCTCGAAGAACTCGAGCGCCGCGCCATCCTCCGCGCGCTGCACGAGGCAAGCGGAGACAAGCTCGCCGCTGCTCGCCTGCTGGGCATCGGCAAAACGACGCTCTACCGCAAGCTCAAGCAGTACGAAGCCGAGTCGCATCTGCAGCCAAACTAACTGCCGTCGCGAATCGCGCCCCGGGTTGGCTCGTTTTCCTCCTCGCGGCGAAAATTCCTAGACAGGGACGGCCGCTGGCCGGCGCGTATCGAACTGGGAAGCCAGCGCACTGATCCCGCCTCCATTCTCCGCGCAATGCGCTGAAAAAGGGCCGCTTGCGCCAATCCACGACATGGTCAGTGTTATGCAATGAAGCGCGTGTGCGCTACGCGTCTAGCCTCGATACGAGGAGCGTTTGGTTTGCAACGCTGCGCCGCGTCGTGGAATACGCGCTGGCGTTCGGCCTCGCGCTGCTTTCGAGCCATTGGATTCTTCGGGGACGCTGGTAGCAGTGACGCGCGTGGAGCCACCTTCGTTGCGTATGGCCGATACGGTTCATTCAAATCGGAAAGCCGTCCACAATCCCAAAGCACATCCTTCGGTTCACCTTCCGGCGGGTGCGGCATTCGGCGCAGTCTTCGATTCGAGCGGGGAGGCACTGCTGGTCGTCGGCTACTCCGGCTTGATCTACAAGGCCAATCAGCGCGCCCGGGAGCTTCTCCGATTGAAGGATTCCTCCGTTCGTGGCGGAAATCTCGCCGATTCCATCGCCGATCCTCCGGCGGAACGATTGCGCGAACTGTTGGCCCATCCGAACATCGCAAGCCGCCGTCACAGCGTCGACGCGCTGCTGGCGAGCGGTTTTTCCGTCCGCATCACACTGCGCGCTCTGCTGCCCGGCTCCCAGCTTCTTCTGTTGTGCCTGGAGGAAGGTTCGATCGTCCAGCGCGCCGACGCGAAATCGCGCCACTTGGAAGCCGAGCTTCGCAGCGTGCTCGACTCACTGCAGGTTGGCGTAATCCTGCTCGATCCGTCTGGTCGGATTCGTTTCTCCAACGCGCGGTTTGGACAACTCTTCGCGCTCAGCCCTCGCGCTATCCACGAAGCGGAGAATTTTCAAGCATTGCAGGAATTGATCGCAGCCCGTTTCCGCGATCCCGCCGCTTTTTCCGCGCCGTGGAAGTCCTGCTTGATCGGTGCCGCCGAGCCAGGCCACGACGAGCTCGAATTGATGCGTCCCGCGCCGCGGGTGCTCGAGCGCTTCTACCGTCCCGTCCTGGACGCTGAACGCCGCCACATCGGGTGGTTTGAACTTTATTCTGACGTCACGGGCGAGCGCCAAATTCAGGCCAAAATGCTGCAAACCGAAAAAATGGCCGCGCTCGGGCAGCTCGTTTCCGGCATCGCCCACGAGCTGAACAATCCTTTGACCGCGATCATGGGGTATGCGCAGCTCTTGCTCGGCCACGGCCTGCAGCCCTCGCAGTTCGCCGAAGCGAAAAACGTCTACAACGAAGCGGAGCGCGCCCGCCGCATCGTGAAAAACCTGCTGTATTTCGCCCGCGAGAACAAGCCGGAGCGCAGCCGCGTAGACATCAACGAAATCGTCGAGAGAACGATCGCCCTCCGCAGCTACGAACTGCGCGTGGAGGATATCGTTGTCGAATGCGATCTCGCGCCGGGTCTGCCGCACACCATGGCCGACCCGTATCAGCTCCAGCAGGTGATCCTTAATCTCGTAGTTAACGCCGAGCAGGCCCTGCTCGAAGACCGTGGCCAGGGCCGCGTGTGGATTCGGACGCGCCATTCGTTCCACGGAAACGGTCGCCGCAGCGCAGAATCGATCGTGCTCGAAGTCTTCGACGACGGTCCCGGCATTCCTCCCGCGATCGCTTCGCGGATTTTCGATCCATTTTTCACGACCAAGGCCGCCGGTCTCGGCACCGGGCTGGGTCTTTCGATCGTGTACGGCATCGTTCACCAGCATGGAGGCGAGGTCACATTCGAAAACAAGCCCGGAGGCGGCGCGAAGTTCACGATCGAGATTCCCATTGTTGCTGTGCCTGCCGCCGAATCCCGCGCGGTTGCGCCTCTGGTCGCGGCCGCTCCCGAGACCCGGATTTCCCGCCGTATCCTCGTGGTCGAAGACGAGCCCACCATCGCGCAATTGATCGTCGACGTGCTTCGCGAGGATGGTCATCGCGTCGATGCGGTTCTGGACAGCCAGGAAGGTCTCACGCAACTCTTGCGGGCGGAATACGATCTCGTGATTTGCGACCTTCGCATGCCCCGCCTGGATGGACCCGCGTTTTACGATGCGCTCGTCCGCGCCGGCAGTCCGATGCGTGACAAAATCATCTTCATCACGGGCGATACGCTCGCGCCGCGCACGCTCAAATTTCTCGAATCGAAAAACCTGCCGTACCTTGCCAAGCCGTTTCTCGTCGAGGAGCTCAAGCTCGCCGTAACCGCTTTGCTCGCCGGCAATCGCAAGCAGTCGGAGGGAATCCACGCGACAGAGCCGGAAGGGACCGCCTCTCTGAGATCCTGAACACCATGCACGGTTTCGCCCACAAATTCATGTCGATCCCCAATCACACTCCGCTTCTCGGCGTCGCGGACGAAGTGCTCGCGCAGCATTTGTCACGTGCGATGGAGCGCGTCGCGCACGCAGGTCGCGCGGTGGTCGTCTCCGACCTCTTCCATCTCTGTGAGCTTGCAAGCCACGTGGCTCCGGGCGCCATCGTGCTTGACGCCGACTTGCCAGGTCATGAGCCGCTCGACGGTCTGCTCCGCCAGTTAACCGCCTCCGCGCCGGTGATTCTGATTGCGCCGCCCGAGCGGCAGTTTGAGGCGGCGCGGCTGGTCGCCGGCGGTGAGGTCGAATTCGTAGCGCGCGCCGGGGATTTTGTCCCGCTCGTCGTCGGCCTCGTGGAGCGCCGCTTGCGCTGGGCGGACTTGTCGGCATCCATGCTCGCGCTGCCGTGGGGCGCATCCGACGCCGACCTTGGCACGATCTTTCGCCACGAGATCAATAATCCGCTCACCGGAATTCTCGGAAACGCCGAGCTCGTGCTCGCGCACCGCGATCATCTCTCCGCTGTGGATACGCAACGGCTTCAGACCGTCGTCGATCTCGCCGTGCGTTTGCG
>Ga0187769_10001754_pt1 | contig 12460 bp, 12 predicted proteins | sample 0116_SJ02_MP02_1_FD_133140 | JGI IMG/M metagenome (GOLD analysis project Ga0187769, IMG submission 133140) | Tropical peat soil microbial communities from peatlands in Department of Meta, Colombia - 0116_SJ02_MP02_10_MG | ecosystem: Environmental > Terrestrial > Soil > Wetlands > Peat | place... | reverse complement strand
GTACAGCACAATCGCGCTTAACCGGGGTCAAAATTTCTCGGAGGCTTGCTGTAATTTAGCGTAGTCAGTTTCTCCAAATATTCGACAAACTCATTCCACTTGTCGGGAGAATGGAAGACTCTGAATATGTAGTTGGGGGGAGAGCTGGGGTTTCCTAGCGCGCGATGGAGCTTCCTTGCGGCATCAACCAGCCCTTTTGTGATGTCCTCTATGTCCACTGGCTTCGTTGTATCCTTGCCCGCCTCTGCCGAAGTGCAAGCCAACACAACCCGATTGTATACGGCGACTTTCGACAGTTCAGATCGTTTACTTTTGCAAAGCAGCTTGGTAGTTTTATCAATTAGTTTTTCTTCCCTCCGCAATTCTGCTTCAGAAGAAGCAATTATTCGAATTTTGTCTCGTGTAGGGTCAAAGGATTCGATTCTCTTCATAATCTGATCGCGCGCCAGGGCTAGTTCCGCTGCCGACGGAACGTCGAATTTGAGCGAGCGCAATACCTTCTTGGAGCCAATGGGCATGTTGCGACTGTGTCGCATGGAGTCGCCGCGGACAATTGGGAGGCGTTGAAAATAAACAGGAAAATCTTGCAACACACGCGACACACGTCGGGAGAGCTGATTGTTATAAGTGTTTGAAATTATTGGTGCCGGGTGAGAGGATTGAACTCCCGACCAACGGTTTACAAAACCGCTGCTCTACCGCTGAGCTAACCCGGCTTGCCAGCAAAATAGGGGGCCTGGGATTCCGGCAGCGGAATCCTTGCTCCCATTTTGCTTGGGCCTCAAGGACGTTATAGCACGGGCCCGCGCGGATGTGTCGCCGCACGTGCCGCGCGATCGCGCTCTGAACTTCTGCGATTCGCCTTGCGGAAGGCCAGAAGTCCCGGCAAGACAAGGCCGCTCCCTGCAGCGCGAGGCAATACTTTGGCGAACCCCACGGACGATTCCAATGAGCAATGGCAATTGGTCGCTACATTGCTTGCTTTCACATTGCTTTTAGGCTGCGTGATTGTCGGCCTCGTTTTCTTCGGTCTTTTGGGAATTATCGTTTTTACGCTAGCCGTCCTGGTCGGCGTCGCGTTCTACTTGCGAAGAAACCCTCTTTGAATAGGGCGCGCGTAATCACAAACGCGCGCGCACGCGGATTATGATTGCACGGAAGTGTCGAATTTCAGAAGCTGAGCGCCTTCCAATCGGCCGGGCGCTACGCGCCGTTTCCGGCCTTTTAGGTGTTTACGCAGGGGAGAACGTCATGCCGCCGTCTTCAGTTGTCTGCCGCAGCCTCGTCGTCGCCGCGTTGATCGGCATTCCGGCCATCGCGCTGAGCGAGACCGCAGCGCCGCCCGGCGCTTCCGTCTATTTCATCAGCCCCAAGGATGGCGATACCGTCACGAGCCCTTTCAAGGTTCAATTCGGGCTGTCCGGCATGGGGGTGGCGCCGGCGGGCATCGACAAGCCCAAGACCGGTCATCACCATCTCATCATCGACGCCACGCTGTCGCCCGAAGAGCTGAAGCAGCCGATCGCCGCTGACGCCAAACACGTTCATTTCGGTGGCGGACAGACCGAGGCCATGGTGACGCTGGAGCCGGGCCAACACACGCTGCAGCTCGTGCTCGGCGACTGGTCGCATATTCCGTTCGATCCGCCGATCACGTCGCCGGTGATCACCGTCACGGTGCAATGACGCAGCCTTAGATGCCGCTTCCCTCATTCTACGGAGCCGCGGACCGCGCACGGGAGTGGAGCGTGGCGCGGGCCGCAGCCTGTGGCGGCGCGCTCGGCGCGCTCGCGGCGATATTCAAGATGTTGGCGCCGTGGCGCGAGGGCACCGCGAGCCTCGCAAGCCGGTTGGAAATCGTCGGCGCGGCGCTCGGCTTTGCGCTGCTGTGTGCCGGCGCCGCAGCCCTGCGCAATTTCATCGCCCGCCGCCTGATCTGGCGATAGGCATGATCCGGAAAAGTGGGAACCGGTTTTCCGAAAAGATCATGCCTCCGCTAAAGAGCATGATCCGGAAAAGCGGGAACCGGTTTTCCGAAAAGATCATGCCTCCACTAAAGAGCATGATCCGAAAAAGTGGGAACCGGTTTTCCGAAAAGATCATGCTTCAATTCAATCGGAAACGATCGCGCCCTAAATGCAAAACGAAAGCGGGACGGCCTCGGGCCGTCCCGCCTGTCTCGACGCATGGTTCGGAAGATCAAATCCGATCTTCCGAAGGTTTACGCTGTGCTACATCTTCGTGATGTCGCGGTCCTTGGTCTCCGGCAGGAAGAGGAGCCCGACAACAAAGCTCATCGCCGCAACCCCGATCGGGTACCACAGTCCGGAGTAGATGTTGCCGGTCGCCGCGACGATGGCGAACACCGTCGCCGGCAGGAAGCCGCCGAACCAGCCATTGCCGATGTGGTAGGGCAGCGACAGCCCGCTGTAGCGGATGCGGGTCGGGAACAGCTCCACCAGCCAAGCGGCGATCGCTCCGTACACCAGGGTCACGTAGATGACGAGGATGGTGAGCAGGACCACCGTCATCACGTAGTTGATGTCGTTCGGATCGGCGCTCGCGGGATAGCCGTGCGCCTTGATTGCGGCGGCGATCTGCTTGGCGGCGTCGGGCGCGTCACCGGAGATGGTCTGCTCGCCGATCTTCACGCTCGCGATCGTCCCGGGCGGCGCCGCGACGTTGTCGTAGTTCACCGACAGTCCGACCAGTGCGGCCTTGATGATGTCGCAGGGGGTGGTGAACTTCTCGGTTCCGGTCGCCTTGAACTGGAACGAGCATTTCGCCGGATCCGCGGTCACCACGACCGGCGCCGCCGCCAGCGCCGCCTCCAGCTTCGGATTGGCGAAGTGGGTGATGCCCTGGAACAGCGGGAAGTAGGTTACGACCGCGAGCGCGAAGCCCGCGAGCGTGATCGGTTTGCGGCCGATCCGGTCGGATAGCGCGCCGAAGATGATGAAGAACGGCGTGCCAAGCGCAAGCGCGACCGCAATCATGATCTGGGCGCTGACGCCCGGAACCTTCAGCGTCTGGGTCAGGAAGAACAGCGCATAGAACTGGCCGCCGTACCACACCACGGCTTCGCCGGCCGTGGCGCCAAGGAGCGCCAGGATCGCGATCTTGAGGTTACTCCATTGCCCGAACGCTTCTGTCAGCGGACGCTTGGACTGCTTGCCTTCCTCGACCATGCGGCGGAACAGCGGCGACTCGTTGAGCTTGAGCCGGATCCAGATCGAGATCGCGAGCAGGATCGCGGAGAGGAGGAACGGGATGCGCCAGCCCCAATCGCCGAATGAGGTTTCGCCCATGGCGGTGCGGACGCCGAGGATCAGGAGCAGCGCCATGAACAGGCCGAGCGTCGCGGTGGTTTGAATCCACGACGTGTAATAGCCGCGCTTGTTCGCCGGCGCGTGCTCGGCGACGTAAATTGCGGCGCCGCCATACTCGCCGCCGAGCGCCAGGCCCTGCACCAGGCGCAACGCGATCAGGATGGTCGGCGCGAGAATGCCCCAGGTCGCGTAGCCGGGCAGCACGCCGATGAAGAACGTGCCGATGCCCATCAGCGTCATGGTGATGAGGAAGGTGTATTTGCGGCCGATCAGGTCGCCGAGCCGCCCGAAGATCAGCGCGCCGAACGGGCGCACGGCGAAGCCGGCGGCGAATGCCAGCAAGGTGAAGATGAAGGCGACGTTTGCCGGCACGTTGGCGAAGAAGTATTTCGCCAAAAACACGGCGAGCGTGCCGTAAATGTAGAAATCGTACCACTCGAACACGGTCCCGAGCGAGGACGCGAAGATCACGAGCCGTTCTTCGCTCGTCATGCCTCCGGAGCGCGGCGGGTTGAGAGCCACAGTCGTCATGGGCGTTGCCCCCCTTGATGTCTGGTCATTAGGAATCGTCCCGGCCGGCCATTCTCGGGCAGCGCGGACCTCGTTTCGGCGAGGCTAGTCGGGCCGCAACTTCGTGTCTGTCCGCCAGAGGTCGTAAGCCGAAAGTCGGGGGTCGGGGGCGGGGGTGGCGGCGCTTCGGACGGACGCTTGCGCGATTACCGCCATTTGCCCCTTGCATTGCGGAAACGGCCTGGCTTCCCTTGACCAAGGTCAACCATTCGCTGGCGCAGTTGCCGCAATCTGCGGGAGGTGGAGCTTCGCCGAGCTGGAGCCGGGCAGTGCTGATCGGATTATTCGCCGATATCCACGCCAACCGGCAGGCATTCAGCGCCTGCCTGAGGGAGGCGCGCATCATCGGGGTGGAGCGGACCGTTCTGCTCGGCGACTATGTCGGCTACGGTGCCGACCCGGAATGGACGGTTTCGACGGTCATCGACCTGGTGGGGCAGGGCGCCATGGCGGTGCGCGGCAATCATGACAATGCCGTCAGCGACCCGCGCGAACAGCTCAACGTCGAAGCCGAGGTCGTCATCGAATGGACCCGCGGCGAGCTCGGCGCGCCGGAGCGGCGCTTCCTCGAAGAGTTGCCGCTCACACTTGCGGACGATGATCGCCTGTACGTCCACGCGGAGGCGAGCGATCCGAAGCGCTGGCGGTATGTAACCTGCGTCGAGGATGCGGCGCGAAGCCTGGTCGCGACCCCGGCTCACGTCACCTTTTGCGGCCATGTGCACCGGCCGGCGCTCTACACCATGTCGGCGACCGGCAAGTTGACCGCTTTTACGCCGATCACGGGCGCACCGATTCATTTGCTGCCCGGCCGCCGCTGGCTCGCGGTACTCGGCTCGGTCGGACAGCCGCGCGACGGAAATCCAGCGGCCTCCTTTGCGGTCCTGGACACGAAACGGCGCCAACTGACCTATTGCAGCGCGCCCTATGACGTCGAGGCGGCGGCGGCGCGTATCCGCGAGAGCGGCCTGCCGCCCTCGCTCGCCGACCGCTTGGCGCTCGGGAAATGACGCATGGTCAAATCCTCGCTTCACGTGGGCGCGACGATCGACGGCTTCCGCCTCGAAGAGCGCCTGCACGAAGGCGGCATGGCCACGCTGTGGCGCGTGTCGAGCGCCGACCACGCGCTCCCGTTGCTGATGAAAGTGCCGAAGCTCGCGGAAGGCGAGGATCCGGCCGCGATCGTGAGCTTCGAGATGGAGCAGATGATCATGCCGCGCCTCTCGGGCGTGCATGTTCCCAAGTTCGTCGCTGCCGGCGATTTTGCGGTGCAGCCCTACATTGTGATGGAGCAGATCCCCGGCAAGACGCTGTTGCAGCGCCTTTCTGAGCTTCCGTTGCCGGATGCCGAAATTGTCGGGATCGGGATCGAGATCGCCAAGGCGTTGGACGATCTGCACCGGCAGCATGTGATCCACCTCGACGTCAAGCCGAGCAACATCATCCTCCGGCCGAGCGGCGAAGCCGTGCTGCTCGATTTCGGGTTGTCGCACCACGACCAGCTTCCCGATCTGATGCAGGAGGAATTTCGCGTCCCGTTCGGCACCGCGCCTTACATTTCGCCGGAGCAATTGCTCGGCATTCGCGACGATCCGCGCAGCGACCTGTTTGCCGCCGGCGCGTTGCTGTACTTCTTCTCGACTGGCCGGCGACCGTTCGGCGAGAGCGAGACCATGGGCGGAATGCGCCGGCGACTGTGGCGCGATCCGTATCCGCCCCGCAGCCTGCGCCCGGATTATCCGCCGTGGCTGCAGGAAATCGTGCTGCGCTGCCTCGAGATCGAGCCGGCGTGGCGCTACCCGACCGCCGCGCAGCTCGCGTTCGAGCTCAGCCATCGCGACCAGGTCAAGCTCACCAAAAGGTCCGAGCGGCTCAAGCGCGACCCGCTGCGCACCGTGCTGCGCCGGCGCTTCAACAAGGATCTGATGAAATCCATTCGCCGTCCGGCGGTGGCGGCGCACATTTCGTCGGCTCCGATTGTCGCGGCCGCCGTCGATCTGGCAGAAGGATCGAGCGAGCTCAATGACGCGCTGCGGGCGACGACGCAAGCGATCCTGGCGACGCTGCCTGCGGCGCGGCTGACCTGCCTGAATGTTCTGCGGCTCGGCCGCATCGTCATCGACACCACGCTCGACGAGGAGGGTCACAACAAACGGATCGATCGCCTGGTCGCGCTGCGACATTGGGCCGAGCCGCTCAAGCTCGAGCCGCACCGCTTCAGCGCCCATATTCTCGAAGCGGTCGATCCGGCAAACGCGATCCTCGAATTCGTCCGCGCCAACCATGTCGACCACATCATTGTCGGCGCGCGGAAGGATTCCCTGCTGCGCGATCTGCTTGGCAGCGTGTCCGCCAAAGTGGCGGCCGAAGCCCGATGCACCGTCACCGTCGTTCGTCCCGCGCGCAGCGAGCCGGCCGGCGAGTAGCTTAACGTTAATACTACCGCGCAATTAAGCGGCGCGATTGCGCGCATTTAAACGAATTCGGACCGTCGTTTGCGTAGAACCGCCAGGTAATTTGCGCTGATCGCGGACGTCCGATGCGCCTCCTCCAGGCGGTCTTCCTTGTTGTCGTGAGTGCTTCGCCGGCGTTCGCCCAGCGCCAGCCGGTCATCGTCATTCCCGGCAAGCCCGGCGTGCCGGTACTCCTCAACGGCGTCGACGTGTCCTATGCGGTGATCGAGGGTGAATTCGGGCTGTCGCGTCCGATCATGGTGAACCCGACCGTGGTCTACCGGCCGTTTGCGCTGCCGCCGGTCTATGGTCCGGACATCTATCCCGGCAACGAGGGCACCGGCGACGGTACGCACCACCACGGCTATTTTCCGTCGACCGGCCGCCGCCCCGGCTATGGCCGGCTCGAGATCCTGCCGCCGCCCGACCGGCCGCTGCCGCCGCCGGCGCCGACCTTTTATCGCAGCTGGTCGAGCCAGTCCGGATCGGGTCCGGTCACCGACTACACTCCGTATCCCTATCCGATGCCGGACCTCTATATCGGGACGCAATTCGGTCACCGCGGCAAGCGCGGCCAGCACCACGCGCACAAGCCGGGCGGGCCGGGCGGGCATCCGAAGGGTCCGTAACGTTCTTCGGCTAGGCCGCGCCGTGGTCTGGCCCTCATCCGCCTCCCTCAAGGGGCAGTTTTGGAAGGAAGTGTCATGTCTTTCTATCGCGTAACCCTCGTGGCGCTTGCCACTTTGTTTACCGGCGTCGCTTCGGCCGCATTTGCCGACTGCTGCGGATGGGGCACGCCGGCTCCGGTCGCCTACGTCTCATATGGTTGCGGCGGCTGCGGCGCGGCCTTTGCGCCCATGGCGTACGCGCCAGCGCCTCTACCGTTCGCCGGATGGGGAGCGGGTTGCGGCGGCTGCGGCGGCGGTTGCGGCGGCTGCGGTCAATCGCTGGCCTATGCGGCTGCGCCCCTCATGGAGCCGCAAATCGCGCCGGCGCCGATCTATGTCGCCAATCAGGGTCCGGAATATGCCGGCCCGGGAATCATGATCCCGTATCGTACCTGGGCGCCCGGCATCCCGGCCGCGATCGACTATCCCTACGTTTCCGGCGGTTACGGCTATGGCTACGGCTACGGCCATCCCTACCATCATGGTCCGCGCTATGCCTATGGCGCGCACTACGGCCATCCGCATGCGTCGTGGTGGCGCTACCCGCATCGTCCGCTCGGCGTGCGCTACTGATACTGCCCGGCTTCTGAAAGCTGCAAAACGCAAAGGCCCGCTGCGCGCGGGCCTTTGTGTTTCTTTGGTTGTCGAATAGGCCGTGCCGTCACGCGACGGCCCGGCTCGCAATATAGAGCGCAAGCGCGGCGGCGTTCGACACATTCAGGCTCTTGATCGCACCGGGAAGATCAAGCCGCGCCAGGCGATCGCACTGCGCGCGCGTTCCCTGGCGCAGACCCTTGCCTTCGGCGCCGACGACGAGGGCAAGCGGCGCGGAAAGATTCGTTGCCGCGAGGTCGTCCGCCGCGGCACTGTCGAGGCCGACGACGAGGAAGCCGCGCTGTTTGAGCGCCGCGAGCGCGCGCGAGAGATTCTGCACCGTCGCGATCGGGACGAGCTCGAGCGCACCGGAGGCGGATTTAGCGAGGACGCCGGTTGCCTCCGGGCTGTGCCGCGCCGTGGTGACGATGGCGGCGACGGCAAACGCCGCCGCGGTGCGCAGGATCGCTCCGACATTATGCGGGTCGGTGATCTGGTCGAGCACGAGCACGACGCCAGCGGCGGGCAAGTCTTCGACCGCAGGCGAGGGCAGGGGATCGCTTTCGGCCAAAAGCCCCTGGTGCACGGCGTCAGGGGTGAGCCGCCCGGCGATGGCGTCGGGCCGCACCAGCTCAAGATCGACTGGCGGCTTGATGCCGTCGTCGGCGAGGCGCCGCGCCGCATTCTCGGTCGCGAGCAGCCGGCGGATCCGTCGCGCCGGATTGGCGAGCGCCGCGGTGACGGTGTGCCAGCCATAGAGCACGACCGGCGCGTTCGGTTCGCGCCCCCCTCCGCCGCGTGTCTCTTCGCCGCGCCGCGCGTGCCGGTACGGCCGGCGCGGGGCGCCGCGGTGCCGTTGGCCGCGCGGTTTCACACGCCATGAGCGTTCGGACATGGCCGGTTTTGTCACGCGGGATCGGGGTTGGCAATTTCTGGCTTGGCAATTTCTGGCGCGAGGCGGGATGTGACGGAAAAACAATTTCGCAGGCTGTCTCACACATAAAATCCGCGAATCAGCTTATCCTGCATGCGTTGGCCAACGGGTCATCGTTTGTCGGCGCACTTGCGGCTTCCTCCCTGCGCGACAGCGATTGGCCGGACTATCGGGAACTAGGCCCCGGTCGCGAATGGTCGGGGCCCTTTTTGCCGGCAGCTACGTGAAGTCAAATACCCCGGCGGCCGTGTAACATCGGGGCTCAGCGTTTAGTCTGCCCCGTCGGAGCCGAGCCGCTCTAAGGAGAGGCACGCGATGAGAAGCGCCCCGGAGAAAGTCTTCCGATGGGTTGCCGGCATTGTCGTCGCCCTCAAGAGGACGACCGAGCGCTCTTCGCGAACGGCGGTCCTCCCGTCGGATACGGCCGTTCAAAGTCGTGACGGTTCCGCTGCAGCCGCGGAAAGGGAAGGCCCTGTTACTGAGAGCCATGCTGCTGAGCTGACCGGCGCGGTACTTGAGACTGAGTCTCTTGCGGTTGACGCGACGATCGACCAGGAGGTTCACCTTGACCACGCCGCCGTTCCGCCTGACGATCAGGAAATTCAGCGCCGACGCGACCTGGTTCGGACATTGTTCAACGATTTTTGGAGCGAGTCCGACAACAAGCCCACGTCGTTCGCAGCCCGACTGGATCAAGCCGAAGGGTATCTCAACGAGCGGCTGACCGCGTGCGGCGAATTCTGGAGACTCGACGCCAAAACACGGCAACTGCTTGGCTTGCCGCCCTCGTCGCATTCACCCGATAGGGCAAACGGCGCCTTTCGACGCTGACTGCGATGCGCGAGCGGGCCGAAGACCATCACCGCCGGGAGCGGATGTCGAGCGACCCACGAGGTGCAAACAGCCGTCGTAAAGTCGAATCTACCAAAGCCGTTTTCTGGCGAACGCATGGCCGGAGCCCGATTTCAGGTAGCGCTCGAAAGTCTCGGCTTTTTGGTCGTCAGTGAACGCAATATAGGTGACCAATTTCCAGGGAGTGAATTTCGCAGTGTGCGAAGATTTTCCTGCGTTGTGATCTGTCACGCGTTGCTTGAGGTCGGACGTGATGCCGACATAGCGTTGATCGGCTGAGGATTCGCTTTTCAATAGATAGACATAGCGCACTTCGGCAGCCCTCCTTCGCCTAGGCTTCGGAGGGCATCCTGCTTCGCGCGAGGTTGCGAGGCAAATCCTGCGAAGCGCGTCAGCGCGAAGCAGGATGGTGGGGGAGGTAGATTTCGAACCTGCGGGCGCAATCAAGGACTTAGCGTCAAGGTGCGACAATTGAGTACTTTTGAAGGTCAAGGGGAAATTTTCAGACGTGTCGCACCACAGCAGCACTTTCCATGGTCGGTCGCTCCACGAGGGGCAAGGGTGATCCGCACGCGTTCCTTAGTGATGTCACATGAGCCAACGCGATAGCGGTTATGCGCGCAGGGAACGTAACGAGTGAGTGAAGAACATGCACTTGGGTAAACTCCTACGAAAGGTCGAGGCCACTCCTCACGGCACTCCTGAACTGGACGCCGAGTTCGCAACGGTATTTCCCTCGGCTCCCGCCAACGTAACACGGTCCATTGACGCTGTTGTGCAGCTCGTTGAAAGCGAGCTTCCGGGCTGGTGGTGGACTTGCGGGTATTGCAAACTCAGCAACGATGCGTCGCTCTACGTGCCTGGCTCTCTCCGATTTCCCTATGTCCGTACCGCGATGGGTCCTGACTTCCGGTCAGGGCCCGCAGCCGTGCAGCTTCTGAACGACCCTAAATGGGGGAGGCTCTTTGACTGGGGCTTTCACCGCGACCGACGCGGTGGCACGGTTCCTCTCGCGATGCTGGCAGCGTTCTTAGCGGCAAAGATCGCCCTCTCCAAAATTTCCACCCCCGCTAAGTGATCTCGATGCAGTTGGATTAGATGCCGTGACGCGAAATAGAAAGGCAGCCGAGCCGAGAGCGTGGTGGCAAATGGCCACCGCGGGCGAGCAGTTGCCGAGAGAGTTGACGCCGTCACTTAAGTGGCGGCCGAAATGCGACGGCACTGTCGAAGATCACCGCGAGATCGCGCTCGACGTGCGCGAACTGATCCGCCAGCACGTGTTTGATCAGCCGGTGGGCTCAGTGTTTGGTCTCCAGTTGCGCTTTCCCTGGCTGCGTGTGATGCGGCTGAATTCTTCGTCTCTTGAGTTACAGCTTATTACAGGGCGCATCGTCATCGTGCCGCTGGTTTGGGCAAGCTGTGGGGTCATGGGTGAGCGGATGCGGCTAGAGTGCCCGCTGTGTCGCCGGCGGGTTTGCGCGCTCTACCATCTCCACGGAAGGGTCGCCTGTCGGAAATGCAATAGCCTCTGGTATGCAGCTCAGCGCACCAGCAGCAGCGGCCGGAAGTTTCAAGCGATGCGTAGAATTCGCCGCAAGCTGGGCGATTACGGCCAACTCTCCAGCGCTAAGCTCCCGCTAAAGCCGCGGCGCATGTGGCAGCGGACCTATGCGCGGCATTGCGCGACGCTCGCCCGCATCAAGCGCAAGCTGGAGTGTTGATCCAGAAAACACTACCTTTTTTTAAAGTCCGCTGACCCTCCGATAGCTACCGAAAGGCGGACGAATTTATTGTTCTCGATACGCCTGAACAAGGGCTGCGCTACTCCGCCCCACGCCGATGAAGATCTCGGCGTTCTCAGGATTTGATACCTCCTCGACGATCGGTAGCCACTTTCCAGCGTCGTCCACGGCTGCCCCGCCAAGCGTGACGCCAGAATGAGAGTCGATCGACGGTCCCGTCAGCCGCAGAACTGATACATGCTTGTAAATGTACCCATCCGGGACGATCGTCAGTCGAGCCGGGCGCGTCGGATCCTTGTTGATCAAGCAGACCCGCAGGCTCCCGTCCTCATCATAGGCGAAAGCACAGAGTTCCGAATGCTCGGGCACGATTTGCGTCGGCACCAATCTTCCGCGGCCAGCGATGGCGAACATCAGCATACCGTAGTAGAGCGGAGCGGCGCGATAATTGTCTTTTTCGGCGCGTACAATAGGGCTATAGGCCTTGTCCCGTTCGGGATGTTGGTTGTTGACCCCTGCATGGAAGTTAATCCCTGCACCGCCTGCTATGGCTACCTGAGACATCAGTTCGAGACCCCACAGCGCGGCGCCGAGCGTGTCACTTGCGCCGGGCTGCCCTTCGTTGAATACCGAATTTGCCTCGACAATACGGTAGGGCAGTCCGTATTCACGACTGATTGAACGCAACCGCTCGAGCACCGGTACAGCGCGTGCGCTCGAGCGCATAAGATTCGCGAGAGTGACGTGCTGTGCGCCCGCCGGACCGTCTGCGTAATAGTGCTGCGTCAGCAGCGTGAGACCATGCGGCTTTGCAGCCGCGAATCGGTTCACCCAATCCGAACCGGCGGTGACATCCGGTCCCGCAAAACGTGCATTTGGCACCCGCTCGTCGATCGCAGCCTGAAACAAACCCCATTCGTTCAAGTATGCTTCGACGTCGTAGCTGCTCGACCGAACTTTCGTCCATTGCCCAAATCCATCCGGCTCGTTCCCGATCTGAAACGCCAGGAGCCGCGGACCAACAGCATTTGCCACATATGCGGCTTCGGCGGCGACTTCGTCCGGTCGACCACGGGCGAGGTTGAGACCGTAGATTAGCTGCCAGTCTAGGCTGCGCAGGGCACCGGCAAGTCGATCGATCGCAGCGGGCGTAATCACGAAATTCTTGTGGTCGGCGATGGAATGGTCGTCAGATCGCCAGACTGTCCGTTCGCTGGTGTTTCCGCCGATCCGAATAACGCCGGACCTGCCCAACAAGCGCATCAAGCCGAGGATTGACTCATTATAGGGCGCAAAGAGATTCCCTTGGGCGAGGACC
>Ga0187769_10001753_pt1 | contig 12461 bp, 13 predicted proteins | sample 0116_SJ02_MP02_1_FD_133140 | JGI IMG/M metagenome (GOLD analysis project Ga0187769, IMG submission 133140) | Tropical peat soil microbial communities from peatlands in Department of Meta, Colombia - 0116_SJ02_MP02_10_MG | ecosystem: Environmental > Terrestrial > Soil > Wetlands > Peat | place... | reverse complement strand
TATTGGGCGTGGGTAACGCTGTTTCGCAATGAGCGCTTCCCGAAAAGTCGAACTCGTTTGCCCGGCTGGGGGGCTGCCGGCGTTACGCGTTGCGGTGGAAAACGGAGCCGACTGCGTCTACGTCGGATTTCGTGACCAGACCAATGCGCGGAACTTTGCGGGTCTGAATTTTGACGACAAAGCGTTGCGCGAGGGCGTCGAGTATGCGCATCGGTTCGGCGCGCAGGTCTTTGTCGCGCTCAACACCTATCCGCAGTCCGCAAATTGGGCGCACTGGGCGCGGGCCGTGGATCGCGCATCCGAGGCGGGAGCCGACGCGCTGATCATGGCCGATGCCGGCTTGATGGCATATGCGGCGCGCACACATCCTTCGTTGCGCCTTCACCTCTCGGTACAAGGCTCGGCAACGAATCACGAAGCGATTAATTTTTACTACGAGCACTTCGGCATCCGGCGCGCTGTTTTGCCGCGAGTGCTGGCGTTGCCCCAAATTCGACACGTGATCGCCAGCACGCCCGTCCAGATCGAGGTATTTGCCTTCGGAGGCCTGTGTGTCATGGTGGAGGGGCGCTGCGCGCTGTCGGCCTACGCCACGGGCGTCTCCCCTAATTGCGATGGAGCCTGTTCTCCCGCCAAGGCGGTGCGATGGGAACAAACTCCGCGGGGTATGGAGGTGCGTCTGAACGAAGTGCTGATCGACCGTTTCGGGGCGGAGGAGCGCGCCGGCTATCCGACCGTGTGCAAGGGGCGCTTTGAAGTCGATCAAAAAACGTACTACGCGTTCGAGGACCCGGCCAGCTTGAACGCGCTCGAGCTACTGCCGGAGCTGGTGCGGGCGGGCGTGAGCGCCGTAAAGATCGAAGGGCGTCAGCGCAGCCCGGCGTACGTCGCTGAAGTAACGCGCGTTTGGCGTCAGGCACTCGACGCGTGCTTGGCCGATGCGGATGGCTTTCGGGTGCAAAGCGCCTGGATGAGTGCGCTGTCCCGGCTCTCCGAAGGCCAATGCCACACGCTGGGTGCATACGATCGACCCTGGAAATGACTTCGCCGCGGCTATCCCTAGGTCCGTTGCAGTACTACTGGCCGCGTGCGCGGGTCTTGGCCTTTTACGAGGAAATGGCGCGGTTGCCATTGGACGTGATTTATCTCGGAGAAACGGTGTGCTCGCGACGTCACGAGCTGCGCACCCGCGACTGGATCGCGCTGGCCGATGACCTGGCTTCGAGCGGCAAGCAGATCGTGCTGTGCACTCAGGTGCTGCTCGAAACAGAATCCGATGTCAAGGCGCTGCGGCAGCTGACCGAGAACGACGGGCACTTTCTGGTCGAGGCCAATGACATGGGTGCGGTTCGCCTGTTGCAGAACCGCGTTCCGTTTGTGGCCGGCGCGTCGCTCAACTTGTTTAACGGCGAGTCGGTGCGCTTTTTGGCGCAGCTGGGCGCCCTCCGCTGGGTCGTGGCACCCGAAATTTCCGCCGACGAGCTTGCCGCCGTGCAGGCGCAACGGCCGGCTGACCTGCAAACCGAGGTATTCGCCTACGGGCGGTTGCCGCTTGCATATTCAGCGCGGTGCTTTACCGCGCGCCACTTCCGTTTGCAAAAGGACCTGTGCGAGTTCCGCTGCATCGAGTTTGACGATGGCATGAGACTGCGCACGCGCGAAGGCGATCCGTTCCTGGTCTTAAACGGCATACAGACGCAATCGGATCGTGTAATGAATTTGATTGGCGAGCTCGACGAATTGCAAGCACTGCATATCGACGTGCTGCGCATCAGCCCTCAGTCCCAGCACACACCCCGGATCGTCGAGTTATATCGCAGTGCGCTCGACCGTAGGCTGGCCGCTTCCGACGCGCTCGAAGAGATGCGCGAGTTGATGCCCTCGGAACGATGCGACGGGTTCTGGCATGGCAAACCGGGATTGATGGTGGAGGCAACTCCGTGAACGATTCCAACGCGGGTCCGGCAACGTTTCAATTGCCCGCTATCGTCCGATGGCTGGGCCTGCGACTGCCCGCGTGGCCGCCGGCAGCCGCATTGGCCGGCGCACTGACTTTGGCTTTGGGACGCCTGATCGACGCCGCTTCAATGCAGCCGCTCAAAGGAAAATGTATCGAGCTACGTGTGACCGATGCCGGTTTGTGCCTCCGGTTGACTTTTACGGGGCATGCGTTTCTCCCGGTCTGGGACTCGGGCAGCGCCGACGTCGGAATCAGTGCGAGCGCCTACGATTTTTCGCTTCTGGCGCGACGCAAAGCGGACCCGGACAGTCTTTTCTTTAGCCGCCGTCTGCTCATCGAGGGCGATACGGAGCTTGGTCTTCTCATCAAGAACGCGCTGGATTCGGTTGACATTTCCACGCTGTGGCGGCGGCTATCGAGCTTGCGGCTGCGCTGAGCGGTTTTTCAGCGAATCGTCGACAGGGAGAGAGAGCGATGAACGTGCTTTTGGTCTACCCGCGCGGACCGGACACTTTCTGGAGCTTCAAGCACGTCTTGCGGTTCGTGTCCAAGAAGGCCGCATTTCCCCCTTTGGGACTGCTCACGGTGGCGGCGCTTTTGCCTGCCCGATGGAATTTCAAGCTCATCGACCTGAATGTCGGGGAGCTTTGCGAGCGTGATCTGCGCTGGGCCGATTATGTTCTTCTGAGCGGGATGATCGTGCATCGCAAATCCGCCCACGAGGTCGCGGCGCGCTGCGCCGAGCTTGGCAAGACTGTCATAGCGGGCGGCCCGCTGTTTTCGACCGGCTACCGGGAGTTTCCCGAAATCGGGCACTTCGTACTGGGGGAGGCCGAGGACGTCATCGGGCAGCTGGCAGCTGACATGGAGCGGGGCGTCTTGCAGCCCATCTATCAAGGCACGGGATGGCCTGATGTGCGCAACAGCCCGGTGCCGCGTTGGGACCTCGTCCGTCCGACGGACTACGTGACGATGGCCGTGCAATTTTCTCGAGGCTGTCCTTTTAACTGCGAATTTTGCGACATTGTGGTGATGAACGGGCGCGTGCCGCGCACGAAAAACCCGGAGCAGGTGCTTCGAGAGCTCGACACGCTGCGGCGGGCGGGCTGGAAGGACATGGTATTTCTGGTCGACGACAATTTCATTGGCAACCGCAGGCGCACGCGCGAACTGCTGACCACCCTGATCGATTGGCGTCGCCGCGTCGCGACGAAGATGGGCTTTATCACCGAGGCGTCGGTCAATCTGGCCGACAACCGTGAGCTATGCGAGCAGATGGTTGAGGCGGGCTTCAAAAAGGTGTTTCTCGGACTGGAAACACCCTTGACGAGCGGACTTGTCGAATGCGGCAAAACGCAAAACGCCAAACGCGACCTCGCTGATGCGGTGCGGACCCTGCAAAAATTCGGCCTCGAGGTGATGGGCGGGTTTATCGTGGGATTCGATTCGGACCCTCCCGATATTTTCGCGCGGCAGTTTGACTTCATTCAGCGTACCGGTGTGGTGACCGCCATGGTGGGTCTACTCACGGCATTGCCGCAGACGGCGCTGTACCAGCGGCTTGCGCGGGAGGGACGTCTGCTGGCGGAGACTTGCGGGAACAACACAGACGCGGCCGTCAATTTTGTGACGCGATTGGACCGGGATTTCATGGTCTCAGGCTACAAAGAGTTGATGCGAAAGCTCTACGCCCCCCGCTCGTACTACCGCCGAATTCGGGCGTTCCTGCGAAATTTCGAGCCTCGCGGGCCCGCAATGCGCCTCTCGCCAGCCGACCTCGCGGCGTTTCTCAAGTCCTTGTGGCTGTTGGGGGTCTGGCACAAAGGACGGCGTGGATACTGGGGAATCTTCTGGTGGACGCTATTGTCCCGTCCGCGCAAGTTCCAGGCTGCCATGGAACTGTCGATTATTGGGCACCATTTCCGCAGAATTGCAAACGCGCTGTAAATCGAAGAAACCGACGGGACGCGGGCTCCGGCTTGCGAACTGCCGGATCTCTCGAAAGCCCAAATCGCACGGAAGGCCGCTGCGCCCGAAACCATCGCCGCCGCGCGAGCCCCTCACGCTTTTGTCCGTCGCGTGCATGCTACGCTAAGCGCGCTTATCCTTTGATTGTGCAATTCGGCGACGCCTCCGTTGTGCGGTGCCTATGCGCGGGCAGCCCCGCGTCGAAAGATTGCCCCTGTGGGGCGGCGGTAGCGTGTTCGCAGAGGTGCCGAAACGCACGAACTCAGCATTACCCGGAGTCTGATCTCGGTCGTCGCCGAGCCGGCGCCTGAGTGCTGGATTTTGGACGTTGCGCTCGAGCTTGGACGGCTGTCGGGCCTCAGGCCGGATTTGCTGCGTGTTCGCTTCGATTTGTGCGCGCAGAGCACGCTGCGCGGACGGCGCGGGCCTGGACATCGGCGAGATCGAGGGCCTCGGCTTTTGCTCGGAATGCGCCGCGGAGCGTTGGCTGCAGATCCCGATTGGGGTTTGTGCGAGCCGAGAGTCTCCGACCTTGACGATCGTCGCAGGCGAAGAGCGCGAAGTTTGGCAGTTTGGGGAGTTGTGATGCGCGGCTTGTGCAGGCGCAGCGCGAAGAAAGCGGCGTGGCTGGAGCCGGGACCGGGGGATGCGCCCCTAGCTGGCGATATTGACATATCGACCGGGGGACCCGAGCACTCCTGGACCGACGACGGGCATGGCATCGCCCATGCCGTCGAGGCGGCCGATGCGCAGGTGCAGGAAGTCGCTCACAACCCTGCTCACATGGGCTCGTGCACCTGTGCGCACGCGTTTCGCCGCGCCAACTTGCTCGTGCTTGGCAAGCTTGCATTGTTGCCGCATCTGCACGTTGATTTGGCGGGAACCAACGAAGATGCTCTGGCCATCAATCCGAACCGCTCGGGCCTTGCGCTCTGCGCCGAAAGCCCTCAGGGCTTAGAGCGCCGCTACGACTGGCTGCGGGGGTGTCCGCGCGAAGTAAAGGCCGCGGTATGAGCGCCGGTGCACTTTTGCTGCTCGGGCTGCTCTTCGGGATGCAGCACGCCACCGAAGCAGATCATCTCGCAGCCGTGGCTACGCTGGTTGCGCGGGAGAAGCAAATCAGTCAGGCGGTGCGCCAGGGGGTCTTCTGGGGACTTGGCCACACCCTGACTTTGTTACTTTTCGGGGGTGCGATCCTGGTGGTTGGCATCGTGCTTTCGGATCGGTGGACGCATGCGCTGGAGGGCGCGGTTGGTGTGATGCTGGTACTTCTGGGCGCAGATCTCGTACGTAGGCTGCATCGCGACCGGGTGCATTTTCACGTGCACGTGCACGTGCACCAGGGCGAGGCGGCCGGAGGTCAGCCGCATTTGCACCTGCACTCGCACCGCGACGAGCACACACCGCACGACGTTCTGGCGCACCGGCACGAGCACAAACCCGTACCGCTGCGCGCCTTGCTCGTGGGTATGGTGCATGGATTGGCAGGTTCTGCGGCGCTCGTTTTATTGACCCTGGAGCAGTTCAAGAGTCCGTGGCTCGGTCTGGTTTACGTACTGCTTTTTGGCCTCGGCTCGGTTGTCGGCATGGCTCTGCTCTCCGTGATCGTTGCGGTTCCCATGCGCTTGAGCGCTGAGTGGCTGACAAGGTGGCATCGATTTTTAAACGCGGCCGTAGCGCTGTTTAGCATCGGCTTGGGTCTGCGCGTTGTCGCTCAGCAATGGTTCTGATATGGCCAAGCCGGTGGCAACCATGGCGAAAATCTGCTCGCGATCAGGCGTTCACAAAAAAACGCGAAGCCGGATGCTCGTGAAAGCCCGTAGCGCCGTATGGTCAGGTACGCGGTGCCAAACTCAAGTCGACCATCAAGCGCCGCAGGCCGGTTGTTGCGACGGGGTCGGCGCTGCCGGCGTTGATCGATCGGTAATGTTGCAGTGCCACGCAAACTTAGGCGCGTGGCGGCCGGGCGTGCGCGCAATCACTTGGTTGCTCTGTGCAATCGTGCGACAGACCATGCCGGCGCCGCAAGTTCGCGCAAATGGGGGGGTCGCACGCAGGGACAGGCGCCGGCGCCGGAATTGCCCGGCAGCGGCAAGCACGAGCTTTCGGCGCCATCGGGCGCCGAGGAAAAAGACGCAGGGCTTTGGGTCTTGCGGCAAAGCATCAGAGGACTAATAATTTCGCGCGCTGGAGTATTTCTCAATCACGCAAAGCGCCGATGCTAATGCAAATCAAGGGGGAGAACATGGTCCGACGTGGGTTCGTTCGACTGTTGTTGGGGGTACTGACGTGCGGGATGGCGACCGCGGCCGCGGCGCAAACGACCGTGCGCATCGCGTTCATCGATCCCTTGTCCGGACTGATGGCACCCGTGGGCAGCAACGGGCTGCACACGTGGCAATTCGTCGCCGAAGTTGCCAATCGAGACAATTGGGCACCGGGAGTGCGCTTTGAAATTGTGCCATTTGACAATAAGCTCAGTCCACAGGAGAGCCTCAACGATCTCAAGGCGGCGATTGATCAAGATATTCACTATGTCGTCCAAGGCAACGGCACCAGCGTTGCACGTGCGCTGATCGGTGCGATCAGCAAGCACAACGAACGCAATCCGGGCAAGGAAGTCGTCTTCCTGAACTATGCTGCGGTGGACCCGGACCTCACCAATGCGGAATGCACCTTCTGGCATTTTCGCTGGGATGCCAATTCCGACATGAAAATGGAGGGGTTGACGAGTTTCCTAGCGAAGCAGAAGGACCTGCACCGGGTCTACCTGATAAACCAGGACTATGCCTTCGGACATCAGGTGCAACGGGCCGCACGCGAGGACTTGACGCGCAAGCGTCCCGACGTCGAAATCGTGGGCGACGATCTGCATCCCCTGGCCAAGGTCACCGACTTTTCCCAGTACGTCGCCAAGATGAAGGCAGCCAACGCGGACACCGTGATCACCGGCAATTGGGGTTCGGACCTCTCGCTGCTCATCAAGGCGGCGCGGGACGCAGGACTGACCGCGAATTTCTACACGTACTATGCTGGCACGACCGGGGTGCCCACACAAATGGGGGCCTCCGGGGCCGAACGGGTTCGAATGATCTACATCTGGCAGCCGAACATCGAAAATTTCAGCGGTGACGTTCTGGTCAAGGAATTCAAATCACGCTACAAGGAAGACTTTACGGTTATGGCTGCATATGACGCGCTGCGCGGACTGGCTGAAGCGATCCGCAAGGCCGGCTCGCCCGACCCCGTGCGTGTGGCCTATGCGCTCGAAGGACTGCGCTTTCATGCGTACAACGGGGACGTCGAAGTGCGCGGCTCGGATCACCAGGTGCAGCAGCCTTTGTACGTGTCGAGCTGGCAGAAAGTCGACGGGGTCCGGGTGAAGTACGATCAGGAAGACACCGGCTACGGCTGGAAGCGTGAGATTACGATCGCACCCGAGGCGGCTGCGCTGCCAACCTCCTGCGAGATGCAGCGCCCCCCGCGACCGAATTGATAATGTAAGCACCGGTGCCGGACGCCCGCCGAGGAGGGCGGGCTCGCGTCGGTCGATGGCGCGCCCTTGAACGCCGAACTCGCGTTGATCTCGGCTCTGAATGGAGCCAGCTACGGCCTGCTCTTGTTCATGCTCTCGGCCGGCCTGACCCTCATATTTTCGATGATGGGCGTGCTGAATTTCGCACATGCCAGCTTCTATATGCTGGGCGCGTACTGCGGGTACCAGATCAGCCAGTGGGTTGGTTTTTGGCCCGGTTTGCTTCTGTCTCCACTCATCGTCGGCATTTTCGGGGCGGCCGTCGAGCGCTACGGGCTGCGCGCCTTGCACACCCGGGGTCCCGTTGCCGAACTTTTGTTTACGTTCGGTCTGTCGTATGTAATCGTCGAAGTGGTGCAGGTGCTGTGGGGTAGGCCTCCCGTTCCGTACCGGCTGCCGCCGGAGCTCGATGGCAGTCTTTTTACTGTCTATACGGTCGATTTCCCGCGAGCACGCGGCTTTGTCATGTTGGTTGCCGGGGTCATACTGGGCGCGCTAGCGCTCATGCTGCGCTACAGCCGCGTCGGAATGATTATCCAGGCGGCGCTAACGCACGCGAAGACGGTGGAGACGCTCGGCCATGACGTGCCGCGAATTCACATGCTGGTTTTTGGCGGGGGCTCGGCGCTTGCCGGTTTGGCCGGCGCGGTCGGTGGGGCGCTAACGGTCACCGAACCCAACATGGGAGCCACGATCGGGGCGATTCTGTTCGTCGTGATCGTGGTCGGCGGTATGGGTTCGCTTGCGGGGGCTTTCTTGGCATCACTGGCCATTGGAGAACTCGACGCCTTTGCCAAAGTAATCGACCGCTCGCCCGCGGATCTGGCCGCGGCCCTCGGCGCGCGGCTCGATCCGTCAAATCCGCTCTACGGTCTTTGGAGTTTGACGCTCTCGCAGGCCGCACCCGTTTTGCCCTTTCTGCTATTGGTCGTTGTGTTGCTCGTACGGCCGCGCGGACTTCTGGGCAAGCGCGAAGATCGATGAACCGCGCTCTTGCAGCGCGCTGGTTGCCGTGGGTGGCGGGCGCCTTGCTGCTGGTGATCGTGCCCGTGCTGTTCCAGCAAGGTTTCGTCCGCCAGCTCTTTGCCGTGTGCGCCGTCATGATCGTCTTCACGCTCTCCTACAACCTGTTGCTGGGCACAACCGGGATGCTGAGCTTCGGGCACGCCGTCTACTCGGGCTTTGGTGCCTACGCGACGATTCATGCGCTGAACTGGATCGGGCGCTCACACGTGCCGCTGCCGGTTACTGCGCTGCCGCTGCTGGGCGGCTGCGGGGGACTGCTCGCAGGCCTACTGCTGGGATTTGTTTCCACCCGCCGCTCGGGAACCGCCTTCGCGATGATCACGCTGGGTTTGAGCGAGTTGGTTGGCGCCTGTTGGCTGATGTTCCCGAAGTTCTTTGGTGGCGAGGGCGGGATCTCGGGAAATCGTACGGTTGGTGCGCCGCTGTTCGGATTGCCTGGCTGGAATCTCGGCTCGGATTTGCAGATCGATTATGTGGTCGGCGCCTGGTGTTTTGCCTGCATCGTGGCCGTCCGCGCCCTGCTTGGCACACCTCTTGGGCGGATCGCAAATGCGGTCAGAGACAACCCGGAGCGGGCAGAGTTTATCGGCTATTCGGCGCGCCAGGTGCGCTGGTTCATGCTGCTCGCATCGTCGTTTTTCGCGGGCATTTCGGGGGCGCTCGCAGCCTTGAATTTCGAAATTGTCAGCGCCGAAAATGTGGGCGCCGTACGCTCCGGAGAAGTGTTGCTTGCAACCTTCATTGGAGGTATCGGGTATTTTCATGGTCCGATCCTGGGCGCCATCGTGTTTGTTTTTTTTTCGGTCGCTCTTTCGCAATGGACCAAAGCCTGGCAGCTTTATCTGGGGCTGTTCTTTGTCGTCCTGGTGTTGCGCGCGCCGGGGGGCTTGGCGGCAGTGATCGAGCGGGCGCTGGCCCAGGTTCGAGATGGTTCGGTTCTGCGGCGTGCGCGACTGCTGTGTGCGTTGGGCGCATGTGCCGTTCTGGCGCTGTCCGGTCTGATCGTGCTTGTCGAGATGACGTATCAGCGCACGCTCGAGGCTAGCGGTGGGTACCTCGTGCGGGTTTTCTGGACGGATATCGACACCCGGCAGGCCGCCGCGTGGGTGCTGCCAGCGCTGCTGCTAATCGGCGGTGCTCTCGCTTATGGCTGGTTGCGGCGTCAAGATACCGCGGCCAACGCGCCGATTGCAGTTTTGACTGCTGCGGAGCGGTGATGGATTGCGTGCTTGGGTTGCAGGATCTGCACAAGCATTTTGGGCGCAGCCCGATCATTCGGGGAGTGTCGCTCGCCCTGAACGTGGGCGAACGCCACGCCCTCATCGGACCCAACGGCGCGGGCAAGTCGACCTTGTTTAATCTCATCAGTGGTCGTCTTGCCCCAGATCGAGGGCGTATTGAACTGGGAGGAACCGATATCACGGGCCGGGCGCCTTTTGAGATCTATCGGCGCGGTCTGTCGCGCAGCTTTCAAATCACGAATATTTTTCATAACCTGACAGTCTTCGAAAATCTGCGCTGCGCCGTGCTCTGGTCGCTTGGTTACCGCTATGCATTTTGGCGTCGGCTCGAGGGATTGGCGGATGCCCGCGCGCATGCCGAGGAGCTCATCGAGCGAATCGGCTTGGGCGCCCGACGAGACGCCATCGCCGCGACGCTGACTTACGCCGAGCAGCGTGCGCTCGAACTCGGGATCACGATCGCGGGCGGCTCCTCCGTCGTGCTTCTCGACGAGCCGACTGCCGGCATGAGTCGCAGCGAAACGGAACGCACAATCGGCCTTTTGCGACGCGTCACCCAGGGCCGCACGCTGCTCATGGTCGAACACGACATGGATGTGGTCTTCGGCCTTGCCGAGCGCATATCGGTGATGGTCTACGGCCGCATCATCGCCACTGGCACCCCGGAGCAGATTCACGCAGACCCGCAAGTCCGCGAGGCCTACCTTGGGACGGCGCAGGCAGGGCTCAGCTGATGCTGCGGGTCGAAAATCTGCACGCTTTCTACGGCAAGAGCCACGTCCTGCATGGAGTCAACTTGCATGTCGAAGCCGGGGAGATTGTCAGCCTTCTGGGCCGCAACGGCGTCGGTCGTTCGACCACAGCCCGCTCGATCATGGGGTTGGTCTCCTGCCGTGGAACGATCCTGTTCAAGGGCCGGGCGCTTTTAGGATTGACGCCCTTTCAGGTGGCGCGTTGCGGCCTTGGTTACGTGCCCGAGAGCCGAGACATATTTCCCGGGCTCACTGTCGAGCAGAACCTGCGGCTGGGCATGAAGCGACGCATTGCGGGGAGGTGGGGGATCGAGGACGCCTACCAGCTATTTCCGCGCCTGCGTGAGCGGCGCTTCGCCCCGGGTGGAGTTCTCTCCGGAGGCGAGCAACAAATGCTCGCGCTGGCGCGGACCTTGATGGGGGACCCCGAACTGGCGATCATCGATGAGCCCACCGAGGGACTTGCGCCCCAGATCATTGAGCAGATCGCCGGGTTTTTGCAAGACCTGCGCGCACGTGGTGTGGCGGTGCTGCTGATCGAACAAAAACTTCAGATTGCCCTGCGGATTTCGCAGCGGACCTATGTCATGGGACACGGCCGTATTGTGTTCGAGGGCAGTGCCGAGGAGCTGCGTGCGCGCGACGACGTGCGGCGCGAATGGCTCGAAGTCTGAGAGCCTCTTGCGGGGGAAGACGTTGCCCGACCAGGACAGTGGTACTCGATCTCGAAGCGTACGAAATGCGGCGCCCCTCGTGCACCCAAAACATTGCATAACGCTTCGGAGTGCCGGCAGACCCAGCCGCTTGCGTGGACTCAATCTTGGAGCGGCTTGTGCCCGCTACAGGCTTAGTTCCACGGATGCCGCATTTACTGAAGCCGCGAGCGGCGGAGCCAAAGCTCCCACGCGAGAAATTCGATCACCAGCAAATTGACGATCAGGACGGTAACACCGGCCACACTCGGCCGGGACGTCAAATGCCACAGTTCGAAGGGAACGTACAGGCTGCCGGAGAGGGCGCCCAGCCACTGCCCCCAGGCACGTTGGTGCCAAAGCCCGTAGGCCTCAGCAAACCGTACGACGACGTAGCCCGTGGCGAGCGCTACGAGCGATTGCACATTGGCGTTTTGCAGCAAGTCGGCCTGACGCAAGATCAGGGACGGATAGTGGTCGCCCGGTTGCAGGCCAAAGTGGCTGATCAGGGTTTCGGCAATTTGGTGGAGGTCGCGGTGCAGCAGACCAAGCAGCCCAAGGCTTGCCGCGAGGGCCGTTACACCCTTGAGGGCCTCAAACACTGCGATAGTGCGCAACGCGCGCCGCTCGGCCACCCTACCGGGTCCACGCATTGCGCGCCGCTTCTCCGTCACACCCATCACCGCGCACCGATCCGACTACCCGAGGGGCAGACCGCTGCTCCCCCGCCGGCAGAGCGGGTCTGCCTCGGGCCCCCCAAAGGCGACGCTTTCTCGGTCCCACTGGCTGCGGTCACGGTTTTGGCACCCATCGCACTGAGGTTGGGGAGGAAGCCCGCGGAACGGTCGGTCACGGGCGCCGGGCGGAGCTGTGTCGTCCGCGCCCCGGCGCCATTGCAAGACGGCATTAGCCATGGTTTGGCGGAATCTTTGACGGGCGGGCGATGCACGAGCTCTTCTGACGCGGGAGGTTCTGCAATGCGGTCGGGCATGGTCAAGGCCTGCTTTTTGTTGGGCCGGAACTGGAAATTGCATCCCGCCTTGCCCAAAAAACCGAAGCGGCAGCGCCACCGTCCGCGCGCGGGCGCGTGCGCCTGCCCCGACAAAATTGCAACGCCAATGCGCCACCGGCCATCGGGTGCGCCTTGTCGCCGGTCGGCCGTCCAAAGTTAGTTCTGGACAGCAAGCAGCCGCCGGCCTACGCTTTGATTATGGTCACTTTTTGCAAGAACTGCGCAAAGGTTTTCGTGTCGCTTCCGCGTCCCGGGTTCCTTTCGCTTCGTTTGAT
>Ga0187769_10001752_pt1 | contig 12462 bp, 8 predicted proteins | sample 0116_SJ02_MP02_1_FD_133140 | JGI IMG/M metagenome (GOLD analysis project Ga0187769, IMG submission 133140) | Tropical peat soil microbial communities from peatlands in Department of Meta, Colombia - 0116_SJ02_MP02_10_MG | ecosystem: Environmental > Terrestrial > Soil > Wetlands > Peat | place... | reverse complement strand
CTCGAGGCATACAGACGCTGCCCGTCCGAGGGAGCGGAGGTCGAGTAGACCTCCTCGGTAGCCAGCACTTGCGCGCCCGCCCCAACACGAAACGCTCGGCGGACCGACATCGCCTGCTTCGGCTCCGAGAGGATGCTGATCTCCTGAATCCGGATCGGCTGCGGCCAGCGCTCGGGCATCTCGAGTCGGTACCCGCGGTTGAGAAGCGCTGTCGCCAGCGCAGAGAGCCGGTCCGGCGGCTGTTCGGCGCCTCGAAGGAATCCATCGAGCTCGGGTCGCTGCGCGTTCCAGATCTCGGCCAAGGTCGTGACCCGGACACCGGCGCCGACGAGCTCCGCGGGTACGTCGACCCGCGTGCCCGAGACATCGTGGACGATCCGGACAGCCCCTTCCAGCCGGGGCGGAAGTCCCACGGGAGCGCCTTGGGCCATCGGGTCGACCCCCGTCAGGTCAACGTTGGTGAAGTAACCGTACCCGCGGTAGAGCGGATTCGGCTCAATCGGCAGCTCGCGGAATCGTTCGTACGCCTCGGTGCGTTGGCGGGCGAACTCGGGGGGGTCACCCTGCTCGTGCGACAACCGGGAGACCTCGTCGAGGCTGAGCCACTCCTCGAACCGGGGCGCCGCCGATGCCATCGGATTTACACACTCGGGTGTGTTTATAAGATGAGCGGGCAAGGCGACCGTCCCACCGTTCGTCCGACCACGGCACTGACGGAGAACGCTCGTTCTCCTCCGCTCCGGTCCTACCGACCCCGAATCTGCGCGGGGCGAGATCAGGTTCTATGTAGGCGAAACGGTTCTGCTTCGCGGATGTGCGATTGGGAAGCAGAAGAGTACGCCGAGTACCTTCTGTGGGTTGAAGCGGAGCGCGCCGAGACGAAGGTCCGAGCGCATCGGCTGGCTGATTCCTCCCTACCTCCGTTGCTCGTTTCGGTGGAGGGCCATCCGGCCTCGGCCGAGGCTTAGAGCGTCACCCACGCATTCGGATAGCCCGGCGGAACGCCGCATGGCGTTCCGGCTTCTCGGAAGGCGTTTAGTACGCGAGCGACGGTGAGTTCGATGTCGGTGGCCGAACATGTATGACATGTACCAGGAGGTCATCCTCCAGCACTATCGGAGCCCGAGGAACTTCGGGCCCCTCCCGGACGCCGATCGGATCGGGGAGGAGTCGAACCCCCTTTGCGGAGACCACATCACCGTCCGCTTGAAGGTCGACCCCGGCTCGCACAAGATCTCCGCCGTCCGCTTCGAGGGCGACGGCTGCGCAATCAGCGTGGCCAGCACGTCCATGATGACCGAGAAGGTCGCGAACCTCACGCTCGAGGAAGCCGGACGATTGACGAAAGACGACATCCTGCAGCAGCTCGGGATTCCCCTCTCGCCAGTTCGCGTTAAGTGCGCGCTCACCGGGTTCGCGGCCCTCGGAAGGGCGTTACACCCTGAGTCCCTCCCGCCCGTAGCGTGACGCATCCGGGCCGGGTTCGCGCGTTCGCACCGGGACTCGGCCGAACCGTTCCATCCTTCCCGAGGGATTCGTCGTGATCGTCATCGATCGAGACACGTGTGTCCTATGCGGCCTGTGTACGGCGGTCTGTCCACCGGACGCGATGGAACTCACGCCGACCGAACTCGTTGTTCATTCGAACTGCACGGATTGCGGCTGGTGCGTTCCCTACTGCCCGGTGGGAGCGATTTCGGGAGGGCGACCTCTCCCTCGACGACACCGGGACACGGGAGCGAGGCCGCACGAGGGTCGCTAGCGACTACTCTCGGGTCGTGCGCGGGTGCGCCGGGCACGGTCTCTTTAGACGGCAGAGCCGACATTTTTCGGGGGGAACCGGCGGGATCGGCTTCTGCATTCGCCCGTACTTGCGTCGAGGCATCGCGGGTGTTCGGGGCCGAGTCTTGGCGACTTCTTCAAGCTGGCTACGGGAGGGACCCCCCGAGGAGGGGGTCGACCTTTTGTGGTCTCGCGTTCCCCGAAAGACGTGTCCCTGCGTACAGGCTGTGCGACCGAACAGGGAACGGCGCGCTTTCGCGACCGCTCCGTCGAGGCCCGGCGGTTGCCGATAGAACATTTCCGGGACGCCCCGGGCGGCCTCACGGTGTCCTCCTTGGGCCTTGGAACTTACATCGGTCAGCCGGACGGGCCCACGGACCAGGCGGTGGAACAGGCCGTCCTCATCTGCCTCACGTCCGGCCGCGTCAACGTCCTAGACACCGCGATCAACTACCGGTACCAGCGAGCGGAGCGCAGTATTGGCCGCGCTCTCGCCCGACTGACCGAGCGAGGCGAGATCCAACGCGATGAGGTGTTTGTCGCGACCAAGAATGGGTACTTCGCTCCCGACGCCGAGTCGCCGATACCGACCGACCGCTGGGTGGAGGAGGAGCTCGTCCGTCCCGGCGTTCTCCGCACCGAGGACATCGTGGACGGCTGTCACGCGATGTCGCCCGCGTACCTCTCCGACCAGTTCGAGCGAAGCCGAACGAACCTCGGACTCGCGACCGTCGACCTGCTCTACCTTCACAACGCCGCCGACGCCCAGCTTCCGGTCGTCGGTCCGGACGAATTCGAGGTGAGGCTCGAGGCGGCGTTCCAGCTGTACGAGCGCTTCCGCGACCAGGGACGGCTCCGCTCGTACGGCCTCGCCACGTGGGACTGCCTGCGTGCCGGTCCGAAGGACCCGGGCTTCTTCGCCCTCGAGGCGGCGGTCCGCATCGCGCGGAAGGTAGGTGGCGACGAGCACGGGTTCCGGTTCGTTCAGTTTCCCTTCAACCTGGTCATGCCCGAAGCGGTGACGCTTCGAAACCAGCCCGTATCGGGAAGCCGGACCACGCTCTTCGAAGCCGCCCACCGCCTTCGCGTCGGCTGTTTCACGAGCGTCCCGCTGGTCCAGGGACAGCTCGCCCGCTCCGGTCCCAAGCGGAACGGCCTCACGGCGGCGCAGACCGCTATCCAGTTCGCCCGGTCGGCGCCGGGGACCCTCGCGCCCCTGGTCGGACAGAAACGCGCCGAGCACCTGTCGGAGAATCTCGAGATCGCCGGTCGGCCGCCCTGGGATCGGGAGCAGTTTCTCACGCTGGTCGCTTAGGCGGCGTTCGAATCCTCGGCCTCCGTGTCCTCCGACGAGTCCCGCGTCCCGACGGACGAGGTGTCGAGCACCGAGCGTCCATCGACCTTCCGCACTCGGATCACCCGGTCGGCGATGGCGGCGAGCTGCGACTCGTGCGACACCAAGATCACCTGAGGCAGGGCGAGTTCCTCGAGCAGTTCACCCATCCGGATGACCTGCTCCGGGGAAAACCCGTCGGTCGGCTCGTCAAGGAGGAGGGTGTCGAGGTGGAGACTTCCCATGGCTCGCACCACCTGGGCGAGGGCCAGCCGGAACGCGAGCGCGAGGCTCGTGCGTTCGCCTCCGCTGAGCGCTTCGGCGGGGGTCCACTCCCCTTCGATCATCACGAGCGGCGTGAAGGCGGGGTCGGTACGGGCGACGAGGCCCGGGTCGTCGACCAGCGAGGCGAAGTATCGGGAGAATTCGCGCTCGAACAGCGCCTGAGCGTGCGTGAGCAGTTTTTGCTCCATCTCAAGAACGGTTGTCCGGAACGCCGTGCCGACCCACGCGGCCTTGTCGTCGACCTCCTTCGCCTCGGCGATCAGTTCGGCCCGTTCCCGACGCCCCGCCTCGGCGTCGCGAACGCGTCGCACCGCCTCCTCGAGGCGGGCGTCGAGTCGCGCCAGCGCAGCCCGTTCCTCCGCCTCTTCTTCCTGGGCGGCCGAGAGGCGCCGGTTCGCCTCGGTCGCCGCCGTTCGGAGAGCCTCGGCGTCGCCCCGAACCGCGAGGAGCGCGTTCATTCTTCGACCGCGCCCCTCGATGCGGCGCTGCAGCGTCGTAACCTCACGGGAGAGCCGAGCCTTCTCGACTCTCAACGCCTTGAGCGCCCGGTCGATCCCCTCTCTCCGCTCGACCGCGAGGAGGGACTGTTCGACCGAGCGCGCACGTTCGGCGCGCAGCCGCTCGAGGGAGGTGAGTTTCGCGCGAGCACGTGAATCCTCGGACTCTTCCGGAGAGAGTTTCGCCACCTGGGTGCGAGCGTCGACCGTGGCGGCTTCCGCCTCCTCAAGTTCCTTCGTCGCCGCGGTCAGCGCCCGTGTGGCCCGCTCGTGCGCGGTCCGCGTCGCCGACCGGCGTTTCTCGACCTCCTTCCAGCGTTCGAGGGCACGCTCGTACCGTTCTCGCGCTCGCCGCTCCTCCTCGAAGCGACGGCGGGCCGTCTCGGCGACCGTGAGGCGCCCCCGAGCCCCCTCGACGACGGCGGCGGCCTCGGTCCGGTGCTCGGCGAACTCCGAGGGCCGTACGGCCTGGTGGCAACGAGGGCAGACGCCTCCCCGCAGGAGTTCCTCCACTTCGGAAAGCGCGCTCTCCGCTTGCGTGAGCTCCTGGAGGCACACCGCCTCGGCGCGACGTGCCGCCTCCAGCCGTTCGTCCACCACGGTGAGACTATCCGGGACGGGGGCAGGGGGTTCCTTCGACGGTCCCTCGCCAAGCGCTTCGTCGACCGTGTGACGTGCGTCCTCTTCCTCCGAACGCAGCCGATCGACCGCCGCGCGCGTCTCGCCCTCCCGTCGCTCTGCGGATGCCAGGGCGGCCCGGGCCCCCGCGAGGGCGCGAAGAACCTCGGCCCGCCGCTCGACGTCGGTCCGAACGGCCCCCAACTCCTCGTCGGTGATGGCGAGCTCTCCGCGGCGGGTATCGAGCGCGTCCGCGTCGGCGTTGGTAGTGGCCCGTTCCTCCGTCCTCCCCTTCGCTTCCGCTTCGTGCTCCGAGAGCGTCCGAAGGTGACCTTCGAGCGTTCCCTGGTCGGTCTCCGCTTCCCGCGTAAGCCCGGCGAGTTCCCGGGCGTCCGCCTCGGCGGTCCGAGCCGTGGCTTCGGCGGCGTCCCTCGCCGCCTCGAGGTCCTGGATGACCTTGCGTCGGTCGCGCAATCCCCGGTCGATCGTGACCCGGTCGGCGCGGAGTTGATCGGCCTGCCGATGACCCTCGGCGAACTCCTCGTCGAAATGGCGGAGACGGTCCGCCTCGGCTCGACGGGTGGACGCCGTGCGGCGAAGGTCGGTGGCGAGGACCTGGGCGTTCTCCGCCGCGGTCCGGTACCGCTCCACGCCGAGAGCCTTCCGAACGGTCTCGAGACGCTCCTGGGGCCGCGCCCCCAGGATGTCCCGCATCCGTTCCTGAGGCACGTAGACCGCCCACCGCCAGAGGTCGGAGTGGGCCTGGGGGCTCGGGTTGTCCGGGAACCCGAGGAGGTCAATCACCTGTTGTCGGAGCTCGGTCGCGGAGTAGGCCGTCTCGGCACCGTCGACCATGAAGCGGATGCGCTCCGCCTCGAACGTCTCCTGCCCCTTGCGGCGCAGACGACGGAAGCGTCGGGAGATCTCGTAGCGGTGGTCCGGCCCCTGGAATCCGACCGTCACTTCGGCGTGGCCCGCTCCGTGGCGAACCAGGTAGGCCGCGTTCACCTCGGCGACCCCGAACAATGCCATCTCGATCGCATAGAGGAGGCTCGTCTTGCCTGCACCGACGTCCCCCACGAGCAGCGTCGTGCCGGCCCGGAACTCGAGGTCGGCCGACTCGTAGCTCCGGATGTTCTTGACCCGCAGTCGGCTGAGCTGCACGGAGGGGTCACTCCCCGGTCGTCTCGAGCCGCACGTCGAGCAGACGACGGGCGCTCAAGAGACGAGCGTTCGCATAGTCCTGACGAGATTCCCCTTCGGATTTCGGAAGACCGAGCTCGCGCAGAAGCTCGCGGACCCGGCGCTCTCCTTCCGGACCCTCGAGCCACGGTCGGCCCGCCATTGTCGTGGCCAGGAGCCGTACGAGTTCCTCCGACTCGATGTTCGCCTCCGAGGTCGGGCTCGTCCCCTCCGTGGGAGCCGGAGAAAGATCCCGGACGTCCCAGTGAACGGACCCCGCGTCCGGGCTGCGCCGTCGAGCGACTTGCGTGAGCGCAAGACTCGCGAGCGTTCCGTCCACGAGGGTGCCGTGGACCCTCGGGAAGAGCAGGGCGCCGGGCTCTCCTTCGTGGGCCAGGCGCTCCTCGAGCTCGACCCTCGCTTCCTCGGCGGTCTTCCCCGAGACATCGATATCGACGAGCCGGACGGAGTCCCGGGGCGCCGTGTCGACGAACTCGGCCGACGGCCGGCCGCGTTCGACGGTGACGATTACCACCCCTTGGTGAGTGCGTCCCTCCTGTCCATTCTCGAGGTCCGTGCGACTGGTGCCGAACACTGCCCCCGGGTTGACGAGGAGTCCACCGCCCGGGCCCTCGCCCGTGTAGGTGTAGTGGATGTGGCCCCCCGCATAGTAGTCGCAACCGGCGGGAAGGTCCTCGACGCGAATTCCGTGGATGTGCTCGCGGAGGCTCTCGGGAAGGTACTCCTCGACCGCCGCGTGGAATTGGAATATCTTGAACCCGGGCTCGGCCCGAAACGCCTCGGAGTCCACGGCCCGGAAGTACTCGCGGTCGAGGCCGTGCGACCGGCCCGAGATTCCCGCGATGCGCGCGCCCGTCGCACCGTCCACGAGGAACGGGAGACTCCATCGAGTGCCCTCCGTCCGTACGGCCTCCGGTGCCACCTTCAGGAAGACTCCGGTCTCGGAAAGGACGTCGAGCCAACTCGTCCGTCCCGCGACGTAATCGTGCGAGCCGTAGATCACGTAGATGCGCCGCCCCTGGTCGATGAAGCGCCGGAGCGCTGCCGCCACGGGAGCGACCTCGCCGGGGTCCGGGACCGGGGTGTGGAAGAGGTCCCCCGAGATCAAGAGGAAGGAGGCGTCGCGCTCCTCCGCCACGCGCACGGCGGAGAGCAGGCTCTCACGGAGGGCCGCTCGGACCGCTGGGTCTCTTGGCCATGCACCGACGTGCGCGTCCGCGAGGTGGGCGAAAACGAACCGGTCCGGTCCCATTCTCTACCCCTTACGGGTGGTGGCCGGATTGGACGACGGAGAGGAGATCGACCCCGCCGGTGGGGTGGCGTCCTGGATGCGCTTTGTCATGGCGGCAAGAAGGCCGGCCCCGGCGCCCATCGCGAGCAGGCCGACCAGGAGCAGGTCATCACCGCCCGCCGTGACCGGTCCTGTTGGGGGAGGAGGAGGGACGATCGAAGGAGCGACCGCCGAGGGGGGCGGCGGCACCCGCATCAGGGCGGCCCGCGCCAGCTCGCCGGCCTGGATCATCCCCTGCATGATCGTGAACAACTCGGTCGCCTCCTCCATCGTGATCTGGCGGCCCCTCAGGCGACCGACCAGGTAGGCGTACCGGGCGTTACGGTTCCCGTCCCGTCCCGAAGGGGCCATCGGAGCGGTTCCCGCGTTCCGGTCGGGAGCGTACACGCTCGCCCCCAGAGCTCAGCACCTCTTGAAGAGTGGGTCGCCGGATGGGCCCGAGCCGAGTCGTTATAGCGGGCCGGCCGTTGGACAGTCGATGACCGCTCCCGACGCTCCCGCGTCGACCGAGAAGGACCGACACCTCCACGTACGCATGGCGGACGACCGCTCGTCGATCTACGACCTGATCACCGAATATCTGCAAGCGGCGGGGAAGGCGCCGGACTGGTTCTGGCGAACGGCGGGCCGTCTCGAAGGGAACGAGGCCGACAACCTCGAGGAATTGCTGTCGAGCGCGTTCGAGGCCGGCGCGTTCATTTCGCACGACCACCCCGAGGACCTCGAGTTTCTCTGGGTCACCGAGGAGGAGTGCGAGCGGGAGCGTCGTCGCGAGGAACGCGGGGGTCAGAGCGAGGCGTCGAAGAAGGAGCGCTCGAGCCTCAGCCACTACGCCTGATCGGTTCGCTCAGAAACAACGGCCGACGGTGTCGGGCGTCGACCGCACCGGCGACTCCGCTCGTGTCACTCGACCGCAATCGGCCGATCTGCCCTCGGAGCAGATGCTCCGAGCGCCTCTACCGCCCTACGGCTTCTTCTTGGTCTTGCAGCCGCACGTGTCGCACATGGTGGCTCCGGGACTCCGAAGAGCGTGTCGGCTTATCAAGCCCGCGGATGCCCCCCGCTCGTCCGGCGTTAGATGCCGATCACCGAGTGGGCGACGATCAACGCGATGAACAGGATCGAGATCGTGTTCACGACCTTGATGAGCGGGTTGATCGCCGGGCCCGCGGTGTCCTTGGTTGCGTCTCCCACCGTGTCGCCGACGATGGCGGCCTTGTGGGCCTCGGAGCGCTTCCCGCCGAAGTGGCCGCTCTCGATGTACTTCTTTGCGTTGTCCCACGCCGCGCCGCCGGTCGTCATCGTGAGCGCGAGCGGGAACCCGGAAACGATCGTCCCGAGCAGGAGGCCGGCGAGGGCGACCGGCCCGAGCAGGAATCCTACCGCGAGCGGGGTCACGACCGCGATGAGCGCCGGGACGGCGAGCTGCTGGAGCGCGGTGAGCGTGACGATGTCGACGCACTTGCCGTAGTCGGGTTTGGCGGTCCCCTGAAGGAGGCCCGTGATCTCGCGGAACTGGCGCCGGATCTCGAACACCATCTTCTCCGCGGCGACCCCGACCGCGTTCATCAGGAACGAAGTGAACAGGAACGGAAGCGCCGCGCCGATCACGAGCCCGGCGAGGACGATCGGGGTCGACAGCGTCAGCAGGCTCGTGAACGAGCCCCACGGCTGGCCCCAATCCTTCGCGGCGGCGAAGGTATACGCCGCGAAGAGCGCGAGCGCCGCCAGCACCGCGGAGCCGATGGCGTACCCCTTCGTGACCGCCTTCGTCGTGTTGCCGACCGCGTCGAGCGGGTCGGTGATCGCACGGGCCGTCTCGGGAAGGTTCGCCATCTCGGCGATCCCGCCCGCGTTGTCGGTGATCGGTCCGAACGCATCGATTGAGATGATCATCCCCGTCACCGACAGCATGCTCGCCGCGGCGAGGCCGATCCCGTAGAGGCCGAAGTAACTGTCCGGCCCGTGGCTCGTCGAGAAGCCGTTGTACCAACCGACCGCGGCATAGGCGATCAGCGTTCCGCCGACCAGCACCATGGCGGGCAGCCACGTCGACTCGAGACCGACCGATAGCCCGCTGATGACCGTCGGCCCGGCACCAGCCTGGGACGCCTCGGCGATCTTGTGCACGGAGCGGTACTTCGCGCTGGTGTAGACGTCGGTGATGACCACGATGAGGCACATCACGATGAGACCGACGGCGGTCGCGACGAAGACGCCGATGTTGCCGCCCATGAAGTAGTAGTCCAGGAGGTAGAGACCGACCAGCCCGACCACGGTGGTCGCGGCGAGGCCCTGGTAGAGAGCCCCCATGATGGTCCCGTGCTCGCGCATGCGCACGAAGAACGTTCCGACGATCGTCGAGACAATCGCCCACGCGCAGACGAGGAGCGGAAACAGCACGGCGTTCGGGAACACGGTGAGGAGAGCCGAGGCGCCCGTCTCCTGGATGAGGTAGGCGAGGAGCATCGCCGCGAGCGCGGTGACCACGTACGTCTCGAAGAGGTCGGCCGCCATTCCGGCGCAGTCGCCCACGTTGTCCCCGACGTTGTCTGCGATGACCCCGGGGTTCCGCGGGTCATCCTCCGGAATGCCGGCCTCCACCTTGCCGACGAGGTCGGTCCCGACGTCCGCGCCCTTCGTGTAGATTCCGCCACCCACCCGCGCGAAGAGGCTCATCAGGGAGGCGCCGAACAGGACGCCGACCATGTCGAGGACGTTGCCGTTGAAGACCCAGTAGAACCCGATCAATTCGAGCAGGGCGAGGCTCGCGACCGACATCCCCGTCACGCTGCCGCCGCGGAAGGCGTAGCGCATCGTGGCGCCGAGGTTGCCTTTCATCGCGTGCGCCGCCGTCCGGACGTTCGCCCGGATGCTGACGACCATCCCGACCGCTCCGGCGAGCGCGCTTCCGCCGACGCCGAAGACGAACCCTACCGCAAGGCGGGCGCCGTCGCCCGTGATGCCGAACGCGAAGGCGATGATGACCGCGAGCGCCGCCGCGGCCGCAAAGACGAACATGTACTCCCGGCGCAGGAACGCCAGGGCGCCCTCCCGGATCGCCGCCGAGATCTCCCGCATGCGCTCGGTGCCCTCGTCCTCCCGCAGGACGAAGAGGGTCTGGAGACCCGCGTACGCGAGCCCGACCAGAGCGGCCACCAACACCAGCAGCTCGAGTTGACCGGTTGACAAATCCATGAGTCTCCCTCGAAATACGGGGCCGTTCAAGGGGGACCGTAATTAAACCTTACCCGCTGGAGCCGTCTACCCCGTGTTCGGCGGGGGCGTACGGGGTTTTATCCTGCCCCGACCGTAGCCGTCGCATGCAATCGTCGGCGGCCCGGGACGCGGAGATGCGACGCTCGCGGGTGCCGTGCAAGGTCTGTGGACATCCGGTCGAACTCGTGCGCATGCGCGAGCATCTGCGTTCGGAGCACCAGATCGGTTCCGCGGAGCTCGAAACGATGTATCTGGACGCCCGCATCGAGGCGCGCCGTTCGCGCCGCTCGCACTCTCCGTAGCCCTACGGGTCGAACTCCCGCCGTCGGATTCGTTCGGTGACGTACGCCAGGAACTCGGGGCGGGAGTAGGTTCGGGTCTCCCGCGACCCCCGGACCCGCAGTGTGACAGTCCCGTCGGCGACCTCCTTGTCGCCCAGGACGACCACCCATGGGACTCGGTCGACCTCGGCGTTGCGGACGCGCTTCGCGATCGAGTCCTCGGTGCCGACTCCTTCTGCCCGCAGGTGCGCCGAGCGGAGTTCTTCGACGAGTCCCTGGGCCGCCGCGTCGTGTCGGTCGGTGACCGGCAGTACGCGGACCTGCACCGGTGCGAGCCACGGAGGGAGCCGTCCGCCGACGTGCTCGAGCAGGACACCGAGGAACCGCTCCCAGGTACCGAGGATCGTCCGGTGGACCACGACGGGGTGGTGCAGCTGGCCGTCGGGACCCTGATACTCGAGCCCGAAGCGGAGGGGGATCTGGTAGTCGAGTTGGATCGTCCCGGTCTGCCAGGGCCGCCCGAGGCTGTCGCGGACGTGGATGTCGATCTTCGGGCCGTAGAACGCTCCCTCACCCGGCGCAATGCGATAGGTCGCGTGGACCGATTTGAGCACGCGTTCGAGGGTCGCCTCCGCGCGGTCCCAGGTCTCCTTTTCCCCCAGGAACTTGGCCGGCCGCGTCGAGAGTTCCACGTTCCACTCAAGGCGGAAGGTCGAGAACGCCCGCTCGACCCATGCGAGGAGTATTCGAATCTCAGCCTCGACCTGCTCCTCGGTCAGGAAGATGTGGGCATCGTCCTGAACCATCTCCCGGACCCGAGTCAGGCCGTGGAGGGTTCCGCTCGCCTCCATCCGATGGAGCGGGGCAAACTCGGCGAGCCGCATAGGAAGCTCCCGGTAACTTCGCGCCCGCGAGCGGAAGATCAGCATCGACCCCGGACAGTTCATCGGTTTCCAGCCGAAGACCCGACCCTCGTCCTCGGTCAGGAACATGTTCTCCCGGTAATGCTCCCAGTGGCCGCTGGTTTCGTAGATCGACTGCGCGAAAAGGAGGGGCGTCCGGATCTCTAGGTAGCCAGCCTCCTCGAGGTGCTCTCGGATGAACTTCTCAAGTTCGCGGACGACGATCATACCGTTCGGGTGCCAGAGAGGGAACCCGGGGGCCTCGTCTACGAACGAGAAGAGGTCGAGCTTGGTACCGATGGCCCGGTGGTCCCGCGCCTCCGCCTCGGCCCGCATCTTGAGGAACTGCTGGAGGTCCGCGTGGGTCGGGAATCCGACGCCCCGGATCCGCTGAATCGCCGGCGCGCTCGGGTCCTCCTGGGCGATCGCCGAGAATCCGAGGATGTGAATCCCTTCGAGCCAACCGGTGTTCGGGACATGTGGGCCGCGACACAGGTCCGTGAAGCTGCCCGTATCGTACACCGATACCGGTTCTCCCTCGGGGGTCTCCGCGATGTATCGCAGCTTGTGAGGGTTCGAGGCGAAGAGCGTCTCGGCGTCGGCGCGGGAGATCTCCCTCCGGACGAACGGCTCGCGGGCTCGGATCGCCCGGTCCATCACCGCTCGGACCGCGTCCATGTCCGAAGGGGTGAGCGGACGGACGTCGAAATCGTAGAAGAACCCCTCCTCGGTCGGAGGGCCGTGCGTCGGTCGTGCTCCCGGAATCGTCTCGACCAGACCTTTCGCCACCAAGTGCGCGGAAGAGTGCTGTAGAATGTCGCGGCCCGCGCGGTCCTCGAAGGTGAGGGGTGCGAGGTCCCCGTCCGTGGGAAGCGCGAACGCGAGGTCGACGGGGACCCCGTTCCAGGAGGCGGCGAGGGCGTTCTTCAGTTGCATCGGGTCCCACCGCGAGAGAGCCTCTTCCGCGCGGGTGCCCGCGGGGAACACGAGCTCCTTCGCGTCGGGGAACCGTACGCGGATCGGACTCGACTCCGGCATGGGTGTTGGGCGG
>Ga0187769_10001751_pt1 | contig 12464 bp, 11 predicted proteins | sample 0116_SJ02_MP02_1_FD_133140 | JGI IMG/M metagenome (GOLD analysis project Ga0187769, IMG submission 133140) | Tropical peat soil microbial communities from peatlands in Department of Meta, Colombia - 0116_SJ02_MP02_10_MG | ecosystem: Environmental > Terrestrial > Soil > Wetlands > Peat | place... | reverse complement strand
GTGCTGAATGCGACGGCGTAGAACTCCCCGATCGAGAGCCACCCCTTCAGCCAGGCGATGGGGACGCAGGCCAGGATCAGAGCCCTCCCGACGTCTGCGAATATCATTGTCCGCTTTCTCCTGTACCTGTCGGCCCAGACGCCGACGGGAAGGCCGAAGAGGAGGAAGGGCACGGTCCCCAGAAACGCAAGGATTCCAAATTGGATTGGCTGGGCGTCGAGGATGTTCTTGGCAGCGATCTGAATCGCAAGGGGCGAGAACTGCGCCCCGAAGACGGAGATCGACTCCCCGATCCACAGCTTCATGAAGTCGGGGTGCCTCAACAGGGACTGGCCCAAGCCACGAACCCCGCCGAACGGCCTGTTTTGTGGGTAGCGCGGACGGGTCTCCAGCAAAGAAGATAAACGCGCTGGCCACCCGCGCGATGTTGAATCGTGAGGCGGTCGTGGTCGGTGCAGTGCGGACCCCCATCGGGAAGTACGGGGGGGTACTTGCGGGTGTGAGGCCCGATGACCTCGGCGCTCTAGTCATGAGAGAAGCCCTGCGGAGATGTCGATTCGAGGCGTCTGAGCTTGACGACGTCTACTTCGGTTGCTCGAACCAGGGAGGAGAAGACAACAGGAACGTCGCGAGGATGGCCGTCCTCCTGGCCGGCTTTCCCTACACGGTGCCCGCCGCGACGGTGAACCGGCTTTGTGGGTCTGGGCTGGAAGCGGTCAACTCTGCGGCCAGAGTCATATGGTCGGGGGAGGGGAGTGCCGTATTGGCGGGAGGAGTCGAGAGCATGACGAGGGCACCTCTCGTCGCCCTCAAGCCGGAGGCGGGGTTCGACAGGCGAGGCCTGCATCTGGTCGATTCGACCATTGGATGGCGGTTCGTGAACCCTGCTTTTTCTCCTGACTTCCCCCCTCTGTCGATGGGGGAGACAGCGGAGAATCTGGCCGAGAAGTACGGGATAGAAAGGGAGGCCCAAGACGAGTTTGCGCTTTCGAGCCACCTCAAAGCGGTCAGCGCGACTTCCCGGGGGGAGTTCCGCGAGGAAATCGTCCCCGTGAAGACGGTGGCGTCCCCGGAAGGGGTCGAAGCCGACGAAGGACCTCGCAAGGACACGTCGATGGAAAAGCTCGCCGCCCTGAAACCGGCGTTCAAGAAGGGCGGGACCGTCACGGCCGGGAACTCCTCCGGAATCAACGATGGCTCGGCAGCGGTTCTCGTAATGGACAGGGAGAGGGCAGAAGAGGCGGGAGCAAAGCCCATGGTGAAGATTCTCGGGTCGGCGACCGCGGGCGTCCATCCGAGCTTCATGGGACTGGGCCCTGTCTATTCCACGAAAAAGCTCCTTGACAGAATCGGGATGGAGCTAGACGAATTCGGCATAATCGAGCTGAACGAGGCATTCGCGGCGCAAGTCCTGGCGTGCGTAGCCGAAATGCCAGGCTTCAGCCTGAAGAGGATGAACCCGAACGGAGGGGCCATCGCGCTGGGCCACCCCCTGGGGTGCAGCGGGGCCAGACTCGTGGCTACCCTGGCTCACCGGATGAAGAGGACCGGGACAAGGTACGGGCTGGCCACAATGTGCATCGGGGTCGGCCAAGGGATCTCTACGGCCTTCGAACTGGTCAAGTAAGAGTTATCTTCAGGCGGCTACGGGCTCGGCCGATTCATGCAAGCAGAAGCCACGCCGTCCTATCGGATGTTCATCGGAGGCTCCTGGGTGGACTCCCATTCGGGAGCGAGCTACCCGGTCTTCAACCCCGCGACTGGCGGAGTCCTCGCCAACGTGGCCAAGGGGGACACCGAGGATGTCGGCAGGGCCGTGGACTCTGCGAAGAAAGCCTTCGAAGACCCGACGTGGAGACTCATGGACCCCAGCAAACGCGGAAGGATACTCTACAAAATCGCGCTGACACTGAGGGACAGGCTGGGCGACTTCGCGAAGCTCGAGACCCTGAACAACGGCAAGCCCCTCGGCCAGGCGAAGGGGGACGTGGCGCAATCCGCCCGACACTTCGAGTACTTCGCCGGGATGGCCGACAAGATCCAAGGAAGCACGATTCCTGTCCCGGGTAACAGGTTCGACTACACTGTCAAAGAACCGCTCGGCGTGACCGCCCACGTAGTGCCGTGGAACTACCCCCTGGTCATGGCGGCTAGAAGCATCGCCCCTGCGCTTGCAGCCGGGGACACGGTCGTGGCCAAGCCCGCTTCCTTTACTCCACTCACTCTGCTCAAGTTCGCGGAACTCTGCAAGGAGGCGGGGCTACCGGACGGGGCCCTGAACGTGATAACTGGAGGAGGGGAGGAAGTAGGGGGAGCCCTGGCCAAGCATCGCGAAGTGAAGCTCGTGGCCCTCACGGGCTCTGTCGAGACCGGGGTACAGGTGGTCCACGGGGCCGCGTCAAGCCTCGCGAGGACGGTCCTGGAGCTCGGGGGGAAGAACCCCAACATCGTGTTCGCCGACTCGGACATGGAGAAGGCGACCGAAGGAGTCCTGAACGGCATTTTCACCAACGCCGGTCAGATGTGTTGGGCGGGCTCCAGGCTGCTCGTCGAGAGTGAGGTGAAGGACCGCCTCATGCAGAAGCTAGTTCACGGGGCGGAATCCATGAGACTCGGGGACGGGCTCGCACCTGACACAAAGATGGGCCCGCTGGTCGCCGACTCCCAGAGGAAGAAAGTCTCGGGCTACGTCGAGCTTGGCATAAGAGAGGGGGCAAAGCTCTCCACCGGGGGGTCTTCGCCGGATGAGGAGGGACTCGGCGCAGGATACTTCTACAAACCGACCATACTGGACGACGTCGAGCAGGACATGAAGGTGGCGAGGGAAGAAATCTTTGGCCCGGTTCTTACCGTGACGTCGTTCGACAAGGAGGATGAGGCGGTCGGCAAGGCGAACGACACCGACTTCGGGCTCTGGGCGGGTGTTTGGACCAAGGACCTCAGCAGGGCCCACCGTGTGGCGCAGCGCCTCGAGGCAGGGATTGTCACCGTGAACGAGGAACCGATTACCTTTCCTCAAACTCCGTTCGGAGGCTTCAAGTGGAGCGGTAACAGCTCCGAGCAGGGCATCGACGCCATATCGTCCTATGTCCGCGTGAAGAACGTTTCAATAAGGCTGGACTAGGGCCGACCCTTCCAGATTTCTTCTTTCTTACCCGCCTTCAGGTTAGCAACCCTCGAGAGGTTGAAGAGGTAGCTAGAGAGGCGGTTGAAGAAGGGGACGAGCTCGCCGTTGATGCCTTCCGCCTTCGATGCGGCGACTATTCTTCTTTCAGCTCGCCTGCAGACCGCTCTCGCCAGCTGAAGCTCAGATGCGACCCTGGACCCCCCGGGGAGTATGAAGTTCCTTAGTGGCGGAAGAGACTCCAGGGCTCTGTCGGTCATCTTCTCAAGTGTGGTCGTGTCGTGGCCGGTGATTCTCGGGCCCTTGGTTGGCGATGAACCATCGGACGCAAGGTCCGATCCTGCCACGAAGAGCATCCTTTGGACGACCCTCAGTTCACTGCTGATTCTCGAGTCCCTGCAGCCCGAAATGACCACCCCCAGGAGGCTGTTGAGCTCATCGACGGCGCCATAGGCCTCTACCAGAGGCGAGTCCTTGGCGACTCTCCTGGGACCGAAGAGGGATGTCTCTCCCTTGTCCCCCCTTCTCGTGTACAACGGAGACCGCGGCTCGTCCGCCGATAATAAACAGTAGCGGCCCACGGGAATCCTCGCCGATATCCGAAGAGCCTGATCTGACCGGCAGGAAAGGCTGGCTTTCGGGTAACGCCCCTCCTTGGCCCAATTGTGGGATTTCCAACTTTTCGCCGGGAGACGAGGAATTTCAAAGGCTTAAGACAACCAATCATGGCTGACCCCGCGGCATCGGCATTGGGAAATCCCAAGGGTGTCGCGCTCTTCGTGGTCGTGCTGCTGCTGGGGGGAATGTCTGTCGCTGTCATGATTCTTCCTTCGCCAACCCGCGCACAGACATGCGCGGTAACGTACGACCCAGTTTCCAACCCGCCGCCCAATCCGCTGGTGATCAGCAGCTCCGGGAACTACTGCTTTGATGCTGGGACCTACAACACCCAGATTACGATCTTGGCGAGCGGAGTAGCGTTGACCAGCACTCCCGGGACGCCGCCGAGCCAGGTAGTCATTCAGCCTGCGAGCGTGACCAACAACGCGGTTTCGCCGTCGGGGGCCCCCCAGGAAGGAATCATCTACGTAGAAGGCGTTACAGGGGTCACCATCGCGAACCTGACGGTGGACGGTTCGGTGGCCTCTTCTTCGATAACCAGCTGTGGCTCGTCGACGCTCGGGAAGTACATTGGGGTGTTGCTCAACGGAGCCTCGGGCACCGTGGAGGATACGACGATCATGAACCTCTACCAGGCCAGCCCGTCGCTGTACGGGTGTCAGGACTCGGCCGGGGCCGGGATATACGTGGAGACGCCCGCCTCCGGTCTGTCGGCGGTCACAGTCTACGACAACACGGTGACCAACTACCAGAAGGGTGGGATCGTGTGCAACTTCGCGGGCTCGAGCTGCACTATAACGGGTAACACCGTCTCCCCTCTGCCAGCCGCGACGGCAGCCAACGCGCCCAACGGCATTCAAATCGGTTACGGCGCGACGGGGACGGTTTCTGGCAACACGGTGAGCGGCAACGTCTGCACCATCCCTACATGCCTTTCGAGCAATATGATTACCTCGGCCGGCCCCTCAGTCGGCATACTGTTGTACGAGACCAGCGGCACCGTCCCCATCTCGGGAAACACTGTGACGGGGAACGACGCTGGCATCTTCCTGGTGTATGACACTGGGACCGTCAACCCTGCCTCGAATGTGATCTCGGACAGCACATATGTGGGCGTCGTCGTATACGACGAAAGCCAGACAGTGGCCGGAAACACGTTCTCGGGGAACCCCGTGGGAATAGAGGCCGTTTCAGACAATCCTGCCCTGCCCGCGACCGCATTTGTCAGCGGTAACTCTTTCTCAGGCGGCGCTCCCTATTCGGTTGAGAATGTCACGGGGGCGAGCGCGCAAATCATCGTAGTGCAGACAACGACCACCACCTTGACCCAGACGCAGGTCTCGCCTACGACGATCACGACGACCACCGCTTCCCCGACAACGACGACCGAAACCCAGGTCACCTCGACCACTACGATATCCACGACCACGTCCCCGACCACTACGACGACGACCGAGACTCAGACGGAGGTTTCGCCTACGACCACCGTCTCCACGACTACGACAATATCGACTACCACGTCCCCGATCACGAGGACAGTCACGAACACCGCCACTACGATGGCACTTTCGACTCTGACGAGGACGCAGACTCAGACTCTGTCCTCAACAGTCACTCAAACGCTGACCTCGTCCGCGACACTCACCCCGACCACCTCCTTCCTGGTGCCGCCGCTCACGATCGTTTGCAGCCACAATTCCGTGGTCGTGGGGGGGACCATCAAGTGCGAAGCGAAGGTCCTCGCATCAAGCGCCCCGCCGACCGGAAAGGTCGTATGGTCGAGCAGCCTGCCTGGCCGGTTCTCGCCCGTTTCGTGCAAGCTCTCCAGATACATTGACTTCAGCATCTGCATGGTGACATTCACCCCCAAGGTATCCAGCCCTCAGGTAGTTCTCACTGCGAAATACGGTGGTGACACTCACAACCAGCCTTCAATGGGGACATACAACTTGGCCGTAACTGCGAAGACGACGGAGACGACGGTGTCGTGCTCCCGCGGATACATTGTTGCAGGCTCCGCGTCCTTCACGTGCAAGGCAAGAATGGCAGGCTATTCCCCGACTGGAATTGTGACATGGGCACAAAGCGGCACGGGTGCGGTAGTTTTCGCCTCCAAGACATGTACCCTTTCGGGCGGGTCGTGCACGATAACGATAACACCGTCGCGGTCTGGCTCGGTAATCATTGGAGCTTCATATCTGGGCGACAACGACAACCAGGACAGCGCCGGGACCATCAAGATCACAATCCAGTAGCCACCCGGGGGAGCACCGTCGTGGAGAGGGACGCATGGTTCTACTGCAGTCCCCCGGACTTGAGTCAAGTGCAGGTTCACCGGCGTGAAGGGAAATGAACAATATTACACGAAAAGGTCGCATGTCTTGCATTGCGAAGGCATTTATTCGAACGAGACGATGCGTCGTAGGCGAGTAGCAAAACGTCGTTCGACTCCGGGGAGGAAAGGCACTACTTTACTCCGCAGGAAGCTTCGAAGCTCCTCCCCGACATAAAGATACAGGTCAAGCAGCTCATCGAGCGCAAGAGGGTGGCCGGCCTGCTCAACGCGGAACTCCAGAGGTACAGTCTGATCGGGTTCAGGTCGGCGACGATGATGGAGAAGGCCGCCCAGCTCGAGACCCTAGTGGAGGACATGAAGAGAAGGGTTTCGGAACTCGAGGACTTCGGCGTCATAGTCAAGGACCTGGAATACGGGCTGGTCGACTTTCCCGCAGACCGGTACGGGGAGAACGTGCTGCTCTGCTGGAGGTATGGCGAACCGGAAGTCTCCTTCTGGCACAAGCCGAACGAGGGCTATAACGGAAGAAGGCCCCTGAGGGTGCAACTCATCCAGCCCTAGTCTCGCAGGAGCTTCCGGGCGTTCCTGAAGAGGAGCTTCTCGACCACTTCCTGCTTGAGCTTCGGTCTGAGGTGGGCATCGAAATCGTCCATCCATTCCTGTTGCCTGAGCATCGGATAGTCGGTCCCGAAGAGGAACCTGTCGCTAAGGATTCCGTTCAGGTAGGGGAGCAGAGCCTGGGGGATGTACTTGGGCCTCCATCCTGACACGTCGACGAAGACGTTCGGGTTCCTCAAGGCTATGGCGACTGCGACGTCAGTCCACGGCCACCCGAAGTGAGCCATCACCAGCTTCAGCTTGGGGAACCTCTGGCAGACCTCGTCCAGGAACTCTGGCTTGCTGTATTTTATTTCGCAGTCGCCGAGGCCTGTCGTCCCTGTGTGGAAAAGGATGGGGAGCCCCTTCTCCTCGCAGAGGTCGTAGATGGGAAACATCTTGGCCTCGTTGGGGTAGACCGAATTCGCGCTACTGTGGATCTTGAGCCCTTTGGCTCCGAACCGCGCTACCGCCAGCTTCAGCTCTTTGAGCGCTTCGGCGCCTGCGTTGGGGTCCACTCCGGCGAACGGGATGAGCCTGTCGCCGGACCTGGCCGAGATCCTTGCGAGCTCCTCGTTTCTCATGGTATATTGCCTGAAATGGGGGTTCGGCGTTGCGTGGGTGTCCTGGCCAAGTATCACGGCCCTCGAGACGCCGGCATCGTCCATCCCCTCAAGCAGGTCGTCCATCGAGCTGGGCAGTCTCGCCACGTCCAGCCTGAAGAACCTGCAGGCCTTCATGATTGGGGGGTTCTTCCTCATGAAGCTTTTCGTCCAAGGGTGGACGTGGAAGTCTATCGACAACGGGGCCGCCAGACCCCGTTCCGCCATTAAGCGTTTCCGCGGCAGGGGCCCAGAGGCAGGCAAGTTTTATTGGGGGCCCGAAGTCGGCGCGCCCACATGAGCCACCCACATGAGCTAAAGGAGGGGGACGTGGCACCCGACTTCGAGCTGCCTTCGACGGAAGGCAATCCTGTTCGTCTGAGCTCCAAGAGGGGGAGCCAGGTCGTGTTGTACTTCTATCCAGCGGACGATACCCCGGGGTGCACCCGTGAAGCGTGCTCTTTTCGAGATAGCATGCCCAAGTTCGGCGGCATAGACGCCGTGGTTCTGGGGGTGAGCAAAGACTCGCTCGAGTCGCACAGGAAGTTCATCGAGAAGTACTCCCTCAACTTCACTCTTCTGAGCGACGAGGACCTCAAGGCGCACCGGCTGTACGACACGTGGAAGCAGAAGAGCATGTACGGGAGGGATTACTGGGGGACCGAAAGGTCCACCTTCGTCATCGACAAGAAAGGAAGGATAAAGAAGATCCTCCGGAAGGTGAAGGTCGACGGCCACGAACTCGAAGTCCTGAAGGCCTTGAGCGCATAGGCAGGCGAAAATTGGGCTCGTTCTTCGCCGGCGTGAAGGCCGGCACCCTCGGAGGGGCGGCCTACGTCGGGGGTCTCGCGCTCTTCAACGTCCTCGTCCTATACGCTCTCAAGGCCGACGTGCTCAACATAATCTCGCAGTCGTATCCGTCCCTCTGCAGCACGACCGCCGGCGCCAATTCCACGGCGATCAGCGTGGAGGACTGCTTCTCCTCGGTGGTGGCGGTCTATGTCCCCTTCGCGGCCTTTCTCCAGTTCTTCGTCGTGATGGTTTATTCCGGGGTCTTCGGAAGCCTGTACGAATACTTCCCGGGGAAGGGCCCAGTAGCCAAGGGCGTCGTCATGGGTCTGCTGGTCGGAGTCAGCCTCCTGGCGCTCAACCTGGCCGGGATAGACTTCGACTTCGCGGCGAGGGTCGCAGTGAACACCTTCTTCGTGGTCTGGACCTTCGTATGCGGCGTCGCCATGGGGAAGCTCTACAGGCGATACACCCGGCTAGTCCGATTCGTCAGCAGGGACGAAAGGGCCCTGAGAGTGCTGGTCGACAACAGGGACTTCACCGGGAAGGAGAGAACCTTTGCCCTGAGGTCCAGCCACGAAGTGAGGGCCGAGGCGAAGGAGGGCAGCTCCTTCAGGGAGTGGAGCGTCAGCGGCGGGGTCACGGTCGAGGACCCGCGGTCATTCGAGACAACGATGGAAGTCGAAGGGGACGGCGTGCTGATCGGGCAGCCGGGGACGAGAACTTAGGCAAACGACGAACCCATCTTTCCAACCTGTCTACGGTTAAATACCCAAGTCGCAAGCGCGGGGCAAATGCGCATACTAGCCGTTCCTGACGAGACCTATTGTCTCAAGTCTCACAGGCATCCCCGGGCGTGCAACGGAAGGAACCACGTCTGCTACAGGTGCGGGATGCTGCTTGGGGAGTGCGACTGCCCGGAGCTCGGGACTCTTCTCGACTACTGAGGCATCTGGGCGAAGGTCTCGGTCAGGCGCCTAAATCCCCGCTTCGTGTAGAAGCTCACCCCGATTTCATTGCGGACTGGCAGGTCCGCCACGATGATTTCGGCCCCCTTCTTCGTCAATTCCCTGATCGTGGTCCGAAGGAGTTCCTGGCCCAGCCGGGCGCGCCTGTGCTCAGGGAGTATGTACATCTCGGTGATGTGGCCCTCCCTTGCGGGGCGGTAAAAGAGGCGCTCCTCGATCTCTGCCCTCACGACGCCAATCACTCTCCCGCCCGAGGTCGCCACCAGCAGCAGCGTGCCGCTCGACTCGAACGATGAGGCCAGATACTTCTCCGCCCTCTGCTTAGCGTCGGGGACGACCCCAAAAAGAGGGTCGAACTCATTGTTCAGCCTCTTCAGCCTGACGATCAGCTCGACGATGTCCTTGGAATCGGCCTTCGACGCCTTTCTGATGCTTGGCGGGCCCGCGGATGCGGACCTCGGCGGATCCGTCTTGGGCCTATTCCGGGGGCTCAAGGATGACTCCCGACTCTCTGAGGGCGTCCATCGCCCTTCTAGAATGCTTGATCATCTCGGTGGCCGCGTCCAACAGTTCCTTCTTCGAGGCCCTCCTTCTCGCGTGCCCTTCTTTCACTGCCTGCGACCCTACTGTCGCGGCCACTTCTGGGTAGACCTTCCACTCGACCATCGTGGGCAGGATGTGGGTCTTGGACAGTCCCTTGTCCTTGGCGTGGCGCGCGAGCTCTCGCGCAGCGGCTATGACCATAGAGTCGGTGATAGTCCTCGCCCTCACGTCGAGAGCCCCCCTGAAGATTGCAGGGAAGAGGAGGCTGTTGTTCACCTGGTTGGGGAAGTCCGACCTCCCGGTGGCCACGATCTCCGCCCCTGCCTTCACCGCTTCCTGGGGCATCATCTCAGGGACGGGGTTGGCGAGCAGGAACGCTATCGCCCGCTTGTTCATGGCTGCAATTTCGCTCTTCTTGATGAGGTCGGGCCCGACTCCGGCGGCCGCGATGAGGGCGTCCGCCCCGGTCAGCGCCTCCTTCAGCCCTCCCTTCACCCTGTCCCCGTTCGTCTTGATCGCCAGCTCGTACTTCCATCTGTTCTTCACCATCAGTTGGTCTATGTCGTCTCGCTCTGGATGTAGAATGCCCCTGGAGTCCAGCATGATCAAGTCCTTCGGGTCAGCACCGGCGCCCATCAGGAGTCTAGCAGTGGCGAGGTTGGCCGCGCCGCTCCCGAACAAGACGATCCGCGAGCCCCTGAGCTTCCGTCCGGTAAGCTCCAGGGCGTTGAAGAGCCCGGCTATCGACACGCCAGCGGTCCCCTGCTGGTCGTCGTGCCACACCGGAATGCTCAGTTCGCCTCTGAGTCTGTCCAGTATCTCAAAGCACTTCGGAGACTCTATGTCCTCTAGGTTGATCCCACCGAAACTGGGCTCAAGGGCCTTCACCAGGCTGATGATCTGCTCCTGATCGCGGGCCCTCACCGGGAGCGGGAACGCGTCGACCCCGCCAAGGTATTTGTAAATCAGGGCCTTCCCCTCCATTACCGGTAGGGCCCCTTCTGGTCCTATGTTCCCTAGGCCCAGGACCCTGCTCCCGTCGGTGATTATTGCGACGCTGTTCCATCGGCCGGTAAGCTCGAATGACAGCTCAGTGTCGCCGGCTATCGCATGTGAAACGGCTGCCACGCCGGGGGTGTACCATATGCCGAAGTCCTGAAGGGACCTTACTGGGACCTTCGGGGCGACGCCCACCTTGCCCGCATAGAACTTCGAATACGAGAGGGCTTTCTTGGCGTCGTCACCCTCAGGAGCCTCCTTCAATGGGGCACCGAGCCTGCAAGCACTATTTGAAGCTCTTGAACCACGGGGCAACGTAGCTGCGTCTCAAGCTTCGGAAGCGGGCGGATTCGGCCAGTGACGAAGTTTCTTCCCGCTCCTAGGCTGCAGGAGAGGAGGAGACAGCGTCCGCGCGGGCAGGTAAGGGGGAGCCGAGCCTGGTCCTGTTCAGGGAGAGGGAGTTCGCTACCACACTGACTGAGCTCAGGGCCATGGCGACCCCCGCAAGAATGGGGTTCAGGTACCCTGTCGCGGCAACGGGAATCAGGATGGTGTTGTAGGCGAACGCCCAGAAGAGGTTCTGCTTTATCTTGCCCATCGTCGCCCTGCTGAGCATGATCGCGCCTCCCACGTCTCGGAGGTCGCTCTTCATCAGTACGATGCCGGCAGTTTCGATGGCGATGTCCGTCCCGCTCCCTATCGCGATTCCCAGGTCCGCCCGGGCAAGTGCCGGGGCGTCGTTTATTCCATCCCCGACCATCGCCACGACGTGGCCTCCGCTCTTCAGCCCTGCGACGGACTCGGATTTCTGGGCGGGAACGACGTCGGCCAGGACCTCTTCTATTCCGGCTTCAGAGGCAACCGCTTCCGCTGTCCGCGAGTTGTCCCCCGTGAGCATCACCACGCGCAGTCCGGCCTCCCTCAGCGAACGCACTGCCTCCTTGGCACTCGGCTTCAGGGTGTCGGCCACCCCGATGGCCCCTTCGGCTTTCCCGTCGACGGCGACCAGCATGGACGTCTTTCCCTTTCCTTCAAGGTCTGCGAGGGCAGACTCCGCAAGGCCGAGGTCGACCCTTTCCCTTTCCAGAAGGCTCCTGTTACCTACGATGATCGTCCTCTTTCCGACGGTCCCCCGGACGCCCATTCCCGCGAATGCTTCAAACCCCGTTGGCCTCTCCACCAGGATCTTCATGGCCCTGGCCGCCTTGACCATGGCACGGCCCACCGGATGCTCTGAACCGACCTCCGCTGAAGCCGCCAGACCCAGGAGCTCCTCCTCCGTCAAGCTCCCGACCGACACCACGTCGGTGACAGAAGGTTCGCCGAGGGTCAGCGTCCCCGTCTTGTCCAGAACGACCACGTCCACCTTGCCGGCGGTCTCGATGGCCTCCCCGCCCTTGATGAGGATCCCGTTGGCAGCGCCCTTGGAGGTCCCGACAACCATGGCAGCGGGAGTGGCGAGCCCGAGGGCGCACGGGCAGGCGATTATCAGGACTGCGATGAAGGCCGTGAAACCGTGGATGAAACTTGAGCCCGCTAGGTACCATGCGGCCAGGGAGCCGACCGCCACGATGACCACGACCGGCACGAAGTAGGCAGCCACCCTGTCAGCGAGCCTCTGTATTGGCGCCTGGCCCGCCTGGGCGTCCTCCACCAGTTTGACGATCTGCGCCAGGGCGGTGTCGCTGCCGACCTTGGTCGCCCGGACAGTCAGCAGCCCTGTCTTGTTCATGGTCCCGCCGTAGACATCGTCCCCCTCCGTCTTGTCGACCGGGATACTTTCGCCCGTCAGCATTGCCTCGTCGATCGCAGCATTCCCCTCGACGATCACGCCGTCCGTAGGCACCTTGTCCCCCGGCTTGATTCGAACGAGCTCCCCCACCTGCACCTCCTCCAGCGGCACTTCCGTCAGTGTCCCTCCCCGG
>Ga0187769_10001749_pt1 | contig 12472 bp, 8 predicted proteins | sample 0116_SJ02_MP02_1_FD_133140 | JGI IMG/M metagenome (GOLD analysis project Ga0187769, IMG submission 133140) | Tropical peat soil microbial communities from peatlands in Department of Meta, Colombia - 0116_SJ02_MP02_10_MG | ecosystem: Environmental > Terrestrial > Soil > Wetlands > Peat | place... | reverse complement strand
GGGCATCCCCTGGCTGTCATTCGACTTGCTCAGGGTGAAAAGTCCGGGGCTTCCACCCTTGAAACTCTCTCAGCGCAAAAGCGCGTTCACCCGGCGCATCTGATCGGCGAAGCGCGCGGGATCGTACGCGGACAAATTCTGGAGTTGCTCGAAGAGGCCGGTGATCGCCGCGCGCACTTCGGCCGAATTCTGCGGCTTCGCGTCGCGGTCGTACGCGACGTAAAGCGACTGGAGCGCCATCGCCGCCTGCGCCGCGGACTGCTCGCCGTCGGCAGAAATGCTGTCGGCGTCGCCCGAGATTTTTTGCAGCAGACGCAGCGCGAGCGCGGGATCGTACGACACCGCGCGAACCTTCGCAGCCAGCGCATCGGCGGCGTGAGCCGAATTCGTGGCAGCGCTCGACACCGCGTCGCGATCGGGATTGAGCTGGCTCATCAGTTGTGCGAGCTGCGTGACCCCGCTATCGAGCTGATCGGCATCCGCGCCGTCGAGCTGATGCGCGACATCGCGAAAAACGGTGAAGCGCGACGCGTTCCACGGCGGATCGCCGGGACGCCTGCCGGGATATCCGCGCGCCTGACGCCAGCTTTGTTCGGGCGGAGTGAGGCTGTGATGGCACGCTTCACATTGCAGCTCGGAGTATTCGGGCCAGGCTTTGCCGCGTGTCTTCGAGGAGAGCCGAAGCAGCGATTCGCGCAGTTGCACGGCCTGGCCGACCGTCATCTCGCGCACATCGTAGAGCGGATCGTTGCGCTCGGGATCAAGAGGCGTCGCCGTATCTTTCCAGTGGCGCGGCATCACGGCCGAGAAAGAATCGAGCTCGAATTGCAGCATCGGATGACCGGCAGCGATCAGCTCGTGGTCGACGAATTTATCTTCGGTGCCGAGATGGCAGCCGAGGCACTTTTCCGTGCGCTGCGAGGGCTCGCGCAAATCGGTCATCCCGAGCTTGATCGATTTCTCGTAGGTTGCGTCGCGCTCCGTGTGCGGGCCGAGCCAGCCGGATGCGGGCCCATGGCAGCTCTCGCAACTGACGCCCTCGCTCGGGTCGAAGGATCGAGAGCGGTCAGCTTCGGGCGGATTGAGCGAGTGGCACGCAAGGCATCGCGGCGCCGTTTCCGCCTTGCCGAGGTTCAGGATGGTGGCGATGCGCTCGCCGATAGGACCCGTGAGCGCAGCGTAGGCCTTCGAATGCTTGTCCTTGACGATCCAGGTGCTGTACTCGTTTTGCAGGACGTCGTTTTCGCTGCGCGGCAGGATGCTGCCGTGGCAGCTCGTCGAGGCGCAGGAGCCCGGACCCGTGTACTTGCCCACGGCGTCGGCTGTGACAGCGCGCGTTTGCGGGAAAGCTGCGCTGGGGAAAACACAGCAGAGAAGAAGGGCGGCCGCAAGCAGCCGGAGCAATCGCAGGGAGTTCTTCGAGAGGGTCATGTTCGTGTCGCGATTGGCAGGAGTACTCTACCGCAATTTTGCGGGAGGACAACCGCGAAGTGGCGGCAATCGTTAATCTCCCGGGACACCGGGATTGGCAACCCGGAGTTACCTCGAAGCCTTCGCGGTGGGCAGAGGCGCATCCGGTGTGGACTTGGCATGATGGATTTGCTATATCACTGGTGACCTGCGCGGCAGTTTCTCCGCGCCTGTATTTCCACACAAGGATTCACTGACCTCCCAGTGCGGGGAGAGCGACGTTGATTTTCGACGATCTGAGGGAAATTCAGCGTCAGTTCGGCTACCTGCCTCCCGAACAACTCAGGGACCTGGCAAAAAGAAGCGATGTTCCTTTGTACCGCCTGCATGGCGTCGCCAGCTTTTATCCACATTTCCGGCTGACGCCACCGCCGAAAGCGGACGTCTGCGTGTGCCAGGACATGTCGTGCCATCTGCGCGGAGCGGACGAACTGCGCGTGCGCCTCGAGGAAAGCTTGCACGGACAGGACGCCGTTGTGCGCGGCATCTCGTGCCTGGGGCGATGCGATCAGGCGCCGGCCGTTGCGATCAACGACCGCATTTACTCGCGCATGAGCGCAGCAGAGATCGAGCGCCTGGCGCGCGAGGCGGCGTCGCTCGGCGAACTGCCCGAACCGCCTCACACGAAGCTCGGCGTGGCGTGCAAGTCCGATCCGTATCCGTCGGCGGCAGAGCGCTACGGCGCCGTGCGGCGGCTCGTCCAGTCGCGCGACTGGAACGGCACGCTCGATGTGCTGAAAGCATCGGGACTTCGCGGGTTGGGCGGCGCGGGGTTTCCGACGGAATCGAAGTGGCAACTCGTGCGCAAGGAGGTCGGCCCGGAAAAATACATCGTCTGCAACGCGGATGAGAGCGAGCCGGGAACCTTCAAAGACCGCTTCATTCTCACGCACATTCCGCACCTTGTGATCGAGGGCATGATCCTAGCGGGCCTGATTGCGGGCGCGCAAAAAGGCGTTCTTTATTTGCGCCACGAATATCCGGAGCAGGAAGAGATTCTCGAAGAAGAAATTCGCCGCTGCAAAAAAGAGGGATTGCTCGGGCGAAGTGTTTTGGGCAGCGAGCTCGTGTTCGAGTTGGAGCTGTTCATCAGTCCGGGCGGCTACATTTGTGGCGAGGAAAGCGCGCTGCTCGAAGCCATTGAAGGCAAGCGAGCGGAGCCGCGCAACAAGCCGCCGTTTCCCGTGACGCAGGGGCTTTGGAACAAACCAACCGTGATCAACAACGTCGAGACGTTTGCGAATGTGCCGTCGATCCTTGTGCGCGGCGTCGAATGGTACAAGGCGCAAGGCGTCGGCGGCAGCGCGGGGCTGAAATTCATCGGGGTGAGCGGCGATGTGGTGCGGCCGGGAGTCTACGAAGTGCCGATGGGGACGCCGATAACGGAAGTGATTTTTCGCGAAGCGGGCGGCATCGCGGGCGGCAAAAGCTTGAAGGCGTTCGCACCTTCGGGACCATCTTCCGGCTTCTTGCCGGCGTCGATGGCGGACGTGCGGCTGGATTTCAAGGCGCTGGCGGACGCGGGCTCGATGATGGGATCGGGTGCGTTGGTGGTCTGCGACGAGGACACCTGCATGCTGGACATGGCGCTGAACTCGACGCAGTTTTTCCGCAACGAATCGTGTGGAAAGTGCGTGCCGTGCCGCGTCGGGTCGCAGAAGATGGTCGAGCTGCTCGCAGGCTGGACGCGCGGCGGCGGGTCGCCCGACGATTTGACGCTGATCGATGAACTTTCAGACGCGATGCGGCTCACTTCGATCTGTGGTCTGGGACAGGTGGTGCCCGCGCCGATTGCCTCCGTGCTCAAGCATTTTCGAGCAGAGATTGAAGCGCACATTTTGAATCGCGAATGTCCATCGGGCGTCTGCCGCATCGATGCGCGCGTCGCAGCGAGGCACACATGAGCGCGACGGGCCTGATCGAACTCACGATCGACGGCAAGAAGGTTGCCGTGCCTTCAGGGACGACGGTGTTCGATGCCGCGCGCATGAACGGCATCGCAATTCCGACGCTGTGCCACCAGCAGAACGAGACGCCGGTCGGCGTGTGCCGCCTGTGCGTGGTCGACGTGAATGCGCGCGTATTCACGGCATCGTGCGTGCGGCCGGCCGAACCAGGCATGGTCGTGAACACGGCGTCGGATAAGGTGCAGCGCGCGCGGCGAACGCTCGTCGAGATGCTGATGTCGGACCATCCGAGTCCGTGCACGCGGCAGCAACATTCGGGGGATTGCGAACTCGAAACACTCGCGAAACAGGCGGGCATCGCCGAGCCGCGATACGCGAAGCGAACCACGGGACGCGCGAAGGACAATTCGTCGGTCAGCATCGCGGTGGATTTCGACGCGTGCATTTTGTGCGACCGGTGCATCCGCGGTTGCAGCGAGATTCGCGAAAACTTCGTCCTGGGGCGGATGGGCAAGGGCGCAAACGCGGGCATCGCGTTCGACGATAACGAGCCGATGGGCGAGTCGTCGTGCGTGTCGTGCGGCGAGTGCATGGTGTCTTGTCCCACGGGCGCGCTCACGAATCGCGGCGTGACGGCAACCGCGATCGGATCGGGGCCCGACGTGCAGCAGGTGTCGACCGACGAATTGCAGCAGCTTCCGGTGTTCAAAGGCGTCTCGGGAACTTTCCTCAGCCTGAATCGCGGCGCGATCGTGCGTCGACGGTTTCGCAAAGGCGACATCATCTGCCGCGAAGGCGAATACGGCTCGACCGCGTTCTACATTTTGGATGGAAAGGCGCGCGTGTCGATTTCGACGCCGATGGCGCACGTGAAGACTCAGCGCGGACTCAAGAAATTCATCGGCAAGCTATCGAGCGGGCTGGCGCAGCGGCAGCAGGACCGCCGCGACGAGGAAGCGGATCAGCGCTGGATTCCGATCGATGCACCGGTGGATCTGAATTACGACAATCCCGTCGCGGAGCTCGGCCCCGGCGATCTATTCGGCGAGATGACGTGCATGAGTCTCTACCCGCGGTCGGCAACGGTCCGCGCAGAGACCGATTGCACGATGCTCGAGATGCTGCGCAACGTGCTGGACATCATGCAGCGGAACAAAAATTTCCGCGCGCAGCTCGATAAATCCTACCGCCAGCGCGCGCTCGACAGCCATCTGCGTTCCGTGCCCGTGTTTGCGGAGCTGACGGACGAGTTCATCGCCAGCCTGCGCGACTCAGTGGAGCTGGTGCGCTATTCACCCGGGCAGGCGATCTGCAAGCAGGGTGATCCCGCGGACAGTTTTTATGTGGTGCGCATCGGCTTCGTGAAAGTGTCGCAGTCTCGTCCCGGTGGAGAAATGGTGCTGGCGTATCTTTCCCGCGGAGACCATTTCGGAGGGACGGCGCTGCTGCTCAGCGACGTGCGCACGGCGACGTGCACGGCGCTCGATCACGTGGAAGTGGTGCGCATCGGAGGGGACGATTTCACCCGAATGATCGAACAGTTCCCGGTCATCCGCCGCAAGCTCGAAGCCGCGGAACAGGAACGCACGCTGATGGACCGATTGCGGCTCTCGGCGGTGGAGAGCGTTCCGCTCGATAATTTCCTGGCGCAAGGATTGATGGAGGCGCAGAGCCTGCTGCTGCTCGATCTGAACAGTTGCACTCGCTGCGACGCGTGCGTGCGGGCGTGCGCCGACGCCCACGATGGAATCACGCGGCTGGTGCGCGAAGGACTTCGCTTCGATCACTATTTGGTGGCGACTTCGTGCCGCCAGTGCCTCGATCCGCTCTGCATGGTGGGATGTCCCGTGGGAGCGATCCGCAGACGCAATTCGCTGGAAGTGATCATCGAGGATTGGTGCATCGGGTGCGGGTTGTGCGCCGAGAATTGCCCGTACGGAAACATCAATCTGCATCCGTTCAACGTAACGGTGGACGACCCTGAGAATCCCGGACGCAAGAAGGCCGTGGTAAAGCAGAAGGCCACGTCGTGCGATCTATGCACGGATTATGCGGAGCCGAGCTGCGTTTACGCCTGCCCGCACGATGCGGCGCACCGCGTGGACCCGCGAAAATTCTTTGCGGACCTGCTCGGGCAGGCTCCGGGCATCGCTCAAAAACCCTGACCGTGCGCATCGACAATACACACAAGAAATGGTTCGCGGCGTCGCTGATAATTTTCGGCGTGGCGACGGCGGTGTACGTTCCCTATGCGGCACATTCACCCTCGGGGCCGCGAGGCGGAAGCGCGATCGGGCTGACATTTGGGACCGTCGGATCGGCGTTCATGGTGTTCGCGGGATTGTTGGCGGCGCGGAAGAAAGTGCCGGTGTGGCGTCTCGGACGCGCGCAATCGTGGATGCGGGGACATCTCTGGCTGGGACTGCTGAGCCTCCCGATCATTTTCTTCCATGCGGGATTCAAATTCGGAGGGCCGCTGACGAGCGTTTTGATGGTGCTGGTGATCATCGTGGTCGCGAGCGGCGTTTTCGGCGCGGCACTGCAGCACTATTTGCCTCGCGTGATGACGGCACAGGCGCCGGGCGAAACGATTTTCGAGCAGATCGATCACGTGCGCGAACAGCTCGCTGCGGAGGCGGACCATCTCGTTCAGTCCGCGACTGGCGCTGCTGAGCCAGCGCGAGAAGAAGGGCGCGGAGGGCTGTCGCTCGCGGTGCAATCCGAAGTTGCGTTAGACGAAAAACTTGCGCCACTGCGGAACTTTTACGAACTCGAAGTCAGGCCCTTCCTGCAGAGCGGCGGAAAGGGCCAACTACTGCTATCGGACTCCGACCGGGCGCGCGCGGCCTTCGAGGGGTTGAGGACTTTACTGCCAACCGGCGCACAGGAAACGGGAAAGAGGCTCGAAGCCATCTGCGAGGAAGAGCGGCAACTGCACAGAGAATCCCGCATTCACTATTGGCTGCACGGCTGGCTGATGATGCACATTCCGCTTTCCTTCGCGCTGCTGTTGCTGGGCTGCGTGCATGCGATCACGGCGCTTCGTTACTAGCGCCCAGAGGAGCAAAGAGTCTTGGCTGGCCCGGAGCGCACCACAAAAAAGCTGGCGCAGCGGATCGATCTGACTTATTTCAAGCGCCCTCATCCGTTTCGCACGTGGCGGTTCTGGCTTTCGGTCGCAGCGCCGCTGGTCGCGATCTTGTGGATTGCGTGGTACGGAGTGGCTGGAAGCAATCGCGTTTACAGCGGCGGGAAAATGTCCCGCGCGCACGCAGTTCTCGCGGCGAAATGCGATGCGTGCCATTTGCGGCAAACAGGCTCATTTAGCGCGAAGGCCAGCGACCAGGCGTGCCTCGCGTGCCACGACGGGCCGATCCACCACGCGAATCAGGCGTTCACGCCAAACTGTTCGTCATGCCATGAGGAGCATCAGGGCCGAATGCGACTTGCGGCGACCGCAGACGTGAGCTGCACGCAGTGCCACGCGAATCTGAGGACGACAGGTGAGCCGACACACTACGTGCGGGACATCGAGAATTTTGGCGCGGGGCATCCGGAGTTCGCCGCGCTGCGGCCGGGTGCCGTCGATCCGGGCACGATCAAGCTCAACCACGCCGTGCACATGAAGAAGAATCTTAAGGGGCCGAACGGAGAGCCGGTGCAGATGGATTGCGACGATTGCCACCGTCCGCCGACCTCGACGCAGCCGCTGCGATTCGGATCGGCGACGGGGATGCCAGTTTTGATCGCGCAGAAGTCTGACTTGCCGATTGCGATTTCGGCGCGCGCGTACATGGCGCCAGTGACCTACGCGAAGCACTGCGTGGCATGCCACGGATTGCAATTCGACAAACGGTTTACGGAAAGCGTGCCGCACGATACGCCGCAGGTGATTCACACGTTCCTCGTCCAGAGATTTCAGCAATACATCGCGACACATCCTGCGGAGTTGCGTGAACTGGGTCCTGACCGTACGCTGCCGCAAAAGCCGCTGCCAGTTGCCCTGCGTGTACTGACACCTGATCAATGGGTGGCGGAGCGAGTGAGCGAGTCCGAAGAATTGTTGTGGAGAAAGACATGCAAGCAGTGCCACGCGCTCTCGATCCCGGCCGATGGCGCGCTGCCGACCGTGGCGAAGTCGAACATCACGGCGCGATGGATGCCGCACGCGGATTTCAATCACGAGCGGCACGAGCTGCTGAAATGCACGGAGTGCCACGCCGGCGCGCTGACGAGCCACGAAACCGCTGATATTTTGCTGCCGGGCATCGCGACCTGCGAGAAGTGCCATCATTCCGGCAGCGATGGCGCGGAGGCGCGGTGCTTCGAGTGCCACACCTACCACGATTGGACGAAGCAAAAAGAGGTTAAAGGCAGGCTGACGCTATCGGGAATCGGGCGCGGGGAGTAGGGACTGGCGTTAGAAAGCCTCTACTTGCTTTTCATGACGTAGACGCCGTCCCAATCGGACTCCGGGGCGTTCTCCAAAAACTCAAGCGCACGCTGAAGGAAAAGACGGGTCGGACCGTCGTCCGGGTAGAGGCCGAGCATCTGGCCGAAACGCGCGGCGGCTTCGCGCCAGTTCTGGGAATGATAGGCGGCCATCGCGTGGTCGAACTCGGTGAGCAGAGGCTCGTACTTCGGCTTTTCGGCGATGACATCCAGCAGCTCGTAGATTTTCACCGGCTCGTGCTTGCCCTTGACTTTGATTTTGTCGAGTTCCCGGCAAACGAACTTGCCCGAGACCTGTTTGTACGTGTTTTCGCTGATCACGATCTGCGTCTGATATTCCTTGGTGATTCCTTCGAGGCGCGAGGCGAGGTTGACGTTGTCGCCCATGACGGTCCATGCGAGGCGCTTGGCGGAGCCCATTCTGCAGAAGTTCACCTCGCCCGTATTGAGACCGATGCCGATGCCAATCGGGCGGCGGCCTTCGGATTCCCACTTCGCGTTTAGCTTCGCGAGCTCGCTCGACATTTTCAGGGCGCAGGAGCACGCGCGGAAGGCGTGGTCTTCCTGCGGCACCGGCGCACCCCAGAACGCCATGATGGCGTCGCCGATGTATTTGTCCAGCGTGCCGTAGGTGGAAAAAAGAGCGTCAGTCATTGCGCCGAGGTATTCGTTGAGCAGAAGGACGAGTTGATCCGGCGTGAGACCTTCGGAAATTGTCGTGAAGCCGCGGATGTCGCTGAAGAGTACGGTCAATTCTCTCAATTCGCCGCCGGGGCGAAGATATTTCTCCGGATCCTTCTCAATGAGCGCGATAACAGATGGTGGAACGGCTTGCGAGAAGCTCTTGCGGATCAAGCGCTTTGCACGCTCTTCAAAGATCATGCGATAGCTCGTAATCCCGGCGTAGTTCGCGACGAGCGTACCCGCGGGAATGACGAAGCTGAGCCATCGGCCGTGCTGGGCGAAGCTGTAATAGACGAACCATGAGAAGGCAGCCAGCGCGAGGAGAAGCGAGATCGTGGAGTAGAGCGGCTGAACATTGCTGAACAGAAATCCAAAGAGAAGGCCGAAGACGAGGATGAATGTCAGGTCGATGATTTCCTCGTCGAATCCGCGAGTGAGAAAGCCGCGGCCTTTCTCATTGTTGTGGAGGATGTTGTCGATGATATTGGCGTGAACTTCCACGCCCATGTAGGGCTCGCCGCCCTCGAACGGAGTATTACGCAAGTCGCCGATCGCGTCGGCCGTCGGTCCGATGAGAACGATCTTGTCCTTGAACGTTGCCGGCGAAACCGCTTCGCTCAAAACGTCCCACATCGAATAGTGCGAGTACGTTTTGTAAGGACCGGCGTAGTTGATGATCGCCGTGCCGTCATGCGCGGGACGCAACATGTGATTGCCGAGCCGGATGGAATCCATACCTTCATTACCGATGTAAATGGCAATATCCTGATCTTGAATATTTTCGTACTGCCGAACCACTTGAACCGATAGCGGAGGGGAATAGTTTTGGCTGTTGTACGAGATCGCGAGAAGAGCGTGGCGGAGTGTGCCGTCTGAATCGGGATTGATATCCATGAACCCAAAGGAGGCAGCGGCGTTGGCGAGCTTGGAGATATTGGCTTCCGCGCCAAAGGCGACGGCGCCGCCCGCTTGAATCCAGCCTTGGTTCATGTCGACTTTGCGGCCGTCTCGAGATGGTGCCGGAATGATCTGCGGGTAATCCTTGGCCCAAATGATGTTGTAATACTCCGCCTGGATTGCCTTGTCGGCCCCTTTGGCGCGCTCGCGGTTCAAGAAGAGATGAGCAAGCACGACGCGGCCGGATTGCATAATGGCCGTTGCGAACTGCTCGTCGTGATCACTCGACTTTTCGAGTTGCTGGATTTTCGCGGTGACGGAGGACGAAGCGGAAGGCCCAAGCGTGCTCTGGAGGCGTTCCAGGGCGCCGATGGCAGAATTGGACTCAGGTGTGGGGAAAGTGACGTCGAAACCGATGACGCCCGCGCCGTCGGCGGTCAAGCGATCGACGAGCGCCGCATAATTGCTGCGCGGGAACGGGAAGGAGCCGATTTTTTGAAGCGTTTTTTCGTCGATTCCGACGATGACGATTCGGTCATCGTGGGCGCGCACGCCCCTCAACCCGAAGCGTAGGTCGAGCGAGCGCTGTTCGATATTTTGCAGGAAGGCGAAACCTGCGTTTGCGTTACTAACGATCCCGGAGAATGCGTACAGAACGAGGCCCGCGAGCGTAACAAGCACACCGAGCGCCAAGTCCACCCGAAGAAACGTGGCACGGCCCAGCCGCGCCCACCAGCTGGACCGAACCTTTTCCGGCGATGTCATTTGTGTTGCGATTGTCGGTCAAGCGCCGTTGCCGGCGCTTGAATTCAGCGCGCGGCGTACGGCCTGGTCAACTCAAACGCAAGTATCGCCGCTAGCAAGAAGAATAGCCAACCGGACATCCGTTGTGCGAAATAGGCTTGCCGTGCGTAGAAAGGACTCCGGCGACCGCACCCACCGCTGCTGCCGCGCCGATGAAGCCCCAGACGTTTCCGTGGCCCGCGGAGCCAGCCTGAACCTCCGTCGGCGGATTGTTGGGCACGTCGGTGGAGAGCAGAGTGCTCTGCGCCAGAGCGGGCGGCGTGTCCGAAGCCTGGAAGCCCGCCTCCGGAGCTACATCGCTGATCACGACCATCTGGCCTTCGTTCACCGTTACCGAGTTGCCGGTGTTTTGTCCGGAATTCTTGAACATCCGGACTTTGCCGCGTGGCGTGACGGAAATCTTGCCTTTGTAACAGATTGCGGTTGTCTTGTGCGGTTCGACCCGGACGTAAAAATCGGTGCCGATCGCACCGATGACGGCGTTCGGCGTTGTCACTTCGAATTTGCCGCCCGGCTGGGAGATTTTCTGTACCTGGCTGCGCAGCTTGCCGTAATTCATCTCGAGCGAGGTCTGCTGGGAGGTAGCATCGTGCTGCACGACCCGCAGTTCGCTGTTGGAGCCGACGCTGAGGATGGATCCGTCGGTCAGGCCCGCTCGGACACGGCCGCTGTGAGTGGTCTTCAGTAGGTCATTCCAATCCAATTCGTCGCTCGCCTTGGCAGACTTGTCGTTCCTAGTGGCCGAAGGAATCAAGGCATTGATTTGGCCGGCGCGCTGGCCGGTTGACTGAGGTTCGGCGAACACAGGCAAATTCAGCAACAGAACGCAGAGAAACAGTGCAGTCGTTTGCTTCATGGCAGTTACATTCCCCTCCCGCAGGCAAGTGGCTTTTGCTGAGATGATTTTGGCAGAGGAGTGGAGTAAGTCAACGCTCGGAGGAGGTGACGTTTTCAATTTGGTACACGAAGTTCCAGATCTGCTATCCGGTTGGGGACTGGACGCACGGTAAGGCGGTGGTCGATCTGGTCAGGTTACTGATTGCTTGGCAGCGGAGGAGAGAGGGGTTGCAGTGGCTTGGCGCCGTTCGAGTCTTTGAACACCATCAAGAATCGTTTCGACTACGGCATCTTCGCCGATGGTGGAGTTGATCATGAGATCGAAGCGCTGGCGATCGGGCCAATCGACACCGAAGTACTGCTTGATGAAGGCCCCGCGGTCACGGTCCACGGATTCGATCATCTGGGCTGCTTCCTGCGCGGTCTTGCCTTGTGCCTGCAGCCTGCGGACTTTTTCTTCGACCGGGGCGTAGACGAAGACGTGAAAGGCATCCGCGCGCTTTTGAAGGTAATAAGCGGAGCCGCGCCCCACGATTACGCAGTTGCCGCGCTCGGCGACTTGCTTGACCATTCGTTCTGTGACCTCGCGAATGCAATCGGCGTCGGCCATTTTCATCCGCGGAGCGTTCAGGCTGCCCTCATGGCTGCCCCGCATGAAAGCCCTGAAAAGCCGATAGGTCAGAGGATCCCTTTTCTCCGCACGCTCCTCCACGACCCGGCAATCGCACTCCATGAGCCGCGCTATTTCGTTGGTGAGGAGCTGGTCCCAGAGTTTCCAGCCCAGGCGGTCGGCGACTTTCTTGGCGATTTCGCCTCCGCCGCTGCCGTATTCACGCTCGATAGTGATGACTCGAATCACGCGATATTCCGTCGACCACGTTCGTCGCTATTCCACGACGATCCGCCGCCCGCCCAGCTCATTCTTTCTCAATGCGAAGGAAAGCGCAAACATGATTGCGGCTCCGACGGCCAGGATCATGTACGTATCCATATAAGCCAAAACAGTGGCCTGACCGATCGTAGAACGGTATACGACCGCGTAGGCCTGTCTCAGAGCGAGCTCGCTGTTCGCTCCCGAAGCAGCAAGGTGATTCGAGAGGCCCCCAAGCACGTTCCGAAGATTGAACCCTCCCGGCGTTTCATTCGCGACCAGATTGATCTGGTGCAATTGCGCCCTGCGGGCGATCAGCGTGGTGACCAGCGACGTGCCCACGCTGCTCCCAATGTTTCGCATGAAATTGACCAATCCAGAGATATTGCTGCTCTTTTCAGGCGACATGCCCACAAACGAGGCCAGGTTGATCGGGACGAAGAGAAAAGGCAACCCGATGACCTGCATGACCCGAATGACGCTGGCTACTCCGAAGCTGATGTCCAAATCGAGACGAACGGCGGAATAATAGAATCCCACCACAAGGGTC
>Ga0187769_10001748_pt1 | contig 12472 bp, 15 predicted proteins | sample 0116_SJ02_MP02_1_FD_133140 | JGI IMG/M metagenome (GOLD analysis project Ga0187769, IMG submission 133140) | Tropical peat soil microbial communities from peatlands in Department of Meta, Colombia - 0116_SJ02_MP02_10_MG | ecosystem: Environmental > Terrestrial > Soil > Wetlands > Peat | place... | reverse complement strand
TGGAAAAGACCAAGGCCGGCAGGCCAGAACAGGTCAGGGAAGGGCTGGAGATCTACATCGCGCTGTGGAGGAAGGCAATCGAGGAGGGCGTCCTGGCCGAGTCCGACTCGGTGGACGAGGCCCTCAAGAAGATCGACAGTAGGGGCGGGCTCTACAAGGCAGCGGCGGAGCTGGACTAGCGAAGCGCCTCTCCGCCGTCTATGATTATTACCTGACCAGTGATGAAGCTCGACTCCTCGCCCCCAAGGAAAAGCGCCAGCTTGGCCGCTTCAGGCGGCTTTCCGAACCTCCCCAGGGGGATCGCTTCCCTGTACGACTTTCGCTGATCGTCGTCCAGCCAATTCACCCAGTCTGTTTCGAACGAACCGAAGGCCATGCAGTTCACCCTGGTTCTCGGGGCAAGCATCTTCGCCAGCATCCGCGTCATCGAGATAACGGCCCCTTTGGCCGAGGCGTAGACCAGGCCGTCTGTATCGCCGACCAGGGCAGGGGTGGAGGCCACGTTTACTATGGAGGATCCACGTCCCATCAGCTTCGCGGCGCCCTGGCAGCAGAGGAAGGTGCCGAAGGTGTCCACTGCGAAGACCCGTTTCCACATCTCGAGCTTGACATCGTCAAGCTTCAGGCTCCAGAGGGCGCTGTCGGCGAGCCCAGCCGCGTTCACGAGGATGTCTAGCCCACCCATCCGGTCCTTGACCTCACCGAACATTCGTTTGACGCTATCTGGGTCCGACACGTCGGCGTGCAGGGCGAACGCCTTCCCGCCTGACCGCTTGATGGCGTCCACGACAGGCTCTCTGTGGGCCCTGCCACCCCTATGGTTCACTGCGACCGTGGCCCCCTCCTTGGCGAAGAGCTTGGCGACCTCCGCGCCTATCCCCTGAGAGGAGCCAGTGACCAGTGCCCGCTTATCGGCTAGTCTCACAGAATGTAGTAGTCTTCTCCCCGTGTCTTAAGGGTTCGAAGCTACGGCCTTGGCGCCCTGTCTCTGGCAGTGGTGCCCGCCGAGTACTGCTTCAGGAACTTGATGTTGAAGAGTGAGGCCTTGGCCGAGTTCCTCACCATCTCGTCTGTGTCAACCAGCGCCTTGGTCAGAACCTCTTCCGAATCGGCGCTTCCCACCGACCCCAGCGCTGCGGCAGACTCGTGCCTGACGATGGGGTCCTTGTCATGGATGACCGCTTCGGCCAACGCTCTGTTCCCTTCCGAGAGACCGATCTGGCCAAGAGAGAAGGCGGCCTCGTGACGGACAAGCGGATCCGGGTCGTGCAGGAGGACGTCTGCCAGCGCAGGGACAGACTTCTCGCCGCCTACTTCAGCCAGTATGCACACGGCGTGGACGCGCAAGACGAGGCTCGGCTCGGTCTGCAGCACCTTCACGAAATAGGACTCGTCCTTCCTTTCCCAGGCTTCCTCCATGCCCCTCATCACCTTCATGGCGTGGGCTTCGTCGTCTACGACAGTGCTTGTGTACAATTCAGGGACGGGCAAAAATGTTCAGGCTATAAACAGATTGAGTGCCCCGTCGCCGTTACGCGGGCGGGAGTGTTTCTTCTTTCCCGTCGAGCATTCCCGTGTAGTAGCGCCCTGAAGTCCGTCTGGTGAAGTAGTACTCGTACAGAGATATGTGCTCCTTGCCGATCTTCAACAGATACTCGTGGATGCGCTGGGCTGCTTCCCTACCCTGGGCCATGGCTTTTACGACGAGGCTCTCGCCGGTGACCACGTCCCCCGCGGCGAACACGCCGGGGAGTGAGGTCATCCTGTTCTCGTCGATGGCGACGGCTCCCTTCGGCCCTGTGGCCATCCCAGTCGCCTTCTGGAGGAATGTGTTAGGGCCACGCCCGATCGCCACGATCACAGAGTCGCAGGCCATGTCGATGGTCTCCCCCGTCGGAACCGGGCTGCGCCGTCCGCTTGCGTCCATCTCTCCAAGCTTCATCACTGTCATGGTGGTCTTCGTGACTCTCCCCCCTTCTCCCAGGTAGGCCTTCGGCGCCATCAGGAATTGCAGCTTGAGCCCCTCCTCCTTGCCTTCCTCTATCAGAATCTCGTCCACTGGCATTTCCACCTCGGTCCTTCTGTACACTATGGTCACTTCTCCTCCGGTGAGCCTGAGCGCGGTCCTCGCGCAGTCGAGAGCGCTGTCCCCGCCCCCGATCACCAGTATGCGCTTCCCGAGGTCATAGGTGGGGTGCTCGAGGTACTTCTCGATGCCCCCGGCGAAGACGTCTTCCAGGAACTTGTAGCCGTCGTAGACCCCTTTGAGGTCTGACCCCGGCGTGTCGAACTTTGAAACGTCCTTCGCTCCTGTGGCGATAAGGAGGGCGTCGTGGTCCGAACCGAGGTCATAGAGGCTGATGTCCTTCCCGACCTTGACCCCAGTCTTGATGTGGACCCCCATGCCCACGACACGTGACGCTTCGTACTGAAGCACGTCTTTCGGGAGGTGGTAGTCTGGTATGCCGTACCAGGCTGTCCCCCCGAGAACCCGCAGTTCCTCGTAGATTGTGACCGAGTGACCGTACCTCCTGAGGAGTTCGGCAGCGGCGAGCCCGGCGGGACCCCCTCCGACTATGCCAACGCTCATCCCTGTGTCCTTCAGGGTCTTCGGGTCTGGTTGATGCGAGACATTCCTCTCCCAGTCGGCCAGGAAACGCTGGATCATCCCTATGGCCACAGGCTGGCCCTGGGAACCTACCACACAGGCCTTTTCGCAGAGACTGTCAAGCTGAGGGCAGCACCTGGAGGTGGTCCCCAGCAGCGCGTTGGTCTCTCTGATCCTGTGGTATGCCGTGGTCAGGTCCCCCCTGGCGACGGCTTCGCACATCCCTCTGATGTCCGTCTGAAGCGGACAGATGTCGATGCAGACAGGGTTGCCGCAGGTTACGCACCTGCTTGCCTCGGCCATGGCCTCCTCGATGGAATATGGAAGCTGGACTTCCTCGAAGTTGCCTTCTCTCTCCTTGGCGTCCCGCTTCGGGAATGGGAACTTCGAAACCCTCTGTGTATTTAGGGACATTTGTCGCGAATTTCGCGGGGATTTTCAGCGCTATTAAGCCGATGAGACGATTCTCAATGTTGGAAAGTAGGTTCTTGGAATTAGGTAAACAGAGCCTCGGCATGACATGAAGTCGCCCCAGTTGGGGGTGTCGAGGCAATGGCGGTCTGGACCACGGGAAGCGGGTGCCCTTCCGCATATCCCAATGCCTCGTAAGGCCGCAACGCTTCCAGGGCCGTGTGCTCGAATTTATTACAAGCGGAGCGAGTCCGTTGACGCGCCTTGCCCATGAAAGAGGTCTTCGACCGGATCGATGCGAATAGCGAGAAGTCTGTCGCAACGCTCACCGAGCTCGCGTCTCAGCCGAGCGTATCCGCGAGCGGCCAAGGGATACGGGACTGCTCGAAACTGGTGGAGAAGCTCTTGGGCGACCTGGGCGCGAATCCCAGGACCTTCGACATCGGAGAAGGGAGCCCTATTGTTGCAGGGGAGATTCGGAGCAGGCGGAACCCGAAGAGGACGCTGCTCTTCTACAACCACTACGACGTACAGCCTCCTGAGCCTCTGGAGCTTTGGGAGACTCCCCCCTTCAGGCCGACAATAAGGGATGGGAGGATGTACGGCAGAGGCGTCTCTGACGACAAGGGCGAGCTCGTGGGGCGGCTCAGCCTGGTCAGGGCCTTCTTGGAGGCGACCGGGGACGTCCCGTGCAACTTCAAGTTCCTATTCGAAGGAGAGGAGGAGGTTGGCAGCGTTCACCTGCACGAGTATCTCAAGAGGTACCCGGAACTTTTCAAAGCCCACTCGGTAATCTGGGAATTCGGTGGCGTAGACGCCAAGGACAGGCCAAACGTCGTTCTGGGCGTCAAGGGGATATTCTACGTTGAACTGGTCGCGACCAACGCGTCCAGGGACGCCCACTCTTCGCTCGGGGCGATTGTTGAGAACCCGGCGTGGAGGCTGGTGGGGGCGCTCAACGCGATCAAGAAGGGAGACAGGATACTCGTCCCCGGGTGGTATGACGGGGTGAAGAGGCTCACCCCCGAGGAAAGGGCGGTCGTGAATGAACAGCCGTACGACGACGTGGCGGTGAAGAAGGATCTTGGCATCAAACAGTTCATCGGCGACATGGGACCCAAGCAGGCGAAGCTGGCCCTGGTGGGGAAGCCGACATGCACGATCTGTGGCATTTACTCCGGGTACACCGGACCAGGGTCGAAGACGGTGCTCCCCAAGGAAGCGCTCGCCAAGATTGACTTCAGGCTAGTGCCGGACCAAGACCCCGACGACCTGCACAGGAAACTCGTCCGGCACCTTGCGAAGAAAGGTTTCGGCGATGTGAAGGTGACGTATGCGGAAGGGGAGAGGGCAAAGAGGACGTCACACAAGGCTACCATCGCCGTCGCCGCCAGGGGAGCGGCCGAGGAGGTGTACTCGACGAAGCCTGTGATCACGGTGTCGTCTGCTGGCACTGGGCCGATGTACCTGTTCGATGCACCGTCTGTTGCCATAGGAGGGGGGCACGCGTTCTCTCACGCCCACGCCCCGAACGAGAACCTGAGGCTTGACCTGTTCATCAAGGGGATGAAGTGGGTAGCCGAGACAGCAAACAGGTTCGCCATCGCAAACTGAATTTCGGAGCGGCCCTGGTGGGGTCCATGCAGTTCATTCCTCAATTCCCGCCCAAGCTTGAGGTCATGTCTGCCGACGGGACAAGGATCTATCGCCGGTTCGATTCTGCGGAGCATTGGATACATCCCGGCTAGGATTCACTGCCAGGCTGGGCATCTGGATGATATGCGCTGCAAGGTGCCTCCTAGTCGTACTTCCAGGAGCATACATGTAAATTACCCTAATCCCTTAGGGAACGCCTGGATTCTTTGGAAGTCCCGGCATTCCCAGAACAGAGACTGAGATCCGCATCCCCATGGTGACTCCTCTTCTGCTGACAAGCTTGGTACCGGGAGAGAGATACGAAGCCTGGCTCTCAGGAACCCTCATCGGAGGCCCAAGTTGAGTCAACCGGTGGGAAGTGGTCAGCGGTGGATGAGGATCGAGGATGCAGGAAACGGAAAGGAAATGGCGGAGCGGGTGAGATGCGGGAAGGCTTCCCTTAGAATTGTTCAATCCCCTTGGGGAGTCGAGTTCTACATATGTGATACCGTTGAAGACACCTGTCGCACTGGACCTAGGGTTGAAATCCTTGTGCCGTCCGCCAAAATGCTCTCCGAGCCCACATATGCGGGGGCTGTAGGGAAAGAGAATCAGGCCCATACCGCTCCCGCAGGGACCGGTTCTGGTTTAGTTGCTGGGAGATCGTTTTTCGCAGTGCTTACAGTGCTTTGCGCAGCTTCCAATCTCATAGCGTTTCTGGTGTCTTCAGGTCTCCCGCGGATGTACATCGAGTTGGATCGGTTGGTCCAACCGGGATCACTATTTTCTCTGATCAGGACGGAAGACTCGATTCTGATTGGTTCTCTTGTTCTCCTTGCCCTGGTCCGAAACGTCGTGGAGCGCTCGATCCTGCAGGGTTTGATCCTGGGCGTTCTTGCAGCGGATGCCGTGAATGACTTTGTTTTGGTCTCTACCGGTAGCTGGCTTCTCGCCATGGAACTCGCCTTGACAACTGCAGTTCTGATACCAGTGCTGGTTGGCATCGTGCTGTCCCGCGGATTGGTGGGGCCCCCGCGAGAAAAGATTGATCGCACCGCTAGCTAATCCCTGACACAAACCTAGAGTTGGCCGACCAACTTTGAGCAGCGAGCGTTGACTACCAGACAGTTGGAACTCACGGACTTCGCTGACGCACGAGCAATGTCTCACTCTAGGCCAGATGCATGAGAACCGAAGTAGCTCGAATCTCGTTGCTTCCAACAGAGACACTTCGGAACAAGCTAATTGGACGCGGGCCTGGTGGGATTCGAACCCACGGCATGCTGGTTAAGAGCCAGCCGTTCCAGGACGAATCTCTCTAACCTGGCTTCTCGCGGGAACACCGCACTGAGCCACAGGCCCGCGACGCTTCGGCCAATGGGTCGCGGATTAAAGATTTGCGAAGCGAGGGGCGGTCTTGAAACGTGGTTTGATGATTTCGAAGAACTTCTGAATCATAGATTGTCTTGTAATCCTCAGTGTGTAGACGCCATCCCTCTCGGTCAACCTGTTGGTAACGATTCCCAGCCTGATCAATTCGTCGTTGATCTGATGCATGAGAGTTCGAAGTTTCATTCTAATCTGAAGGGTCAGCAGGTTGTCGTAGACCCGAACGTGGGTGTTGTAGCGTTTTGAGTATCTTCTGTAAATTGACCCTTCGGCGTGGTAGATGCCTCTTATGAAGGGAATAACTTTGCCGCTCTGGATTACGCATGGGGGGATGGCTGCGTCGACCTTCTTTCCAACAGGGATCCCGAGCGAGATGAGTTGTATTGCGAGTTCAGCCGCGAAGATGTGAAACCTTGTTGTATTGTCCTTCCTGAGGTACAGGTACCCCTTCACCTTGAAACTCGATTCGAGCGTGGGTTTCACGAAATCTTCGTAGTAGCTGTATTCAGAAGAGCTACCGGTGAAGGCAACAGCAAATCGCGCTCGGCCCTGCGACAGGTAACGAGACACGCAGCCGTCGCCAAGCAGCACCCCCAAGACTTCAGCAACCCCGTCCGAAACCAGCAAGGCCCCGAATACACCTGGCTGGATTGATTTGAGTTGGACATCGGGCTAGCGCGATTGGAAGGGAGAGTTCCTCGAAACTGCGTGTACTTGTCGTCCGTCTTACCCCTCTGGTTGAAATAATGGAGCCCCCCAGTAAACTTGGATGGGTCGTCTCACCTTCGTCGGTCTAGGACTGAGCTCAAAGGGCCTCACTCTCGAGGGGGTCGAGGAGCTGAAGAACGCCGACGCTGTTTACCTTGAGTATTACACTACACCCCACGAGCCCCAGCTGCTGAGGCACGTTCAGCAGGTGACGGGAAAGAGGCTCACAATAGTCGACAGGGGGTTCGTAGAGGACGGCAGCGCAATCCTTGCTGACGCGAAAGAGCGGAACGTGGTCCTCGCCGTCCTGGGGGACCCCATGATAGCGACCACCCACACCGAGCTCCGTGTAAGAGCGATCAAGCAGGGGACCGAGACCCGGGTCGTACACTCCGCGACCATCGTTTCGGCTGCTGCGAGCGCGTCCGGTCTGCACTCTTACAAGTTTTCCCGGACCGTCACGGTGACCAGAGAGTCGGTGGGGAAGCTCACACAGGCCTACCATATCCTCCACGAGAACCTGCTCGAGGGCGCCCACACGCTCCTGCTGATGGAGTACGATGTCCAGAGCGGCGAAGGGGTGTCACCGGCCGACGCCATGGCAGGGCTCCTGCTGGCAGAGGGGAACTTCAAGCGGGGCGTAGTGAGCGAGCGAACCTTCGCCGTCCTCCTGTCGAGGTTGGGCCGCGAAGATGCGTCGATGGCCGCAGGGAGCTTCAAGGAACTTGCGAAAAGGGAGGCCGGGGGGCCTCCCCACAGCCTCGTGATCCCAGGCAAGCTTCACTTCACCGAGGTCGAGGCCATATCGGCGATCTTCGGCATCAAGGAACCGGAGATACACAGCAACTCCGACGGGGTGCTCCGGACAGCCCAGACCCTGGTCCCGAAGTATGTCGCCAAGACCAGGCGGGCGCTGGATTCCGTGAAGGGAAAGCTGGGGCCCCAGTACGAGCACGTATTGGAGAACGCAGAGCTATACATGAAAGACGCCGAGAATTTCCTCGCCAACGGCGAGGACGAGATGGCCATGCTGAGCATCGGCTACGCCGAAGGGCTTTTGGACTCGCTTTCGTTCGCGGGCGTAATCAGGATAGATTGGTAGATGGACAGCAAGCGCACGCTGGCAGCATTGTTCTCTATGGGGCTCACGGGGGAGAAGGCGGACGCGAGGGCACTGGCAACGCGGCTCGGCCTTCGGGTGGGCGAGGCGAAGAAGGAGCTTGACGAGCTCTCAGGGAAAGGTCTAGTCAGCGTCGAGGGAGGAAAGGCGCAGCTGACCCCCAGGGGAAGAAAGGCCATCAAGGTCGTCTTCATCGGGGGCGGGTTCGAGATAATCCACTACGGCCACATCTACACAATAGGCAAGGCCAAGAGCCTGGGGGACGCCCTCGTGGTATCGGTGGCAAGGGACAGCACCATAAGGCGGAGGAAGAAGAGAGAGCCCCTAATCGGCGAGCAGGACAGGGTGAAACTCCTCTCTTCTCTCAGGGAGGTTGACGCCGCGATCCTCGGCGTAGAAGGGGACATCTACGAGACGCTGCAGAAGGTGAGCCCCGATGTGGTCGTGCTGGGCTACGACCAGTACCACATCGAGGACGAGGTGCGAAGGGAGGCGGCTAGGAGAGGGATGAAGGTGAGGGTCGTCCGGCTCGATTCGCCGTATCCGAGGATAAAGACAAGTACGCTTTTGAAGGAGTTCTAGGCCCGGGCTTTCAGACGCTTTTCAAGGCGGGCCATCGAGTTGTTGACGGACTCGCGCCCCATCTCCTCAGCGAGCAGGCCCCTGGTGTCTTCCACCAACATCCTCGCCACGTCGATCTTTCGCCGGGCGCCGTTGACCACATGGTCGAACACCGCGAGAGGGGAGCACAGGGAGTAGAGCTCCTCCATGACGGCGAAATAGCGCTTGGCCTTGGCGACCCTCCTCTGGAGGATTGAGTCGAGGACGAGTCGCTTCAGCTCGCCGATGGCGTCCAAGAGCCCCAGGAGGTAGGCCTCGGGAGAAGCATCAAGCGACTCCATTGAGGGCACCGACTTCCCCTTTGCGAGCGCTATCACCGCAGAAGCTTCGACGAACTCGGCTTCGGGCGGGATGAGGTAACGAGAAACGGACCCATCAGAGGATTCCTTCAAGGAGCGAAGAAGAGCTTTCGCCTTCGACAGCTCTCTTTCGGCTTCCTTGGGCTTCCCTGTATGAACGTCGATGATTGAGCGCGAGCACGCCGAAATGACGTCCCTGGTCTCCTTGAGTACCTTGTCCCGCCTCTCGAGCTGGGTGGAGAACCGCGATTCCATGGACTTCAGCGAACGCCTCACGTCTTCCAAGTTGCCTATTGAGGCGGAATCTCGGTCGTGATAAGCTTACCCACGAAGACGTTTCCTCGGAGCATGTGCATCCCCCAGACTGGAGCGGAGCACATTTACATTCACCTTGAACGGGGCCACTTCGCAGGTGGCCAACAAGAACTATGTCCGCGGCCGGGCACGTGAATACAGGGCGCTATACTCCCTAAGAAAGGAAGGGTGGATGGCTTCGAGAAGCGCAGCCTCCCATGGAGCCGTGGACGTCTTCGCGGCAAAGGACGGCAAGGTGCTCCTGGTCCAGGTCAAGAGCGGGAAGGCGCGTGCAACTAAGGAAGAGCTGGAGGAGCTCGTAAGGTGGGGGAAGAACGCCAACGGTGACGCCGAGGTCTGGTACTACAAAGGGCGCGATGAGGTGGTTAAGAGGAGAGTCTACGCCGGGAAGAGGGGCGGCGCATGAAAGCGAAGTGCTACTTCTGCGACACTGAGCTCGAAATGGTGGTCTACACCTTCAAGGTGGGGCCCAGGGACGAGCCCGTCTGCGAAGAGTGCCACCTCAAGACGGTGAACAGGCAGAAGGCGAAGGCCGAAGAAGACAGAGACGCAAAGTCAGGCTGAAGCGCAGGCGCGCTGCAGCTCCCTTATCAAAGTCGAGCATTCGGTGAACTTCTCGTCGTCGTCCCCCTTCCTGTAACAATCGAGGGCGCGCTCGTAGTCAGAGAGGGCGTTCATCGCCTTGACCTCGGGGGTCGCGCTTGGCTCGGAGAGGATGAGGCGCCCGGCGGTCTCATACCAGCCCGCGGCGTCCTCGAACTGCTCCAGGTTGTAGAAGCAGACGGCGATGGACTCGCAGGCCTCGACCTTCTCCGGGGCCGACTGGAACCTCTCGAACTGCTCCTTCAGCAGGTAGACCGCAGCGTTCCCGCTCCGCATCTTCTCGACCCCGAAAGCCTCGGACATGTCGGGCACGGGCGGTTGTGTCCCCGCGGGGGCTAAGTGGGGCGTGCTCTAGTTTTCTTGAGCCCGGAATCAAAAAGACGGCAGACGTGCCATCAGTCCTTGAGGGCCACCGTCTCCGCTTCCCTGAGCTTCCTCCTGGCCAGGGCTTCGTTGAAGCGCCTCCTCTCGTTCGGGGTCGCGACAATGAGCGGCGGTATGGGTGTAGGCTTGCCCTTCTCGTCCAGGGCGACGTAGGTGAGGTAGCATGAGCCTGTGTGGGTCCCCTTGCGGGTTGTAGGGTCCTGAGCTTCGAGACGGACCCCGATCTCCATCGACGTCTTACCAACGTAGTTCACTGACGCCTTCAAGATCAGCAGGTTACCGACATAGACAGGCGCGTAGAAGTTCATCCTGTCTATGGAGGCGGTGACCACGTTCTTGCCAGCGTGGCGCCAGGCGACAATGGCGGCGATTTCGTCCATGTATTTCATGATGGCACCACCGAAGACGTTGCCGAGCACGTTGGCGTCCGTGGGCATCATCAGCCTCGCGGTGGTCATTTCGGACTCGGACGGCCTCTTCCCGCGCGGCTTCTCCATTCAAAGGGCTCGGCTCAATCAGAACTTGATAAATGTGAACGTTGGCGACCCATCGCAGGGCGAGGCGCCCGGTTGCTAGTCAAACAGATTCCCGTAGGCCCCATGGCCAACTTTGTCTACCTTGTGGTGGATGAGAAGACCAAGGAGGCGATGGTGGTGGACTCGGGGTGGGAGACAGAGCCCATCGAAGCAGCGGTGCGGGAGGAGGGAGCCAGGGTGAAGTTCGCAGTAGCTACCCACGAGCACTTCGACCATGTGACCACCCTGCCGGAGCTGGCGGCCAAGCTGGGCGCCAAGGTGGTGGCCCATGTGAACACCCCCAACGAATGCGACGTCAGGGTGAAGGACGGGGAACGCCTGAAGGTGGGTGCAAGCACGGTCAAGATCCTGCACACACCGGGGCACACCGAAGACAGCATCTGCCTCTACGACGGGAGAGAGGTGTTCACAGGCGACATGTTGTTCGTCGGAACCATCGGGAAGTTCGACAGGGAGAGGGCCGAGGCGATGTACAACAGCCTGCACGACGTCATCCTAAGGCTCCCGGCCTCCACGGTCATGTACCCGGGCCACGACTACGGAGAAGTGAAATTCAGGACCCTTGGAGAGGAGAGGAGCTCCAACCCCTTCCTCATGACGAAGGACCTCAGGGGCTTCCTTTCGCTTTTCGGTTGAGTATCGAGCGAAGGAGGTCCAGGTTGATGTTCCCCCCGCTAACTACCAGCACCAGACGCTCCCCGCTCTCTCCCTTCAGCGGCCCTTTCATCGCTGCCAAGGGGGAAGCCCCTGCAGGCTCCGCCAGTATCCGGGCGACCGAAAGGAGGTCATAGATGGCGTCCTCGAGCTCAGAGTCAGTCACCAACCCGATCTTGTCAACGTACTTCTTTGTGGCCTGGAAGGTGAGGTCCCCGGGGATTGCGGACTGCATGCCGTCGGCTATGGTGGGCCGGGGGGCCACCCTGATGGCGCGACCCCGCTTCAGGGACTCGTACATCGAAGGGATGGCGACCGTCTCGGCCCCGTAGACCCGAGACCTGGGGAGCGACTTCTTGACAGCTGTCGCGATCCCAGAAATGAGTCCCCCTCCGCCTATGGCGACGGCGACAGAGTCCAGGTCGGGAGCCTGGCGCACTATCTCGATCCCGCAGGTCCCCTGCCCTGCGATGACCTCCCTGTCGTTGAAGGCATGCACGAATGTAAGGTCCCGCTTCTTCGCTGCCTCCAGGGCGAACTCGTAGGCCTCGTCATAGCTCTCTCCGAACCTGAGAATCTCGGCTCCCTGCTCCTGTATCGCCTTGAGCTTCAGCGGGTTCGCGTTCTCTGGGATGCAGATCGAAGCCCGCACCCCGAAGAGCTTCGAGGCATAGGCGATGGCGAGCCCATGGTTGCCCGAAGAGGCGGTGATGATCCCCTTCTTCAGGTCCGAGTCGGGGAGAGAGAGCAGCTTGTTCAACGCCCCTCTGAGCTTGAAGACATGGATCGGCATGGCGGTCTCGAGCTTCAGGTGGGTCTCCCTGCCGAGGAGGTCGGAAATCCCCTTGGAGTATTCGAGAGGGGTCGGAGGGATGTACTTGCGAATCCTCCCCTCGGCGAGCTCGATGTCCTTCAGGCTCGGGAGTCGCGCCTGGCTCAGCCGAACCACTTCTCCAGGGTCTCGGACTGTGACGGCTTGGTCTTCTCCACCCTAGCCAACGCCGCCTCCACCCTTTCGCGCGAGAAGGAGTGCTCCCCGACCAGGAAAGAGATCACCTTCTCCCTGTCCATCGGCTTCCATTCGGGGACGACCCCCTTGGTGGACGGGGCGTTCAGGTAGAGGTCCCTGATGCCCTTGTAGTTCACAGCTTCGAGGGCGGGCGCCAGTTCCTTGACCTCGTCCAGCCTC
>Ga0187769_10001747_pt1 | contig 12476 bp, 14 predicted proteins | sample 0116_SJ02_MP02_1_FD_133140 | JGI IMG/M metagenome (GOLD analysis project Ga0187769, IMG submission 133140) | Tropical peat soil microbial communities from peatlands in Department of Meta, Colombia - 0116_SJ02_MP02_10_MG | ecosystem: Environmental > Terrestrial > Soil > Wetlands > Peat | place... | reverse complement strand
GGAATTCGTACGATAGAGCTAGGCTATCTCAGACTGTCGACCAACGGTAACGAACTCGGATTCATAGAACGGTAGATTGTCGGATATCGATTATCTTTAATCAAGCGTGGAGTAGTTCCTGTGAACTGATTTACGGTGGCGCCTGTTTTGCGCACGCTCGAAGATTACCGGATGAAGATACGTGAAACCGACAGGGAAATCCTTTCTCTGGTCAAGGAACGCTTAGCGATTGGGGGCCAGGTTGCCTATATCAAGCATGGCAAAGGCCTACCGACGATAGACCCCGATGCCGAAAAGGCCACGATGGATAGCCTTACTCATTTTGCGGCAGAACTCGGTCTAGATCGATCGTTCGCGAGGCGCCTAGGCGAACTACTCATCGAGGAAACAGTTCGAGTGGAGGATACTGTTCAACCGCAACTTTCGAAGGACCAGTTAATGAAGGATATTTTCGAACTAACCCAGAAGCTCACATTCCAAGGCACTAAGGTTACTCGATTCGAGATCGGGGAACCAAACTTCCCCGCCCCGCCTCGAGTAATACGCGGATTGAGCTCGACGTTTCAGAAGACAAGCATTATTGGATATGGCCCGGCCGCGGGATTACTCCAGTTAAGAGAAGCTCTTGCAGCCGAACTGAACGAGCGGCACAGAACTAGGATCGACCCCGACCAAATCTTGATTACGCCAGGCGGTCGGTTCGGCATATTCGCCACGATCACCAGTTTCGTTTCATCCCTGGAACGTGTCGTGATACCTCAACCAATCTGGCCTGCCTACGAAGAATGTGTGAATTTCGTGAAAGGCCGAGTGATCGCGCTGAACTCAAGTTTTGAAAACCACTGGGACATTGACGTAACTATGCTTGAGTCAGAACTCAAGAAAGGGAGTAAGGTGTTGATTCTCAATAGCCCGTGCAATCCTACGGGAAGAGTCATTGGCAAGGAGAAATTCGAAGAAATCGTAGACCTAGCTGCGAAATACAACACTATGATTCTCTCAGATGAAGTCTACGATCGATATGTTCGTTCTCCAGCACCGAGCATCCTCGACAGCAGCTATGATAACTTCGTTTACATCAATAGTTTTTCCAAACAGTTTGGGATGACAGGTTGGAGAATAGCTTACCTAGTTACTACAAAACCAAACGCCATGCGAATTCGACGAGTACTGCAGACAGCCATAACCTGCGTGCCGGAATTTATCCAGAAAGCCGCTCTAGTCGCAATCACACGCGCGGAGGGTGAGGCACAGCGGAATGTAAAGACGATCATGAAGAAAGTAGACCTAACTTGCCGAGAGCTTGACAAGATCGATGTTTCATTCCACAGGCCAGATGGGGCTTTCTATGTTTTTCCCAAAGCCAACAAACCAAACTTCGACTCCGTGAAATTTGCGAAACGGCTCCTAGAGGAATATCACGTGAGCGTCACTCCTGGGCTATCGTTCGGTGACTACCCAGAATTCTTCCGGCTTGCTGTATCGTTACCGCGACCGCAAATCCCAAACGCGATCAAAGCCATCGGTAAGGCGATTGACACATGGCAGTAGCGACTATCGTTGGGGGAGCAGGACGTATGGGGTCCTGGTTCGCAGATTTTCTCTCGGCAAATGGATACCGGATCATAATATGTGACAGAAAGAAACCCATTGCACTAAGAACGCCCAACCGGAAAGGATTCACATTCATGGAGAACGAAACCGACGCTGCCCAGCTCTCTCAGCTAGTTGTTCTAGCTACCCCCACGCATGCAACTATACCAATCATCAAGCGTATCGAGCCACACATATCCCGCGGGACTCTAATCGTGGAAATCTCCTCGGTGAAGGAACCTCTCAGGAGAACAATCACAGGCCTAGCAAGACGCGGGGTTCAGATTCTAAGCATTCATCCAATGTTTGGGCCCGGAACCGCGAAGAACTTAACGGGTAAAACGATCATTGTCGCACACCAACCGCGTGGAAGTAAAGCTGTAAGGGATTTCTTATCACTCTTTGCAAAGAGAGGGGCGACCATAATTCCCAGCGACCTGGAGAACCACGACCGGATTGTTGCTGCAACATTGGCCTTGCCACATTTCATGAACTTTGCATTCATCAAGACTCTGAAGGATACTGGTCTGTCGCCTAACCAAGCCCGAGACATTGCTGGCACAACATTCAGACTCCAATTCCTTGTAGCGGAAGAGCTTTACCACGAAAGACTGGACAACGAAGCTTCGATTCTGGTCGACAACAAACACTCAATGCGACTCTTCAAACAATTTGTTAAACAAACCAACACTCTTCAAAACACGATTCGCAACAGAAACCGGAGTAATTTGATTCGCAGTCTAGAGGAGGGAGCTACCTATGTTCGAAAGGACATCCTCTTCGGCACAGCATATGACCGCTTTATGGCTGCGGTTGACGCGTCGAACGCTCCTTGAGTTCCTTGAGCCCTAGATACTCTTCTTACCTAGTGTTCGTGGGATCACTCCGGATCGAAGGCAATGGTCCGCCAATACAATCGCCACTGAAGCCTCAACAACTGGGACGGCCTTCGGGACTATGCATGGGTCGTGCCGACCAGTAACCTGAACCGTGGTGTCCCGCATCTCCTTCAGGTTCACAGTCTTCTGTTCCTTCGGAATCGACGAAGGTGGTTTAAACCCAACCCGTACAACGATAGGCATTCCGTTTGACAAACCACCCAGTATCCCACCAGCATTGTTTGTCAACGTAACCACCTTACCGTCCTTGACGGTGTAAGAATCGTTGTTCACCGAACCCTTTACTGCTGAGGCTTGAAATCCTAATCCCACCTCAAATCCCTTCACCGCTGGGATACTGAACGCAATCTTAGCGAGGTCCGCGTCTAGGCTATCAAAGAAGGGTTCACCAATTCCAGGTGGAACCCCGTCCGCTACGCATTCGACAACACCGCCGAGGCTATCGCCTTCATTCCGCGCGTTCAGAATTGCCTCCTGCATTTTCTGGGCAATGTCCGGATCAGCGCAGCGAACAGAGTTCGCGTACGCGTTACGCTTTATTGCATCCAGCGGTAGTTGTTTATCCAGTTTTATTGAATCAATCCGAACCGTGTGTGCAAAAACCTCGACACCGATCAAGTTCAGAAGTTTCTTCGCGACGGCACCCGCCATGACGATTGGAGCCGTTAGCCTCCCGCTAGCACGTCCCCCACCCCTTAGGTCGTTGAACCCTCCGTACTTGATTCTCGCTGGATAATCTGCGTGGCCCGGTCTAGCGAGGACCGCCAATTTGTCGTAGTCTTGCGACCTAACATCCTTGTTTAGCGTAAGCAACGCGACCGGAGCACCCGTTGTATGCCCTTCGAATAATCCGGATAGAATCTGCACCTCATCTCGTTCGCGTCGTGCCGACGTAATACTCGGGTCGGGTGGCATTCTCTTCAAGAGCTCCTCGTTTACTTCCTCAGGGCTAAGTCTGAGCCCAGCCGGGCAACCATCAACGACCGCAGCCACTCCCGGGCCATGGCTTTCTCCGAATACTGTCACTCGGAACTGCTTTCCAAACGAACTATCACTCAATCACGCCAACTCCCAAGGCTCGAATGTCATCGAAGTATGATGGGTACGATTTATTCACACACTCCGCATTCCTGATCAGAACTGGGCCGCTCGCGTTAAGGGCTGCGATAGAAAGGGCCATAGCGATTCGATGATCGCCGTGAGAATCAACGGTGCCTCCGTGAAGGAACGCCGGCCCGGAGAGAAGCAAACCGCTATCTACCTCGCCAATTTCTGCCCCAAGCACTCTCAGCTCAGACTTAATCACCGATAGCCTGTCAGACTCCTTAAAGCGCAACCTTCCGGCTCCAATAATTTTTGTTTCTCCTACAGAATAACAACCCAGTACTGCTATAACCGGCCCCAGATCGGGACAATTACTGATGTCCGCATTCGCTGCCTTAAGCGCTCGTCCTTCCACTTGCAATGCACCGGCGATGAACCGAGGCGTAACACCCATACGACCTAATACTTCCAAAAAAGCTGAATCAGGATCAGCGCGGTCGCGCGGGAGACCGAGAATCCGAATTTTCGATCGAGTCACGGCGGCAGCGGCCATGAGGAATGCGGCTGATGAATAGTCGCCTGGAATAATGTGTTCGGTTGGTTTGTAGATTTGACCCGGCATGACTTGATAGGATGACATGTCATCATTGAATTCCACAGTGACGCCGTGACGTCTCATTGTCTCAATTGTCATCGATACGTAGCCGCGTGATTCCAAGGGCGAAATGAGTGTCATCCTTAGCCCTTCTTCCATCAGTGCACCAGCGAGAAGCAATCCTGAAATGAATTGAGAGCTCACGTTGCCTGGTAACTGGACACTTCCTCCTCTCGCAGGCCCTGCCTTAACGTGAATCTCTGTTCCCCTAAAACTGATTTCTGCTCCCAGCTGTTTCATGCTTTCGACTAGGGGCTCAATGGGTCTTCCCATGAGCGTTTCGCTTCCCTTCAGCCAAACGTCTTTTCCTACGAGTGACGAAATGGGGATTGTAAAACGGAGAGTCACTCCAGACTCTCGGCAATCAATCATTCCTTGCGGTGCAGCGAGTCGCCCAGTACTCCAAACACGCCAGCTCTCTTGACTCCTCTCTAGTTTTGCTCCTAGAGCCGCCACAGCGGCGGCGGTCGCCTCCGTGTCGTCGCACGAGAGGGGGCCCCGTATTACTGTCGTCCCGTTTGATAGCAGTCCTCCAAATAGTGCACGGTGTGTAAGCGCCTTGGAAGGAGGAGCTCTTACTTCTCCCGAAATGGCAGCGGTTGGAACAATTGTGACATTCAAACTGTAAGCCCCATGGCCTTGGCTTTTTGAAAATTGATTGTAGTTTCAATGATCCGACCACCCAGTCTGCGCCAAATCGCACGGACGCTCTCTTTGTCAGATTCTCGAACAATCGCAACAACCGCAGGGCCTTTTCCGGTCAATCCGGCTGCTACTGCCCCGGCTTTCAATGCAGCCATAGTGGATGTTGTGTTATACCCAAATGCGTTTGAGTACGCTACGCCGTTGAGTGTCAATGAGTTCCAGTAGTTGCCTCGTAATGCTTCTCTGTGGGCGACTCGAATTAATGGCCTGATTTCTTTCAGAGGTGCAGGATCGATATCGTGCGTGTATCTCTTCTGCCTTGGCACATGAATAAGAACTCGGAATTCACCTCGCGGCTTAAATCGCTTCAGAATTCTTCGCTTTAAATTGTCAGTTATCACGACCCCGCCCAGGTAGCATGCGCATGCATCATCAAATGCTCCCGTGAGTGTCACCCCTGCACGCAGGCTTGCTTCGACTCCAAGTTTGACTACTTCGATGTCGCTTGTTTTTTTCCCCAACGCCTTTACGCATGCGAGCGCAACAGCGTTGCTTGCAGCGCTACTGCTCTTAAGGCCCACCGCAATTGGTATGTTCGATTGCGTTTCGACAATAGCTCCTACACGTTTGCCGTAACCAAACCGACGAAAGACTTGCTTCGCTGTTGCTTCCGCCAACCCACCTTTCTCATCAGGGTCACTTAGATTCCTTCCTGAGATCAAGCCCTCATGACTTGTTAGGGACACCTTGGCTCGGGTCCATAGTTTGATGCCTAGCGCTGCTCCCTCTCCGGTCGCCATCGCGTTAACTATCGTTACCGCGCCGTAACTTACCGCTTCAGCTCCCCGAGCCATGGTCAATCGCCGGTGACTCGAGCAATTGACCGGCGCATCTCGGAAACGGGGGCTTTCTTTCCAGTCCAGATCGAGAATGAGCACGCGCCTTGATTCACCAACATATCAAGTCCATCAACTGTCCGAGCCCCCGCTAGGACAGCATTGCGAAGCAACATCGTTCTAACGGGCCTGTACACGATGTCGAAAACACATTGATCCGACCGCAGCCATTTTTTTGGAACTGGAACATCGCCATTCCCGGCCATACCCATCGAGGACGCGTTCAAGATTATGTCCGCACTCTCTACCTTCCCCCGCATTGATTGGCTCGAAAGAGGTACGCAATTGGCTTGGATGTCAAACTTCATACGCAAGAGACTTGCTAACCGTTGAGCTCTTGAAATTGTACGATTCACAAGAGTGATCTCACACTGGTGTCCAGCGAGAGTGTGCGCAATTGCTCGTGCCGCACCGCCTGCCCCAAAGAGTAGAATTGATTTACCGCCAGGTGAGATCCCGACTTCCTTCAGAGCATTTAGTCCTCCGGCTCCGTCCGTGTTAAATCCAGTCAAGGTGCCCTCAATGGACTTCACAGTGTTAATAGACCCAACCTCAGCTGCCTTCGTTTCAACTTCGTCGAGGTACCGAAGCATTGCAGTCTTGTGTGGTGTAGTCACGTTGAACCCTCTTACCCCAAGAGATTTCAAACCTTGAATGGCGAAGCGCAGCCCGGCACTCTCCACTCGGAACGGAACATAGATCGCGTTCAAGCCGGTCGACCGAAAGGCGGCGTTCTGGATTGTGGGGCTCATCGAGTGGTCAATCGGATCACCGATGAGTGCATATACCATACTTTTTCCTGAGACGTCTTGTTCACTGAATTCCAAGGGTTTGCCAGACCATCCGCAGTGTGTCTATGCTCAATTGGCCATCGGCGGTTTTCGATTCCTCGGAAATCGCTGCGAAGGTGAATTCCGCACCGAACCATGGCGATAGAATTCTCGACGGCATGCCGTGGGGACCCATCGCGAACGAGACTAGCCTCGTATCGGTTGATTCGTCTTCGACGAAACTGAGGATGGTCAGGTTGTCGCTCGGTTTGACCGCTGTGGTTACAACCTTACAAAGGTCGCCCCCAGCGTTCTTCTCCGCTTGTAAAAGCTTTCTCAAGTCTTCGGAAGAAGGTGTGCGAGAATAGTCATGAAACGACACGATTACATCACTCCCGTGAGATTTCAGTTTTTTCACTATGTGATTGGATGAGGCGGCTGAGAGTTCGATGTCCACCAAGTCGAAACCTGCAGCAGCAGCATGTGATAGAAGTTCTGATGTAGCAGTAGAGCCACGATCCGATTTATCGGTAGCAATGACAGGAAAGGACTTAGTGTTCACAATGTCTTCAAGGAGTCTGGGGTCATGCAGTTTGTCGAGTCGAAATTCGACGAGGTCTGGTTTCTTGGATGAGATCTGCTCGATCAGTTTAGCGATATTCGCTTTGTCATCTACCATGATGGATAGGCATACTTTGCACTTCAGCGCTCGATCACCATTTCAGCCGCTACCAAGGTGCCGAAATGCCGGCCGCCTTCCTCGACTCTCAGCAGAACCTCATCGCCCGTCTTTAGTTCGGAGACGGGGGTCGAAGTAGCGGTTGATACCAGTCGAACTGTTTCTGCGTTCTGAAGTATTAACGAAAATGTGCGGTTGTTGACTTCGGTTACAACGAGTACCATGGGCCTACGTTCTATTTTCACGCGTCCAACATGCCCTGTTCTCGTTGCTCCCGCGCGACTTACGATTAAGATTTCTTCTCCCGCCTTCATTTCAGCAAGGTAACGAGTCTTCAAGCCAGGCGCGAGGACATAAGAGGAAACAGGTCCAGCATTCACACGAAAGGGCCTAGGCTCAATATGCGGATTCCCATGAACCTCGGCTTCAACCAAGAACAATCCTGACGATTGTGATCCAACTAGCATACCCTCTCCCGGCTCCAGTAGCTCGCATGTATCGATGCAGACCCTAGCCCCTGGGCCGATTTGCCTGACACCAACGACTTTTCCCCCAACTAGGGCAACATTCTTGCCCTGGGCATCAAACTTGTCGACCCCTTCAAGGTCTGTTGGTGAAGCAGCTGTAAGGACGACGCCATCCACCCCTAATTCTAGTGTCTGCAATGCGATTTGTGCATCCGCCTTGCTGACCACGTCTGCGAGGAGCGTGATCTTGTTCCTAGTCCGCGCGATGAGGTTTTCAAGAGGGATAATCTTCCAGTTCGGACACTTGACGAGCACATATCGTATCCCAGTTTCTGCTAGCTGTAGAACTTTCTCTTCGTCTGACCTATCTTTCACGACTACCTCCACTGCTGCGTTCTTAGGAACTGTGTTTCCCATCCCAGTTCGAGTTGAGAGAATTCTGATATCAGAGTGCTCCTCGGTTGAGGCGGTTTTCAGTTTTAAACCACTTGCAAGCGGTAGGTCTTCGGGAGAAAGCACTGCTACGCTGAAGTGTTCCTCAGCGATTTGGAGCAGTTCCTTCTTTCTAGCCTGCGGTATGTTGGGGTCTAATCTAAGCCACAGTTCTTTCATTAAGACTCCTCGAGTAGCCTTGAGGCGTCCTTTGCGGTCGCATGCTCGTGAACGATTGCTGATAGCGCTCTACTCATTGCTTGTGGCCTTTCATGTTGGAAGACGTTCCTGCCAAATGAAAGCCCGGCTGCGCCTGCCTTCATCGAGCTCTCACCAAGCTCCAGCACATCCATATCGGTCTTCATTCTTGGTCCGCCAGCTACGACAACGGGGACCGGGCAACTCTGCACCACCCGTCGAAAACTGTTGGTATCCCCTGTGTAAACGGTTTTAACTACGTCGGCCCCAAGTTCCGCTCCGATCCTAGCTGCATGTGACACAACTTCGTATTCATTCTCATCCTTTATGTTCGGGCCCCGTGGGTACATCATCGCAAGCAAGGGAATCCCGAAAGAATCGCACTGTTCTGACAATCCACCGAGAAACTCAAGCATCTTATGCTCTTCTTCCGAACCTATGTTGATGTGCGCTGAAACTGCGTCGGCCCCGAGTCTAACCGCTTCTTCGAGAGTGCACACTCCAACTTTCAAGTTAGGCTTACCACCAAGTTTGGTGGAAGCGGAGACGTGAACAATCAATCCCGAGCCACGCGTGTCCACATGTTTCGCTATCCCCTTGTGCACCAACACAGCATCCGCCCCGCCGCTCAGTACACGTTTTACGGTTTCCTGCATGTTTTCCAAGCCTCGGACAGGGCCAAGCGTGATGCCGTGGTCCATGGCAATTATGAAAGTCTTCGAATCATCTCTCATAATTCTTCGTAACCTTCTGGTCTTTCCGGATTCCATTATTCGATCACTCTCAGAGGTATCCTTGTGATTTCATCGACTCCGCTATTAACAGAGCGCAACCAGCTGCTCCTCGAATTGTATTGTGCCCTAAGGCTACATACTTGACGCCTGAGAAGACAGGGTCACTGCGAACCCTACCGACTACCACAGACATGCCATGCCCTTCGTTTCTATCGAAACGTGGCTGAGGCCGATCTTGCTCCGACCTTACAACTAGCGGGCGTTCTGGGGCTGTTGGGAGCTTCAATTTCTGCGGCTCCGCCGTAAACACCTCCATGCAATGCTCTACTTGTGCAGGCGTCGTGGGTTTCTCTGTTTGAACGAAGACGGCTTCACTGTGTCCGTCAACCACAGAAACACGATGACAACTCGCTGACACCACGAATTCAGCCGAACGCCCCACTTGACCCAAGATCTTTGCGGCTTCGCGCTGCACTTTCTCTTCTTCTCCCTTAATGTAGGGGATTACGTTATCGATTATGTCCAACGAAGCTACGCCGGGATATCCTGCCCCAGAAGCTGCCTGCATAGAGGTCATGACGACACTTCTTAACCCAAACGCGTCGCAGATGGGTTTGAGCGATAGAGTCAGTATAGCCGTCGTGCAGTTGGGGTTGGTTACCAGCGAGCCATCCCATTTTCGTTTTCGTCTTTGTTCATCGATTAATGAGAGGTGGGTGAAGTTGGCCTCGGGATTCATCAATGGAACATCAGGGTCCATCCTGTGGGAGGAGCCGTTACTAACTACCGCGAAACCTTGTCTTGCGAAGTCTTCTTCGATTCCTTGCGCCTGTTCAGCCGGAAGGGCTGAAAAGACAACGTCCGCGTCTACCGATTTGGGTTCCGAGCGTTGTACGGTAAGCTCTGCAACTTCTTTCTTCAGTGGTGTCTCCATCCTCCAGTTTACCGCTTCGCCGTATTTGACTCCCGAACTTCTTTCGGACCCAGTTAAAGTGGCGATCTCGAACCATCCGTGATCATTCAACATTTGTACGAAACGTTGTCCTACCAACCCTGTTGCGCCGAGAATTGCAGCTTTCATTACGATTCCTCCTTGGCAATCTGCTTCCTCACGCGAAGTGGCAACTTCTCCTCATCCAGGGTAACAGATACGAGGGTGCTAGAAGCAGGCGTAATCACACGATAGATGTTGATTTGATTCTCACGCAAGTTGGTCGAAATTCTTTCGATCATCTCGGGAGAATTCTCTAGGCCTAGTGACGCGCTTCGCGAAAAATCAGTTAGTGTGGGCCAGCCAGTAGTGATCACCGTAAATGTGACCACCGAAATTACAATCCCTCAATTGCCTCATTCCTCGCCCGTAATTGGTTTCGTCCATCATGTCTCAGTCTCTTAAAAGAGTAGCTCAACAAATCAGCATAATGCAGCATCGAAGAGTCGTTTACACGCCCATGTACAATCGTTCAGCTAGAAAACTGGGAAGGCCGCTGCGAAGAATTTTATCTGCTACAGGCTCTACGTCGTACTCAACCCTCTGAACCTCGAACTTGACTTCTCCTTGGGAAAGGGTGAGTAGAGCGAAACTTGCTCGACGGTCGCCATCTCGAGGTTGGCCTACGCTCCCGGGGTTTGCCAGAACACCATCTTTGAATCTGTAATGCATGGGGATGTGAGTATGTCCGAGCAGGACAATTCTTGCCGAAGCAGCCCGCACTAAACTGCGTCCAACATCGTCAGATATGCCGGGAAAGACGTACTCATTCAAATGGTCGCGTGGGCTGCCGTGAAAGATTGCGAACGTGCACCCCTCACGCTCTAGCCTTGCGGATGATGTCAGTTCGGCAAGATAGTCACGATTCACCCTATCTAACTTCCGCCTCGTCCATTCAACAGCTGTCGCAGCATTAGCCGAGAATCCTTGCACGTCGCCACTGACTACCGCATAGTCGTGGTTGCCCATGAGGGTGACCGACGGTCGAAGTTCCAAAAGTCTCGCAACTACTTCGTTCGGCTGAGGCCCGTATCCGACAATATCGCCGAGGCAGAATAGCACATCGTATTTCGGAAGTTTATCGATTACAGCCTCAAAAGCGGGTAAGTTGGAGTGTATGTCTGAAATGACGGCGATTATCATTAGCGGTTCTACGAGGTGGATTGGTTTCCTTGGGAAAGGCTTGATGGTGAAGCTAGAAATCCTGGTTCATCTGCTGTATGTAGGAAAGGTCTTCCCCACAATACGGGCACGACTTGAATTTGTTGTCTATTCTCTTCCCACATTCGGGGCACTCTACCTTGAGCGGATATCGACAGAAGGGGCAGAGTGCGAAATCATCTGAGACCTTGTGGCCACATTCCTTACACATCTGTTCTCCGCCCGCCTCTTCCTCTGGTTTCGGTTGCAACGAGCTCTGAATGATTACGGGAGGCGGTTGCATGACGCCTGATGGAGAACCTTTGACTATGTTCTCTCTTAGAATTCTGTGAAGCTGGTAAGCGTCTGCCTTCGTGAGGCTCCCGATCTTTATGTTCTGAACGCCCGAGCGCATGAGAATTTCGACACTCGCTTTAACCACTCCGCGTTCAAGCCTGATGTTGACCATGTTCGAATATGGGTAATCTACAAAGCTCTTCTTGAGTCCTAGGCCCCCCGATTTGCGAATGATGATCCTTTGGTCGCTCACTACTACTGTCTCGCTGCCCCTAAGAACCCAGATGATTTTCTCATCATAATTGACGAGGTGCCTCATGTCCTCTGGTACGGGGAGCGACGCCAAATCGTGAGCCTTCAGGCAACGCTAAGGTTCTGAATAGCTTTGATGATAAGATGTATTGCTTCGCAGCATCAAAAAAGCCCATGGGGCCTCTAGAGAAAAGGACCCAGACATTGCAATTTCAGGGGTTTTTCGTCACTCTAGTTAAGTAGGTAATACTTGGAGAGTGCGTGATGATATACAATGGAAATGACCGAAACAACACTGAAAGTCGGAAATAGAGCTTTCAGAGCAAACTACAGTCAATTGGAGAATGCTATAGTAGCTTTCCTGTTCGAGGATCGTATTCGCCTCGGAACGGTTGCCATCGCTATGCCTGGTCTCCGTGAAGTTGCCGCCGGACGATCTTCCGTATTGGTGGGCGGCAAGTACCTCATGACGAGTAGAGCTTTAGCGGAGAAACTTGCTGGAAAGAGTGGACGAATCGCGTTAGTTTCTTTATTCACTGAACTCGATGAAGCTGAGGCTCTAAGAGTTTACACTAAATTGCTCGATCAGGTCCAATTCGCTCAACCTTCCGACGAGAAGATCGGGCCGGTCAATTCTTCAATACGACAACACATTTGAGAGGGGCGATTCGCCGAGGACTTGTGCTGCGGCGTCGCTGACCTGCTCTCTATATTGATCATTTGTGTATACCCGTATGATGTTCATGAAAACTTGAAGATCATCCACGACTCTTGATAACTTCGC
>Ga0187769_10001746_pt1 | contig 12479 bp, 15 predicted proteins | sample 0116_SJ02_MP02_1_FD_133140 | JGI IMG/M metagenome (GOLD analysis project Ga0187769, IMG submission 133140) | Tropical peat soil microbial communities from peatlands in Department of Meta, Colombia - 0116_SJ02_MP02_10_MG | ecosystem: Environmental > Terrestrial > Soil > Wetlands > Peat | place... | reverse complement strand
GGGATATCGCCGTGCCCGGTCATGAACACGATCGGAATCCGGATGTTCGCCTTGACCAATTCGGCCTGGAAATCGAGCCCGCTGAGCCCCGGCAACCTGACGTCGAGCACCATGCAACTCGGTCTATCAGGCAGCTTACTTTGCAAGAATTCCGCCGCGGAAGCGTAGGTCTTGACCTGCAGGCCGACCGAGCGGAATAGGCTCGACAGCGCTTCGCGCAGGCCGGAATCATCATCGACCACGAATACCACCTGTTGCTGCTCGGCAAGCGTGCTCACCAATCATCCCCCATGTCCATTGCAAATTCTGCTTCATACTCTTTCACGCGCGTCGCATCACGAACGGCGCCCGAATACCCGAAGGCAGTTCCAGGCGCTGCTTTGGTTCGTGTAACGTCGTCCCGTAGCGCGATCAAGTGCTGCAGCTTCATCGGCCATCCTGAACGGAATTCTGGTCGAACTGCAGGTGCTCACCTCGGCTGAGGAAGCGGCGACCCGGCGCATCGGGTACTCGGTGCCAGCATCTCGGGTCGATTTGGCTAAGTGGGCATCAATGTTAGATGAAAGGCGGTCCCAAATGGCGCTTGTACCGATGCCCACAATCGGCCGCCGTGCGCTTCGACGATCCATCGGCAGATCGAGAGCCCTAGGCCCATTCCCCTGGATTTGGTTGTAAACAGCGGCTCGAATATCTGGTCAACGTGCTTCGGATTTATGCCTAATCCTGTGTCTGCCACCGAAACGATCACCCGCTGTCCATCAAAACTGGAACCAATTGTAAGCTGCCGCTCGCGGCCTGTCACCACACTCATCGCTTCGATCGCATTGACAATCAAATTGACAAGGACCTGTTGCAGTTGCACGCGATCACCCAACACCGCGGGAAGTTCGTCGGGTACGTCATTGCGCAGCAATATCCCGTGAGCTTCCAATTCGCTTTGCGTTAGCGCGAGGACCCCCTCGACAAGAAGGCGGACCTGTAACGGAGCCTTCTCGCTCGGCCCTCCTCCAAACATTGTCCGAATGCTTGTTATCACCTCGTCGATCTGATGCGCACCTTTGACCACTCGCTCAAGGGCCGCATTTGCTTCGGCGATATTGGGTTCGGCTTTTCCTAGCCACCTCAAGCCAGAATGCGCACTAGTCGCGACAGCTGCCAACGGCTGCTTGATTTCGTGCGCGATCGACGCTGCCATGGCGCCGATGGCCGTTTGCTGCGCCACTCGCGCGAGTTCGCGTCGGAGTGCGTTTAGTTGTTCCCGAGCGTGCTTGAGGTCAGTGACATCGCGCGCAATGGCATACACCGATGAGCGGTCTGGCATGCCAACCCACGATAGCCAACGATAGGAGCCATCTTTACATTTGACGCGATTTTCAAAGTGCGGGGTGCTTGTGCCAGCAAGCATTCTAACGAGCGCCTCGCGCGAACGATCACGATCATCAGGGTGAACCAGCCATTCTCCGGTTCTCCCAATCAGCTCGTCTGGCTCCCAACCTAACGTCGCAGTCCAAGCTGGGTTGACATTAAGTACCGTCCCTTCCGTGTCGGTGACAATGAGAAGGTCTTGAGAGAGTTTCCAGAGCCGTTCGCGTTCCTGTGCCTGCGCCTCGACCCGCTCAGCCAACGTCTGGTTTAGGGCACGCAACCGCTCATGCATAGCGGCGCGCTCGACTTCGGCACGCTTGCGCGCGGTAATCTCTTCGGCGGCAACGTTGACTCCAATGACATTTCCGTTTCGGCTTTTCAGGGGATGCCAATAAGTCACCCAGACGCGGTCCACATTCGAACCGTCGGGCCGTTGCCCGTTGACCTCAATTCCGGTGATTGGCTTGCCCGACTCTACGATCAACCGCACGATCCGCTCGACTTGATCGGCGACCTGAGGCACGGTTTCCCGCACGGATCGTCCAATATGATCTGAAATCGAAATTCCGCAAATCTCGGTCAGGTGTTGATTGATCATTAGATAGCGGCAGTCAGTGCTGAGAAACGCAAGGCCCACAGGGGCAGTGTCATAGACAAGCTGCAACCCGGGCGAAGCAGTCAGTATTGCAGCGGAAGCCGAGCCCGCTGTTGACTTCGATGCTATAGCTCTCTTACCGCCCACACGCGCCTCACGGCACACCATATGCGCTGTTCAATACAACGGCAAACCCTGGGAGAAAATATGACAATTGCGTGAGGCAGGTATGCCCAGATGCGTCGACTAGCTACTGGGCTTTCGCTGCACCATTAGGTGTCAACCTCGGGAGGGCGACATAAACAAGGAAGGCGAGGACCGTCGCGGCTTCCGCATTGAAGCTGCATCATTAGGCATCACACTAGTCAATGGTTGGCGCCTCGTTGACCTCGGGGACGATGAAGAGCGGCGCGGCAAGCCTGGCTTCAGATGCATCTCCTGAAGCAGTGATGCGACGTCGGGCCAACGGGAGAAGTAACTGTTACCTGTGGTAACGGGGTCACAGTCTCACAGACTTGACCGTGCTAGGTTCCAGCCATTGCCGGGGCTGGGCTGGGCAGCATCATGCGCTAGCGTGGATCGCATGTATGTGGAACCACTCGCATACGATCTTTTGGAAAGGCCGGCTCTGTGATGCGGCGAATTATGTTCGTCTTACTTATTGCTTTGAATGGGGCGCCGGTGGCGCTCGCGCAGACTGACGAAGAACGGCAAGCGTGCGTTAATGATGCGCTTCAGCTTTGCCAGGAGGCCATCCCCGACCGAGAACGCGTGTTTGGTTGTCTAATGTCGCACAAGGACGTGCTGTCCCCAGCGTGCCACGCGGTTATGGCTCGCTCTGAGGCCACGGAACACTCACCGTTGAAAAAACAGGTTCCGGGGGCGATGAGCGCCAAGGGCAAAGGGACCTCCGCCAAGCGCGCGTCCAAAGCCATGTCTGTGACTTCCGTTAAGCGCGCTTCCAAAGGTGTGCCGGGGACTTCTGCCAAGCGCGCTTCCAAAGTTGTGCCGCGGACTTCCGCCACGCGCGCTTCCAAAGCCGTGTCGCGGACTTCCGCCATGCACGCTTCCAAGACCGCGTCAGGACCGAGCCGACAACCCCTTAATGTCTTGCCCCACTAAACGACGCCGTCAGTGCCGTCCTCTATTTGGCTAATCCTCTGCGCCATCTTCCTTGAACTAATTTTCCGTCGGCCGAAACGCTCGTCGCCGCCGCCACAGCAGTTCGGCGCAACAAGCGATAATCGCATGTTCGGGACCTTAACGTGCTTTGGCATCCGGCGGCTGCGGAACCTGCCAAGGAAGCCTGTCGACGTCCCCAAGCGAAACCGTCTGGTTTGACAAGAATACGACCGCGCGCAGTCCGTCGGTGTAGTACGGATCACCCGTAAGATTGTTGCGCGGGCGCGAAACCGGAGCGGCGCCGACACCGTCGAGATAACCATATCGTTCGACGAATCCGGACATTATCAAGTCTTGTAAAAGATAGGTCCGATCGAAATCAACGTCCGGCGCGATCTTGTGTGTGGTCAAGTTCCAAGTCTGACTGGTTAAGCGAACCCCGATATCTCGGCTAACTTGTCCGATCCAGATTCTCCTCCCTTCGAAAGTGAACGGCGTCAACCAAAACCGCGCGTGAACGCGTTCGTTGATCGTCGACCGAGCTTTCTGGACGACAATGTCTTCTGGCCGGCCAAAGACATAGAGCGGGCTGACTGGCGAGGTAAGAAATGCATCGCGAAATAAGAAGGCACGCGCTGTGTCGAAGGCACTAGCCACATCAAGCTTTCGGGCCAGATGCCAGCCGCGGGCGACAAAAGGAACGATTGGATCCCGTTTGCCTTCTATGACGACAAAATTGAGAGGATCACCGTCGCGCGCACCATCAGAATTTGTTGTGCAGCAATGTTGTTTTTCAACTATTTGTCTTAGGGCATCAAGATCCAGATCTTCGATCTTTTTACCTGGATAGAGATTGTCGGCACGGATGTTTGTGCCGACAAATGGAGGCCCTGGGACCGGTAGCGCAAAATCGAATGTCTCTATACGATTTTTCCCGGCGATTACGATATGAGCATATTTTACGCCGGCGTCGAGGACACCATATACAAAACCCGTTGTAATCAAGTGGGGCGGCAGGATGCTCGAGATCTGACGCTCCAAAAAAAATTCGTCGCGCGCACGGTTAGCTGCATAGGAGACAGCACCGTGAAATCCGTAAGAGACCTCGTAGGGTGAATAATAGTCCGGATCCATTGTAATCGGCAGAAACGCGAGCTGGTCGTCGGTGTCGTTTTCAATCGAAAGCCAAACCGGTTGGATATCGCGTTCCGCTAGATCTTCTCCGAAGCTTTGCTGACTTTCCCGTGCACCAAGCGCGCTGATGCTTACCTGGATTCCGGGAACAGTCTTCTTCTGAGCGCGCGAAATAAAAATGGCATCGGCACTTGGGTCGGGATTGAACCAGAGGGAGTTAAGGAAAGCCGCAGCGGTCGCCGCGATGAAAAGCAAAATCGCCGCGGTTAGGATTTTGAACCGGCGAGACCTTTTTGCACGATCATTGCTTTTAATGGAATGAGGCGAAACCATTGAACAACCGCTGACGTTCTGGGGCGGCCGGCGACGAGGTTGGGAGAGAAGGAATTCCGCCGGAACTGGAGCCGATCAAAGATCCTCGTCGTCCGAATCGTGATCCATATCGCCATGCCGCTGGCTCGGCTCCATCATGCCACCCGGCGCCTACGTAGCGCAACTTTGGCGGCGCAAGGCGGACATTCCGCACTTCGCACTCACGCCAGAACCGGTTCCTCCTCGCCTTATCTTTACCCCTACTTCGCCACGAACGAAAAATGATTCGGTAAGCTCTGCGTGAATAGACTGGCTGCCGGGCACGGAGGGGCGTATCCCGATGCTAACGGTCTTTGGGATCTTGGCTGCACTGGGAATCGGCATTGTATTTGGTCGCATCTGGCAAATACGGCGTTATGAGTTGGACCGTGAATTCGCCTTGCCACCCGTCGCACATATTCCCCAGCGAAGAGACGCCGCAAGCTAGCGGCGGCGCATCACGCCTTAATCCGCGCAGCAAATGCCCGCGCATCTGGCCCGCGTCACGCGAGGCTATGATCAGCCGGTCATAGCATTGCCACGCAACGCGGGTAAATTCAAAAAAGCCGAAATGGAGGAAGCGTCCGTGAGTAAAGCGTCGGTCAATCAGTGTGCGCAGTGTCGTGCGGATATCATTGCGCCGGAATGGTCTGAGCATCTGTCGGATTATTGTATTCGGAACGTATGGGCTTGCGAGGCCTGTGGATATCAGTTCGAGGATACAGTTTACTTCTCGCCCGAGTTGACGGATGCCGGCTAGGCGCTGCCGCATTGCGCCCAGTGAACCGCTTTATCTTTGGCTCTTCCCGCGGCCACGCCTGCGCCGGCTGGCGCCTTTTGGCGCATACCTGGGGATAGACGTCTCGAAGTGGCAAATCCATCGGTCCGCGACATATCTCTTTGCTTTGTTGCTAATCCATCGCGGAAATTCTCAGCGTGCTGCCCTCAAGCCAGACCTGGACCGGTCCGTGACGCAGGCTGTCTTCAATGTCGTCCGCCGTCTTATAGTAGGAGTCGATGGCTAAGAGCTCAGCCTCGACGCGGTGGCAGAAGATGCGCGCGCGGGCATTGCCTTTGACGCCGGCTATGGCGCGGCCGCGCAGCGTGCCGTAAACGTGGATCGATCCGCCGGCGACGATGTCGGCGCCCGATCCGACGGAGCCGAGCACGATGACATCACCATCGATAAAGACAACGGATTGCCCCGAGCGCACTGGATCTTCAATCAGCAGCGACGTCGGCTTTTCCGGATGAGGAGCAGGAGCGATGGGGGTCGCTTTCGGCAGATCGAGCCCCTGGGTGTGACACTCGCCGCGTAGAACCGGAGGCAGGCTCGAGTTCGCGACAGCCGAGTCAACGCCGCAGATGCCAAGAACCCGGATATTGCGTTCCGCCAGATTGTCAATCAGATGGGCAATTGCGGCCGGGCTTAAACGCACTCGCGAGAGATCGAGCGCCACCGGATGGCCCACAAAGAAGCCATTTGAACGCGCTAGGCTGGCGTCAAGGTCGGCCAGCCAGTCAACAATCGGCGACTGCGGGGTAATGGCGAACGCCGTGTAAGCGTGCGTCCGGAACATCAACGACTGCCGCTGGTAACGAGGCTCGACACCGTGAGGCCTCTCTGTCCTGGATCGGCCTTATGCTCATTGTGTTGCACCAACTGCAAAACGATCCCCCTTTTCGATTTGCTTCAGCAGCGATGCTTTGCTTGCCCCACTACACCGCCTAGCTGAGTCGCTGATCGCGCGCCCACTTAAAATCTTCGAGATGAGCGGATTTCATCGAACGGCCTTGATTGCGCCTGCCATACGCCTTTTTTGCGCGACTTCGCCGCGCAACAATGTCGTTCGTTAGGGTTAGTTGGGGCCTCGCGTTGCGCGCCAGCGTCGGTCTCATTGTCATCGCGTTTAGCCTGGCCGGCTTCGTCGGCGGGGCGGGCGCACAATCCAATCGCCCGCCGCCGGAAAACGAGTTTTACCCGGAGCCGGCGCCCTATCCGGGTGGCCCGCCCCGTTACGTCGGCGCTCCATTGCCGCCGCTGGACTATGGTATGCGGCGAGGCGGACCGCCGCCCTATGGCTATTACACTCCGCAACCGTTCATCTATCGCGATGCAAACGGCGTGTATCGCTATGCAAACGGTGTGCCGCTGAGGCCGTATTTTGATCCCCGGGAGGGCATTGGCCCGTCGCAAGCGCTGCCCGGCGGCGAACTCATTCCACGGCCGCCAGCCGATATTGGTGCGGCTGCCGCGATTGCAGCGCTGCCGCCCGAGGTTCACCCTGAGCAGCGGCCGGTCAAGGAACTGCCGCCGAACCTTCGCCGGCAGCTCGTTGCATACGTGACTGCGGAGCCGGCAGGCACCATCATCATCGATACCCCGCACACCTTTCTCTATTTGGTGCTCGGCGACGGCAAGGCGCTGCGTTACAGCGTCGGCGTCGGCCGCGAAGGTTTTACCTGGTCGGGTACCGAACGCATCAGCCGAATGAAAGAATGGCCGGACTGGCTGCCGCCAAAGGAGATGATCGCGCGGCAGCCTTATCTGCCGCGTTTCATGGCCGGCGGCGAGACCAATCCGCTCGGCGCGCGCGCGATGTATCTTGGCAACACGGAATACCGCATTCACGGCACCAATCAGCCTTCAACGATCGGAACCTTCGTGTCGTCAGGGTGCATTCGCCTGACCAATGAAGATGTCGAAGACCTTTACAGCCGCGTCAGCGTCGGAACGCGGGTCGTGGTGTTGCCGGGATCGGCACCAAATACCGCTTCGTCGTCCGCTAACCAAGGGTTGGCCGCCCACTAAGGAAGTCAGGTTGAGCGTCGGTCGAATTACGACAGTAGCAGCGTTATGGCTTATGCCTCGGACGAAACCATCCTTCTACGGTTTAAACGGTGGGCTGAAATAGATGCCAGCAACCACCCCTAGAGTCATCGTCCCTGTCCTGATGGCGATCACGCTGGCGCTCAGTGTCACGTCCGCACGAACCATTGAAGCGGCAAGTGCCGACGATACGGCGCGATTCTTGGCCGGATTGCCGCCGTCGTCGAACTCGCCGCTCACAGCACTTGCCAGAGATGCGGCTTGGCTGTCGCACGCTCATTATTTCGATACGATGTTTGCACGTGAGGAGAGCACCCATCTTTCCAAGGTTCGCGAGTTTTCCAAGGAATATCTAACCGAGAAGCACGATACAATGTTCTATATGTTCAGTGGCCCGGATTTTCTCTATGCAAACTCGTTGTTTCCTAACGCCTCAATCTACGTATTGGCCGGTCTCGAACCAGTAGGGGAGATCCCGGACCTGACCAGCCTCAGTTCTTGGGCCATCGATGAAGAACTGCGAAATCTTGAGAGCTCGACGGATTCGCTGTTCAGCTTCAGTTTCTTCATTACACAAAAGATGAAGGTTCAACTGCATGAGGGACCTATCTACGGCACGTTGCCGGTCCTTTATGTTTTTCTGGCGCGAACCGGTAAGACCATCCACAGCGTGAATTTTGGGAAATTAGATGAACAGGGAATCTTTAACATTGCGGAGAATCGGGGCGCAACGAATGCTAACACCAAGAAAGCTGTCGGAAGCTCTTCGGGCGTGGAAATCGTCTTCTCTGAAGGTAATGGACCAACGCAATCGCTTTACTACTTCAGCACCAATCTTGCGAACGGCTCATTTGAGCGGAGCGGCTTTTCGGCATTTTTGACCAAACTCGGACCCGCCGACAGTTTCATTAAGAGCGCGTCATACCTCCTTCACAGGGACCAGTTCGCGAGCGTGCGAAAGTCATTGCTCGACAACAGCGCGACCATCGTCCAGGACGATAGCGGTATTCCGCTCGCGTATTTCGATCCAAGGAAATGGCGGCTCCAAGCATTTGGGCGCTATGCAGGGCCCATTTCGATGTTCGCTAACTTCTACCAGCCCCGAATGGCTGACCTGTTCCAAGGTGCTAGTCCGATCGAATTTGGGATTGGATACCGATGGCGTAACAACGAGTCTAATCTTATCCTCGCCGAAAAACGGTCATCGCCAACTAGCGATGAGCAACTAACGCCAAACGCTGCAGCAAGAGTCGCTTCTTCGCCAAAAAAGATGCGAAAGCGCGCGGAAACCGAAGCAACGCCGCCGTTAGTTTGCAGAATTGCCAGGGTTTTTCCATTCTGTTGGTAGGAGCAAAGTACACAAACGGACCCGGGCACCTGTTAATTGCCACGCTTCCTTGAGCTCTGACGGTCGTCATCGTCGGGGCGTGGTCCTCGAATTGCACGGAGTGCAGGTCGGTTTTCAAGTGTCGATCGGTCTAGCAGGCAAGAACCCCGGGTCGAAAGGCGCGGGGTTCGCAATATTTACGGCTCGTGGTGCCTGCGTAAGAGATAGCGGGCGGCAACGCCAAAGCTCCAAATCAAAGCTGCGCCGACAATCGCGATCGGTGTCGATATAGTCCAATCGGGATGGGGAAGATTGCCGATCATAGTAAGAACGAATGCCGCCCACAGCAGTGCGGCTATGCATGCTGCCCAATAAATGAAGTTTCCGACACGAGCGGTCACGTTCGTGTCTTTGGTCTGCTGCTCCATCGACTAAATTTGCGCCGCTTCTGACGCAAAGGGGCGGTCAAATTAAATCTTGGTTAAACAAAAGGATCCAAAACACGGCGCAAATTCTCTCATTTTGCGCCCCAGTATTTCCAAACCTGAGCCTCTTTCGTGCCCCATTCCGACGTCCACAATCCGTCCGGGGTCGGGCAATTAGAACATTTTGATAGTTCGTTACCTCCCGGGCGAGCCTCGCATTGTCGCGACATCGAGGCTCGCTTTTTTACTGGCAAGTTCGGCTGAACTCCTCGAGCGAGTCGGACATAAGGCATTCAATCGCTGCTAAACTAGTCACCGGCAATCTTGGGGGAATCGAAACGAGAGTTGCTCCAAATCTCGCGATTGGCAGTTCGAAACGTCGGTACGTGCCAAGGTGAGACATCCACAGCGCGAGGCCGTTCATCAGGTATCGGTATCACGCGTGCTACGGGGTGCCCTTCCAAAGCGACTTTACCGGCAGAATACATTGGAACATCGCGCCACTTTTGCCGTCCGACGATGCAGAAAGCTGGCCGCCGTGATTTTCAACAATCATCCGGCAAATTGCTAATCCAAGGCCTATTCCATCTGCCTTCGTGGTTACAAACGCATCAAATATACTTTCCAATTGTTTTGGATCTAGACCTGAGCCGTTGTCTTCTACAGTGACAACGATCGCGTCGGAACCATGTAATGCCGTCTTAACTCGTAACACTCGATTGAGATTGGTTGTGCTCTTCATCGCATCGAGCGCATTGTCGATCAGATTGAATATTACTTCTCGCAATTGGGTTTTGTGGCCAATGATGTGCGGCAGATCGGACATCAGCTCGGGGTGAGTCTCAATGCCACGATTCTTCAACTCTTCGCGTAGAGACTGTAGGACTCCAAGAACAATCTCGTTAAGATCTATCGACTGTCGTCCTTGATCGGTCTTCCTGAATAAGGCACGAATGCTATCGAATACGTCACTCGTTCGATGTCCTTCGCTTATCATCCTATTCAGAGCAGCGCGTACTTCGTCGTGATCCGCAGGCACCTTTCCAAGGAATCGCAAGGCAGCGTTAGCGTTCGTTACCAAAGCGGCCAAGGGCTGTCTGACCTCGTGGGCGATAGCGGCTGTAATGGCTTGCATGTTCAGCAGCTTGTTTTCTCGCTCGCGCTCCAATTTTATGATTGTATCCTTTAGCGCCAGCTCCGCCTCTCGTTGATCGGTAATGTTGGTTGAGATGCCGCAAAGCCCTTCAACTTCGCCGTTAGGCGAAATCAGCGGTACTTTCTTGGATAGAAATAGCTGTTCACCCCAGGGCGTCCCGACCCGCTCCTCGTATTCGATCATCTTGCCTGCAGCCATGACTGCGAGGTCGTTGGAGCGAAACTGTTCAGCAATTGCCGTCGGGAACAGATCGAAGTCCGTTTTGCCCAGAACTTGCTCCCGGCGCATATCACAGACCACCTCCCACTCGCGATTTATGTACGTATATCGCCCATCTTTTCCCTTCGCATAAATGACTGCAGCGCTGTTCTCAAGAATAGTCTCGAGGAGTAAAAGCTTGCGAGTTAGCATGGCATATATTCTTCGAAGTCTGATCGCTTCATGGCCTTGCTTCATCACCAATTGAGTTTTACGACCTTAGAGGCATCGACAGTGGTCATTCAGGCAAACATGTTAAAGGGAAGAAGCATATTGTTTAGCCAATGGAAGTCCGGCGATAAATAGTCTGCGACGCGTACGAAGATCCCGTGACGCGCCCCTTGCGTCATTAGCCGCGCTCCCCCGACCAGTCCAATCTTAATCCCACCACGCGCTATTCGGCAGATCGAATCCGTTCGCGCGCCCATTGCTTTCGGTGCCTGAACTGCGATTGTAGGTGCGCAGTGCCGCCCACTATACCGACGTATATATTGCCGCGCCACTTCAGATAGCACGTGTTTACTAAGGTGCGATGGAGTTGCACGGCGCGGTTTCTCTATTGTCTGTTGTGGCGGGCTGGCGGGTCCGGTGCCCAAGCATCGGTCCCATGAGATCGAGTTGAGTAACATGCGCCATGCCTACGGCTTGAGCCCGCAATGGGCGTATCCTGCATCGAGTTTTCCACGAACGCTAAGCATCGTCCTTGTAGCCCTGGCAGTCGGCGCAACAGCCGGCGCCACGGCGGTTTTCTCTTTCGTTGACCACCTGCCTGCCCAGCCGTCCGTATCGGTGCGCTCACCGGCGGTACCAATTCAAGCTGCGTCAACACTGTCTGGAGAAACTCCGAAAGGGCAGCCGGACCTGCGGGGTGCCGTCCGGAGTGAATCCGCGAAAGAGTCAGGGATCGACGTCCACGCAGAAAGCGGTGTAGCGGGCACGCCAAGCATAGGGTCCGCAACACCAGAACCCGCAAGAACCGCGGGATTAGCCGAGACCGAGTCGGCTCCTGGTGATGTGGTGGCACGAGCCGGGGTCGCGCCTTCGTCAGTTGCCGAAAAGCTGCCCATAGTCGCCGCTCCTGACAAACCGGCTCTCGCCTCCGCGGACAAAAAGGTAACGAAGAAGCACCACGTTGCGATGCGCTACGCGTGGCGCGGCAGCGCTTTCGGGCCTCTGCCGGGCGAGTACCATATGAACGGAATTTGGGGCCGTTACTGAGGTCTCGATGGGGAGGGTCCTATGGCGATCGGTCAATCTTGTCTGTTCGACCGACCGCAACTTACCAGGGGAATCCTGAGAGATTGGCAAACACGGAGGAGTTAAATGGGAATCATTAGTTGGATCATACTCGGTCTGATTGCCGGGTTCATCGGCGGTAAGATCGTCAACAAACAGGGCCAGGGCTTTTGGCTCAATATTGCGGTCGGAATTGTGGGCGCTCTCGTCGGTGGATTTCTGTTCGATTTCTTCGGAGCATCAGGGGTCAGTGGCCTGAACATTTACAGCATGATTGTTGCAATCGTGGGTTCAGTGGTGGTGCTTCTAATCTACAACGCGGTGACAAGTCGCCGGGCCGCGTAGTGCACGACGAAAACTTTGCAGCTGTAAGCCAACGGGAGGTCAACCATGGCGAACCTTGAAGACACGATCCGCTCCGCTGTTCCAGGGGGCAGCGTCGGTAAACCGCTAATGCTCGCTCTCCTCGCTTTGTTTGCCTCCGGGGCCCTCTTTCGGGGTGGCACCACAGGATCCACTACGGGCTCAGCATCGCAATCGACATCTGACCAAGGTGCAGGCGGTCTCCTTGGAGGCTTAGGCGGGTTGTTGGAAAAACTGCAGACGGGTGGTTTGGGGAATGTTGTCAATTCCTGGGTGGGCTCCGGGCAAAATCAGCCGGTCTCGCCTGGTCAACTCGG
>Ga0187769_10001745_pt1 | contig 12480 bp, 10 predicted proteins | sample 0116_SJ02_MP02_1_FD_133140 | JGI IMG/M metagenome (GOLD analysis project Ga0187769, IMG submission 133140) | Tropical peat soil microbial communities from peatlands in Department of Meta, Colombia - 0116_SJ02_MP02_10_MG | ecosystem: Environmental > Terrestrial > Soil > Wetlands > Peat | place... | reverse complement strand
AATCGCTCGTGTGAATGGCAATTTTCGTGAGTATCGCGAGCCCCTTGCAAGATCGGCTGTCGCCGCCTACTTCGAGAAGATGGCTCTCCCTGAAATCTAACGGTGGAAGGCTGCGGTCCCAGCCTGCGCCAAAAAGGTTCTAGAAAGGACGTTGCCAAATGGTTGTTTTCAGCAGGCGGAATTCTTGGATTTGAGGCGTGCGGGAAACACACAATTTCGGCGCAGCGGGTGTTTGTCCGGTCAGCGCGTTGATCAAGCCTCTGGATCCCTTCCGACTGCGCCGCCAGGCACATCGAGCGATCTGCCATCTCGACTAACCTGTCTTGTAAAATACTGTTACACTCCCGCGCACATGGAACACCGCGATGATCAGAGATTCTGCGCGAAGCGTCCATCGCCTGGGTCGATTCTTCTGGGGCTAATTCCTTTCGCGGCCACCTGTTTTTCAGTGTCACTTTGGGACCGCGTGTATCCCGTAGTTCTGGGTTTGCCGTTCAACTTCTTCTGGTTGATCTTATGGCTGCTCCTCTCCCCACTCTGTATGTGGGGCGCATATCGATTGGAAACACGTCGCACTTCAGAGCCACATCGCAAAGACGGCGGCATACTGTGAGTCCAAGCGTCGTTGCTCTGACCATAATTTCCGCCATCGTTGCAGCAGGCGCGTTGGTCGGTTTTTTGGGCGGATCTCACCGCAAGATGGATCTCGAACAATGGATCGTGGGCGGCCGAGGTTTCGGCCTGTTGCTGGTCTGGTTGCTGATGGCCGGGGAGATCTATACCACGTTCACGTTCCTTGGGGCGAGTGGCTGGGCGTACTCCAGAGGCGCACCCGTTCTGTACATCATTGGATACACCTGCTTAGCCTATGTGGTTTCGTTCTATATTCTCCCCGAACTTTGGGAAGCCGGAAGGAGATATCGCCTACAAACACAAGCCGATTTCTTTCAAGTGCGCTACAACAGCAAGTATCTCACCGCCTTTGTTGCCCTTGTGGGCATGATCTGCATCGTCCCTTATTTGCAGCTTCAAATCACAGGTCTTGGAATCATTGTGGAAGTGGCGAGTTTTGGAGTAATTCATCGCACGCCGGCCATGGTGATCTCCTTCGCCATGGTCGCCGGCTTTGTATTCACGAGCGGGATCCGGGGAGTGGCGTGGGTCAGCGCACTAAAGGACCTTGTTCTATTCTTTGCCGCGGTTTTCGTTGGCGTCGCGGTGCCGTACGTTTACTTTGGAGGCATTGGCCCGATGTTTGCGGCCGTCGCGCGCGCCCAGCCGGGCCATTTGGTGATGCCCGGGGCGACTACGAATCTCGGACACGCCTGGTATGTATCTACTGTCCTGCTCTGCGCGTTTGGATTTTACATGTGGCCGCACTTCTTCGGCGCGAGCTTCACTGCGAAAAGTGGTGACACGTTGCGCCGGAACGCAGTCGTAATGCCCCTCTACATCATTACGATGCCGCTCATGTTCTTTGTGGGCCTGGCCGCGCTTCTAGTGTTGCCTGGGCTCGCCAATGGCGACCTCTCGTTGTTGATGATTGTGCGCAAGACCTTCCCGCCCTGGTTCCTCGGGGTGATTGGCGGAGCCGGTGCCCTCACGGCGATGGTTCCGGCGGGGATCCTAATACTTACAGCGGCAAGCTTGTTTGCAAAAAACCTGTGTCGCCCGATTCTGGCGCCCGGCATGACCGACCAACAGGTTGGGAAGTTGGCGAAGATCACCGTCGTGGCAATCACGTGCGCCGCACTTGGTTCTGCCATTTTCGGTTCCACGACGCTCGTAGGCCTTCTGCTGATGGGATATGCCGGGGTGGCGCAGTTTTTTCCAGGTGCGGTGTTAGGCCTGTATTCGAAGCGAGCGACCATCTCCGGCGTCTTCGCCGGAATGGTGACGGGCGTCCTCATTGCCGTTCTTCTCATGCTCGGCAAGCACGACCCCATCGTGGGACTGAATGCCGGATTCGTTGCGTTGTGTTTCAACTTCGCGGTAACCGGAGTGGTGAGTTTGTTGACGTCCAAAGGAGAGAGCGGATCTGCGCCGGACCTTTGGTCATCGCCTGCCTTGCCGTCTCGAGCCGGCCGGGAGCCCACTTGACACAAGAGTTTTCTCCGGCCGCATGGCTTCGATTTCGGCCTTTCCTGGCGAGTCGTGGGCTGCTTGTAGATGATTGACGGGCTTGAAGGGCGGGAACGCTCCCGGATGGCTCAGGGGAAACGAACCAGGCCATCAAATGCTCAACCGAACATTTGTGGAATCCAAGACCCCGTTTCTCCGTCTCACGCTCGCACCCGCTCTTCTGGATCGCGGACAACGGTGGGCTGCACACGTCTCGCAGCAATGACATTGGACCCGTCAGGAAGAGCAGGCACGCACGGCGGCCGGCTCAAAGAGCGGCATATTCGGGAGAGTTAAGGCCGGAGCGATTGTCACAGCTGGATCAAACTGCTAGCCTGCTGCGATCAAGGAGACAGGATGAAAGTCGCGAAGGATATTACGCAACTGATTGGCAAAACCCCACTGGTCCAGTTGAACAAGGTCGCGGAAGGCTGTGAAGCGATTGTGTTGGCGAAATTGGAGAGTTTCAATCCGAACGCCAGCGTGAAAGACCGCATCGGCGTGAGTTTGATCGCGGAGGCGGAAAAAGCGGAGAAAATTCATCCCGGCAAAACCGTGCTGATCGAGCCGACAAGCGGAAATACGGGGATCGCGTTGGCGTTTGTGGCGGCGGTGAAGGGCTACAAACTGATTTTGACGATGCCGGACACAATGAGCCTGGAACGCCGCGTGCTGCTGAAGGCGTTCGGGGCCGAGATCGTACTGACTCCGGGCCCCAAGGGCATGAACGGCGCGATCACCAAAGCCAACGAATTGCTAGCCGCTACGCCGAACGGCTTCATCCTCCAACAATTCGATAATCCGGCGAATCCCAAGATTCACTTCGAGACGACCGGTCCGGAAATCTGGAGCGACACGGACGGCAAGGTCGATATGCTGATCTCCGGTATCGGAACGGGCGGCACCCTGACTGGGGTGTGCCAATACATAAAGCCGAAAAAACCCTCGTTCCAAGCCATTGCCGTTGAACCGACCGAAAGCCCGGTGCTCTCGGGCGGCCAGCCGTCGCCGCACAAAATTCAGGGCATCGGGGCGGGATTTGTGCCGAGCATTCTGCGTACGGATTACATCGACGAGATCGTCCAAGTATCAAGCCAGGACTCGATCGACATGGCCCGCCGGCTTGCGCTGGAAGAAGGTCTCCTGGTGGGGATATCATCGGGTGCCGCAGTCGTGGCGGCCCTGCAAGTGGCGCGGCGCAATGCGAACGAGGGAAAACTCATCGTCGCCATCCTTCCGGATTTCGGCGAAAGATATCTGAGCAGCGCTCTATTTGAAAGCTTGAAGAACGAAGCACAGCAACTGACCGCCGCGCCGATGTGAGCAGGGAGGGAGCAGTGTCCGGATCGATACGAGAGGATATTGCTTCAGTTTTCGATCGCGACCCGGCCGCCAAATCCATCCTCGAAGTCTTATTGTGCTACTCGGGGTTGCATGCACTGTGGTTCCATCGCTTCAATCACTGGCTCTGGAACCATCGCATGTACCTGCTTTCCCGCTGGCTTTCGCAGGTGTCGCGCCTGCTAACCGGAATCGAGATTCATCCAGCGGCGCAGATTGGGAGGGGCCTGTTTATCGATCACGGCATGGGCGTCGTCATCGGGGAAACTAGTGTGATTGGTGACGACGTGACGTTATATCAAGGCGTGACGCTTGGCGGAACGGGCAAGGAAACAGGCAAGCGGCATCCCACGATTGGGAACGGAGTTGTGATCGGCGCCGGTGCACGCGTCCTGGGAAACATACGTATCGGCGACAACTGCCGTGTAGGCGCCGGCTCAGTCGTGCTCCGGGACGTGCCCGACAATTCCACGATCGTTGGCGTGCCTGGCCACATCATCTTGCGGGCCGGCCAGCGCGTCGTCATCACCGATCCGAAACAGATTCAGGATCCATTGTCTGAGGCTCTCGCGGCCGTGGCGACCCAGGTGAAAGACCTGAAGGAACGTCTTCAAAAGCTGGAGGGAAGCAAGCCCGCCGACTCACGCGCCGACGAAGAACTCCAAGCCATCATCGATTACCAGATTTAGCCAAGCCCCGATTGGTTTGAATGCATAGTTCAATGGAGGGGCACTTGGTGCACAAGAGCTGAACTCAGCGAGCGCTGATTGAGAGACACCAAGGCGCCTCCCGATGAAGAGTATGTATTCTGTCGGACTAAATGTTCACAGTAGGACAGTCAGCTACTGCGTGAAGGACATGAGCGGTTGGGTTCACGCAGAAGGTTCTCTTCGCGCGACACGCTTCGATCTGGATCGATGGATGAAAACACTTCCGCACCCTCGAACCAGAGTGTGGGAACAGCGGACCAGCCGTAGCCAGAAATGAATCCGGGAACGGGAGGGTTCTCGACCAGGCGCTCAAGCTGCTTGTTGTTTTAGATGTTCGGCGTCGAAACGAACTCGTTTCTTCCAGACGAGCAAAGTGATCGCGGCCATCTTGCGTGCCAGCGTGAGTCGCCTCATGTGCGGCTTCATGCCTCGGGTAACACAAGCTTCATAGAAATTCTGGAAAGGCCCAGTCGTGGCAGCCGCTTGAGTCAATCAGATACCTTCCACCGGATCATCGAAGATGCAATCACAACAAAGAAGTTCGCCGCCGCACACAGGGCACTCTTCGAAATCGCAACTCGGCACGTGAAATTCGCCCCTTAGAACTCGGCAATCAGGGCACGCGTTTTGATCTACTCCCCAGTCATCGTGTTCGTCGCCGTAACGAATGCGAGGAATGGCCCGCCCCTCCTGCGTAAGCGCCACAATTTGTTGAGCAGCCATAATCTTCTCAGGCCAGCCCTCCGTCATCGGAACGCCGCGGTAAAGGATTCTATTCGGTCGGGTCATGAGGAATTGATACCCCCGTTTCCGGGAATTATACGACCAACTGATAAACTCTATAAAGGCAGGAGTCAAGAAAGAACAGTTCTGCGCTGGCTGAAAGCTTTTGTGTTTCTCAGCCCACTTGGATGAGCAGGATCTGTTCTGACCGCCCCCGCCCAGTGCTCGGTTGCCCGACCCTTTGGCTCAACAAATTGGGGTTCTTCTCTCAGCGATTTTCATCTCCTGTTCGCAACGAAGCGGGTCTGTTCGGAAACCAGCAAAGCAGAACGTGGTCGTTTGGTGTCAATCACAGTTCTATCCGGGACTCGTGGCCCATCGCTTATTCGGGTTATCCGAGAGGGGCTAGTGTCGGGCGTGAGACGCGCTGCCCGAAGCACACAGCGTCGAACGTACCAGCTGAGACTCTCGCTCGAACCAGAGTGTCTCGAGAACCCCACCGCCACCGCCAGAGAAGATCGCTGGATGGAGCGGCCAGCTGACGGATCGGGTACACATTACGCCTGCGAATGTGGCTGCGCCTGCGCTTCCCGCCAGATTCTTCATTGCCAGGACAAATGCCGGCCCAAGATCCCAGCTGCAAAACACTCCCTAAGACACTCATAACTACACCCATTGCCGCAACGATCCCTGCGGCCAGCGTTCCGTACAATCCTGGCCGACAGTTGCAGTCAGCGACGGCCAAGAGTATGTTACTGGGCGGAACCGACTTCGATAACGGAAATCGGACTAATTACCATGTTGCTGAGATTCTTTCGAATTCTTTCGGTTACGTAGTCTCTGAATAGAATCTAAGGGCAAGGAATGAAACCAACCAAGAAAAGAAACAATGCCAAACCGGCGAAGGCGCAGATTTGCCTGCGGGTAAATGGTGAGCCGGTCGAGGTGGCGTTTGCCCCGCATAAAACGCTTCTGGAAGTCCTTCGCGAAGACTTGGCGCTTACCGGCACCAAGCACGGCTGCGAGTTGGGGGAATGCGGATGTTGCGCCGTGCTCGTGGATGGTCGTCCGGTACTTTCCTGCCTGGTGCTGGGGGTCGCCTTGGAAGGACATGAAGTCATCACGGTCGAAGGCATGGCACAGGGAGCGAAGCTCCATCCCTTGCAGGAGGCGTTTGCTGAACTCGGGGCTGCCCAGTGCGGATATTGCACACCGGGATTTCTCCTGACGGCAAAAGTACTGCTGGAGGAAACCCCGCAGCCTTCCCGCGAACGGATCAAGAAGGCTCTCGCCGGAAACATTTGCCGCTGCACCGGCTACATCAAGATATTCGAAGCGGTGGAGCTGGCTGCCGCACGGATGGCTGGAAAGCCGGCCGAACCCAGCAAAGAGAGTATTTATGGGTGGCGCTAACGGAGCCGAGCGAAAAGACCTGCGCGTCATAGGAAAACCTCATCGCAAGGTGGACGCTGCATCGAAGGTCACCGGCCAGACGAAGTATGCCGACGACCTCGTCTTCCCCCGCATGCTTTACACCAAGATTTTGCGCAGCACAGTTCCGCACGGCCGCATCCTGAAGATCGATACGTCGAAGGCAGAAGTATATCCAGGCGTCAAGCTGGTGCTCCTCGGGAAAGAGCTGCCGATCCCATACGGGGCTCTGCCCGTCAGCGAGGATGAACACGCGCTGGCGATTGGCAAGGTCCGCATGATGGGAGACCCTGTGGCCGCCGTCGCCGCAGTGGATGAAGATGTGGCAACTGAAGCGTTGGATTTGATTGATGTCGAGTACGAGCTCCTCCCGGCCATCTCCTCGATCCAGGCTGCACTCGATACCCCCGAGCCTCGTATCCATGAATATGGGGAATACGGCAATGTCCATCGAAGACAGGTCTACGAATTCGGCGATGTGGAAGTAGGCTTTGCCGAGGCCGACTTCATCCGGGAAGACATCACCTTTTATGAGGGCAGCACGCATCTTGCGTTGGAGCAACACGCCAGCGTGGCCCAGTTCGGTCATGACGGCAAGCTCACGCTCTGGACTTGCACCCAGGACCCGCACTACCTGCACCGGTCGCTCGCCAAAGTGCTGGGGCTACCGCAGAGTCATATCCGGGTCATCGCCACCACGAATGGAGGCGGCTTCGGTGGAAAGTGCGATCCCTTTGCGCATGAAATCATCGTCTCGAAACTGGCGATGATGACGGGGCGCCCCGTCAAGATCTGCCTCACGCGCGAGGAGGTCTTCTATTGCCATCGCGGTCGGCATCCCGTCCTCATGTCCACCAAGACCGGGTTTAAGAAGGACGGCACCATCACGGCCATGCACCATCGCACGATCTTGGATGGCGGAGCCTATGGCGGCCACGGCGTGGCCAGCACGTTCTACACCGGGGTGCTGCAACCGACGACCTATGCGATGAAGCGTTACAAGTTTGAGGCCGTCCGGGTGTTCACCAACAAAGCTCCCGGCGGCCCAAAACGGGGACACGGAACTCCCCAGCCGCGCTTCGCCCAGGAAATTCAAATGGACAAGATCGCGGAGCAGTTGGGGCTCGATCCGGCCGAAATGCGCAAAACGCATCTGGTCCCGTCCAATTCCCTGACGGTGAACTGGCTTCGCATCGGCACCATGGGCTTAGGCAAGTGCATCGACAAGGTCGTGGAAGGTTCCAACTGGAAGAAGCGCTTCCGCAAGCTCCCTTACGGAAAAGGCATCGGGTTGGCGTGCAGTGGCTACATGTGCGGGGCTGGCACTCCCATCTACTGGAACAGCATGCCGCACTCCGGCGTGCAGTTGAAACTGGACCGCAGCGGAGGCGCGACCGTCTTCTGCGGCTCAACAGAGATCGGTCAGGGCTCCGATTCGATTTTGGCGTACATCGTCGCGGAAGTGCTGGGGATCGATCCCTTTGACATCCGCGTGGTCACGGCCGACACCGATCTGACTCCCGTCGACCTCGGCAGTTATTCCAGCCGCGTCACGATGATGACCGGCAATGCCGCCATCCAGGCGGCAGAGCGGGCCAAGGACTTGTTGATCCAAGCGGTGTCCGCGAAATTGGAGGTTCCCTCCGACCGGCTGGTCCTTGCAGATCGCCGCGTTTTCGACAGGGAGAACCCGGAGAAAGGCGTCACGTTTGTGGAGGCCGTGTGGCTTGCCGAAGCAAAGTTCGGCACGCTCGGCACGGTTGGTTCCTACAAACCGCCAGCTGCGCCTGGAAAGTTCAAGGGATCGGGAGTCGGCCCTTCGCCCGCCTACAGCTACTCTGCGGCAGTGGCCGAAGTGGAGGTCAATCCCGAAACCGGCATTGTCGTGGTCCCCCGCATCTGGATGGCTCACGACATCGGCCAGTGCATCAATCCCGTAGTGGCGATCGGGCAGATAGAAGGCAGCATCTACATGGGTCTAGGAGAGGCCTTGATGGAGGAGATGACCTACCGCGGGAACCGCAACGTGGTTCACAAGTTCCCCTCCTTCCTCGAATACAAGAGCCCCACGACGATGGAGATGTGCGACGTTATCACCTATTTGATAGAGGATCAGGATTCCAACGGCCCGTTCGGGGCCAAGGAAGCCGGACAGGGACCGCAGTTGCCGGTTCCGCCCGCCATCGCCAATGCGATTTATGACGCGGTGGGGGTTCGCATCGATGAGGTTCCGATCACACCTGATAAAGTGTTGAGAGCGATTCGGGCGAAAGCCAAGGGGCAGGAAGGCAGATACGGGCCTACTGTATTCCCGCACTGCGACATGCCCGCCTCGATTTTTGTACCGACGCCAGAAGAAGGCGGCGACGGCAAGGCGGTAGAACGCCAGCCTGTTTTGGCATAGCGGCAGGCTGTGAGACGGGCATTGCTGCCTGCGGCTTTTATTCCCTGAAAGTTGTCGGTCTAAGCAGGATTCAGAATGTTGCGACTTCCCAGATTTCACTATCTGCAACCCAAGTCTTTGGTCGAGGCCGTCCGCATGATGTCGGACGGAGGGCCCGACGCCATGTTCGTAGCCGGCGGTACGGATCTCTATCCCAATATGAAGCGCCGCCAGCAAGTGCCGAAGGTGGTCATCGGGCTGGCGCAACTCAAGCAACTGCGTACCATCAAGGGCAAGCCGGCCGAGGGAATGGTCCTGGGGGCGGGTCTGACGCTGACTGAGGTTGCGGAGGACCGCCGCATCCAACGTGCCTATCCGGCCGTATCGAAGGCCGCCGAGTTGATCTCCACCCCACTGCTGCGCAACATGGGCAGCATTGGGGGAAACCTGCTGCTCGATACGCGCTGCAATTACTATGACCAGAACTACGAGTGGCGCAAGGGAATCAACTTCTGCATGAAAAAGGACGGCGAGATCTGCTGGGTTGCTCCTTCCAGTCCGCGCTGCTGGGCGGTGCAGTCGAGCGACTCCGCTCCGGTCATGGTGGCCATCGGAGCGCAAGTGAAGCTGATTTCGAGTTCGGGAGAAAGACTGCTGCCGGTGGCGGAACTTTATAATGATGACGGAATCCGCTTTCTCAATAAACGTCCCGACGAACTGCTGACAGAAATCCACCTGCCGCCGACGAACGGATGGCGAGCGACGTATTGGAAGCTGCGCCGCCGCGGCTCGTTCGATTTCCCTGTCCTCGGCGTGGCTACTTGCTTGCGCCAAGCCGGCGATGGGACGGTGGAACAAGCCAAAATCGTTTTGGGAGGGGTTGGCTCTTATCCCATTGAGGTCACGCTCTCAGAGAAGGCGATTATCGGGAAAAAGCTGACTGAAGAAACGATCCATGACGCCGCAGAGGCGGCCTACTCTCCTGTAAAACCTCTCGACAACACGGATTTTGCCATGTTCTGGCGCAAACATATGGCGCGCTATTACGTCGCCTGCACGCTTCGAGAACTGGGCGGCCTCCCGCAGAGTTTACCGCATCCGGAAACCGAAAATAGCGTGCCGGCCCTGCGTGTATTTTCGAGCGGCCCCTTCTCCTGAGCCCTCCGACACGAGCTCCGTCGCCACACAAAAGAGATTCGGGTGTTTCCTTGCCAAGACGGCGATGGCGGTATCGATGGGTCGCGCTTATTGACCGTCAGCGATTCGCTTGATAAGCTCTGCGCCTTCGCGATGATGAACCACACGATTCAGCTGCACTGAGAGATAGACTGGTACCTCAAATATGGCTGATAAGATCAAGTCAGTTTCCGAAGTCGTTCGCTCAATTCCTTCGGGAAGCCACATTGCGTTGGGCGGTTTCGCGATTGCGCGCAACCCGATTGCAGTTGTCCACGAATTAATCCGGCAGCAGAAGCGGGACCTAACGCTTTCCCAAGGAGTTGTGGGACTCGATACCGATTTGTTAGTCGGGGCGGGTCTCGTAAGTCACTTGATCATGGGTGGAGGGTCGCTGGACCGGTTTGGCCCTGCCCATTGCGTGAACCGCGCGCGTGAAACCAAGTCACTACAATGCGAGGATCTAACCAGTCTTACCGTTTCCTTTCGCTATTTGGCCGGAGCGCTGGGTCTCTCTTTCATTCCCATCAAGACGTTGTTTGCTTCCGAGATCCTGGAGCGATTAGAGGCGGGGCCGGGCGCCTCAGATGTGAAGCGATCAAAGTGTCCCTTCACCGGGGAGGAGTACGTCTTGTTGAGGGCGCTTGAGCCGGACGTGTCCGTCATCCATGTGCAGATTGCGGACCCCGAAGGAAATTGTCAGATTCACGGCGCGCGCTGGAGCAACGACGAGCAAGCTAAGGCGGGGCGCCGTGTGGTCGTGTTGGCGGACGAGATTGTTCCCACCGAGTTCATCCAGCGGTCTCCTGAGCGGACAGTCATACCCGCGCATCGGGTAGAGGCGGTCATCCATCAACCGTATGGTGCGTTGCCAACCTCGGTTTTTCGCTGCTACGACTACGATGCCGATCATTTGCGCCTGTACGTGGAACACGCGAAAGACCCCCGGCGCGTTCAAGAATATTTAGACAAGTTTGTGCTGGGTTGCCGCGATCATTGGGAATACCTGGAGAAGCTCGGCGGGTTACGCCGAATGGAAGAATTGAGAGCTGAGCCGATCTCAGGTTACTGACCGGGAGCGGGGGCGCAGCGTAGGAAAGGACGGATTCGATGCCAGTGACCGAAGGAACGAAGGGCAGTAATACACGGTCCGATATTCGGGCCAGCGAAATCATGGCAGCGTCTGGGGCTCGAGAACTTCATGACGGTGAAGTGGTCGTCGTAGGCCTGGGATTGCCGGAAGTTGCCAGCGTGCTTGCCAAGCGCACGCGCGCGCCCAGGCTCACCACTATGCTTGAGACCGGCGTGATAAATCCGAATCCGAAGGACACGCCGGTGGGGTTGCCCGATTCCCGGGCGTTTTACCGGGCCACGTGCTTGAGCGGTTTCCTCGATGTGATGGGGATGAATTTACACCGGGGTGTTGTCGACGTAGGCTTTCTGGGCGCTTTGGAGCTGGACCGCTATGGCAACATCAATACGACCCTTGTGAAAGATGATTCCGGCAGGGTCCGGTATGTGAACGGCAGCGCCGGAGGAAATGATGTCGCCTCGCTAGCCAAGCGCGTGATTGTAATCATGCGCCATGAGAAACGAAAGCTTCCTCTCGCCGTGACTCATCTCACAAGTCCGGGCTTCGCAGGCGGGCGCAGCCGCCAGGAATTGAATTTGCGCGGAGGCGGACCCAGCCGCGTGATCACTGACATGGCTGTTCTCGGATTTGACGCGACGACACATGCAATGTCGGTGCTCTCCTTGCATCCGGGAGTTGGATTGGAGGAGCTGAAAGCAAACACGGGATTCCCGTTACAGGTCCCGGACCAGATTCCTACGACGCCTCTTCCTACTGCCGAGGAGTTGCGTCTGCTGCGAGAGGAAATCGACCCGAAAGGCGTGCATTTGAAGTAAGCGAGCTGAACTTATCGGCCTGCCATTGCACCGGAAGTGATGATTCCCACTAATACGCGGCCGGCCTAATCCTCGGCAACGCGCTTCGCTACTTACATTCCTGTTTCGGTGTGGAATTTCCCGACGACGTCCTCCTTGTGAATCCGCGCCCGTCTCGGTCTCGAACACTCCAGTGATGTTCTACACGGAGTTCTAGAGAGCTACCTGCTCGAGCTTCCGTTCGTGCCGCTCTTCCACGGCGATCAGGAGAACATCGCCAAGGGGACAGTATTCATTGCTGCGTTTGCGGAGCGATCCTCGGAGCTCCGGCGCGGGTTTCGTCGCTGCCGAGATACTCAAATGTCAGATCAATCGGGGACAGCGGAAAGAGCTCTATCACTTCCGCGACCAACAAGGGTTGGAAGTAGATTTTCTTTTGCCCACCCAAAATGCCGGAGTGTGGCTGATTGAAGCGACAGCTGGAAAAACGATTCAAACTCGGATGGCCAATCCTTTGCTGTCCTCAGAACGAGCTTTGGGAAAACGATCGCGGCGGTTGCTGATCGTCCATAGAAAGGCTGCGACGTCTTTTGAATCTACGGGGATTGCCAAAGGTGTTGAGGCCTCTGACGTTAAGGCGATCAGTGAGCAGCTTGTGCGGAGCTAAGCTGGGAATGACCTGTTCCGACTATCTCGGTGAAGAGACTT
>Ga0187769_10001744_pt1 | contig 12481 bp, 8 predicted proteins | sample 0116_SJ02_MP02_1_FD_133140 | JGI IMG/M metagenome (GOLD analysis project Ga0187769, IMG submission 133140) | Tropical peat soil microbial communities from peatlands in Department of Meta, Colombia - 0116_SJ02_MP02_10_MG | ecosystem: Environmental > Terrestrial > Soil > Wetlands > Peat | place... | reverse complement strand
TGCGTAACTCGAATCGCGGCGTGGGCCGGTCCATCCACGGTCACACGGCGTTGGTCCTTGTCGAGCGCGGAAGCATCGGCTCCAACCGGCGTGTATTCGTCGACGCCTTCGTAGCCCGCGCCGCTCTCCATGTTGTCCTGCATCTCTTCCAGATCGGCGGCGTGGTCCCACCAGGGTGGCTGGTAATGTTGCCACACGAAAGCCAGCACGCACAAAGTCGCCAGATAGATCGCCACCCGCGCCATCCATCGCCGCACTCCCAGTGTGGTGAGCAGTGTAAAGGGAACGCCCAGGCACAGCATCCACCGCCAGGGAAACTGCACGAACCGTAGCTTGGGGAGGATTTCCCACAGCGGAGTGGTAATCGGCAGCATGAGCACGGTACACCCGAGCCCCCAACCCACCAGCAGGTACCAAAGCCTGCGATTGCGGCTGCCCCAGCCCCGCGCCGCCCAAGCCGCCGCAAAAACCACCATGATCTCCGCGGCCGCGACCCAGGAAACAACGCGGTTAAACGCATCGTGGTCGGCGTCGGTGGTGTGGGCAAACAGGAAACTATCCCCCGGGCGGTAGCCCACGGAGACCGCCTCCGCAATGTTGACCCATCTCTGCTCGTAGATTGCAGGCAGCAAATAGAATGAAGCCAGCGCCGCGCCCAGCAGCGCGGCCGCGGCTCCCACCAGCAAAACACGCGGCGAGCGCCGCTGCCAAGCTATCACCACCAGCAGCAAGGCCAGAGAATAGTGGATCATCACCGCCGCGGGTGCGTTGATCAGCCAGGCGCACCCCAGCAGCAGCGCCAGTGGAACCGTCACCCGGCGGCCCTTTTCCTCTACCCGCAACAAAAGCAATAGCAGCAAAGGCAGCAATACGCCGGCCAGCAATTCGGCGAACGCGCTCCGCCAGTAGACAATCACCAGATGATAAGGATTGACGGCATACAGCACCGCCGCGAACGTTGCGTCACGCCGGTCCAGCCAATGCCGCGCCAGCAGAAACATCGCCACGCCCGCGGCCACCAGCACGATCCAAATGTAGATGCTGGGAACCAGCGTCCAGGGAAAGATCGCGCTCAGGGCCGCGCCCAATGTCCACGATGCCGGTGGATAAAAAATAAACCGTGGCTCCCCGTAGGCAAAGTGGGCCAGCTCCGCCCACCGCGGATAAAAGATGCCGAGCTTCCACTGCGAGAGAACTTCCAGCCACGAATATAAATGGAATTCAAAGTCGTGTCCGGAGGGCGCGCCCAGAAAGAAGAAGGGAACTTCCACCGCAAAGGCCGCCGCTGCGATCGCGCCCAGCGGCATCCAGGCCAGCTTGCCGCGTGGCTCATGAACCGTGCCCGCAGGCGCCGGTGAGATACCGCCCTGACCGGATTTCGCAACTGCCGACTTTTTCTTTCCCACCGGGCTCCACGCGCAGACGCTAAGCTATCTTATGTCGACGTTCATCTTCGCACAAAGGCGATGACGGCGCGCCAACGCGGCTGAGCTTTTCAGGGCGCGGGCCGCCTGCCGCTGGCCACGTTTATTTAATCCATATTTAATATTGCTGAAACCGCCACGCAACAGCGATCGGCTACGTTACTCGCATTGGGGTGGAACAGACCACGAAGAACAGAGGGGCCCGCGCCAGAGACGGGGCCGGGTTCCTCGGTTCTCCGGAATCGGACGCCATAGGCCTCTCGCGCTCCGCTACACTCTCTGCCTGCCTATCTCCTGCCTCGCTTTTTCCTGCCAACCTGCCAGTTTCCCACGGCGAGAGGCCATGGCGGCAAGCAGCCTTAGAAACCTGCGCTGCACCCGTATCTTTTGAGTAGGGAAGTGGGGATGTATCTGGAAACAACCTAGGTGGTGACGCTCTCGCCAGACCGCTGGCGGTGCAGTTCCTCGACAAACTCATCGCGTTTCATAGCTGCGCCACGGCGCAGCAGTTCGAGCAGGGGATCTTCCATCTTCTGCTCTTCCGCAACGTCCCCCAGCTCCGCACCGGATTCAAATTGCCTCAAATCCGCCGTCAGGGCCCGCGGAGAAACGCTCATTTCCAGCATAGACTCCGGACAGCCGCGCAGGAACGTGATGAGATTGCCCACCTGCGCCCGTTGCTCCGGCGTGCGGCTGGGGAACTCCACTCCCATGCCTTGGCCAGGATGCGTGACCCGCACCATTCCTTCCGTGTGCACGGCCAGTTCATCGGTGCGCAGGCAAAGGTCAACCAGCACGTGTTCGGGAAAGGGCGATTCGGTTTCCACGTAGCATCCGCCCAGGCTCAAATCGGTCAGTTTGCAGTGTGGAACCGTCTCCTCGGCTCCAGCCCGGTTGGCGGAAGCTGCCGCCTGTAACCAGGCTTGCAGCTGAGTCTTAACCGCCTCATCCAGATCCAGGAAGCAAACTCCGGTTTGTCCGTTCGGTTTTGCCCATGCCACTTGTCCATGAGCGTGAACTTCAAAAGATCCATCTGGCAGCTGGAAACGGAACTGCAACAGCGATCCCGGAGCCTGCGGCTCAGCGGTTAGAACATCCATGCCGCTCTCGCTGAGATCGAGCAGAATTCCCTCCACTTTGCGGCTATCCGGCAAAGTAAGTTCCACGGGTGCCTGCACCGGAACGCGCTGAGCGCGCCGCCGCTCCCGGTTTAGCAAGGCCGTCAACGCCCGCAGGCCGGCTTTTGCCTTCTCTTCAGACAGTGGTTTATATAGAACGAAATGCGCTCCACTATTCAGAATGTCACGCGTCTGGCCCGGCTCCGCCACTAGCGCGACCGTGACCGGCGCATTCCCGGAGTTGAGCCTGCAGCCCTCCTGGTAGACCTCGGCGGCCGCCTTGGCGTCTTCGAAGTCGATCACCAGCGCGTCGAACCTTTGCTGGTGCAGCCGGTCCACTGCCGTCGCCAGATCGCTGAAACGCTCCACCGCGATCCCGCAGGCCGGGAGCACCCGGCCCAGGACTTGGGAAGCCGAATCGTCACTGGAAATCAGCAATGCCAGAAGGGTCATAACTGGGGCCTCGGCCCGACCATGAAGACTACGGCCACCGCGGCGCCGCAGGCCGCGCTGCCTTGGACCCTGCCGCTCCCGCACTGCCTGCTCCCGCCTTCGCGGCGTCGGACTTGGGCTCGTCCACTTCCATCAAAACCGCATTGTCCTCATCGTCATTTTCTGCGAGCAAGGGAGCCACCTCACGGAGTTTCTCCGCCGCCTGCTGGAGCATCTCAATCTGCTTGCCCAGTTGTGCGTACCTGGTCTGCTTGTGCCGCAACACCTCATGAATATCTTTCATACGACCCCCTGTGGCGACTGTAAGGAGGATGGGCGGAGGGCGTCAACGGTAATCCCCGCCCGCAGGTTACCGCGGTAATTCAAGATCGGGCGGACACTGTTTCTAAAAAAGCGAAAGCCCCGCAGGTTGCGAGGCTTTCGAGAGGCGGATGCGGAATGATTTAGGCTTTCAGCTTCCGGTGTAGCACTCCGGCCAGGCCCAGCAGGCCAGTGCCCAGCAGTCCGAGCGTGCCCGGCTCCGGAACCGTCGTAATGTTCGTGTCGCCACTGGAAATGTTAGTGCTTCCGTTGAAGAAGCCCTTACCTGTGTTGATGGTCAATTGAACCGTTGCCCCAAATACGGAGCTCCCGTTATACCAAGTTCCTGAGACCGATCCGGTGAGCGTGTAATTGTGCGTGCCGTTGGCCAGCGTCACCAGAGTCCAAGTAACTGGGCCGCTGAACGAGCCGGTGAAGATGCTGCCATTGGGAAGTCCGTTGGTCCCATTCCCGGTAATGTCGAAGCTTCCCCCGCCATTAAAGCTGCCGCCCATTTGCAAGCTTCCACCGGCAATCAGCGAACCGGTCGTAAAGCTCACGCTGCCCAGCCCGCCCGTGAGTAAACCCCCTCCGTTGAAGCCGTTAACGGCAATCAGTTCCGAGCCGGTCAGGCTCAATCCAGCGTCTGTTCCAGCCAGCGTGCCGCCGCTATTGGTGAAGTCCACCGAGTTGCCTGCAAATGCCATCAGTGGCAGAGCCAGCGCAAGTAGTGCCATCAAAACTATCCGCTTCATAACTGTCGTCCTCCTGAACCTAGGTACCGGGTTGAGTATTCAACAATGGAGGTCTCCCCTCTGTGGGGACAGAGACCCAGTAAACCGAACAACCTGCGTGCACCCTTTATGCCAAAGCGGGAAAAACATTATCCTGCTGATTCTATGACCGTTACCGATAACCCGCTGCCACTCCGTCAAGTCGATACTGCAAAGCGATGCACACTAATGCTTGCCTTTTGCGTTCGATCCGCCAGACGCTCGTGCCCTCCCTGAGCCTACACGGAACCCCTTAGGCAGCTCGTGCTGTTCCATGGCACGGAAGTGTAATTCACAACTTGGAGATATGCAAGTAGTGTTGCAGACGAGCAGTTCTTGGGGGAGGGCTGTTCGGAGCGTTTCGCGACCCGAAAAGGTTCCGGGACGCTTCTTATTTTTTGGACGGTCCCTATTGATGCTTCTTGCCCGCCGACAAAGACTCGGCGCTGGGCCCGATCAGTTCTCTCAGGCGGCGAGAGAGATTGGTGGCCATGGACCGGTAAAAGCGCGAAGCCAGATGCGGAAACAACTCAAACAGCTTCTCCAAAGTGGGCACGTCCAGATGGTAGGCCTCCAGGTCTTCCTGAGCCAGCACGTTGGCGCTGGCCAGGGCGTCCTCCAGAAATGACATCTCTCCGCAAATCTCTCCCGGCTTGATCTCCAGAGAACTGCCTCGCGACGAGATTTGCACTTGCGCCGTCCCTTTCAGCAGCAGGTACACACCATTCGATTTCTGGCCTCGATAGACCAGCGTTTGACCCTTCTTGAAATTGACCCGCTTGGCCTTATCCACCACCAGCGCCCAATCATTGGGCGTTAGAAAAATCAACCCGTTTTTCGAAGAGGACAGTAAAGAAACTTCCCGTTCGGCAAGCTTTGTTGTCATGGCGCGCACCCGAGCTCCGGAGATCGGCTCCGGTTGGATGACAGAAACAGACACAACAGGGCTGGATCAAGACTAGCAGAAATGGAGCTGTCCGGAGTCCTCCCCGGCCTCAGCCACACACCGAAGTACCTACTTCGACACAGGCCACCCACAACTCTGATCTTTGACTCCCGACGCAATCCTCCGTTACCCTATCCTTCCCGCCATGAACTCTGCAGCGCCAGCCATCTCCGTCCAAGGACTCAAAAAGTCCTACGGGGACGTTCAGGCCGTCAAAGGAATCGACTTCCATATTCAGCCCGGAGAAGTTTTCGGTCTGCTCGGCCCCAACGGCGCCGGCAAAACCACCACCGTAGAAATTCTCGAAGGACTGCGCCCACGCACCGGAGGCGAAGTTGCCGTGCTCGGTTTCGATCCCGACCGCCAGCGCCAGCAACTCAAGGATCGCATCGGCGTCTGCCTCCAGGCCACCAACCTGCCCGAGAAAATTCGCGTCCACGAGGCCATGCAAGTCTTCGCATCCTTTTATACCCGCCACGTCGACTTGAACAAACTTCTGCAACGCTTGCAGCTCGATGAAAAACGCGACGCCTTCTACAGCACACTTTCCGGCGGCCAGAAACAGCGCCTCGCTCTGGCCCTCGCCCTGATCAACGACCCGCAACTCATCTTCCTCGACGAGCCCACCACAGGCCTCGATCCTCAAGTCCGCGTCGAAATTCATAACTTGCTCGAGGAACTCAAGCGCGAGCATCGCACCATCCTGATGACCACGCACTACATCGAGGAAGCCGAGCGCCTCTGCGACCGCGTCGCCATCGTCGACGAAGGCCGCATCATCGCCCTCGACACTCCGGCGCGCCTGCAGCAGCAAAGCCGCAATGCCTCGAGCATCGTCGTAACTTGCGCGACCCCGTTTCCCGCCAGCCGTCCCGCCTGGGCGGAGGCTACACAAAGCGCGCTGGATGCCGGCGGCCGCACCCTGACCGTGCACTCGCGCCATCCCGCGAAGACGCTGGTGGATTTGGTGAAATGGATTGATCAAAGCGGCATGGAACTTACCGACGTCAGCCTCAAGCAGCCCAGCCTCGAAGATGTGTTCATCGAACTGACAGGGAAGAAGCTCCGCGAATGATTTCATAGAATGACGTTCTGACATGAAACCCTACCAGGCACTCATCGCGCTCGATCTCAAGCTGGCTCTGCGCAACCGTTCCGTAATTTTTTTCAACTACCTGTTTCCCCTCATCTTCTTCTTCATCTTTGGCCAGACCATGCACGGCGAGCGCGGCGCAGCCATGACCATGGTCATATCGATGGTCCTGATCATCGGTATCCTCGGCAACGGCCTGATGGGCGCCGGCATTCGCGCCGTACAGGAGCGCGAAGCCAACATTCTGCGCCGCTACAAAGTCACGCCCATCACCCCCGCGCCCTTGCTGGTGGCCTCGGTGGTCACGGGCTGGATTCTGTACATGCCGAATGTGCTGCTCATCTTCTCGCTGGCACATTTCCTGTACGGCATGCCCTGGCCGCAGTCGATCGCTTCTATTCTGATTTTCGTCACCATTTCCATCGTTGGCTTTCGCGCCATCGGTTCCATCCTGGCCTCGGTGGTCAACTCCATGCAGGAGAGCCAGCTCCTGGTGCAGTTGATCTACCTTCCTATGCTGTTCCTGAGCGGTGCCACCCTCCCTCTCTCCATATTTCCGGAGTGGCTGCTGGTGGTGACCCAGTTTTTGCCGGCGACCTACATGGTGACCGGCATCCAGGGCATGTTGTTGCGCAACGAAGGCATCGCGGCGAACCTTCAGCCGGTGCTGGCGCTGATACTCACCACGTTCGTGGGACTGTTTATCTCCTACAAACTCTTCCGCTGGGAGAAGGGCGAGAAGATTCGCAACTCAGCCAAGCTGTGGCTGGCGGCAGTGATGACTCCATTCCTGGCGCTGGGCTTCTGGCAAATGCACGCCCGCACCGGCATCGTGAAGACGAAAGTTCTCAACCGCCAACTCGCCCGCGGCGATACCTTCCTCATTCGCAACGCGCGCGTCTTTATCGGTGATGGCAGGGTTATCGAGAATGGCTCCGTGCTCGTCCGCGGCGGCAAGATCGCCGAAATCTTCGAAGGCTCCGGCCCCGACCCTAAAACCCTGAAAGCCGAAACCGTTGAAGCCGCCGGAAAAACCATTCTCCCCGGCCTCATCGACGTTCATGTCCATCTCGGTGCAATCCCTGGCGTCTACGCCGACATGAGCAAGTATGATCGCGAAAAAGAAATGCTGCGCAGACTCGCGGCATATCTGTACAGCGGTGTCACCACCGTGAGAAGCGTCGGCGACAGCCTGGATAGCATCCTCGCCATTCGTGCAGAGGTGAGCAGTGGCGAATATCTCGGCGCCGATCTCCAAACGTGCGGCCCCATGTTTACCACCTCCGGCGGACACGGCACCGAATATTTCAACGACCTTCCACCCACACTTCGTTCCAAACTCGAAGCAGAAGCTCTTCGCCTTCCCGCCACTGCCGACGAAGCGCGCCAGCAAGTCGATGCCCTGAAGAAGCAAAACGTCGACTGCGTCAAAGCGATCCTTGAAGCCGGCGCCGGAGGCATGATCTTCAACCGCCTCGACACCAATCTCTTCAACGCCATCGCCCAGGAAGCCCATTCCGACAAGCTTCCACTCTCCGTTCACACCGGCGATGCCCGCGATGTCTCCGATGCCGTGCTCGCCCATGCCAACTCCCTCGAGCACGGCTCCTTCCGCGACAAGATTCCCGACTCGGTCTTCGATCAAATGGCCAAGCAGGGAACGTTCTACGATCCGACCCTGAGTGTGGGAGAAGCCTTCCAGAATGTCGTTGCCGGAACAACCGATCTACTCAAACGGTCACTGGTGCAGCAAGTAGGCCCGCCCGAACTGCTACGCGACACAGAAGCGGTTTTCAATTCTCCCGAAGGCCGGAAAATCTCCGCAGAGACTGTTAAATTCCCCATCAACATGGAGACCGCCACAGACAACCTCCGTCGTGCCCAAACCCACGGAGTGCCGCTGGTCACCGGCAGCGACGCTGGCAACTATTTCGTCGTCCACGGACCCACCGTGCAGCACGAACTTCAACTCTGGGTGCAAGCCGGCATCCCGTCGACAGTAGCCCTCGAAGCCGCGACCAACAACGCCGCCCACCTGCTCAACGCCGCCAACCGCATTGGCCTCATAAAGCCCGATGCCGACGCCGATCTTCTCGTCGTCGACGGCAACCCGCTCGACGACATCGCAGCCACGGAACGCATCTCGCTGGTAGTCTTCAAAGGCGAGCGTATCGACCGCTCCGAACTGTTCAACCAACACTAGAAGATTATTATGTACCACCTTTGCAGCTTGGAGCTTAACTACGTACTATTTCAGGCTCTCCGCCGCTGCCAGGGCGCAAACCCCGTCGTGGTCGCTGGTGTCACCAGAAACCCCGATCGCGCCCACGATTTTGTCCTCCACCACCAGCGGAACCCCGCCTTCAAGTGGAATCGCATCCGGCAGGCCGAGAATGCGCAGGCCCGCACCTCCACCGGTAACCATATCCTGAAACGCTTTGCTGGGGCGTTTGAACAGCGCCGCCGTGCGCGCCTTGTCAATGGCCACCTTCGCGCTGCCGTTCTGTGTATTGTCCATCTTTTCGTAGTACACCAGAGTGCCGCTGGGATCGACCACGGCCACGGCCATCGTCCAGTTATTCTTCCGAGCCTCGGCCACAGCCACCGCGGCAACCTTCTTCGCGCTCTCCACCCCAATGGGAGGGCCGTAGGCTTTGGGAGCCTGCGCCAGCACCTCCACGCTACCCAACACTAAGACCGCAAACAGCAGAGTCTCCACGCCAAACCGCGACATGACTCACCTCCGTATGATCTGTCGTGACCGCAGCCCCCGGGACACGAGGGCGTGACTCTAAGTCGTACGCAGCCTGCGTGTCAAGACCTTGAGATGTTTTGCGGGCGTGATCCTGAGCGTAGCGAAGGAGTGAGCCCGCAGCCGAAATCCTGAGCGTAGTTTGCGAAGGATCTCTCGATCAACAAAATTCGAGGGACAATGGTGCGCCCTGAGAGATTCGAACTTGAGGCGTTTTGCGGGCGTGATCCTGAGCGTAGCGAAGGAGTGAGCCCGCAGCCGAAATCCCGAGCGCTCTCTGCGAGGGATCTCCCGATCCCGCAAAAGTCGCGAAGATACCCGGTCTGGCGTTCCCTGGGATGGGCAACTTCCGTTATAATCTGTGAGCGACTTTACCTGCCAACCTTTAGATTGCGCCCTTAGCTCAGCTGGATAGAGCGTCTGGCTACGAACCAGAAGGTCGGGAGTTCGAATCTCTCAGGGCGCACCATTGTCATCGCTCTCACTCAGGCCGTCTTCAACAAACCGCTCGGCCCGCGCTTTGCACTATTCTCTTCCCAGACGTAAATCTTTCCCGGCGCCGCGCAATTCCTACAAACCGGATTTCAACCCCTGCCTGTATTTTGAGCAGCTTACAAAAGGCAAACCATGTGCTAAGTAGAGACCAGACGAAGTGGCGCGCAACGGGGCGTTCCAAGAAAGACTTCGGCCAGAGGTTCTCTTGGGCGCCCCTTGCATTTGCGCTTGGCAGAGAACCCGGCCCTCCCTCACCTTGCCCACCGAAACCTACCTCAGACATGCGTGTTGGGGAAATCTATATAGGAGAAAGCTCCCTGATCCAGCCCCGAAGGGAGGCTGCATCTGGGTAGTGGTGCAGTTTGCCCTCATACACTGCGGCGTCATCCTGAGCGCAGCAACTGCTTCGCTCAGCGAAGCGGTTGCGGAGTCGAAGGACCCCTACCTACTCAACTTCACCCCTACGCATCAGGAAATTCCTCCCTGCCCGCGCTAAGGTTTTCTCTGCGACAGTCCACTGGCACAAAGGTCTTACGCCAGGGCCAACTGTTCCCGCACATCCACCCCAGCCTGGCGCAGAAGCTTAGCCACCGCGTCGGCCTTCATCCGCGAAGCGTCGAACCCCACCCGCACCGTATGCTCGGCCTGGTTAAATTGCACCCCGCGCACTCCATAAACCTCTCGCATCCCGTCGATCGCCCGCAACTCGGCCTCGCCCGGCGCAGCCCCGTAACGGAAAACAACGTCCAGATAAGTCATGAATAGTCCTCTGCTCGACCAGCGGATGGGAAACTCCCAGGCCGTCTCCGGTCTGAATCCAATATAAAGCATCGTCCATCGAACAGCATAAGAAAGACGCGTCACCCCACGTCGCCGAAAGGAGTAAAGTTTCTCCGTGCGCTGAGCATACCAATGTCCACCAGCCCCTCCAACCCGTCCTCCGCGCTTCAGCGCGACCCAGTCTGCGGCATGAACGTAAATCCGGCGAACGCAAAACACATCCACGCCCATGATGGAAAGAACTATTACTTCTGCTGCGCCCCCTGCGTGGAAAAATTCAAGTCCGACCCCAACAAATATCTCAATGCTCCGCCTCCGAGGCCATCCGGATTAGTGATGCTGGGCGCCCCCAAGCCGGCCGCACCCCAGGCTGCTCCTGCACACGCTCAACCTAAGGCCGCACCCGCCGTCGCCTACGTCTGCCCCATGTGCCCCGAAGTTCGCGAACCCAAGCCCGGAGCCTGCCCGTCCTGCGGCATGGCCCTCGAGCCCGACGTCCCCCTCGCCGCCGCGCGCACCGAATACACCTGCCCCATGCACCCCGAGATCGTGCGCAGCGTTCCCGGTTCCTGTCCCATCTGCGGCATGGCGTTGGAACCGCGTACCGTCACCGCCGCGGAAGAAAATCCCGAACTGCGCGATATGACGCGCCGGTTTTGGGTGAGCGTTGTGCTGACTGCACCGTTGCTGGCCATCGCCATGGCGAGCATGATTTGGCCGCACGCGTTAATGGGCGGTTTTGTTATCGCGAACAATCGCTTCATTCCAGGGAGTTCAATCCTCCCCTGGCTCGAACTCCTCCTCGCCACGCCCGTCGTTATCTGGTGCGGCTGGCCGTTTTTGCAGCGCTTCTGGACCTCGCTCCTCAAGCGCAGCCCCAACATGTTCACACTGATCGGCATGGGCACCGGCGTAGCTTATGGATATAGCGTAGTTGCAACCCTTGCGCCGGGGATTTTTCCGGATTCACTGCGCCCCATGGGCGGCTACCCCGATGTCTATTTCGAAGCCGCCGCCGCCATCACCACTTTGGTTCTGCTCGGCCAAGTGATGGAGCTCCGCGCCCGTAGCCGCACCAGTGCCGCCATTCGCGCCCTGCTCGATCTCAGCCCGAAAACCGCGCGATTGCTCGCCGCAGCCCAGCCCGGTGGCGAGGTCACGGAAAAAGATATTCCCCTCGAACAAGTCCGTCCCGGCGACCGCCTGCGCGTCCGCCCCGGCGAAAAAATCCCCGTCGACGGCGTCCTGCTTGAAGGCCGCACCACCATCGACGAATCCATGATCACCGGCGAATCCATCCCCGTGGAAAAATCGCAAAACAGCAAACTAATTGGCGCAACCATCAACGGCAGCGGCTCATTCATCATGCGCGCCGAGCACGTCGGCAGCGAAACCTTGCTGGCGCGAATCGTGCAACTGGTAGGGCAGGCCCAGCGCAGCCGCGCTCCCATCCAGCGCCTCGCCGACCGCGTCGCGAAATGGTTCGTGCCAAGCGTGGTCGCGATCGCCGTAATCACGTTCCTTGCCTGGTGGTTCTTCGGACCCGTGCCGCAGTTGGCTCACGCTCTAGTAAATGCCGTCGCGGTGTTGATCATCGCCTGCCCCTGCGCCCTGGGCCTTGCCACGCCCATGGCTATCATGGTCGGTGTAGGCCGCGGCGCACGCGCCGGCGTCCTCATCAAGAACGCCGAAGCTTTGGAGATTCTGGAAAAGGTCGACACGCTGGTCGTCGACAAGACGGGAACACTGACCGAAGGCAAGCCGCGCGTCGTAAGCATTACCGGCGCTCTCGCGAATCACCCCGAACTCCTCCGCCTGGCCGCAAGCCTTGAGAAGTCCAGCGAGCATCCGCTCGCCGCCGCAATTGTCACGGCGGCACGCGAAAAAAATCTCTTGCTCTCCGATGCAACCAGCTTCAGCTATGCCCCCGGAAAAGGAGTTCAAGGCACGGTCGACGGAAAACCGGTCGCGGTGGGCAACTTGGAGCTTATGATTGACATCGGCGCGTTACGTCCGGATGCCGGCGTCTTTGTCGAGGGCGTCCCGGGAGGGGCGAGCGTGGTCGTTGCAGTCTATGGCAGGTGCGTTGGCGCGATCATTGTCGCCGATCCCGTCAAAGCCTCAACACCCGGCGCCCTACGCGGACTGAGAGATCAAGGCCTTCGCCTCGTCATGCTCACCGGAGATAATCTTCAATCGGCAAAAGAAATCGCCGAACTGCTCCGACTCGACGAATTTGAAGCCGAAGTCCTGCCCGAAGGCAAGCTGGAGATCATCCGCAAACTGCAAGGGCAGGGAAGAGTGGTTGCGATGGCCGGCGACGGAATCAACGACGCCCCCGCACTCG
>Ga0187769_10001743_pt1 | contig 12486 bp, 10 predicted proteins | sample 0116_SJ02_MP02_1_FD_133140 | JGI IMG/M metagenome (GOLD analysis project Ga0187769, IMG submission 133140) | Tropical peat soil microbial communities from peatlands in Department of Meta, Colombia - 0116_SJ02_MP02_10_MG | ecosystem: Environmental > Terrestrial > Soil > Wetlands > Peat | place... | reverse complement strand
GCTTGACCCTGCTGCGGGGGGACGGGCATGGTCCGCAGCTGGAGCCAAGGTATCTTGGCACGGCGGCACGCGCGGGCCCCTCCGCGCGCGCCTAGGGGCTCCGTCACCCCCAAAGGGGAGCAAGGTAGGGTCATGCTAGGCATCCAGGCGGCGCACAGAACGACGGCAAGGAGAGGTCTATGCTGCACTGCAGCATATAGCCTCGCGGTCGCTCTCGTGCTCGCGGTAGTCCTGCCTGAAGCCGCCCGCGCCGTCGATTATCCCCAGCTTTTCGGCTCGACCGAGACCCGCATGGACAGTGCCAACTTGCGCACCATGCTGCCGCAATGGGGTGGGGTGATCGAGCGGATGAACGAGACCCCGGAGCCATTCGCCAATGTCTGCGAGAACCCCCCGCTCAACTTGTGCGAGCTCAAGCGTTGGACACCCTTCCTCTCGAGCATCAAGACCCTCGACAAGATGAGCCAGCTCAAGCAGGTCAATGACTTCATGAACAACGTCCCCTATCTCCAGGACCTCATCTGGGAGACCCCGCTTGAGTTCCTTCACAAGCGGGGCATGTGCCGGGATTATGCCGTCGCGAAATACTGGTCGCTGCGTTTTCTCGGCTGGACTCTTGACGAGCTGCGCATCGTCGTGCTCAAGGATCTCAACCTCAGGGTCGATCACGCCATTCTTGTCGTCTACATAGACGGCCAGGCGCTTGTGCTCGACAACCAGATCAAGAACCAGGTCGTGAACGCCAAGAGCATCGTGCACTACCGCCCCACCTATTCGATCAACGAGCAGCATTTGTGGATCCATCGCGGCTAGTGCTTTGGTCTTGTTAATGCTACTCTTTTCGACACTTGCCGCCGGCCGGGGCAGCGCCCGGACGCAAGCTCGCGGGCGCCCGCGGCAGCGGGCGCGCGGAGCCCCGGCCCGTGGCGATCGCACTCCTCAAGGAGAGACGGCTTGAGCGCGCGCGGAATGGCGATGGCATCGGACGCGCCGACGTTCCTGATGGGGGCGTTGCGCGCAGCGGACGTGGCGCTCGTCATCCTTACAGGGGCGATCTGCTACTGGCTGCGCCACGACACGTGGGATTTGCCCGGCTATTACATCATCGCCATTCTTGCAGGCGGCATCCTCACCCTCAACGTCATGCACGTCGGCAAGGTCTATACGCTTGCGAACCTACAACAGCTCGGCTTCCAAATCGGCCAGCTTCTCGCCTGCTGGGTCGGCGTGGTGCTGACCCTTGTCGTGCTCGCCTACTTCACAAAGAGCTCGGACGAGTTCTCGCGCGTCTGGCTGGCGCTTTGGGCGGTGACGGCGTTTCTCGCCATGGTGTTTGCGCACTTCGCCGTCTACTGGCAACTCGCGAGATGGCGCCGGCGCGGCCTGCTGCACGTGAGGATCGCGATCGTGGGCGCCACGCCGCTCGCCGCGCGCTTGCGCCGCCGTCTGCTCGCCCGCCGGGACGAGCAATACGAGTTCGTCGGGGTCTATGACGACCGCCCGCCGAAATCGCATGCCGGCGACGAAGAGGTGAGGGTAAATGGAACCATCGCCGACCTTCTCGCGCGCTTCCGCCAAGATCCGGTCGACGAAGTGGTGATCACGCTTTCCTGGCAGGAAAGCGAGCGCATCACCGCGCTCCTCAAGGAGCTCAAGACGCTGCCGGCAAATGTGCGCTTGTGCCCGGAGGCCGCCGGCTTCGACATACCGACGCACGGCTTCATGACGCTCGGCGGCGTCCCCATGCTGGGGGTATTCGAGCGGCCGCTCCACGGCTGGAACCTGGTGCTCAAGTCCCTCGAGGACAGGATCATCGCCAGCATCATTCTGATCCTCGTGCTGCCGCTGATGGCGCTGATTGCGTTCGCGATCAAGCTCGACAGCCCGGGACCCGTGCTCTTCGGGCAGAAGCGCTACGGCTTCAACAACAACGAATTCACCGTCTACAAGTTCCGCACCATGGTGGCAGAGGCGGCGCGCGAGAGCGACTTGCGGCAGGCTACGCGCAACGATCCGCGCATCACGCGCCTAGGCGCGCTCTTGCGGCGCACGAGCCTCGACGAGCTGCCTCAGCTCTTCAACGTGCTCAAGGGCGACATGTCCCTCGTCGGGCCGCGTCCCCACGCGGTCCAGCACAACGAGCAGTTCGCCAAGACCATCGACGACTACATCGGCCGCCACCGCGTCAAGCCCGGCATCACCGGCTGGGCGCAGGTCAACGGGCTCAGGGGCGAGACGGACAGCCTGCGCAAGATGCAGCTGCGCGTGCAATGCGATCTCTATTACATCGATCATTGGTCGCTCTTCCTCGACCTCAAGATTCTCTTTCTCACCCTCTTCGTGGGCTTCGTGCACGAGAATGCCTACTGAACAAATCGCGGCGCCGGCCGAGGGCGACGGCCTCACTACGGCCAAGACGAGCTGGAGTATGATGCATGGTCAAGGATGAGCCGAGCGATCCCTTCCTCGAGAAGTTCTTCAGCCGTATCCACCCCTCGGTCGCCCAAAGCTTCACGCCGGCCCAGCTCGCCGCGATCAAGCTGGCCTTCGGCGCCCGCACCTGGGGCTCGCATACGATCGATATCCGCTGGTCGTTTCCCTTGCTTTGGCGTCGCTTCTACCTCGTCTTTCTGGCCGGCCGGGAGCAGCGCCCCCCCGAGCGCCGCGCCCGGGAGCGCGATCGCCACCCGTTCGCGAGCCTGGGGAATGCATTCATTACCGTCATTTTTTGCCTGGTGGTGGGAATCCCGATTCTGCTATCGCTCTATCTGCTGCAAGCGGCGTTCAGCATGGGCGGCGCAGGCTCGGGCTCCTTCTTAGCGCAGCTCATGGAGCAACTGAGCCAGCTGTTCAAGTAGGCGCCCTTCCCGTGAGGCCACCCGGTCCCCGCATGGCGAACATAGTCTTCTGGGCTCTCGTGATCACCGTCGGGCTGGCGCCGCTGCCCCTTGCCAGCAATCGGCCATGGGCCTGGGGCGTGCTTGGCGCCAGCGTCGGCATCCAGCTTGTCGCCTTTTCGCTCGCCGCCCTCTTCGACAGGAGTCTCATTCAGCTCGAATGGCGCCGCTACGGCGCCGCTCTCGTCGCCTTCGCCGTGCTGGTCGTGTGGTTTTTCGTGCAGCAGAGCACCATGACGCCCGATTCCTGGCACAACCCGCTTTGGCGCGAGGCAAGCGGCTTGCTCGGCACGCCGCTCAAGGGCTCCATCGCCATCGATCCGGGGGCGGCGCGCGAGACCATCCTGCGCCTCATCACCTATGCCGGCGTCTTCTTTCTCGCCATTCAGCTCTGCCGCGCGCGCGCCTATGCGAAAATTGCGTTATGGTCGCTGACCATCGCCGGGACGATCTACGCGGTCTACGGGCTCGTCATGCAGCTCGGCCACTTCGACATGGTGCTGTGGTACGAGAAATGGGCCTATCCAGGCTCGCTAACCTCTACCTTCGTCAATCGCAACAGCTTCGCCGCCTACTGCGGGCTGACGCTCATCGCAAGCTTGGCCTTGCTCAGCCACCTATCCGACAAGAGCCTGCGCCACGGAGTCTTCAGCCGCTTCGGCTTGCTGCATTTCGTCGAGACGGCGACACTCGGCCCCTATCTGCTGCTCGTCTCGACGGTCGTCATCACCACGGCGCTGCTCTTCACCCAGTCTCGCGGCGGCTTCGGCGCGACGTTCGTGGGCGCCATCGCTCTCGCCTTGTCGCTGCGGTTGGCCGGGCGCCAGCGGAGGGCGGCCGGCCGGTTGCCGATCTTCGCCCTCTCGCTCGTGATCGGAGCGGTGATCCTGGTGAGCTTCAGCGGCAGCGGTCTTATCGGCCGAGTGAGCGACTATGCCGGCAACGAGACCGGGCGTGGAGTCATCTACGCGCTTACCTTGCGCGCGATCGGCGACCACCCCCTTCTCGGCGTCGGCCTCGGGGGCTTTCACGACACTTTCCAGATGTACCGCGACGATCGGCTCGACTTTCTCGTGGCCACGTTCGACCGCGCGCACAATACCTACCTCGAGTTGGCCCTCGAGATCGGCTTGCCGGCGTTTTGCCTTATGCTCGCCATCCTGATCGGCATCGTGGCGGTATGCGCGCGCGGGCTGCTCACCCGCCAACGCGACTTCGTCTACCCCGCGGCGGGGCTTGGCGCCACGGCACTCATGGCGCTTCATTCCGTGGTCGACTTCAGCTTGCAGATACCGGCGATCGCGGTGGCCTACGCGCTTCTCCTGGGTACGGCCTACGCCCAATCCTTCCCGACGCGACGGGGCGCAGAGCAAGAGGCCGGGAGCGCCGAGCGAGGGTCGCTCTTGAGCCGCATTGCGCTTTTGACCCGACCCGGCCGCAGGCAAATCGCCCACGCAGGCGATGCGCCCCGGACGCGCGGGACGAGCGGCGCGGACAAGAGCTCCTGAGCGACCTTTCGCGTTCCCGGTCCACTCACGGGTAAAGGCGGGAGTATATATCGTCGAAGCGCCACTTGAGGTAACGGTTGACATCGAGCATGTCGCGGACGGGCCCGAGCATATAGCGGCGGTGGGCGAGCTCCGCGAGGCGGCGGGGATTGTCGTTGGCCGCGATCAGCGCCTGGTCCTGCATGGCGACCTTGAGTATCGGATTGAGCAGCTGCCAATAAAAAAGCGCGATGTCAAGGCGCGGGAAGGAGAGGCCTGGCTCGCGCGGCCCCGTGCGCAGCGACATGTAGAGGAGCGGGAAGAGCTCCGCTGGTGACGCGCCGTAGGCGAAGCGAGCGAAGGCCAGCATGGTCCAGGCGCGCGCATCGGCCGGGCCGAGCGTCAGCGCCTTGCGGTAGGCATCGACCGCGGCCTCGACGAGCTGGCGGCGCTTCTCCTGGTCGTTCCTCGTGGCGGCGGCTGCCGCGAGCAACACGTCGCCGTAGCCGGCCCAGGTATCGCCGTCCTCGATGAGCGGAGCGGCTTCGCCCCATCGCGCGACCGCATAGCTGATCTCCGCGGGCGAAAGCCGTCTTGTGTAGTTGCCCCCCGCGATATTGTCGAGCGTGCGCTCTTGCGAGAGGAAATCGAGCCCCCCGATGAGCTGCGGGAGCGAGAGCGCTATGAGCAGCGCCCCGCCGGCGAGCGTGAGCGCGGTCGATACCAGGTGCGTTCGTTGCGGCACAAGCGCCCTCGGGGCCGGGCTATTCTATGTAATAGTTCTTGTAGCTGCTCGAATAGTAGTAGCCGGAGTCGGAATAGTCGTAGCTCGCGTGCTTGCGCACGTCCACCTGGGTGAGCGCGATGCCCGCGACGTTGGCGCCGGCCTCGATCAGGAGCTTGAGCCCGGAGAGCGCGGTCTCCCGCTTGGTCTTCTCCCACCGAATGAGGAAGATCGTCTTGTCCACGGCGCGCGCGAGCACCATCGCGTCCGACACCGGCAGCAGCGGCGGCGAATCGATCACCACGAGATCGTAAAGCGAGGAAAGCCGCGTGAGCAGCTTCTTCATCTCCTGGGAGCCGAGGAGATCGACCGGGTTGGGCGCACGCGAGCCAGCCGTGATGAAGTGCACGCCCGAGTGCGGGTCGATCTCCACCACGTCCTCGAGGCTCGCCTGGCCGGCAAGGTAGTCGGTGAGCCCGATCTTGTTCGGACACCCCAGATAGTTGTGCAGACTGGAATGCCGCAGATCGCAATCGATTATGATCGCCTTCTGCGTCGAGCGCGCGGCGGCACAGGCAAGCGAGAGCGCGACCGACGACTTGCCCTCGCCCGGCACCGACGAGGAGACCATGACCGTGCGCGGCGGGTGATCGAGGTGGCTCAGGAGGAGCCCGGTTCGAATTGTCCGGATCGCCTCACCGTAGCTCGAGTTCGGGCGCTCTACCGCGATCTGGTGCGCCCGAGCGTTCTCGCCCGCCACGTCTTTGAGCTTCGGCACCAGCGCCAAGGTCGGCATGCCGGTAAGGCTCTCGACTTGCGAGAGGCTGCGGAAGCCCGAGTCGAGATACTCGACGACCAGCGCCAACGCCATACCCAAGGCCGCGGAGACGACGAGCGCCGCCAGGATCATCAGGTCGCGCCGCGGATAAAAGGGGGCGCTCGGCACGGTCGCGCGCGAGATGATGCGCGCATCCGGCTGCTGCATGGACGCGTCCTGTTGGATATTGGTCTCCTTGAGACGGGCATTCAGCGTCTCGTAGATCGTCTTGTTCGCCTTCACTTCGCTCTCGAGCGAGCGGAGGGTGACCTCGGCTTCGTTCTGCTGCCCCACCTTGCGCTGCAAATCGGCCACCTGCCCGCCGAGGTTGGCGGCGCGCACGCGCGCTATGGCGAGCTCGTTGTTGAGATTGGCCGCGATCTTCTGCACCTCGCTCGAGATCTTGCCCTTGATGTCCGCGAGCTCATGCTCGGTCAGCTTCACCTCGGGATGGGTGTCCTTGAGCTGGGTCTTGAGCTCGGCGAGCCTGCGCGACACCTGGGCCTCTTGATCGGTCAGGCTCTGGATGATCTTGCTGTCGAGCACCGCCGCGGCCGTGTCGAGATTGCCGCTCTTCACCAGGTCCTGGATCTGCTGGGCGCGCGCCTCGGACTCGGCGAGCTTGGTGCGGGCGAGCACCAGCTCCTCGTTGAGGCGTCCCAACTGGGACTGGTAGACCGTCTCGCCGCCCGTGTCGATGATCCCGGACTGCCGGCGGTAATCCTCGAGCTTCTGCTCGGACTCGATGACCCGCTCATGCAGCTCCTCGACGTGCTGCTTGAGCCAGTCGGAGGCGCGCGAGGTGGTCTCGCCCTTGGCGGCAAGTTGATCGAGGATGTAGACCTCGGCGGTGGTGTTGGCACCGAGTGCGGCCACGCGCGCGTCCGGCGAGACGAACTGCAGCGTGAGCACCCGGCTGCGGTCCGACGCGGTCACGGTGAGGGCGTGCAGAAATTTGTCGATCGTCGCTTGCACGAGTTGGCGGCGCTTCTCATCCGGGGCGATACCGGCCGTCTCGGCAGAGGGGGCCGCGGCGCCAAAAAGCGCCCCCCTGATCGGATCGAAAATGGTGCTCAACAGCCCCTTCTTCTTGGGCAGGAGATCGGGGTTGTAGAGCGGGTTGTTCACTAGGTTGAGCCGCTCGACGGCCTTGGCCGCGAGCTCGCGGGAGGTGAGGATCGCCGCTTCGGTCTCATTGGTCATGACGTCCGGATTGAGGCCCTGCACGACCGCCTGAATCGGCGCGATGTTCTGGCGGTTGCCCTCCACGACCAGCTTGACCTCGGCGCGGTAGAGCGGGGTCAGTTGGGAGACGACCAGTGCCGCAAGGCTGGTGATGACGAACATCACGCCGAGGATCATCACCTTGCGGCGCTTGAGGACGGAGAGGATGCGCCTCAGGTCGAGCGCCGTATCCGCGGGCGCTGCGAGCTCGAAGCCGCTCTCCGGGCCGGGTTCCTCGCCGCTGGGCACAGGAAGACGGGTAATCGTCGACATCGACACACCTGTATAAAAGCCGCGCCTCAAATCGCGCTCGGCGCGCCGCGGCTGCTCGCGCGTCTTTGCGGCCTTCCCGGCCCCGGCCGGGCGGACAGTCAGGAACTCTCTCTAGGCGTACCCAGCCCCTCTCGCATTCTGCAATACAGGATGCGAGCCCGCTATCCCTCCCGCCAGCATCCCTTGACCCGGCGGGGTCTGACCCTCTCCGCGGCCGGACTCCATACAATCGGCATGCCAATGGGCGCTTGGCGGAGCCTCGGCCGCCAGGGAAGAATATGTCAAATGGGGCAAAATTAGAACAGGCGTTTCTCGACCTGCACGGTGTCGCCCGGTTGCAATTGGTAGTCCTCCGGGGCTTCCGTGGCATCCTTGTCGGTCTCGCCGGAATGGAAGACCTCAACCGTGCCGGTCCTCGCCCGCTTGGTATAGCCGCCGGCGGTGGCGACGGCCTGGCGCACCGTCATGCCGAACGTAAAGGGATAGCTGCCGGGCTTATTGACCTCGCCCAGGATGTAAAATGGCCGATAGGTGGCGACCTGGACGGTGACCTTCGGGTTGACCAGGAAGGCCTTGAGGGCCTCGGTCAAGGCATCCTGAACCTGGGGCGCCGTGCGGCCCTCGGCCTGGAGCTGGCCGACGAGGGGCAGGCTCAAGTTGCCGTTGCTATCGATGGCGAACTTGCCGGAGAGGTCCTTTTGGCCGAATACCGCGATGGCGAGCTCGTCGCCTTCCTGCAGCTTGTACTCCGCCATGGCCTTCTGCCCGCCGTCATCACCGGCAGGCGACGCTGGGGCGCTGGAACGGCCACCTCCCGAGCAGGCGCCGACGATGAGCGCCAGGGCAATGGCCCCGAGCAGAAGGCCCGATCGGGCCGACTCGATGAGCGGTGTGCGCCTCGTCATGGATTCGCCTGGGTTAAGCGCCTGAAACTTGTACTCAATATTGCCCATTCACCCGGAAGAATATCTGGTTGTCGGTATAGTTCCGCGTGGAGAGCGTCGAGTCCCGCATAGAGTAAACATATTGCAGCTCGAAGGAAAGGTACTGATTCACATAATAGGTACCGCCCACGCTCGCTGAAATCGTGTTCTCATTGAGCGACGTCCCCGGGTACTGGTCGTAGTGGTCGGTGGCCAGGATATAGGTCACGAGATGGTCGGTGGTCTCCCAATCCAGCCGCAGCAAGGCCGCCGTCGTTTCGTCCACGGTCGTGTCGATCGTGAAGTTGAACGGAAGCACGTCCGAGTTCGATCGGCTGATCGACCCGGTAAGCGTCATGTCCTCGGTGAAATTCCACAGCCCCGTACCCTGCACCGACCAGCCGCTGACGCTTGCGGGGACCGCCTCGGTGCCGAGGAATTGGTGCTTGGCGAAGAAGGTTTCGTAGAAATAACCGGCGCTGAACTCGAGGTTGGCGTTCTGCAGCGCGTCGTAGCTGACCCCCAGGAGGCCCTGATAGGTCTGCGAGTCGTGGTTGATGCCGTCGCGGTCGACCCGCTTGATGAATTGATGGACTTCATAGCTCGGCTCGACAAATGCCGTGATACCGTTGTCGAATTGATAGCCCTCGCGGGTATTCACGTAGGCCTCGCGGACGCTGCGGTCGCTGTTTGAGAATCCGCAATTGGGCAGCCAATCGAAATAGCGGCCCTCGATCTTGACCGACCCGATATAGGGCGCGGCGCTGAATTGGGGCTGGGCCGTGAGCACGGTGAGGTCATACTGGTTCGGCCCGCACGCCGTACCGGGATCGTTGACCGTGCCGCGCATCTCGTGGATGCGCGCCTCGCGGGCCGTCAGCGTGATGTTGCTTTCATCCGTGATGTCGTGCTTGGCGCTCGCGACGCTGTTGAAGTCGATGTAGTTGTTGGCGTGAAACTTTTTGTTCCACGTCGCTTCGGCGTCGGCGTTCACCTGAATGGTCGTGTCCTCGACCTCGCCGGCCAGACCGAGGCTGGGCCTCAGGCGTCGCACGAAATCGCCTTCCGCTTTCGGCGTGAGGAAGACGTTGCTGTCATATTCGCCTTCGCCCTGAAGGGCGCCGTGGAGAATGAAATTTCCGACTTCGATTCCGAGCGACTGAAAGTCGGTACGCTGCCGACCCGTGACGGATTCGACCTGGGCGTTCGGGAAATCAGGGTTCTGTCCCCATGCGGTGTTCGTCATGAAAAGCGCCAACAGGGCGCCTGCGAAAAAGCCTAAACGCCCGCGCACTGCCCCCCGCCTCACGACCCCTCCTCATCAGATCGCGGCCATTCCTTTCATTTTATTATGCCTTTTCGAAACCCGGGCCGCAATGACCATTGGGCCGCCACGGCGCCGCCCCCGCCGAATCCCGGGGGTTGTGTCGGCACCACAACACATTGTGATGATATCTCTCAAAGTTCGGGCCGACGGCTGTCCCCCAACCGTCGGCCCGCAGCGTCAAAGGAGGGCGTCGATGAGCGGGTCGCGCATCACCCCGGACTGGCCAGCGGGACAATGTTCGAGTAAGGCGGTGGCGTCGTGGTGCCTTGCGGGTCGAGGATCGCCCCGGTGCCGCCCGCACCGGCTCCGCCAGCTTGCGGGTTGAACAAGCTGGTGGCATCGCCCATGATGGCGTTCTGGACATCCAATGGATTGATCACCCCCTGAAGGCCGGAGGGGTGGGTCGTCGACTCGGCGATCATCCCGACAATGAAGGTCTGCTGGTTCGGGCGATCGGCCGGAGGGGTAAACGAAACGTCGAGCCGGTTGTCGCCGACGTGCGTCGTCACGACGAGGGCGCCGCCGCTGCCCGAGCCACTGGCCTGGTGCGTGGTGACGCCGCCCTGGTTGTTGGTGCCGGGGAGCGTGTCGGTGGCCGGCGGCGCGCCCGGAAGCTTCTCGGCAGGCGCTGCTTCAGGTGGAGTCGAGAGGGTGCCGTTCCCGGTCCATTTGCTCGGCTCGCTGAGGGCCACATTTTGCGCGACCGAATTGACCGTGACCTCGGCGCCAAACGGAGCCTCGGCGGTATCCGGCTGCCCTGAGTCGGCCGTCAGCAGAATCACGCGATAGTCGCCGTTCGGCACATCGATTTGAAAGCTGCGCAAGCCGACGATCCCGCTGCCCGTCATCGGGTCGCCCTGCGGCAAGGCGATGACACGCATGTTCACGCCCTTGACGCGCGGATCCTGGGGAGTGAGCAGCTCAAAACCGGAGGGCAACGAGGTATCGGCGGCGCCGAACTTGACGCCCTTGTCGTTGGGTCCGGGCAGGTAGCGCTTGTCGACCGCCACCCTCTGAACCTGGCCGCCCGCGACCTCCTTCACGACATTAGCCGTGAGCTCGGCAACGTGCTGGGAGATGTCCAAGAACTTGTCCTGGGCGGCAGGATTGTTGAAGAGGTCGCGCACCAGCGCCCGCCCACGGTCCGTGATGGCCTGGGCGTCCGCGTGGTCGGCCACGAGGAACTCCCGCACCTTGGCATCTCCGGCGGGGTTCTCAGCAATGGCCGCCTGGGCCACCTCTGGCGGAACCTGAACTGCCGGCAGCTCGGCCAAAGTCGGTGCCGGCGGCGGAATCGGCAGCGCCGCCGCCTTGGGGACGACCGCCCCGGCAGGGATCTCGTTTGGCTTGGCCGAGGGGCCGATGTACGGCTTCTCCGGGGCCGCTGCGGCCTCGCCCGCAGGCGCGCCCGCAGGGGCGCCCGCATTCTGCGGGGCGGCGTTGGGGGCGGCATTTGTGGCCGTGCCGGCCGTGGTGCCGGAGGGAATTTCAGTCGCGGTGACAGGGGCGACACCCGCAGGGGCTCCGGCCGGCGCGTCTGTAGCCGAGACCGGTCCTGCAAGCGCGAGGGAAAGGCCAAGCATTCCGCCAAAGGCCAATCCACCGAGGGCGCGATTGTTCCGGATAAAGCTCTCGACCATCCCCTTGGGCTCCCTAGCTAGCTATTTCTCGCCCATCTCTTTTTATACGCGCTGCCAAGACTCATGACAAGAATAGCCCGTCTTTCACGGTCCGGCAGCTTAGGTTCCCAAGCTCCACGCAGAGCTTGGGCCGCGAGGCTTGCTTTGCACCATGCATGCCGGGGATGGCGGAGGGCGTCATCGGCCCTCTTAGAGCGCAGCGCGCCCGCCCCCTCGAGCCACGCAGAATAGTCTGAAGGCGAGGCGGGAGTACAATATGTTGTGATTTAGATGCATCTGAATCTAGATTTAGTATTCTCTCCTGTCTTGCCCGGGAGAGGCGCCGCGCTCGGTGGAGTTTGGCAGGGCGGGCAGCGGCCGAGTTTTGCAGGGGTTGGGACGCATCTGTGAACCCTCTCTGTACCATTCTGCAAATGCAATCTGCAAAGAATGTCGCAAACTGCAGGCGCAACCACGAGCGGTACCGAAGCCGCCTTTCGCTATTCCCGCGGCGCATATTTGCCGAGGATGCGCTGGAGCGTCCGGCGGTGCATGTTGAGCCGGCGCGCCGTCTCCGAGACGTTGCGACCGCATTGCTCGAAGACGCGCTGGATGTGCTCCCAGCGCACCCGATCCGCGGTCATGGGATGGTCGGGCGGCGGCGGCAAGGGCCTGCAATGGGCCTTGAGCGCCGCCTCGATCTGGTCCGCATCCGCGGGCTTCGGCAAGTAGTCGATGGCGCCGGCCTTGACCGCCGCCACGGCGGTGGCAATGTTGCCGTACCCCGTCAAGACCACGATGCGCACATCGTTGCGCGCCTCGCGCAAGGCCTTGACCACGTCCAACCCGCTGCCTTCGCCTAGGCGCAGATCGACGACCGCGAAGGCGGGCAGGGCTGTCCGCGCGGCAGCAATGCCGCTCTCCACGCTGTCCGCCGATGTCACCTGATAGCCGCGGCGCTCCATGGCGCGCGCGAGGCGGGTGCGAAACGGCTCGTCGTCGTCGACGATCAAGAGGCGCCCTCTGTCCTCGCCGGAGCCCCCATCGCGCAGGCCATCCGCACGTGTCGGAGTCATCGCCTCACCTCTTCAGCGCCGGCGGGCTCTATCGCGGAGCGCTGCCAGCGCACCGTAACCTTGGCGCCGCCTTCCGGCCGATTCATGAAGCTGAGCTCGGCCCCGGTACGTTCCAAAAG
>Ga0187769_10001742_pt1 | contig 12488 bp, 10 predicted proteins | sample 0116_SJ02_MP02_1_FD_133140 | JGI IMG/M metagenome (GOLD analysis project Ga0187769, IMG submission 133140) | Tropical peat soil microbial communities from peatlands in Department of Meta, Colombia - 0116_SJ02_MP02_10_MG | ecosystem: Environmental > Terrestrial > Soil > Wetlands > Peat | place... | reverse complement strand
GCCTCCGCCGACGATCTGACGCAGCGCCAACTCAAGGACTTCCCTTATTTTATCCGCACTTCGTGGACGAGCTCGCAGGCGACACAACCGCTCGGCCAATGGGCTTGCGATCAAGGCTATAAGAAGATCGTCAGTATCGCAGCCGACTACGCCTTCGGTTACGAATCGGCCGGCGGCTTCCAAAAGGTATTTGAGGACTGCGGCGGCAAGGTCATCCAAAAAATCTGGCCGCCGATCGGGACCATGGATTTCGGTCCTTACCTCCCCACCATCAAGGATGACGCCGACGCAGTGTTTTCGCTCATGGTGGGACAAATGGCAGTGCAATTTCCCAAGCAGTTGCGCGCTTCCGGCTACAAGAAGCCGATCCTCGGCGGCGGTACCAGCTATGACGAACAACCGCTGCCGTTCATGAGCGATGACGTCATCGGCGACGTCTCGGCGCTGATCTACAGCGCCGCACTCGAGACGCCAAAGAACGAAGCCTTCGTGAAGGCCTATCGTGCCAAGTACGGCAAGGTGCCGGGCTATTATTCGGAAGCCAACTACACCACCGCACAACTGATTCATGAGGTCATGAAAAAGACCGGCGGCAAGTGGCCGGGTTCGGAACAGTTCCTTAGCATCATGCAAGGCCTCACCATCGACGCCGTCCGTGGGCCGATCTCCTTCGATGACATGCGCAACCCGGTGGAGAACATCTACATCAAGAAGGTCGAGAAGAAGCAGATGTTCGGCTACGACAAGGCCGAGCTGTGGAACACGGTGATCAAGACCTATCCGCACGTCAGCCAGTTCTGGACCTACGGCAGGGATGCGTTCCTCGCCCAGCCGCTCTACAGCCGCGACTTCCCGTCCTGCAAATACTGCGAATAGACAACGCCAACGTAAGCCGACACCGGCGCGCCGGGCCCCATGCTCCGCTCGTTGGGCGGGTGTGACTTTGCGAACTCGTTACCCCCGAACCGGAGCGTCGTTCAATCCGGCATCGCGCCGGACCAGGCGCGAAATCGCGGCGTAGTCCATCTCGCCGTCGCCCTGGGCAATGAGCGCGACCAGGCGGTTGTGAAGAATTGAGGCGATCGGCAAAGGCGCGCCATACTTCTCCGCCGCGGCCATGATGGCGCGGTTGTCCTTGAGCGCCAGCCGCGCGCTGGCACCACCCGGCGCAAACTTATTTTCCAAGACCAGCGCACTGAATCGTTGATAGATCGGTGCATTGAAAGATGTCCCAATCAAAAACTCGCGAGCAATCTTTGGCGACACGCCGCCCTTCTCCACCAGGGTGAAAAATTCGGCCAGTTGCTCGATCACGCTATGGATGAGATGGTTCATGCCGAGTTTGATCAGGTTGGCTTGCACCGGATGCTCGCCGATGACAAAGGTGGCTTTGGCGATGGCTTCAAACACCGGCCGGACCCGCGCGAGATCGTCCGATCTACCGGCCGCAGCGACAAAAAGCTCCCCGGCCGCGGCCGCTTCCGGCCGGCCAATGACCGGCGCCGAAACATAATGCTTTCCTGCCGCTTGGTGCGCGGCAACAAGCCGCTCCGCCATGTCGACCGTCAATGTACTCATACACACGTGGACGGCGCCTTCCTTTAGGCCCGACAGAATCCCGTCGTCGGCAAAGGTGAGGGCTGTGACGGCGGCGTCATCGGCGACAATGCTCAGCACGACGTCGCCGACGGCCGCTTGGGCAGGCGTTTTGGCAAGCCGAGCGCCGGCTTCAACTAGCGGTGCGGCCTTCGCTGCGGTCCGGTTATAGACCGTGATACTATGACCTTGCGGCGCAAGCTCGCGTAACAGCGACTTTCCGATCCCCAGACCCATGGGGCCGGTTCCAACGAGGCCAATCAACATAATGCAGCTCCTTTCACCAGCGGATATAGCGACGCGCCTCTAAACGCGGCGGTCGCGATGGCGCACGGAACGGGACACCGGCTTTGCCAACCGCGCCTTATGCGGGCAACGGCGGATCGGCAATTTTCAGTAACTGCTTGCCAAAATTCTCGCCGGTGAAAAGTCGCATCAAAGTGCGCGGTGCATTCTCAAGGCCGACCGCAATATCCTCTTTTTGCACCAGTTTGCCCTCCCGTTGCCATCGGCCAAGTGCTGCGATGGCCTCGGCGAAACGCGGCACATAATCCAGAATTATGAACCCCTCCATGCGCGCCCGCTTCGGTGTCAGATTGAAGTAATTTGACGGTCCCGGCGGCAGCACAGTTTCGTTGTAACGCGATATCGCGCCGCACAGCACAATCCGCGCCTTGAGATTGATGCGAGCCAATACTTCGTTGAGAACAACGCCGCCGACGTTGTCGAAAAAGACGTCGATCCCGTTGGGACAAAGCGCCGAAAGCCGACTGCCGATGTGTTCGCTCTTATAATCAATAGCGCCGTCGAAGCCTGCCACGTGCGTTAGCCAGTCGCATTTTTCCTTACCACCCGCGGTGCCGATCACTCGGCAGCCCTTGATCTTGGCGATCTGACCGGCAACAGAGCCGGTGCTGCCAGCCGCTCCCGACACCACAACGGTTTCGCCGGACTTAACTTGACCAATCTCGGTGATGCCGAAATAAGCGGTGTTGCCGGTGATCCCGAACAGGCTTAACGCGGTATTAGGCGGCACATCCGGCGGCAGCTTGCGCACGCCGCCGAGGCTCCGACCATCGGCGACAACGTAATCCTGCCAGCCCCACCAGCCTTGAACCAGCTCGCCCGGCTTGAAATCGGGATGCCGGGATTTAACGACCTGGCCGACGCCAATAGCGCGCATGACCTCGCCGAGCGGAATCATTGGTACATAAGAGTCCCGCGCCATCCAATTGCGCTGAGTGGGATCGAACGACAGCCACAAGTTACGGACCAATATTTGTCCGTCGGACGGTTCCGGGACGGCTGTCTCGTTCCAACGAAACTCCTTCCCCGTCAGCTGTCCCGCAGGCCGAGCATCTAAAATCCATTGACGATTTTTGCCGTCGCTCATCGAGGTCTCCTCACCAGAAAGCCGCAAGCGGCGACTGGCCGATCAGATAATTCTGCGCGGTGCGCTCCGCCAAGTGGCGCATCTCCATGCAGACGGTCTGCATCGAGTGCCAAACCGCGGCCACGGTGGTGGGATCGATGTTACTCATGCGCGTTTCCCACCTTCAGGAGCACGCAAGCACGCTGTTCGTGCAATGATTATCGGCGTCCCCTGAGCGCCGTTGTCGCTTCGTAGTCCACCTTCCAGGTGATCGGGTCGATGATCACCTTGTAGATTTCCTTCGCCGCCTTAAGCGACACGAAATCCTTGCGCACGTCGTCGCGCACCAGCTCCGGATCGCGCTCGGCGGGATCGCCGATGCCGCCGCCGCCCGAGGAATGCTTGACCAGCACATCGCCGGTCTTCACCGGCACCAGCCGGTGCGGCTTGATGCGAATATCCTCGCCGTTGCGGCGCAGGTAGGTGCGCGAGACCGGAGACGGCTCGCCGCCGAGGGCGCCGTAGCCCTGCACCACATCGCCGTCGGAGCTGCCGGTCGCCATCTGGCCGTCGGTGCCCTCGTTGACGGCTTCCCAGTGCACGCCGGGACCGCCACGCCAGCGGCCCGCTCCGCTGAAGTCGGGGACGAACTCCCATCGCAGCGCGCGCCAGGGCACCCGCACTTCCATCTCCTCGACATTGTCTCGATGTGCGGCGCCCATCGCAGTCAACGTACTGACGCCCTGATAGCCGTCGTAACCCCAGACCGCGCCGGCGCTGCCGTCGTAGTCGAAGCAGGTACGGACATAGCGTTCGCCGGTACGGGGGTCCGCGGCGAACAGGTAGTCGCCCCGATGCTTTCCCCAGGCGGCGACCGCGCGGTGCGGCAATGCTTTGGACAGTGCCTCGATCACGGCCTCCATGATTTGAACGCCGACATTGACAGGAGAGGCGCCGACGGTTGCGGGGTACTGGCAGTTCACGACGGAACCGGGCGGCGCAATGATCTTGATCGGCTTCATCGTTCCTTGATTATGGTAGTCGGCCAGCGCTGGGTCGAAATAGAGAATCACGGCGGCGATCGCTATGCCGTAGGTTACCGCATAAACGCAATTCACGAACCCTTTGCGCTCGGCATCGCTCTCCGAGAGGTCGATCGTCATCTCGTCGCCCTTCACGGTGACGGTTGCGCGCACCCACACCTGCTCGTCGAGTGTTGTTCCGTCGTCGTCCGTTGCCGCTGCTCCTTTATAGACGCCGTCGGGAATCTTGCGAATCTCGTCGCGAACCGCCAATTCGGTGCGCCGCATCATTTCCTCGATGCAGGCGAGCACGGTGTCCCTGCCATACCTGTCGAGCAGCGCGAGAATCCGCTTTTCGCACATGGTGGTCGAACCGATCATCGCGTGCAGGTCGACGCGGACGCCTTCCGAAAAGCGCACATTGTTGAGGATCAGGTTCACCAGATCCTTGCGCTCGCGCCCCCTGTCGATAACCTTGATCGGGGGAATGCAGAGGCCCTCGGCGTGGATGTCGTAGCCGTTGGGGAAATAGCCGCCGGGGAAAGAACCGCCGGTGTCCATCTGATGGCCGCGGCACAGCGTGAAAAACAGCAATTCGTCGTTGTAGAAAATCGGCCGGATATATCCCCAGTCAGGCAAATGGGTGTTGTGGCCGCCGTGATAGGGATCGTTGGTCAGGAAAACGTCGCCGGGATGGATATTGTCGGCGAACATCTTGACCAGCTCCTGAACCGCAAACGTGGTGCCGAGAAACTGATTGGGCAAGCCGACCGGGATCGCAATCGCCGATCCGTCTACCGCCCAGATGCCGACCGACATGTCCTGCAACTGGCCGATCAGATAATTCTGCGCGGCACGCTTCACCAGGTGGCGCATCTCCTTGCAGATGGTCTGCATCGAGTGCCAGACCGTGGCGACGGTGGTGGGATCGATGTTGACGTTGCTCATGTCGGCCTCCTCAAGTTCAGCTGCGCGTGAGCACGTAGTTCTTGTACTTGTCGACCGCGCAGACGAAGGCCGCGGGGATGACCACCGTGGTCGTCGTCTCTTCGATGATCGCCGGGCCGTCTATGACATTGCCGGCAACCACCTTCTCGCCGTCGTAAACCGGAGTATCGATGTCGCGGCCGTCGAAGCGGCAGGTGCGCCGGCGTTTGAGGGCGGCGGCCGGATCGGCGCCGCCTTGCGCGACCTGCGGCAGCGCGAACGGCGGGTTCGGCGTCGACGCTTTCAAGCGCAGCGTCAGAATCTCCACCGCCTTCCAGGGCATGGCGAAGGTGTAGAGTTCCTGGTGCTTGCGGGCAAAGAAGTCGGCGGCATTATCGACGTCCTTGCGCCCGATCCGGCCGTTGGCCATGTCCGCCTCGACTTCGTGGAACTGGCCGAGATAGCGCATGTCGGCGGTGCGCTTGAGCACCACGTCCTTGGCATCGATGCCGTGGGCGCGGAACGACGCCGCGGCCTCGGCCTCCATTTCCGCATAGACCCGGTTCAGCGCGTCGAGGTCGATGCTGGCGACGCGGCCGACGAATGAGCGGGCGTAGTCCTGGCCGATGTCCATGGCGAACATGCCGAAGGCGCTGTACAGCGCGGCGACCGGCGGCACCACCACCTTGCGGATGCCCAACGTCTCGGCGATGAAGCCGGCATGGATCGGCCCGCCGCCGCCGCCGGCGATCATCACCGTATTGCGGATGTCGTAGCCGCGCTTGGTGGAGACCTCGGTGATCTTGTTGGCCATGTTGGCGTTGACGGTGCGGAAGATCGACTCGGCCACCGCGGCGTCCGGCAAGCCGAGCCGCTTGCCGAGCGGCCTCAGCGCCCGGCGCGAAGCCTCGGCGTCGAGCTTCATCTCGCCGCCGAGGAAATAGTCGGCCGGGACGTAGCCCAAAATCAGGTTGGCGTCGGTCACCGTCGGATCGTTGCCGCGACCGTAGCAGGCCGGCCCCGGATCGGCGCCGGCGCTCGCCGGGCCGACGCGCAATAGGCCGAGCGAGTCGATCTTGGCGATCGATCCGCCGCCGGCGCCGATGCTGGCGATGTCGACCATCTTGATGGCGACACGCTGGTCGTTTTCCCAGTGCTCGGTGGTGGTCGGGATCTCGCCCTTGTCGACCAGGCAAACATCGAAACTCGTGCCCCCCATGTCGACCGAGAGCAGATGCTCCTCGTCGAGGTGGCGTCCGAGATAGACGGCGCCCGACGGCGCAGCGGCCGGTCCCGAATGCAACAGGAACACCGGCCGCCGAACGCATTCCGCAACGTTCTGCACCAGTCCGTTGGCGAGCATCATCAGGAAGGTGCCGCGGAATCCCGACTGCTTCAGCTTGTCGTCCAGCGCAGTCAGATAGCGGGCGGCCGCCGGGCCGACATAGGCGCCGACGCAGGTGGTGTTGAACCGCTCGAACTCGCGCCAGACCGGCAGCGTCTCGTGCGACGTGCTGACGAAAACATTGGGCGCAACCTCGCGGCATATTTCCGCCGTACGCCGCTCATGCGCGGGATTGGCGTAGGAGTGCAGGAAGCAAACGGCGATCGACTCCACCCCTTCCGCCTGCAGGGTGCCGATCGCGGCCCTGACCTCCTGTTCGTCGAGCGCAGTGGCGATTTGGCCGTTGCACAGCGTGCGCTCCTCGACGCCGATGCGTCGCCAGCGCGGAACCAGCGGCTCGCTGGGCGGAATGAAAAGATTGTAGAGCGAGACATCGACCGGCTTGATGCCGCGCCGGATCTCGATGCTGTCGCGGAAGCCCTTGGTCGTGATCATGCCGGCCTTGGCGCCGCGCCCGGTCAGCAGGATGTTGGTGGCGAGCGTGGTGCCGTGCACCAGAATTTCGATCTGGCCGAGGAATTCGCTGAATTCCAGATTGTAAAAGCGCGCCGCCTTCTTCATCGCGTCCATCAGGCCTGTCGAGGGATCGCTCGGGGTCGTCGGGGCTTTGAATTTCTGCAACAGGCCGGTCTCGTCCATCACCAGGCAGTCGGTGAAGGTGCCGCCAACGTCGATGCAAATGCGCTTGCTTTTCATTTATCTGCCTCACTTCCTGGCGTCACCTCGTTAGCGTGATGAGTGACTGCTTGCCGACACTGGTGTGGCGGTTCAGAAGTCCGTGCCGCACAATAATGCGAACTTCGGAATCGGGACACTAGGACGTTAGACCTGCTCAGTAAACCCGGCGCTCCGCAAACTACGCGGCATCGGAGCGTGCTATGGCAAACGGTGATCGCCATCGCCCGCTCAATCGTCCCACGGGTGCAAGACGATGCGTCCTACCAGATCGTCGCCGCTTTCCAGCAGGCGATGAGCTTCGCGGACCTGAGAGAGCGGCAGTACCGCATGGACCGGCATTGCGATGCGGCCGCTCTCCAGCAGTTCGACGACGATGCGTTGATCATTTCGCGTCGAGGCGCGCACGCCGTGCACATTCAATTCGCGGCTGATCAAATCGATCACGCGCAGCGGAACCTCGTTCATCTCGCCGGCGACCGGACAGAACGTGCCGCCGAAACGCATCGCATCGATGCATAAGCGCATCAACGTCGTCGCTCCGGTATATTCGACTGCGCCGTCGACGCCTTCGCCGCGAGTGAATTTCCGGATCGCCGGCAATGCGTCGGGGGCGCCGCTGTCGACCACGAATTCCGCGCCCGCGCGGCGCAGGGCTGCCGCTTTGGCGGCGTTCCGCGTCGTTGCGATCGGCGTGCCGCCGGCGAGCCGCACCAGCGCCAGCGTGGCGGTACCCATGCCGCCGGAGGCGCCGGTGATCAGAACGACGTCGTTCATCCGCACATTGAGGCGGCCGGCGACAATATGATGGGCGGTCGAGCATGCCCACATGGCGGCGGCGGCCTGGTCGAAATTCAGGGTTGCGCCGATTTTGATCCAGTAGCTCTGCGGTCGCGCGACGTATTGCGCGTAGCCGCCGAACATGGTGTGGCCGGGAAGATCGACGCCGGTCGACAAATTGCCAAAACCGCGGATGGTATTCAGCGACGACGGATTTTCCGGATGCACGAGGCCGACCACCCGATCGCCCGGTTTGAAACCGTCCACACCGGCACCGACCGCCACGACCTCGCCGGCGACGTCGCGTCCCAATTGCATCGGCATCGGAAAGGCGCGGCGGCCGTGGATGCCGCCTTGGTGTCCGGTGGCCTCGCCGTAAAATTGATGAACCTCGCCGGTGCGGTACTTGACGTCCCAGCGCGACACCGACGTGGCGATCACTTTCACCAGCACATCGTCGCTGCCGAGGTCGGGTTCCGGGTAGTCGCCGTAAATGAGCTTGTCCGGCCCACCGAATTCAAACAGGCGCACGGCTTTCATCGGCTCAGGTCCAGGCCACGACTTGGCGCACCGCGTCGCAGATCCGGTCGGCAGTCGGCGTGATGGCCTGTTCGAGCGGTTGGCTGAACGGCGTCGGGATGTTGGGCCGGGCGACGCGCATGATCGGCGCGCGTAGCGATTTGAAGCCATGCTCGGCCACGATGGCGGACAATTCGGAAGCAATACCGCAGCTCAAGTTGGTCTCGTCGGCCACCACCAGCCGGCCGGTGCGGCCGACCGATTTCAGGATCAGGTCTTGGTCGAGCGGAACCAGCGTGCGCGGGTCGAGCACTTCGACTTCGATACCCTCGCGGGCGAGCGTCTCGGCCGCCGTCAGCGCGGTCTGCACCACATAAGAGGTTGCGATGACAGTAACGTCGCGCCCCGGTCGCTTGATATCGGCGTGGCCGAAGGGAATCGTGTAATCGCCCTCCGGGACGTCGCCCTCGATGTCCATCAGCCGGGCATGGTTGATAAACACGGTAGGATTGTCGCTTTTGATCGCGCTGCGCAGCAATCCTTTAACGTCGTGCGGGCTGGATGGCAGTACGATTTCGAGACCGGCCGCATTCCACAACATCGCCTGCGGACTGCCGCTGTGCTGGGCGGCGCCGCCGCCGCGCAATCCATGCAGCATGTGGTAGACGACCGGCACGCGGATCGCGCCGTTGGACATGTGGCAGGCAACCGCCGCTTCGTTGACCAGCGGCGACCAGCCGACATAACTGAAGCTCGCGGTGCCGATGTCGACGAATGGCCGGGTACCGGCCATGGCGGCGCCGGCGCCGATGCTGACGATCGCCGCCTCCGACGTTGGCGGATCAAAAATGCGGTCGGCAAACGCGGCGCGGAGCGGGTCCATCAGCACGCGTTTGGGGCCGAGCCCAAGCACGTAGCTTCCCACCAGACTGACGCTAGCGTCCTCGGCCAGGCTGGTACTCAAGGCTTCGACGATAGCCGCGGCGTAGCTGATCTTTCGCATCGATCGCTCCTTGCTCAGGCGAACACATGGTCGCCGACGGAAGCCGGCGCCGGCATCGGGCTGTCGATGGCGAAATTTGCCGCCGCCGCGATGCGCATTCGCGCCTCGTTGTCGCGGGCCATCAGTTCGTCGCGCGAGGCGTGACCGCCGGCAACCAGCTCGCGCGCGACGCGCAGCACCGGATCGTGGTGGCGCGACCAGTCGGCATGCGGTCCGCTGATGCGCGCGGGGTCCCAGGCGTCGTTGAGGTCGGTGACGGTCGCAAGCTCCGGCCACAATGGACTGCTGCCCGGCCAGCGGGTGGTGAAGGCCTCGATGAAGACCGGTCCGTCGCCGCCGCGGCAGCGCTGGCCCGCTGCGCTCGCGGCGGCGTACACGGCGGCGATGTCGGTGCCGTCGACCTTCAGGCAATGAATGCCGTAGGCGGCGGGCAGCCTGACGAAGCTGTCGGTCGCGGTAATGGCGGTCGGGTAGCCACCCTGCTGCGGGCCCATGGCGCCGGCCGAATTGTTCTCGCAGACATAGACGACCGGCAGCTTCCACAGCGCCGCGATGTTGAACGACTCGCTGACCAGCCCTTCCTCGAGGGCGCCGTCGCCGAAGAATCCGACCGCAACGTGCGGCTCGCGCCTCACCTTGAGACCAAAGCCTGCACCGGTCGCCAGCCCGGCGCAGCCGCCGACCACGGCCGAGGTGGACAGGAAGCCGTGGCTATGATCGCAGATATGCAATGTGCCGCTGCGGCCGCCGTTGAATCCGCTGGCGCGGCCAAGGATTTCGGCCATCGCCCGGTTGGGATCACAGCCGCGTCCGATGATGTGGCCATGATTGCGATGGGTGGTGCAGATCAAATCCTTTTCACTCAGCGTCTCCAGCACGGCGCTGCCGGTCGCTTCCTGGCCGATATAGAGATGGTAATGGCTGGCGAACCGACCCTGCTTGTAGAGCGCAATCACCGCCTCTTCGAAATGGCGGATCATCAGCATGCGTTGAAAGATCGACAGGCTGGTTCGGCGATCGAGAGTTGGCATCGACGCTTCTCCTTGCGAGAGTCTTAGCGAAAACCGCGCACCAGCGCGGCCGCTTCGCGCGCCAACCGGCGGGCGTCGGGAAGCACGAGCGGCTCCAGTGATTTGCTGAACGGGATTGGAACGTCGGCGGCGCCGACGCGGAGCACCGGCGCATCCAGCCAATCGAAGGCGTGCTCGGTGACGATTGCGGCGATCTCCCCGGTCACGCCATATTGGCGGTAGCCGCCATCCGCCACGATCGCGCGCGAAGTCCTTTTTACTGAAGCCACCAAGGTATCGAGGTCGAGCGGCACCAGGCTGCGCGGATCGATCACCTCGGCTGAAATGTCGTCTTTGGCCAACAGTTCGGCCGCCGCCAATGCCACGTGCGCCATGCGGCCGGTGGCGATCATGGTCAGGTCGCGACCCGTGCGCTTGATGTCGGCGCTGCCGATCGGCACGACGTAATCGCCCTCGGGCACCGCGTCGCGCATGTTATAGAGCATGCGATCCTCGAAAAAGATCACCGGACCATCGTCGCGGATGGCGGCGGCCATCAGTCCCTTGGCATCAGCCGGGGTCGAGGGCATCACGACTTTCAAGCCGGGAATGTGGACCGCCCAGGCATGCAGGCTCTGCGAATGCTGCGGTCCGAGATTGCCGCCAATACCGACCGCGGTGCGCAAGACCAGCGGCACGTGGAACTGGCCGGCGGACATGTAGCTGATCTTCGCCGCCTGATTGACCAGTTGGTCCATGACCAGCGTGATGAAATCGCCGAACATCACCTCGAACACCGGCCGTTGCCCGGTCATGGCGGCGCCGACCGCGATACCGAAAGCCCCGGCTTCCGAAATCGGCGTATCGATCACGCGCTCGGCGCCGAACTGCGCGAACAGCCCTTCGGTCTGCTTGAACACGCCGCCGGCGGCGCCGATATCCTCGCCCATCACGATGACCGACTCGTCGCGCTGCATTTCACCGAACAGCGCTTCCAGCACTGCGGCGCGATAGGTGGCAGTGCGCGGGCTAGGCATGCAGGTGAAGCTCCAGATCGTCTGCAGCGGGCAACGGCGCCGCCTTGGCAAGCTCGATGGCCGCCCGCACCGCTTCATCGACTTCAGTCTTGAGCGCGGCGATCACGCTCGCGTTCGCCATGCCGCAGTGCTGCAGCCATCCGCCGAATCGTTCGATCGGGTCCTTCAGCCGCCAGGCTTTGGCGTCGGCGTCGTCCTTGTAGTCCTGCTTGTCGCCGACGTGATGGCCGCCGAAGCGATAGGTATTGCAGACCAGAAAGCTCGGCCCGCCGCGCTCGCGGGCGCGGGCAAGCGCGCGTTGGGCGGCGGCGCGGACCGCGAGCACGTCCATGCCATCGACGGTTTCCGAGGCAATGCCGAAGGTGAGGCCGCGGGCGAGCGGGTCGGGGCCGGCGGTCACGTCCTCGATGGCGGTAAATTCACCGAAACCGTTGTTCTCGCACACGAACAGCACCGGTAGCCGCCAGATCGACGCCATGTTCAGGACTTCGAACAGCAGGCCCTGATTGAGCGCACCGTCGCCGAAGAAGGACACCGCAACCTGACCGCGGCCGCGCCGCTTGGCGCTCAGCGCCGCGCCGGCGGCGAGCGGAATGCCGCCACCGACGATGCCGGTGGTGCCGAGATTGCCGTTGGCCGCATCGAACATGTGCAGTGAGCCGCCGCGGCCGAGACCATAGCCGGTGCGGCGCCCGAGCACCTCGGCCGCCAGCCGGGTAACGTCGGCGCCCTTGGCCAGACAATGGCCGTGGCCGCGGTGGTTGCTGGCGATCATGTCGTCGGCGCGCAACAGCGAGCACACGCCGACCGCCACCGCCTCCTGTCCGGCGCATAGATGCACCAGGCCGGGAATGACGCCGCCGGAAGAGAGGTTGCGAACCTGTTCTTCAAAGCTGCGGATCAATTGCATGCCGCGCAACAGCCGCAACGCCTCCTCCGCCGCGGGAAGCGACTGGACCGACGACGCGCTTGCCGCCTGCATCGATGTGGACACGGCCGACCATCCTCACTTGCAGCAACGCAGCGCCGATGGCTCGCTCTGCAACAGCGCGGGGCGCCACCAACAAGCCAGACCACCCGGCCACGGCGGATCATGCAAAATGGTCGTTCTCCAAGTTTACCCGGATTTGCGTGAGCGTCTT
>Ga0187769_10001740_pt1 | contig 12490 bp, 13 predicted proteins | sample 0116_SJ02_MP02_1_FD_133140 | JGI IMG/M metagenome (GOLD analysis project Ga0187769, IMG submission 133140) | Tropical peat soil microbial communities from peatlands in Department of Meta, Colombia - 0116_SJ02_MP02_10_MG | ecosystem: Environmental > Terrestrial > Soil > Wetlands > Peat | place... | reverse complement strand
CACTTCAAGGAGGCGTTCGGTGCGCTATCGAGGGTCGGCCTCCACGTCGAAGCGGACGAGACTGTGATCAAGAAGGTGGCCGAGCTGCACGCGGAGAAGGGCAAATTAGGGCTGTCACAGGACCTGGAGGAGAAGATCTCGGGCCTCGACGACGTCGCCTTCTTCACGAAGTCCATGTTGTATGAGCTGGCCCAGCTCGCCACGATGACTGACAAGCAGTTCGACAAGATGATTGAAGCTGAGAAGGCTCTTCGCAAGCTCATGACCACAAGCGTAACGAAGAGAGCGGAGAAGCCTGACTCGGGGAAGTGACCCAGAGGGCAGGCCTGACCCCGCTGCGTCCCCAGGCCCCGCGCCGCTGACGCACGACCCTGATTTCCTGAAGTTCTGGGCCGGAGATACCATCGCTCAGTTCACTGGCCAGATCTCGGGCCTGGCGCTCCCGACGGTCGCCGTCCTTGTCCTGGAGGTCACTGGCTTCGAGCTTGGGGTTCTCAACGCCCTCGCCTTCATCGCTTTTCCCTTTCTGGGGCTCTTCGTCGGAGTTTGGATAGACCGGGTGAAGAGGAAACCGGTGCTCGTCGGGATGAGCCTGATACAGGTCGCAACCCTCGTCTCCGTGCCTGTCGCCTTCGTCTTCGGCGTGCTGGGCTTGTATCAACTCTATCTCGTCGCACTGCTGATGGGAACCACGACGCTCTTCTTCGACGTCGCCTACCAGTCATACCTCCCAAGCTTGGTGAGCAGGGAGAAGGTTGTCGAGGGAAACCAAAGGCTCCAGATCAGCGCATCGGCGGCCCAGGTGATCGGTCCGACGGTAGCCAGCGGTCTGATGTTCTTCCTGGGAGCCCCCAAGGCAGTGGCGGCGGATGTCCTGGGCACTCTCGCGGCAGCCCTGCTCATCCTATCGATAAGGCGGCGCGAGCCGAGCCCTGAAGCCAGCCTCCCCGGAGCCAAGCGCGACTTCTTCGCCGAAATGAGAGAGGGAATCCGAGTCATCACCTCCAACGGGCTCCTTTGGACCCAGGCCGGGTGCACCGCGACCTCGAACCTCGGCTCCAACATCTTCACAGTCGCGCTCTACCTCTACGCATACCGGACGCTGGGCATCTCTCAGGGTCAGATCGGGATTGCATTTTCGATCGGAGCCGCCGGCTTCCTCATCGGAGCACTCATCTGTCGCCCCGTGACTGCCTGGATCGGGCTAGGGAGAACGATAGCTCTGGCCATTGCGGGCAACTTCGGGCTGCTCGTCTGCCTCCTCGCCAGCGGAGGCACAGCGGTGTTCGTGCTCGGCCTTGCGTTCTTCATCGGCTTTCTTGGGATTCCAATCTACAACATCAACCAGGTGAGCCTCAGGCAGATCATAACGCCAAACCGTCTGCAGGGAAGGATGAACGCGACCATGAGGACCATCATCTGGGGGACAATCCCCGTGGGCGCGTTCCTTGGTGGCATACTCGCAACGGTGCTCGGCGTGGTACCGACACTTGTGATCGGAATCGTCATCGCCGGGGGATCGGTCTTCTGGATCCTGTTCGGCCCCATCATCAGGTTGAAGGTCCAACCCGAGCCGGCCCTGGATTAGGGCCGCGACTGAGACCTCTGCCACGTTACGCCAAGGGTGTCGGCGCTGGCTCCTCTTCTCTCAAAAGGAACCCAGATTCCGCCGTCGGCCGGGACCCCATCGAAGCGGGCCATGCGGGGCGCGAGGCCCATTGTCTAGGAGGTGTCCAACTCGGTTCGAGCTACTCGCCGGTGAACGTGGGTTCCCTCTTCTCGAAGAAGGCCTTCACCCCCTCGACGTGGTCCCTGCTCCTTCCCGCGACGTCTTGGAGGTACATCTCGTACTCGAGCGCCGAGTCGACGTCGACCACCACCGCCCTGTTCAGCGCCCGCTTGGTCAGGCCCATGGCCTTGGTAGGACCCCTCGCCAGCTTTTCCGCAAGTCTGGCCGCCTCTTCCCTGAACCTGTCGTCTGGAAATACCCAGTTCACCAGCCCCATGTTCAGCGCCTTCGGAGCATCTATCGGCTCCCCGAGGAGCCCCACCTCCATTGCCTTGCCCAGCCCCAGTATCCTGGTTAGCCAGAAGGTCGTCCCCGAGTCTGGGACTAGCCCGGCTTTGATGAACGCCTCGTGGAAGGTCGCCCTATCTGACGCGGCCCTTAGGTCGCAGGCCAGTGCCAGCCCGAGCCCCGCCCCCGCCGTGGTACCGTTGACTGCTCCCAGTATTGGCTTCTCCATCTTCCTCATGCGTTGGACGATGGGGTTGTACTTCCTCTTCACAACCTCCCCCAACAGCACAGGCTTACCGCTCTCGATCATCGACCTGTTGGTGTTCAGGTCCTCACCGACGGAGAAAGCCCTCCCCTCCCCCGTGAGCACGACGCACCTCACATCAGGGGACTTCTCCCCCTCCTTCAACCCCTCCAGCAGGTCATTCCCCATCTCTTCGTTGAAGGCGTTCAGCTTGTCGGGCCTGTTCATCGTCAGCCATAGGACTCCGTTCTTGGTTTCGGCCTTGACTGTCCCCGAGTTCATCTACTTCCCCTTGAACTCCGGCTTGCGCTTCTCCACAAACGCGTTCATCCCTTCGTTCTTGTCCTCCGAAGCGAAGAGGAGGTAGAAGACCTCCCTTTCGAAGTCGAGGCCCTGCGTGAGCCCCATCTCAAACGCCTTGTTGACTGCCATCTTGGCCAGCCTGATCGCGACAGGCGACTTCGAGGCTATCTCATTGGCCACCTTCTTCGCCTCCTCGAGGTACGCCTCCTTGGGGACCACCCTGCTCACCAGCCCCAGCGTCTTTGCCTCCTCCGCCCCGATCCTCTTCCCCGTGAGGATCATCTCCATGGCCTTGGCCTTGCCCACGGCCCTCGTCAGCCTCTGGGTCCCGCCCCCGCCCGGCATTATGCCGATGTCGATTTCCGGCTGGCCTAGCTGGGTGGTTTCTGATGCCACCAGCACGTCCAAGCTCATGGCGAGCTCCAGGCCCCCTCCCAGGACGAAGCCGCTCAAGGCCCCAACAATGGGCTTCGGATAGCGGCCCACCTTGTCCCATAGCGGGAAGAAGTGCCCGGTCATGGTCATCTGGACAGCAGTCATCTCTGCCATTTCCTTGATATCGGCCCCGGCCGAGAACGCCCTCTCGCTCCCAGTCATCACCAGGCACCGGACGCCGTCGTCCCGCTCGAAGCCGTCCAATGCTGAGATGAGTTCAGTCACGACCTTGTTGCTGAGCGCGTTCATCGCCTGCGGGCGGTTCAGCGTGATTATTCCAAGCGGCCCCTCCTTAGACACGATTATCGTCTCGTAGCCCATGTCTCGGAGGCGGACCTCCACTCGTATTAACTGCTACTGTCAGTCACGTTAAAGAACGGTCGTCGCCTCCCGCTCCCCGTGGCAGGCTGGCACGAGTCGCGGCTCCGGGTCAGGTACGAGGAGACGGACCGGATGGGCGTCGTATACTACGGAAAATACATGACCTGGCTCGAAGTCGGCAGGGTGAACCTCTTCCGCGATGTCGGTTTCGGCCACAGGGAGTGGGTCAAACGGGAACTGGACTTCCCAGTGGTGCAAGCGCACGCAGACTACCGTGCCTCAGCCCACTTCGACGACGAAATACTCGTCAAGACCCGGGTCGCGTCAATAGGAAACAAGAGCATAAGGTTCGAAAACGAGATCTACAAGCTGCCTGAAATGACGCTTCTCGCGACAGGGCACACAGTGCACGCTCTCATGAGGGGAGGGAAGACGATCCCCTTCCCCGATGAGCTGAAGGAGAAGCTCATTTCGTCTTAGTGGCGCTTGCCGACCCCCACTCGTAGAACCCCTTCCCGCTCTTCCGCCCTAGCATGCCTGCCCTCACCATCTCGCGGAGTAGGGGCGCCGGCCGATACTTGGAGTCTTGGAACTCCTGCATGAACACCTGGGTGATGTTGTATGTGGTATCTAGGCCCACGTAATCCATCAACTGCAGAGGGCCCATGGGCCAGTTCAGCCCCAGCTTCACCGCCTTGTCGATGTCGGCGGGATCAGCAACTCCTTCCTGGACCAAGAAGACCGCTTCGTTGAGTGCGGGGACCAGGAGCCTGTTTACTATGAAGCCAGGAGAGTCCTTCTTGCAGAGCACCGTCTCTTTTCCCAGCTTCTCGGACACTTCCCGCACCTTCCTGACTGTCTCGTCTGAGGTCTTGCTTCCCCTGATTATCTCGACCAGCGGCATCAGCTGAGGGGGGTTGAAGAAGTGCATCCCGCACACGTTCTCAGGGTGCTTAGTTGCCGACGCCAGGAGTGTGATGCTGATCGAGGAGGTGTTGGAGGCAAGGACCGCGTCCTCCTCCAGGAGCCCCGCGACCTGCCTGTACAAATCGAGCTTGAGCTTGGGGTCCTCGGTGGCTGCCTCGATGACAAGCTTGCTCCCCCTTAGAGCCTCGGCCAGGTCCAGGGTCGGCCTGATCCGCTTCACCGTCTCCTCTCCTTGGTCCTTCGGCAGCTTCCCCTTCTCCACGAATCTCCCCACGCTCTCCCTGATCATCTTCATCCCTCCGTCCAAGAACCTCTGCTCCACATCCAGCATAGACACGTCGAACCCGCCGACCTGAGACGCGACCTGAGCTATGCCGTGGCCCATGAGCCCGGCGCCCAACACGGCTACCTTCCCTGAAGAGTTGACCATGCCTCTCGCGTCGGCCCGCTCGTTTTAACCGTTGGCGGCCCTTCGTTCGAAGATGATCATGCTGAAGTTCCTCACGAACCCAGCCGACCTCAACGAGTGAATCAGGGGGGACCCCTGCGGGACGAAAACCCATCTCTCACTGGCCTTTGGGTTCCTCCCCAGAAGGGTGCGGACAAGCTTCATGGCATCTTCCGCAGGGCCTCCTAAGAAACAGAGCTCTTCCCACACTGCCCCTTCACCCTCCCCCCCATTGCGGGTCACTGCGATCGCCCTCCCTCTCCTCCAGACCGCCCCCTCCCTCAGGAGCCCCGCGACCACAGCGGGAGACAGCGCCGCAGCCGTGAAGTCATGCCAGAACATCCCTTCCCCAAGCACATACTCGCGGCACGCTCGAAGCGCCTTCATGACTTCGCCATGCTCGTTCGGGGATAGTTGCTCGGCATCCCTCTCCGGATGCACCTTCTTGCCTCTCGGCGGCTCGTAGACGCTGAACCTGGTCAGCTCCTTGAACCGGATGCGGGCAATCTGCCTGTGGGCTGGTCTGTTGCGCGATCCGCTCGTGAGCCGGAAGACCTTGATCCCCCTCGCCTCGGCCACGCCGACGGAGTTCTCGCCGAGCATCGAACCGAACCCCCTGCCACGGAAGCCCGGGTGGACCCTCGCCCCTTCGAACCATGCAGAGCCGTCCTCGAGAAACCTGACCCTGTTCATGCCGACGGCGATTCCCCCAACTTCGACAACGAACATCTCCCCTCGCGGGTCCTTCAGCCAGTCGTCCCAAACCTTCGGGAGGTAGTCGTGCCCTCCCCAAACGTCCTTGATGAAGCTCATGAGGGGTGCCTTGTCCGCGGGCCTGGCTGGGCGGACTCGAGCTTCCATGACCTCCTCCTGATCGCATCAGTTGTAAAATCCTTGCTCGGGGGGCGCGGGTGCCCTTCTCCACGTTCCCCTGCGGCGCGCGAGTTTGTTCAATGCCCCAGGCCTGACGAAAGCATAAGAAGACAGGGACCACGAGTCCCCTTCACGCCGGGGTGGCAGAGTGGTTAATGCGCGGGCCTTGAGACCCCCGAAAGAGAGCCCGTGACCGTCATCGGTCTCGTGGGTTCGAATCCTACTCCCGGCGCCTATTCTCGTCAAAAGGTGTCAGGTTTCGCGCCATCTCATCCTGAACGACACCAGGGAGAGCATGATGACAGTGGCCGCGAGGAGCACCACGAATCCGGACGAGGGGGCTATGGAGTATCCCAGCCCGATTGCCCCCTGGAACATGGACGACGCTTCGGTCGTGGGGATGACCTCGGCGACCGGGACCAGGAACTTCGGGAGAACGCTCACCGAGTAATACACCGGAGGCAGGACCGAGAGGATTGTGGTGATGAACCCGTTGATTATGAACGCGTTCTGCGTATTCGGGGCGTAGGCCGAGAAGAAGAAACCGATGCTGGTCGCGGTGACCCAGAGGAGGATAACGACCCCCACGCACGCCGCCAGGGACCCCGCCGAAGCTCCTCTCTCCGCTATCAGCCCGAAGAGGATGATAAGCGCCGGTGAACCGAAGATGAGGTCAGAGAGGGCCACCCCGAACATGTAGGTGAGAGGAGTGACGGGAGACGCCACCACTATGTCCTGGAACCTGTTCTGAAGCTTGTAGCTCGCGAGGTCAGTCCCCACGAAGAGTCCCAGCTCGGTGGTCACCATAGTGAGCGCCCCCGCCAGGCCAAAGGGGAGAGCGGTTCCGCCGCTGGCCACGAATAGGATGAAGAGCAGGGTGAACGGGGTCGAGAACACGAAGGCAATGAACAGGGGATTCCTGAGCATAGGGATGAAGCCCAGGTAGTACATTATGGCCCAGAGGGACCTGAGCCTGTCCCTAGTCCTCATCGGCTCCCTCCTCTTCCTCCTTCTCCGCCTCCCCGACTATGTCCACGAAGACGTCGTCCAGGGTCACTGGGCTCAATGCGAGGCTGGCCCCCCTGGCCACCGCCTCTTCGCTCAGGGCCCTGGCGCCCGGCTCGTCAGTGAGGACCCTGTACCTTCCGGCTATGGCGACGGTGTGGCCGTATCCTTCGAGCTCGGCCGCGTTGAACTTGTCGTAGACGTCGACCCTGGTGCTCCTCTTGGTCACGGCGGCCTTGACGCTCTGTGGCGTTCCGGTTGCCATCACCTTCCCCTTGTTGATTATCACGAGGTTGTCCGAGAGGGCCTCGGCCTCATCCATGTAGTGGGTAGTAAGCACAATGGTCTTCCCCTCCTTCTTGAGTCGCGTCAGCTGGTCCCAGACCCTCCTCCTGTTGAAGGGGTCGAGGCCGATGGTAGGTTCGTCGAGAAAGATTAGCTCGGCGTCGGTCCGCAGGGCCATGGCGACGATAACGCGCTGCTTGAGCCCCCCTGAGAGCCAGTCCGAGTTCATGTCGGCCACCTTGCTGAGCTCTAGGTCCTCCAGGGCCTGTTGGGCCCTCTTCTTCGCCTCCTCCTTCTGGATCCCGCGCATCCTGAGATTGAGCATCACATGGTCTCGCGGCGTGAGCGGGTACATGGTCTCTGCCTCCTGAGGTGTAATCGCTATCTTCTCCCTGAGCTCCTTCGCCTGGTTCACAGCGTCAAGTCCGAGCACCAAGATGCTGCCGGAAGTCGGCATGAGCTGCGTACTTGCTATCCTGAGGAATGTGGTCTTCCCTGCGCCGTTCCTACCAAGCATAGTGAAAATCTGGCCAGAGTCGATTTCAAGGTCGATACCGTCGAGGGCAGGCTGCTTGGCCTTCTTGTACACCTTGGTGAGCTGGTGCGCCTCGAGTGCTTTCATTGATGGGGTTCTCCCTCGAGGTCGTCTAGGAGGATTATTACTAGTTCCCTATCCGAGACCTCGTCTCGAATCGATAAATCACCCTGGGGTTCGCCAGCTCCCCATGGAGAGCCCTTCGCGAGTTGACTTCGAGTCGATGCCCTGGGAGAAGGTCGAGGGCGGCGGCGCGGTAGGGCGCATGAAGAAGTTCGCCGGCGGAGGCAGCGACACCATCAGACTCCTCGAACTCGACCCAAGCTGGGACGAGACTGGATGGTGCAGGCGGAAGCACGTCGGTCTCGTCCTCTCCGGCACGCTGCGGCTCGCACTGTCTGACGGACCGCCCTTGGTGGTGCGCGAGGGAGACGCCTTCTTCATCCCGACCGGGTGTGCCCACAAGGCCAGCTGCAAGAAAGAGACCAGGCTCTTCCTGGTGGGCTAGGGTGCCCCCCTCTGCCGCCGACCCGGCGGTTGTATTCCCACAAATGGGAATGGGCTTCCTCATTAAATACGGTACCATCGTGGCGACTTCCAGTGGTAACTGATGGCGAAGAATGCAATCATAATGGGGGCCGCGGGGAGGGATTTCCACGACTTTCTGACGTATTTCAAAGGCAATGAAGACATACATGTAGTCGCGTTCACGGCGACACAGATTCCATACATAGCCGACCGGACGTTCCCGGCTTCGCTGGCGGGGCGGCTCTATCCGGACGGCATACCGATCTACCCGGAGGCAAGGCTGGGAGAGCTGATCGAGTCCAACCAAGTCACTGACGTGTACTTCGCGTACAGCGACGTTTCTGACCAGTACGTGATGAACATTGTGTCCATCGCGCAGGCGAAGGGTGCAAGCTTCCACCTCCTCGGCCCGGAGGATACCATGATCAGGTCGAAGAAGCCAGTCGTCGCCGTGGTTGCCGATCGCACTGGTGCTGGCAAGAGCACCATTAGCAGGATGGTGGTCGACATCCTGGTCAAGATGGGGTTGAAGCCCGTCGTCGTCAGACACCCGATGCCCTACGGGGACCTGTCGGTCGCTGTTCAACGGTTCGCGACCCATGCAGATCTGGACGAGTACCATACCACCATCGAAGAGAGGGAGGAATACGAAGGGCACATCGACAAGGGGATAGTTGTCTACGCCGGCGTCGACTACGGGGCCATCCTCGAGCAGGCTGAGAAGGAAGGCGACGTCGTCATCTGGGACGGAGGGAACAACGACTTCAGCTTCTACGTGCCGGACCTGACGATCACGGTCGTTGACCCCATGCGACCGGGGGACGAGCTGACGTACTATCCGGGAGAGACGAACGTCAGACTCGCGGACGCCATAGTCGTCAACAAAGTGAACGTGGCGCCCAGGAAGGCAGTCGGCTCAAAGATCCAGGCGGTGCGCGAGCTGAACCCGAAAGCGCTCGTAGTGAGAACCAACTCGGCGGCCGTCCTTGACAAGCCGGAGCTGGTGAAAGGTAGGAGGGTGGTCGTGGTTGAGGACGGACCTTCGGTCACCCACGGCGGGCTCGCCGAGGGGGCGGGCGCTGTCGCGGCAAGGTCGGCGAAGGCAGTCCTCGTTGACCCACGAACCCGGGCTGTCGGCTCAATCAGGCTCGCATACAAGAAGTTCCCCAAGCTCGGCCGAGTCATACCTGCTTTGGGGTACAGCGACGCGCAGCTCCAAGACCTCGAGCACAGCATCAACAGGGTTGCGTGTGACGCCGTCGTCCTCGGGACCCCGTCAGACATCACGAGGATGATTCAAATCCGCAGGCCAGTGGCCCGGGTCCAGTTCGAAGCGACCGAAGTTGGGGGGCACCGACTGGAGGCGCTGATCAGATCGAACAAGAAACTCCAGTCTGCTGTCCGGCCAGCCTAGCGCTTCAGTTCCACTGAACCCAATCCACGCGCGGCGCGTGCGGCTTGTTAGCCATGGCGAAGGCTTCGACGACGTCCCTGGCCGTTATCACACCCACCCCTTCGCCTTCCAGCACCAGCGGGAGCCTCTTGAATCCATGGAGGGACATTATTCCCGCAACCTCGCGCCCGAATATCCCTGGCTCTGCGGTGATTAGGGGCGCGGTCGCCACTTCTCTGACTGCGATGTCCAACCTGCGACGGGGGGCAAGGACCCGCTTCAGCAGGTCTCTTTCTGTGAATATTCCCGTCCACCTCCCGTCCTCGGTCAGGAGCACGCTTCCCACCTTCCTCTCGTCCATCAGTCCCACCACTACATCGATAGGGGTTTCTGGGAGCGTTGAAACTATGTGGGTCGAGATCACCTTGAGTATTGAGAAGTCTGTCTCCACCCCCCTGATTACCCTGACAAGGTCGGTGGGGGTGACCATCCCCGCAAGCTCGGCCCCTTCGAATACCATCAGCCTGCTCTTCTTTTCTATCATGGCCCTCGCCGCCTCCTCCAGAGTCTCGGTCGACTTGATCGAAGGGAACCTCGGCGAGGCAACTTCGGAAATCACAGTCGCGTCGGGGCTCTTCCCCTTCGCGAGAATCCTGCTCACCAGGTCTCTTTCCGTGAAGACACCGCAGGGGCCGAGGCTGTCAAGGACCACGACGCTCCCTATGTTGTGCTCGTCCATCGCCTTTATCGCGCTCTGTACCTTCGAATCCTGCTGAACGGTGACCACGCCCTTGCCCATGAATTCACGGGCGAGCGGTCCGGCGTGCCTCTGCAACCTCTCTCTCCTCGGCTGAAAAAACTTCAGGTCATATTAAATGCGGGTGACAATTCCCAATGTTGAGAAGCCCGGGGAGCCGGCTCGCCCCCTTCTCTTGTCTCAGTGCTACTTCCTTCGTTTCTTCTGCTTCTCCGGGCCTAACTTGCCCGCCTTCGCGTGCACTCTCCCAGCCACCCACTCATCGTAGGCGTCGCGGGGCGGTGCCCTGTGGGCTTTCCCGGCGTGCCCGGCAGGCTGCCGCGTGAGCCATGATTCGTAGGTGGAAGCCGGCAAGTGCTTCCTGTCCAGATCCCTCCTCTCCCTCATGCATGGCTGCGATGTCATCCTTTGATTTAAGGGCCAGGGACTTTTCTCACTTCTGAGAAGGCTGGGCCATCTATACGCCCCCATCGGCCCTCAGTTTCAACCGTGGGAATTGTGCCCCCGGTTTATGAGCCCGTCTCTCAATCAACCGGTGAGAGATATGGGCGGCCTAGTTCCTCCTGCGCACCTGGACAAGAGGTCGGAGCTCTGCAGGATAATCGACCATACGCTCCTGAAGGCTACGGCGACGACTTCGGACATCGACAGCCTCTGCGATGAGGCGGTGAGATACAACTTCTGGAGCGTCTGCGTTAACCCCAACCATGTCAGGCAGGCGGCATGGCGCCTGCGCGGGACCGGAACGAAGGTCTGTGCCGTTATCAGCTTCCCTCTCGGTTCCTGTACCACGGCCGTCAAGCTCATGGAGGCCCGCACGGCCATCGCCGACGGCGCGACCGAGCTTGACATGGTCTCAAACATCAGTGCGCTGAAGTCGGGTAACACTCCGGCGTACTTCGAAGACATCAACGAGGTCGCGGCCTACTGCGGTCGTTCGGAGACGCTCCTCAAGGTTATACTCGAATGCTGCTATCTCACCGACGAGGAGAAGGTGCTGGGTGCTAGGATTGCCGAGCAGGCCGGGGCGAACTTCGTCAAGACTTCCACCGGATTCGGCACTTCCGGGGCGACGGTCGCTGACGTTGCGCTGCTGAGGAAAGCGGTGAGCAAGAAGACCGGGGTCAAGGCAGCGGGCGGCATCGGGACCCTTGCTCTCGCCCTCGACATGGTCAAGGCCGGCGCGGACAGGATAGGCACCAGCCACGGCATAAGGATAATCGAAGAACTCCCCCGCTGAAAGCCTGGCTTGGTCTAGAGGGGAAGTTCCTTGCCGCTTCTGCCATCCACAAGGACCTTTCTGCGCCTGCGCCTGGCGACCAGTTCGACCCTGTAGGTAGGGTAAACGAAAGGCTCGAAGCTGACTATGTCAGATCCTTCCCACAGCCCCTTGACCACCTCCCTCACGTCTGTCTCCTTTATCCGCGGAGCGACGACGCGGGCCTTTCCGATGTCTACGTTTGCCAACTCAAGGGAGGTGAAACCGGAAGGTTGCTCCGGCAGGTCGGTCAGCCTTCGGTAGAGCTTGGTCCTTCTGACCTCGATACTCCTCACGAGCCTCTTGTCGTCCAGGATCGTCAGAACCCGAGAGATGGTCGGCCTGGCCTCTCCGATTGAGCTGGAAATGTCGATGGCGCTGGTGTCGCTTTCGGCCTTGGTCTCCCTGAGCACTTCGACCTGGAGAGTGGTGAGCCCCAGCAGCCCTTCGAACCCCTTGGTCACTTCCAATCCACGATTCAGTGTCACCAGCTTTCCTGTCACCCCGTCCAAGTACGCGTAGACCGTCTCGAACCTCCGCTTCAAGAGCCCCCTCCTTGTCCTCACTCCCAGCTGTATCAAGGTCCTGAACTCGGGTGTCACGCTGATGACTGTCTCTTTGGGGCCGAATATGCCGAAGCTCCTCTCCCTCCTGACGATGGTCGGCACGTCTTCAGCCTTGATCGACGCACCCAGCCCAGTCCCGGCGCTCCCCGACGCGGGTTCGGCTCTCCCCTCCCCCGATTCGTGCTCACCCGGCTTTGCTTCCTTCCTGACGCCGCCCGGCCTGACATACTTCTTCACGACCCTAGTCGAGAGAGACGGGGTGACTCCGCCGGGGCGGGTGACCCGCTTCCTGACAGCGACAAGGGACGGAGTGGGGGAGAAACCTCCCATGGCGAAAAACTGTCCCGCCGAGAGACCTGTAAGCTCTTTCGGGAGCCCCTTGCCCGGAAAGAACTGGGCGACCGATTGGAGGTCGTTTTGGATTATCAGCTTCCCGATGAGCTGGTTGCCGCACTGGCTCAGGACGTTCTTGTCCACCAGGGACGGCCGCTGGGAAGCGATCATCAGCCCCATCCCCCGCTTCCTCCCCCTCCGAGCGGCCTCGGCGAAAATCGCGGCTCTCTCCCCGCACTCGGGGAGGTACTCGTCTGCCTCT
>Ga0187769_10001739_pt1 | contig 12491 bp, 12 predicted proteins | sample 0116_SJ02_MP02_1_FD_133140 | JGI IMG/M metagenome (GOLD analysis project Ga0187769, IMG submission 133140) | Tropical peat soil microbial communities from peatlands in Department of Meta, Colombia - 0116_SJ02_MP02_10_MG | ecosystem: Environmental > Terrestrial > Soil > Wetlands > Peat | place... | reverse complement strand
CATTTCACCGGCGCAAGTGCTGCGTGAGATCGAGCCCTATCTGTCGCGCCGGAAAGCATTGGCGCAAACCGAGCGATGACCATTGCGCTCTAGGGATTTCCCAGCAGACCCGGCATTTCCCGCTAGAGCGAGGAGAGCAGCCAAGCAGACGAGGCGTTTCATCACTGCAGCGATTTTTCCGTGCTGCGCTTATCGACCAAGCGAATCGCGATGGGCCGGCCGGCAACCGCGCCGGCCATTCCCGCGCCGAAGTGCAAGGGCATACAGCGCGCCAGCGCGGCATTGACGGCATCGCGATAGAGGTCGCGCACTCCTGCCGGTGCGTCGTGGCTTGAATAAGTAACGCGCGGCGGGGCCAGCATTTCGCCGTCGCGCTTGACGGCAAAGCGGATCGTATATTCCATGCGGTGCCGCGCCGCCTTCTTCGGCGGCGGGACCCAGCAGGCGCGCAGCGCCGCATACATCGCCCCGATGGAGTCGAGCGTTTTTTCCTCGGGCGCATTGTCCGCTTTGCCGTTCGCTTTGTTGCTCTCGCCGGCGCTGTTTGCTTCGTCGCCCGGTTTGTTGCTCTCGCCTGCCCTGTTTACTTCGTCACTCGATGTCTTGTTGTCCGCGATGCCGGGGCTTGCCGGTTCGGAACCGTCGGACGACACGATGGTCAGCCGCAAATCTCGACCGATCGGCGGCAGATATTGGGGAAAGCGCGGCCCGCGATGAAAAACATCGCAGAACGCCGGGTGACAGGGGCACCCGCTCAAGACGCTGCATGGCGCCGCCGCCGGGTACTTTGTTGAGCGGCTGAGCCGCTATCGGTTGAGGCGCCTCGATCGCGGCGAACGCGATAAATCCATCAAAGATCGATGCGCCGAATACGGTGCGCATCGCCGCACCTCTATTTCATGTCGGCCGCGACCTGGGCGTGCAGGATTTTGTCCGGATTGGCCGGGGGCTCCCCGCGCTTGAGCTTGTCGACCACATCCATGCCGCGCACGACTTGGCCGACAACGGTGTATTTGCCGTTGAGGAACGCCCCGTCGGCGAACATGATGAAGAACTGGCTGTTCGCGGAATTCGGATCGCTGGTGCGCGCCATGCCGACGACGCCCCGCGTATAGGGCACGTTGGAGAACTCGGCCTTAAGGTCGGGATATTTCGAGCCGCCGGTGCCGTTGCCGTATTGGCCGTCGCCGGTCTGGGCCATGAAGCCGTCAATAACACGATGAAAGGGCACATTGTCGTAGAAATGATCGCGCGCGAGCTGTTTCAGCCGCTCGGCATGATGCGGCGCGATATCGTTGCGCAGCTTGATGATGATCCGACCCTGGGTGGTGTCGAGGATCAGCGTGTTTTGCGGATCGAGACCGGCGGGAAGCGGCTCGGCGGCAGCGGATGCGGCGCACATGATGGCGAACAATAGGGCAATAACGCGGGTCATGTCATCTCCAAGCTGTGGGATCAGGCTTTTGCGAACTTCTTCTTCAGGCGCGCCGCGACCGGCGCCGGCACGAAGGCCGAAACGTCGCCACCCATGCCGGCAATCTGGCGCACCAACGTGGCGGTGATCGGGCGAACCGCGGGTGCGGCAGGCAGGAAAACGGTCTGCATTTCCGGCGCCATGGCGGCGTTCATGCCCGCCATCTGCATCTCGTAGTCGAAGTCGGTTGCGTCGCGCACGCCGCGAACGAGCAGTGTTGCACCGACCCGCTGCGCCGCACTGACGACGAGATCGGCGAAGGTCGTGGAGGATAGTTCGCAGCCCGCGCCGCGAGCGATCGGCGTGCAGATTTCATCGATCATTGCGAGGCGTTCGTCAGCCGGAAATAGCGGCGTCTTGCCAGGGTGAATGCCGACGGCGAGCACAAGCCGATCGGCAAGCCGAACGGCTTTACCGACAACATCGAGGTGGCCGTTGGTGATGGGATCGAACGATCCCGCAAAGAGAGCAATCCGCTGCACGGCTCGTGGCATGGCTGTCCTGGCCTCACGGCGGTCTAGCCCGCGTGCCGACCGACCGCAAGGCGGGCACGCGGCGAATCGCATCGGGCGGATCTTGCGGCTTCACGCCGACCCAATCAGAAAAGGTACCGTGGGCGATACTTTGCTTTGGAGGTTCTTAATGAATATCAATGACTTGCCACCAAGCGTGTAATTTGTGATCTGTATCAAAGAAAGGCATGCGCCGCGCTTTTAGAGACTCCGCCATTCAAAGCAGCCGATTCCACGAGCATCCCCCGCTCGAAAATCGGAACCGGCTGCGAATGAGGGATGGGGTGTCATGATCAAGACTGCTTCCGCTATTGCCATCGCTGCGATCGCCGCCGCGTGTTTCGTTGCTCTGCCGAGTTTGTCGGAGCCAGTCGATGCGCGTTCGCCGGTCATCGGCGCCAAGGGCAATCGCGCCGACATTAGGCCGCTTGGGATCGACTGCGGCGAGAAAGCGTGGCCCTATTTCGACGCCGCCTGCATACGCGACCCGCGCACTCCCCTTGCTCAACCGCGTGAGGTTCGAGCCGTTTTGGTAGACCACATTCAGTAGCAAATATTCCCTCTCGATTGCCGCCTGACGGCGCGCTTTCGTGCCGTGCTGTCTCTGGCGGAAGGTTCCCTCCCCACCTTCCGCCAAAGCCTTATTTCGCGCATGATATTTGGGCCTGCCGCGTACCGAGGACGGCGTGTTGATGCGGATCGTAAGACCGGGAAGCTTTTTGCGTGCGTTCATTGTCGTATTCGCGGCGCTGGCGGCGCAATTGCATGGGCACTCTGTCGCCGCCGCCGAGGCTTTCCCGACGCGCCCAATCCGCCTGATCGTGCCATTTCCTCCGGGCGGTCCGACCGATGTCATGGGCCGGCTGATCAGCGAGGCGCTGTCGGAGAGGCTCGGCCAGCAGGTCTATGTCGACAACCGGCCGGGCGCCGGTTCGACGCTGGCCGGTAAAATCGCGGCGATGGCGGATCCCGACGGCTACACGCTCCTGCTCGGTAGCGCCGCGACGCTCGCCATTGGGCCGACGCTTTACCGGGATGCCGAATACGATCCGAAACGCTTTGTGCCGGTCGCGATGGTGGCCGACGTGCCCTATGTCATGGTGGCCAGCCCGAAACCGCCGGTGACGAGCGTTGCCGGGCTTATTGCCTACGCCAAGGCGCATCCCGGCAAGCTCAATTTCGGCGTTCCCAATGGCGCCCCGCCCCATATGCTGGCGACCTGGTTCAAGGACCTCACCAAGACCGATTTCGTCATAGTGACCTATCGCGGCGGCGCCAACGTCCTGAGCGACTTAATGGGCGGCCAGATCGATTTGGCGGTTGAGACTTGCTCGATCCTGCTACCTCACCTGCGTGACGGCACGCTGCGTCCGCTTGGAACGCCCTCGCCGAAACGGCTGACTGAGCTTCCCGATGTGCCGACAATGGCGGAAAGCGGCGTGCCAGACTTCATCGCCAGTTCCTGGACCGGGATCGTCGCCCCGCCGGGTACGCCTGCGCCAATCGTCGACAAGCTTAACGCCGCAGTTAATACCGGACTCTCTTCCCCCGAGACGCAGGCTAAACTAAAAACGCTCGGCGCCGAGGCGATGCACGGCACGCCGGCGGACTATACGGCCTTTCTCGCCGTTGAACTGCCGAAATGGATCGCTATGGCAAAACTGTCCGGCGCCGGCGCTGATTGAAAGAGCCGAAAATATACGGCTGCACATGATCGTTCTCATCGACAACTACGACAGCTTCGCCTTCAACTTGGTGCACTATTTCGGTGAGCTGGGAGCCGATGTCGAAGTGCATCGCAACGACAAGGTGACCGTCGGCGCGATCTTAGCCGCAGCGCCCGACGCGCTCGTGCTGTCGCCCGGCCCTTGCACGCCCAAGGAAGCCGGTATTTGCCTCGAACTCATCGCCGCGGCGTCTTCGACTGTCCCGATCCTCGGCGTGTGTCTCGGTCACCAGGCGATCGGGGACGCGTTCGGCGGCAAGGTCGTGCGCGCTCCGGTCCCGGTCCATGGCAAGTTGTCGGAAATCCGCCACCGCGGCACCGGCGTGTTTCGCGGTATCAATGCGCCGTTTCAGGCAACGCGCTATCATTCGCTGGTGGTCGAACGCGACAGCATGCCGGCCGACCTTACCATCACCGCCGAAACCGACGATGGTCTTGTCATGGGCCTTGCGCACAGCCGGCTACCGGTGCATGGCGTGCAATTCCACCCCGAAAGCATCGCTTCCCAGCACGGCCATTTGATGCTGAAAAACTTTCTCGATATTGCCGAAGCCTGGAATCGATCGACCGGCCGCCGTGGCGAATCCGAGCGTTTTGCGTCCCGGCCGCGGGCACCGGTCAATTGAGGACGGCGCCGTGACCGTTGAATTCAAGTCGTACATCGCCAAGGTTGCAACCGGCGCGGCGCTCAGTCGCGACGAAGCCGCCGGCGCTTTCGAGCAAATGATGTCGGGAGAGGCGACACCCTCGCAGATGGGAGCGCTGTTGATGGCGCTGCGCGTGCGCGGCGAGACGGTCGATGAAATTACCGGCGCCGTGAGCGTCATGCGTGCCAAAATGCTACGGGTGAATGCGCCTCCCGACGCCATCGACGTGGTCGGCACCGGCGGCGACGCCTCGGGCTCGTTCAACATTTCCACTTGCGCCGCGCTGATTGTCGCCGGCGCTGGCGTTCCCGTCGCTAAACACGGCAATCGCGCCCTGTCGTCGCGATCCGGCGCGGCCGACGTGCTCACCGCGCTCGGCGTCAATATCGACCTCACGCCCGAGCAGATCGGCTTGTGCATCCGCGAAGCCGGCATCGGTTTCATGTTCGCTCCTGCGCACCATCCGGCTATGAAGAACGTGGGCGCCACACGCGTGGAGCTCGGTACGCGGACGATCTTCAATTTGCTCGGGCCGCTGTCCAACCCAGCCGGCGTGCGCCGCCAGATGATCGGCGTATTTTCGAAGCATTGGACCGAACCGCTCGCTCATGTTCTCAAGAATCTCGGCGCCGAATGCGTCTGGGTGGTGCACGGCTCGGACGGCCTTGACGAAATCACGACGTCGGGTCCGACGAGCGTGACGGCGCTCGAAGCCGGCGCCATTCGCAGTTTTGAAATCTCTCCCGAAAATGTCGGCTTGGCCAAGGTCAAACCGGAATCGCTGCGTGGCGGCGATGCGGAATCGAATGCCAAGGCCGTCGAGTATGTTCTAGAAGGCAAGAAGACGCCGTTTCGCGACGTGGCGATCCTCAACGCCGCGGCGGCGCTCGTTGTCGCCGGCAAGGCGAAGGACCTCAAAACCGGCGTCGATATCGCTGCCCATGCGATCGATTCCGGCGAAGCCGAAGGCCGGCTCGACCGGCTCATCGTGGTCTCCAACGATGGCTGATATTTTACAAGAGATCGCCGCCTATAAACGCCACGAGATTGCCGCGGCCAAGCGCGCGCGCCCGTTCGCCGTCATCGCGCGGGAAGCTAAAGCGGCGGACGCTCCACGCGGCTTCCTCCGCGCCATCAAACAGCGTCTTGCCGGCGGCGATTATGCGCTCATCGCCGAGATCAAAAAGGCCAGTCCATCGCGCAGCCTGATCCGGCAAGATTTCGATCCCGCAAGCTTGGCGAAGGCTTACCAGGACGGCGGCGCGAGCTGCCTGTCGGTGCTCACCGATCAGCCCTCGTTCGCCGGATCGCTCGATCACTTGCGGCAAGCGCGCGCGGCTTCCTCATTGCCGGTTCTGCGCAAGGATTTCATCTACGATTCCTATCAGGTGACGGAAGCCCGCGCGCATGGCGCCGATTGCATCCTCATCATCATGGCCGCGGTCGACGATGCCTGCGCCGCCGAGCTTGAAGCGGCAGCCATTGCGCTTGGTATGGACGTTCTTGTCGAGGTTCACGACGAAGGCGAGCTACAACGCGCGCTTCGTTTGAAATCTCAACTCATCGGCATCAACAATCGCGATCTGAAGACGTTTCACACGACGCTCGCCACCAGCGAAAGGCTGGCGCCCCTCGTCCCGCCGGACCGCGTTATCGTCGGCGAAAGCGGGATTTTCACCCCACAAGATCTCGCGCGGCTTGCCAAAGCGGGTATTTCGACCTTTCTCGTCGGCGAAAGCCTCATGCGCCAGAACGATGTCGCGGCCGCGACGCGCGCGCTGCTGACGCGCCACGCCGCGCTGGCCCAGTGACCGTCGTGCCGCGGACGAAAACGCTCACGCATCTGACCAACCGCGGCGAAGCCCGCATGGTCGACGTGTCGGAAAAGCCCGATACGGAGCGCATCGCGGTGGCCGAAGGCCGCGTGATCATGCGGCGAAAGACGCTCGATCTTGTCCGCAAGGGCGACACAAAGAAGGGCGACGTGCTCGGCACGGCCCGTATCGCCGCGATCCAGGCGGCCAAGCGCACCCACGAATTGATCCCCCTCTGCCATCCGCTCCCCATCACGCAGGTCGAAATCGAACTCACTCCGGACGTGAAGCTGCCGGGCGTCGTGGCCCGCGCGCGCGTCAAGGTCGCCGGCAAGACCGGGGTGGAAATGGAGGCGCTGACGGCGGTTTCGGTCGCCTGCCTGACCATCTACGACATGGTGAAAGCGGCCGAGCGCGGCATGCGTATCGAAGGCATTCGGCTCATCGAGAAGCGCGGCGGACGCTCGGGCCATTATCGCGTGCGGGAGTAATGCCGTGGCGCTGATTTCAGTGGCCGACGCTCTTCGTCATGTCCTGTCGCACGCCGAGCCGCTGCCGCCCGAAGACGCCCCGCTCGATGACGCGGACGGGCGCGTGCTCACCGCCGGACTTGCAGCGCTACGGACTCAGCCCCCGGCCGATGTGTCGGCCATGGACGGTTACGCCGTGCGCGCGTCAGACGTGGCCGACACGCCGGTGCGCTTGAAGGTGATCGGCGAAGTCGCCGCCGGGCGGCCTTTCACGGCCGCGATCGGCCCCGGCGAAGCTGCGCGTATTTTTACCGGCGGCGTCATCCCCGCCGGCGCCGACGCCGTGGTCGTGCAGGAATTAACGAGCCGCGAGGCCGACCGCGTCGAAGTGTTCAAACCGTCAAGCAAGGGCCGCCACATCCGCGTTGAGGGTCTCGACTTTCGCCGCGGCGAAACCCTTTTTGCCAAAGGCCGCCGGCTGACCGCGCGCGACCTCGCTCTGCTTGCGGGAATGAATTATCCGCGGGTCCGGGTGCACCGCCGGCCCAAGGTTGCGCTCTTTGCAACCGGCGACGAATTGGTACCGCCTGGCGCCGATCCCGGACCGGGGCAGATCGTCTATTCGAACGGCTTTTCACTTGGGGCGCTGGCGCGCCAGGAGGGCGCCGCGGTGACCGATCTCGGCCTGGTCAGGGATACGATCGAGGCGACAATTGGGGCCATCCGCCAAGCCCAGGACGTTCCCGCCGACATCCTCGTCACCACCGGCGGGGCTTCGGTGGGCGACTACGATTTCGTCCACAAGGCCTTCGCGGCCGAAGGGATGGATTTGTCGTTCTGGAAGGTCGCGATGCGGCCGGGCCGCCCGCTCATGCACGGCCGGCTCGGCGGCATGCATATCCTCGGCCTGCCGGGCAATCCGGTCTCGTCCTATGTCTGCGCCTTCCTGTTCCTGATCCCGCTCATCCGCCGAATGAGCGGGCGCGCCGATCTAACGATTCCCGTCGAATCGGCGGTACTCGGCTGCGACCTACCCGCCAATGACGAGCGCGAGGACTACTTGCGCGCGAGCCTCCGCCGCGATGCGTCTGGGACCGTTGTGACACCCTTCCCGGTCCAGGACAGTTCCATGATGGTGCCACTCGCTAAGGCCGATTGTCTCGTCATTCGAGAGCCTTATGCGCCCGCCGCGACCGCCGGAACCCGCTGTCGGATCCTTAAATTCGAGCGCTAAGCGCGGCTTCGGCGGGTGCTGCGTTTTCTTCACCTTAAATTAAATGGTTGCGGAACACATATGGAACGGATAGTGTATGTTCATGATTTGTTTCAACCGAAGCCGCCTGCCACCGGCGCTTTTGGCCACAGAGGGGACGCACCGATGTTGACCCGTAAGCAAGCCGAGCTCTTGCGCTTTATCCATGAGCGCCTCAAGGAAGCCGGCGTTCCCCCTTCCTTCGACGAAATGAAAGACGCGCTTGACCTGCGGTCGAAGTCGGGCATCCACCGCCTCATTACCGCTCTCGAGGAGCGCGGTTTTATCCGGCGCCTGCCCAACCGGGCGCGCGCCATCGAAGTCATCAAGCTTCCGGAATCGGTGGCCCATGGCATCGGTTCGGCCCGCACGCGCGGATTCACACCGAGCGTTATCGAAGGCAATCTCGGGCGCGTGCGCACGGCTTCCGAGGATGAGGGCGGCCGGCCCGTGGCCGTGCCAGTGATGGGCCGCATTGCCGCTGGCACGCCGATCGAGGCGATCCAGACCCGCAGTCACACGATCAACATGCCGCCGGATCTTCTTACCACGGGCGAACATTTCGCTCTCGAAGTCCGCGGCGACTCGATGATCGAGGCCGGCATCCTCGACGGCGACATCGCGCTGATCAAGCGCGCCGAGGCCGCCGAGACCGGCGACATCGTCGTCGCGCTGATCGATGACGAGGAAGCGACGCTGAAACGCTTCCGCCGCCGTGGCGCATCGATCGCTCTCGAACCCGCCAATACCGCCTACGAGGTGCGTATCCTGCCGCCCAATCGCGTGCGCATCCAGGGCAAGCTGGTTGGACTGTTCAGGCGTTACTGAACGCTATTCGTCAGCCTCGATGTCCTGCGGGCCTGGTGTGGCGTCGTCGGATCGCGCGCGCGGCTTAATACCGTCTTCGATGGAGCCGGCGGTATCTGCTGGGCTCGTTCGCGCTGCCGAGGCCGTCGCAGGCGCCCAAGGCCGGTCGAAATTCTTCGACCGAGCGGATTCCAGGACGAAATCCGTGCCCGCGCGACGAAGCGTCAACGCGCCGCGTGCCCGCCACAATGCTCGCCCGATTACCTGCCCATGACAGTCCGCCGGCGGCTCGTCGTGTACGGCGATGACGACAGCGGCCTGCCGACAATCGTCCGCGAAGGCGTCCGGTTCGAGCGCATAGGCGACGAAACGGCCGTCGGCGAGCTTGCCGACGCAGCCGGTCGGATCGCAGGCGATCCCCTCACCCAGGCCGCGGTCGTGAACGTCGCGTCCGTCGGCATCGGCCGCGAGCCATTCCCGAATAGCGAATGTGTCGCCTCCGCCATGGTGGAACGCGAGGCGCCCGTTGGGACCGCGTACGGAAAATGTTCGCCCGTCCGCGGCGATCAGCACGTCCGGCACCGGGGTGCACGCGGCCCACGCGACAGCCAGCGCCGCCAGCGCAAACCCGCTCCAACGCAGCGGCGTTTTCAACAGACCGATGACGAGGAGACCCGCCGTCGCCAGCAAAAGCGGGCCGGCGCCGAACAGCGTGACTCGGCCGAACGCGCCGGGGAGACTCGCAACCCATAGCCCCACCGCGTCCATCCATTCGATGCCGTATCCCATTTGCCGCCAGAATTCCGCGTCCAAGCCGAACGGCATAGCGAGAACGCCGAGGATCCCCATCGGCATCACCCAGGCCGAAACGATCGGCATGGCAAGCAGATTGGCGAGCACGCCATAGGGCGCGATCCGGTGAAAATGGAATGCCGCGTAAGGCGTCGTCGCCGCGCCGGCAAGGAGCGAAGCGACGGTGAGACCGACAATCTCATTCACTCCCCACAGCGCGGCGCGCGCGCCGAGCGAACTGTCGGTATTAGCGCGCAGCGTGAGCGCGCCGCGTTCGTAACCGGCGATGAGCGCAAGCGTCGCGGCGAACGACATCTGAAAGCTTAGATGCACGACCGATTCCGGCGCAAAGAAGAGCGCGAGCATGGCCGCGACCGTCAGCGTGCGCATGGTCAGTGTCGGTCGGTCGAACAGAACGCCCAGCAAGACGACGGCGATCATGATGAAGGAGCGCTGCGTCGCGACCTGATTGCCGGACAATACGAGATAAAAACCCGTCACCATCAGCGCGGCGAAGGCGGCCCATTTTTTGACGGCTACGCGATCGGCAAAGCCCGGGATCAAAGCGAGGAAAGCCCGAACGACGAAAAATATCAGTCCGGCGACAACGGCCATGTGATAGCCGGAAATCGACAGCACGTGGCCGATGCCGGAAATGAACAAGGCGTCATAGACATTTGCCGCGATGGCGTCGTGCCTGCCGTTGATCAGCATCGCGGCAATCGCGCCGCGATCGCCGGGAAGAACCGCGCGAATGCGCGCGTCGATGGCGTCGCGCAGCCGCTGAACGAACGCGTCGGCGCGCTGAAATGGCCCTTCCGCGCTCGGCGGCGCAATCACCTTGATGGTGCCGCGTACGAAACCCGAGGCGCCGATGCCTTGGAAAAACAAGTCTCGCGCGAAGTCGTAGCTACCCGGTTCGAGCGGCTGCAGCGGCGGCTCGAGCGACGCTTTGACTTCCACGAACGAACCCGCCGCGGGCGCCGTGCCGCGTTTGACCGAAAGCCGCACGCGCTCGGGCCGTACTTCCATGCGGCCGCCCTCGATCCGCTCGACGCGCGGCACGAAACGATCGGTGTGCTGGCTTTCTTCGCGCAGCTCGACAAAGCCCGTGATTGTGACGCCCGAGGTCGCAAAGCGCAGCACCGGATGGGCGATGAGCGACGTCTTGAGCGTCGCCACCGCAAAGCCCAGCGCAATCCCGAAAATCCCGAGCGCGACCGCATGGGCGGCAAAGCGTCGGCGCAACGATATGGCGACAATGGCGCAAACGCCGGCCAATATAGCCGCCGCCCAAAGCGACGGCTCGCGTTCGGCCGTGAAGTAAAGCACGATGCCGGCGCCGAAAGCGACCGCGAACCACGGCAAAAGCCGTCCCGCCGCGGTTTCTTGGGCCGCCCATTCGTGGATTTGTGCGGGCGTAATGGGCTTCCAACGCGGCCAGTTAGCGCTCCAGCCCGCTCCCAGCCGGCCGCCGGACCAAGGCCACCACCACGGCGCCGGCCACGGCATAGGGCGCGTCGCCGCTCCCACGCGCGCTCGATTTTCCAGCCTGTCGTTTTGTGCCACTGCGCGGCCCCAACGCGCTAAAAGACGCTAAAAGAGCAAGACCAGGCCTATGCTAGCGGAGGGGCGCGCCTCCTGGCGAGTGCCAAGGAAAGGCGTGTGGAGAAACGCCGCGCTTAGCCACTGGCGGACACTTTTGCCCAGCTATCGCGCAAACCCACAGTGCGATTGAAGACGAGCTTGTCAGGCGCCGCTTCCGGATCGAGACAAAAATAGCCCTGACGTTCGAACTGAACCGCCTCGCCGATCTTCATCGCGGCAAGCGCCGGTTCGACCCTCGCATCGGCGATTACTTCGAGCGAATTCGGAGCGATTTCGGCGGCGAAATTGGCGGCGTCCGGATCGGGCTTCGCAAACAGCGGACTATAGAGCCGGGCCTCCGCGGAAACGGCGTCGCGCGCCGAGACCCAATGCAGCGTGGCCTTGACCTTTCGTCCGTCGGGCGCATTACCGCCCTTTGTCGCCGGATCGTAACTGCAGCGCAGCTCGACGACTTCTCCAGCTGCATTTTTCACCACCTCGCGGCAGGTGATGAAGTACGCATAGCGCAAGCGCACTTCGGCGCCCGGCGAGAGCCGGAAGAATTTCTTCGGCGGGTTTTCCATGAAATCGTCTCGCTCGATGAAAAGCTCGCGGCCGAAGCTGATGCGGCGAGTGCCGGCCGCCGGATCGTCAGGATGATTGACCGCCTCGATCTCCTCGCTTTTGTCTTTCGGATAATTCTCGATCACGACTTTGAGCGGCCGCAAAACCGCCATGCGCCGCTGCGCGGTTCTGTTGAGATGTTCGCGGATCGAAAATTCCAGCATCCCGGCATCGACGGTGCTGTTTGCCTTGGCCACCCCGATCCGTTTGACGAAATCGCGGATCGCGGCGGGCGGCACGCCGCGCCGGCGCAGTCCGGCCAGTGTCGGCATGCGCGGGTCGTCCCAACCGGCGACATAGCCGCCACGCACCAGTTCCGTGAGCACCCGCTTGGAAAGAATCGTGTGCGTCAGGTTCAATCTGGCGAATTCGTACTGATGCGGATGCGAGGGAACCGGGAGGTTTTCCAAAAACCAATCGTAGAGCGGCCGGTGATCCTCGAATTCCAGAGTGCAGATCGAATGCGTGATGCCTTCGATCGCGTCCGACTGGCCGTGAGCGAAATCGTAGCTCGGATAGATGCACCACGTCGTGCCGGTGCGCGGATGCTCCGCGTGCAAGATACGGTAAAGCACCGGATCGCGCAGATTGATATTCCCCGAAGCCATGTCGATCTTGGCCCGTAATACGCGCGCGCCGTTGGGAAACTCGCCCGCGCGCATGCGGCGAAAGAGATCGAGGTTTTCCTCGACACGGCGCGCGCGGTACGGGCTATTCTTGCCCGGCTCGGTCAAGGTGCCTCGGCTCGCGCGCATGTCTTCCTGGCTTTGATCGTCGACATAGGCT
>Ga0187769_10001738_pt1 | contig 12495 bp, 9 predicted proteins | sample 0116_SJ02_MP02_1_FD_133140 | JGI IMG/M metagenome (GOLD analysis project Ga0187769, IMG submission 133140) | Tropical peat soil microbial communities from peatlands in Department of Meta, Colombia - 0116_SJ02_MP02_10_MG | ecosystem: Environmental > Terrestrial > Soil > Wetlands > Peat | place... | reverse complement strand
GTCGTAGCTCCTTTCTTCTTGGCTGCGTGTTCCTGGGGAGAACTTCTTTTCGTCCTTCACCAGGGGGATCGCGTCGGGGAAAATCAACGTGCGCCGACGTCGCGACGGTATCGGGTCAATCGCATTACAAAATTGGCACGTTTGTAACCAACAAGAAGACAGTGCAGGCGGTCAGCGATCGATATGCGGAAAGGGCCAAATTCCTCGGTCAGGCCGAACGCGAGAGGTTTTGCCACATGACTATCTTCCATGGCCCGGCGGAGTCGTAACGGGAGCAATGGCATGCCGAGAATCACGCCGTTTCTTTGGTACGCGACGCAGGCCGAAGAGGCCGCCGCGTTTTATGCGGGTGTCTTTCCGGAATCGCGCATCACGAGGGTGACGACCTTGCCCACGGAGACGCCCAGCGGGCCGGCGGACTCCGTGAAGGTCGTCGAGTTCGTCCTTCTCGGGCAACCCTTCATCGCGATCAATGCGGGGGACCTCGACACCTTCAACCACGCCGTGTCGTTCATCGTGCAATGCGAAGATCAGGATCAGATCGACCGTTACTGGGACGCATTGCTCGCGGGCGGTTCGGCCCAGCAATGCGGCTGGCTGAAGGATCGCTTTGGTCTGTACTGGCAAATCGTGCCCGCGGTGCTGAGCGAACTGATGGCCGATCCCGATCGGGCCAAGGCCAAACGCGCCGCCGACGCGATGCTAAAAATGGTCAAGATCGACATTGCGGCGCTCCAATCCGCCTGCGCGCCAAAATCGCAATGAGTCTCGCGCGCCGATAGCGCGCACGGAATTTTCGAGATCATCGGGCGCATCGCGCGGCTCTTCTGCCCGGGCCGCGCGCGTCGCCCGCTGACGCGGCATGTTCCTCGCTGGGCGTTTTTTCGCCGCCCCGCGGGAAGACGGTGCCGGCCGATGAGGCAAGCGTATTCGGACAAGGCGGCAGCTTTGCTGCAGGCAAACAACGGATGCTCCGCGAAATCGGCCGCCGCGCGAAACAGAAGTGCGAAAATGCCCGTCCCGTCACCGCCTCGATCGCCGCGCATGAACGACATTCTGGACTATCCGTATGTCCTGTTGGCCGGCGCCATCGCCGTGCAGTGGCTCACCGCCAATGCGGCGGCTTTTGTCCGCAGTCGGCATTCGACCCTGACAGAGGAGCAGCGCGACGAGTTCGAGACGTTGGAAACCGCGACGCTCACGCTGCTCGCGCTGCTCATCGGGTTTAGTTTCCAGATGTCGATCGGCCGTTACGATCTGCGCAAGGCCTATGAAGAGGCCGAGGCCAACGCCATCGGCACCGAATACGTGCGCGCCGACCTGCTGCCCGCCGAAGCCGGCAGTCAGGTCCGCAAGTTGCTGGCAAGCTATGCGGAGCAGCGCATCTTGTTTTACACAATTCGTGATCCGGCCCAACTGGCGCAGATCAATGCAGCTACCGCGCGATTGCAAGCCGAACTCTGGTCCACCGTAACGCATTCGGCTGCGTTGCAACCCTCGCCGATTGCCGCGCTTGCCGTCGCGGGCATGAACGACGTGCTCAATTCCCAAGGCTACACGCAGGCCGCCTGGTGGAACCGCATACCCGTGGCCGCGTGGTGGCTGATGTGGCTCATTGCAATCTGCGCAAACGTCATTCATGCCTATCGCGAGCGCAAAACCCATCCGCATCTGCTGCTCGTACTGCCCGTTATCGTGTCCATCGCAATGTTCTTGATCGCAGAGCTCGACAGTCCGCGCACCGGCCTGGTACGCGTGCTGCCACAGAACCTGATCTCGCTCTCCCAATCCCTGCCGGCCGCGCAGTCGCCGGGGCCGTGAGGCTCAAGGGCACAGAAACCCAGGGTCCATGGGCGCCAGGGCGCGAGCAAGGACGGCGCACAGCCCGGTTTGCCCATAAGCTCATTGCAGTCGTAAAGACAGGCTGGCGTGGCATTGCTATTGCGGGCGCGCGGCCCGCGGCTTACCCTTTAGCGTGCGTTCAACGGCCAGCGCCGAGCGCGATCGCCGCGGCGGATCGATGGCGAAGTCCTATCTTGCCGCGACGATGTGATCGATCGGCGTGCGTCGTACGCACTTACCTACCGAGGGGAGACAAAAGCCATGGTAAAGCCAAAAGGCAGCGCAGCTGCCGTCTACCGTGTCACGGAGATCGTTGGGACGAGCACGGTTTCTTGGGAAGACGCCGCCAAAAACGCCGTTGAAACAGCCGCCAAATCGCTGCGCGACTTGCGCGTCGCCGAGGTGACGAAGCTCGACCTGAAGGTCGAAGATGGCAAAGTCGTTGCGTACCGGACGCGAGTTTCCTTGTCGTTCAAATACGAAGCCTGATCGGGGCTGCGGCGCGCGCAACCGGCGCCCGTCGCCCAACGGGCGTGCACAGCTATTGCCCAGAATCGGCAACGCGCGCGTAGGGTGAGACCGCCGGGGCTAGTGACGACGGCGGCGCGCGAGGCGTGAAGTAGCGCTTTGGCGTAACGGCAATCGGCGCGCGACGTGACTGGGGCGCGGTCGCTCCAAACGATGCTCGCTTTCCCTCGAACCTTGCCCGAGGTCAAGAAGCGAACAGGCGAAGCAGCCATACTCGGCGGGCGTGCGCACTACGCGCGCGCCGGCCAAGCGATGGAAGGCACCCAAGCACTCATGGAGCACGCAGCGCTCGTGCAAGGGCTGCGTGATCCGGCTGCCTATCCGCACCACGCGGGCGCGATCGAGGTGATCGAAACGCATATCTCCTCGGTGCTGCTGGCCGGTGAATTCGCCTATAAGCTCAAAAAACCGGTCAACCTGGGTTTCGTGGATTTCTCGACGCTCGAGCGACGCCGACACTTTTGTGAGGAGGAAATCCGCCTCAATCGTCGCGGTGCTCCTTCGCTGTATCTGGACGTGGTGCCGATCACGGGCGACCTCGCCCATCCGCGGATTGGCGGCCAGGCCGATCGCGCAATCGAATACGCCGTGCGCATGCGCCGCTTCAGCGCAAGCGCGCGGCTCGACACCCTGACGCGCGGCGGCGGCTTGACTCGCGTGCACATCGACCGGCTCGCCCAGAGCGTGGCGGCCTACCACGGGCAATGCCAGGCGGCGCCCGCGGGCAGCATCTTCGGTTCGGCGCGGCTGGTATTGCAGTGGGCTAACGACAATCTCGAAACGCTCGAGGCCGCATCTCTGGCACCGGCCGAAACGCGCCGGGTCAAGCAATTGCGCGCCTGGACGGAAAGCCAGTTCGAGCGCTGCGCTCCCGAAATCGAGCGCCGCCGGAGTAGTGGTCACGTGCGCGAATGTCACGGGGACCTGCATCTGGGCAACGTCGTTTTGTTGCACGGCACGCCGGTTCCTTTTGACTGCATCGAATTTAACGATGAGCTCCGTTACATCGATGTCTTCAACGACGTCGCATTTGCTTTCATGGACCTCATCGATCACGGCCTGGCCCCTCTGGCCTGGCGCTTTCTGGGCGCATACCTGGAGCACATCGGCGATTACGAGGGACTCGCCACGCTGCGCTTTTATGCCGTGTACCGTGCACTGGTTCGAGCCAAGATCGCGTTCATCCGCGGCCAGCAACCCGATACCGCCGCTGCCGAGAAAACCGCACAGGGCGCCGCCCTCGCCCGTTATGTGAAAGTGGCCCAATCGCTTGCCAGGCCTCTTGCACCGCAACTGATCATCACCTGCGGCGTGACCGGCTCGGGCAAGACCACGGTCTCGCAAGTCCTGCTCGAAGAACTGGGAGCGGTGCGGCTACGCTCGGACCTGGAGCGCAAGCGGCTGCAGGGCGTTGCCGCCTCCGACCATTCGGGCGCCTCCTCTGCGGTGGGGGGCGAGCTCTACGGACCGGCCGTCACCGAGCGCACGTACGCGCGACTGCATGCCTTGGCTCGGTTGGTGCTCGAGGCGGGCATCACGCCGATCGTCGACGCGACCTTCCTTGAGCATGCCCAGCGCGAGATGTTCCGCGAGCTTGCAAGTGCCTGCGGCGTACGCTATACGATCGTGGAGTGTATCGCCCCGCCCGCCCGTCTCGAAGCGCGCATCACGCAACGTCTGGCCGGAGGCGCTGACGCATCCGATGCCACAAGCCAGGTACTTGCGCACCAGCTCTCTACGCGAGAGCCCCTCTCGTTCACGGAGCGAACGGTCGCCCTTCAATTAGACACCGACACGGATTGGGCGAGGCTGCAGTCGCGCTGCACCTCTCTTGCCCGCAAGCTCCGCAGCGTCGCGCATCGGCAACAGCTCGGCCAAGCTGTTGCGAGCTAGATGGGTCGTACCGGCCCGCCGTGGCGGCCGTTTGTGCCCAAGCGGATTGCCTGCCCCGCGGGCGTTCTTTCTTCTAGCGCAGAAATCCGTCCACCTGACGGCGCCAGGCCTGCGCGTAGCGACCGTTTTTTTGCATCAGCTGGGCGTGCGTGCCGTCTTCCACAATGCGGCCGTTTTCCATGAAAAGAATGCGGTCCATCCGGTTAATGGTCGAGAGGCGGTGCGCAATGGCGATCACCGTCCTGCCCTGGAACAGTCGCCACAGCGCGTCATGGATGCAATGTTCGGTTTCAGAGTCCAGCGACGCCGTGGCCTCGTCCAAAATGAGTATCGGAGCGTCCTTGAGCAATGCGCGCGCAATCGCAACGCGCTGACGCTCGCCACCGGACAATTGAATGCCCTGCTCGCCCACCAAAGTGTCGTAGCCGAGGGCGCGTGCGGCGATGAAATCGTCCGCGTGCGCGTATTGCGCACACTGCACGATTTCCTCGTCGCTTGCATTTGTCCGCGCGTAGCTGATGTTGTCGCGGATCGATCGATGAAAGAGACCCGGCTGTTGCGGAATTTCGGCGATGGCATCGTTGATGGACGACTGCGTTCGCAGCGCAAGGTCCTGCCCGTCGATCAGGACCCGGCCGGCTTGCGGCTGGAAGTCGCGTCGCAAAATCTTTATCAGAGAACTCTTGCCCGAGCCACTGGGGCCGACGAGGGCGACCTTCTGGCCCGCGGGAATGGACAGCGACAGCCCATCGAACACAGCGTTGCCGTCCGCGTAGGCAAAGCGAAGCTCGTCAAATTCGATCGCGCCGCGGTGCGCGAGCAGCGCTTTGGCGTCGGACGTATCCGTGATGGCATGGGGAACGAGGATGAGTTCGAGCGCGGAAGCGAATTGCCCCGAGTGCTCGAGCAAGTCGAGCATGCGGGAGGCCGCACCCCAGATGTTGTTCATCAAAAGACCCGAGAGCGACACCATTTTGACCGTCTCGCCTACCACCATCTGCCCGCGCGTAGCCAGGTAAACGGTCGCTCCGATCAATGCGATCTGGAAGATCTGCATGCCGGAATACAGCACGAGGTTCATGCCCGTCGCGTACCAGCGCAAGCGTTGCGAGGCGGACTGCTCTTTTTTCATCGCGCGTTCCACCCGCAGGCTTTCCTCTCGCCCCTTGGAGAAGGAGCGCACCAGATCGGCATTTTTGACCAGATCGACCAGCACGCCGGTGGACGCCGACACCTGCTCCTGGAACGCCTTGGACAGGGCCTTGCGCCGGCGTGCCAGCAAAAGCGACAGGCCCACGTAAATCGGGGTCCAAACCACCACCATGGCGGCCAGACCGGGACGATCCATGCCGATAATCAGCACACTGATGAGGACCGAGGCGATCACGCGCACAATGTCGCTCGTCACGAGGTTCAGGATGGAGATCGAACTGTTGCCCGCCTGCTTGATCTTGGCAGCGAGCTGCCCGGCAAAGTTGCGGTGAAAATACTCCGGCGCGTGATCGATGAGCCACGAAAACAGGTAGACCTGGATCTCTTCGCGCAGCTTCGGACTCGTGCGCAAGTCGACGATTTCGCCCAAGCGGTTGAACATCGCGGAGACGAGCCACGCGCCGGCCACCAGTCCGAAGGGCAGCCACACGCCGTAGGAGTCCGTCGGCCGATCGCCGCCGCCTCGCAGCGCCTCGACGAGCTGCCCCAGGAAGACGGGTTCGAGCGACATAAACCCGATGCCCCCCAAGGTGCACCCAACTGCGGCAAGGACCCGCCAGCGAAACCGCTTCCATAAGAAACGCGCGAGAAACGCAAGGGGCTCCGGCGTCAGCCGGGCGTTTTGCAAACTGCGATAGTGCGTGGGCGGAAGATCGAGGCAAGGGGGGCTGCGGTCAAACATGGGAGTTCCACATCAGAAAGTTCGTAGGCCTTGGCCAAAACCTGGCGGGCGGCGGACCGGCCAATCCCAGAGCGTAACTCGGTCCACAAAACTCGGGCCCGACTCCTTGCAAACGAATCCGCCCGGCGCGTGGGCCGTGGAAGTTTCGCGACAGCGATTGCGGTGATCGAACCTGTTAGACCAAGACCGGGGGCCAAGGGTACCGAGCTCAAATCGCCCGGTACAGGGTCGTCCACTCGTCAAAGCGGCGGCCCAGCAGCGCAATTAACTCTTCGGTCTGCCGCCCCTGAATCGGCCGCAGAAACGCCTCGGCCTGCGAGGTGGAAATCGCGCGCGGAGCAATTTTGCGAAACGCCATTTGCGATCCTAAGTTACGCAGCAACTGGGGAACGCAGGGGAGAATCCGCGAATACAGCGCGCTCGTCGCAAAATTGCTCAACAAGCCCAGTCCCCGGGACATACGTACCGCTTCGGGCATCACGTTGACCGGAACTTCCAGGCGCGGCGGCCGCACGCTGGGGTCGACCCCAAGCCAGCGGTACACGTCGGTGAGCTGCGCGACCGGATCGGCAACGAGGCCCTCGTAGGTCAGCACGTAGAGGCGGTCGCGATCGACGTGCTGCAAATAGGTCCGCAGCTGCATGGCATAGTTGCTGACATCCGTGTAGACGCGGTTCGTACGAAGCGCCTGCAGCATCGATCGGGTCTCGCCCCAATAGGTAACCCGGTGCCAATAGTGGCTCAGCGAGCGCTCCACCGGATCGCGCATGATGTAGATGAAGCGGGCGTCGGGGTTCAGATCGAGGATGCGTTCCGGAACACGCTCGAACAGCGGGGCCATGCTGTACGTGGTGCTCGCCTCCGCGATGATCTGGGCACCCTTCGCGTTGGTAAACAGGCTCAGATACCGTTCGAGACTGCGCCAGTAGCCGCGCTGCCATGCTTCCGGATAGGCCTTGCGCAGGATCTTCGGATCACAAAAAAAACACGGCTCCTTGGGTACGCTCACGAAGACCGAAGGATGCGCGGCAAGCAGTTGGCTGAAGTAGGTCGTGGCCGACTTCATGGCCCCGATGACGAAAACGTTTGGTTTGGGCGCATCCATCACAGCACCATCACGCCGATGCCGCCGCAGTGCCGACGGCGCCGCGCGCCTTGCCGTCGAACGACAAGAGCCGGGTGATCGTCATGTCCTGGGCCCCGCCAAAAGGTGTTGTTCGATCCCCTCGTGGGCTTCGGAACAATTCCGGTGGGTGCCTTTCATTGCGCCTGTGTCCTTCAAGCCTTTACGTCCGCACCGCTGGGCTCGCGCCAGCGCTGCGTCGAGCTCGCACGGCGGGCTGCGGCGTTCGATCCAGGACAAACGCGTCACGAAACCCTCAGCCACGAGGTGTCGAGTCAAAAGGATTATTTGCGGTCAACCACCGTCGCAAAGGCGCGAGTTGCGCCGGCGAGGGAAGGCAATTTCTCGGTTATCGACCCGTGCTCGCCAATTCGCTGCGCGCGTATGGGCTTGACGCCGCCAGTTTCAGGTGGACGAAAGCAAACAGCACCCGAACCGCGCGGCACCGTGGGAAGTGCACCCCGGCGCGCGTCTCCGCCCAAAGACAAGTCGTCCGCGGTTGGGCGCGGGTGGGCTCTCGCGAGGATTTTCTCCCCCGCGAAGCAAAAATCGCCCCAGGGGAGAAATCTTTCAGGGCGCGGGGACGTGCGCCTCGGAGCCCGATTTGGGCGTCCGGGTCGAGGGGGCCGCTCTTGGAGGCCGACCCGGGCGGCCAGCCGGGCGTGGAGTTCTTTTCGCGAAGGGGCCCGGCCGCCAGCTAGAGCGAGACCTTCTCGCGCCAAGCCTGCGCGCCGCGTTCGGCCTGCTGCAGCGCCACCAGATACTCGTCGCGTAACCGGCGCACGAGATCGGCCGTCGGCACTACGCGGTCGATCGGGCCGATGCCCTGGCCACAGCCCCAGATGTTCTTCCACGCCTTCGGAGCGTTTTCGAGCCGGGTGAAATTCATCTTGTTTGCCTCGCTCGCCGGCAGATTGTCCGGGTCCAGTCCATTGGCGACGATCGAAGAGCGCAGATAATTGCCGTGCACACCGGTAAAAAAATCGCTGTAGACGATGTCTTGCGCGCTCGATTCCACGATCGTGCGCTTGTACTCGGGTGCGGCGTTGGCCTCGTCGGTGGCGATAAACGGAGAGCCGATGTAGGCGAGATCGGCGCCCATCGCCTGCGCGGCGAGAATCGACGAACCCCGTGCGATCGCCCCGGCGAGCAGCAGCGGCCCGTCAAACCATTGGCGAATTTCTTGAATCAGCGCGAAGGGCGACTGCACCCCCGCATGGCCGCCCGCGCCCGCGGCGACGGCAATGAGTCCATCGGCGCCTTTCTCGATCGCCTTGCGCGCAAAGGTGTTGTTGATCACGTCGTGCAGCGTGATGCCGCCATAGGCGTGCACCGCGTCGTTGACCTCGCGACGCGCACCGAGCGAGGTGATGACGATCGGCACCCGGTGGGCCACGCAACGCGCCAGATCGCTGTCCAGGCGCTGGTTGCTGCGATGGACGATTTGGTTGACCGCAAAAGGCGCGGACGGCCGCTCGGGATGGATCCGGTCGTATGTGGCCAGTTCGGTCTCGATGCGCGTGAGCCAGCGCTCGAGTTCTTCCTCGGGGCGGGCGTTGAGTGCCGGAAACGATCCGATGACCCCGGCCTTGCATTGGGCCACTACCAGATCGGGGTTGGAGACGATAAATAGCGGCGCGGCTACGACGGGCAGGCGCAGGCGCTCTCGCAAAATGGGCGGCAGGGTCATTGCTAGGCATATGAAAGGTGACAGAACGCGCAACGATACCGGCATCGGGCCGGTCGGCGAAGGTCTCGCGCCGAGGCGCTTGGAATCGGGCCGGGCGGCGCGCTCGCGATCGGCCGCGCTCAGGCCGCCGGGCCGCTCCGCTGCGCGTCTTGTGCACGCAGCAGGCGGCGCAGAATCTTCCCGGAGGGCGACTTGGGTATCGACTCGCAAAAGACGATGTCGCCCAACTGCTTGTGCTCCCCGACTCGCTGTGCAACCCAGGCCTTGAGCTCTTCGGCATCGAGCCGCTCACGCGCAACCACGTACGCGACGGGCACCTCGCCCGCGCGCTCGTCCGCGCGCCCGATCACCGCCGCATCGGCAATTCGCGGGTGCGTATAGAGCAAGGCCTCGAGCTCGGCGGGCGCAACCTGAAAGCCTTTGACTTTGATGAGTTCCTTGAGCCGGTCGGTGATGTACAAAAAACCGTCGGCGTCAAAATACCCGATGTCGCCCGTCCGCACCCATCCATCGGGCGTGATGCTCTCAGCGGTCATTTTGGGGTCATTGAGATAGCCTTGAAACGCCTGCGGCCCGCGGAACCAGAGTTCACCGGCCACGCCGCGCTCCAGGTCCTCGTGGGTGACGGGATCGACGATTCGCGCCTGGGTGCCGGGCAGGAGCTCCCCGCTCGAGCCCCGGCGGATCCGGCCCGTACGGGTCGCGGTTATGCCGCACGAGGACTCCGTCATACCGTAGCCTTGGGCGATATCGCAGTGCAATCTTTCGGCCGCCTTTTCTTCGAGCGCCGGCCCCAGTGGCGCAGCACCGCAGGCAACGCTGCGTAACGAAGACAGGTCGTAGGAGCTAACGAGCGGGTGATTCGCCAGAAACTGCAGCACCGGCGGAACCACGCAAAGATGGGTGACCCGATAGTCCTGCAGCGCTTTTAGAAACGGCTCTGGCTCAAAGCGCGGCACGGTCACCAAGGTGGATCCGGTCGCGAGGCCACCGACCAGAATCGCGGTAAACCCAAAAATATGAAACATGGGCAAAAAGGCGAGCACGACCATCGATTCGGGCAGTACTCCGGCCTGCGTCCACTGCCAGCAATTGGCAACGATGTTCCGATGAGTCAGCATCACGCCCTTGGATGCGCCGCTCGTGCCGGAGGAGTATGGCAGTGCGGCCAGCGCGTCGGCGTCGGCTGCAACGACGGGCTCCGGATCCTCGCACGCGAGCAATGCCGCGAGCGGCACGGTCTGCGGCGCCTCGCCAAGCAAAATCACCCTTGCGTCGCCGCCCGCCTGCCCGATCGCTTGCCGAACCGTGTCCAGAAACAGGGGAAGGGTCACCACGAAGCGCGCCCGCGAATCGCGCAACTGTCGCGCAAGTTCCGGCACGCTGCTCATCGGATTGGCGCCGCTCACGATGCCGCCGGCGCGCATTGCGCCCAGCGCCGCTATCGGCCACTCGGGCAGGTTGGGCAAGAACATAACCAAGGTGTCACCGGGTGCGAAGCCCTGCGAGGCAAGGCCGGCGGCAAAACGCCCCGCGAGATGGTCCAATGCGCCGTAGCTAAAGCTGCGCCCGCTTGCGGCCTCAATCAACGCGGTTTTGGCTAGGTACGGTTGCGCACGTTGATGCAGAAACTGCGGAACGGTGAGCGCCGGGATGGGCGGGACCAGGGGCGCGCCTTCCACGATTCCTGTGTGCATTTGCGGCATCGGTCTTCCCCCTTTTTTTTCCTCGCCAGTCGAACCCAAGATACCCATCGCAGCAGCTGCGCAGGCCTTCTGGCCAGGAACGCTTTTTACTGCAATCCTTCGTGAGCGACAACGATCGGTTCCGCCCGCGGTGCGTCCGGAACCCACGCGCGGGTCGCGTTCGCGCTGCGACGCGCATCGGCCGCCCCAAACGTTGACGGTCGTCAAGTCGGGCAACCCGTCGCGGATACAGGGGTGCACGCAGCCCCCGCCTGTCGCCTCGCGCCTTGACATGCGGCAGAGGAAATCCGAGAAATTCTCTCTACACTGCAACCCAGAAAAGCGTCTATCTTGACGTAGTCTTTGTCATCTGCACTCATGTCAACCGCTGCTCTTCTCCCGGAGGTTGCATCCGCCCCCCACCGTGTTTCGGCAGTGCACGGGCCGGTGGTCGATGTGCTGGGAGCCCCGCTACCGCAGCTGGGCAACGTGCTCACGGTGGAGCTCGATGACGAGCAGGTGATGCTGGTCGTAGTGCAGCACGTCTCCGAAGACACCGTGCGCACCATCGCGCTGCAGACCACCGAAGGCATGGCGCGCGGCATGCGCGCGCGCGACAGCGGCGCTCCACTCTCGGTTCCCGTGGGCGAGCAGTGCCTGGGCCGACTGCTCGATGTCCTTGGCCAGCCGCTCGACAAAGGCGCTCCCCTGAAAGACGGGCAGCGGCGGCCCGTGATTTGCGCGCCGCCGCCGCTAACCGACACGGTTCCGGGCAGCCGCATCCTGGCCACGGGGGTCAAGGTCATCGATTTGCTGTGTCCCTTCGTGCGCGGCGGCAAGACGGGACTTTTTGGCGGAGCCGGGGTGGGAAAGACCGTTCTCATGATGGAGTTCATGCACGCGGTGAGCAGCATGTACCACGGCGCCTCCGTATTTGCCGGCGTGGGCGAGCGCATACGCGAGGGCCACGAGCTTTGGCACGAGATGAGCGAGGCCGGCGTCATGCCGCGCACGGTCATGGTCTTCGGGCAGATGGACGAGACCCCGGGCGTGCGCTACTACACGGGGTTCACCGCCTTGACCTACGCCGAAGCCCTGCGCGATTCGGGGCGCGGCGAGGTGCTGTTTTTGATGGATAACTTGTTTCGCTTCGTGCAAGCCGGCACCGAGATCTCCGGGCTGCTCGGGCGCATGCCCTCGAGCGTGGGCTATCAGCCGACATTGGTCACCGAGGTCGCTAGCTTGCAGGAGCGCATTCTTTCGACCGCGCACGGCGCAATCACCGCCGTGCAGGCAGTGTACGTGCCTGCCGACGACATGAGCGATCCGTCGATATCCGCCATCCAGGCACATCTGGATGCGAGCGTCGTGCTCTCGCGCGCCCTGGCAGCCCGCGGCATCTACCCGGCGGTCGATCCCCTGGCCTCGAGCAGTCGCATGATGGACGTGCGCATGGTGGGCGAGCGCCACCATCGAATCGCCGGCGCGGTGCGCGAACACCTGGCGCGCTACAAGGAACTCGAGGACATCATTGCCATGCTGGGCGTCGAGGAGCTCTCGGTGGAAGACCGGCGCATCGTAGGACGCGCAAGGCGCCTCCAACGGTATCTGACGCAACCCTTCTTCGTGACAGCCGACCATACGGGCATCCCCGGCACGTCGGTGCCGCTGGAAGTTACGCTGTCCGACTGCGAGCGCTTTCTGGGTGGCGCCTACGATGCGACGACCGAGGAGACCTGCTACATGCGCGGAGCGATGCCATCGTGAACGCCGCAACGCTCACATTGCGCCTGCTCGACGGAACGTCTTGCGTAGGCGTGGAGGAGGTAACGAGCCTGAT